>Ga0308168_1003534_pt1 | contig 11873 bp, 7 predicted proteins | sample PhyCR2_FD_202133 | JGI IMG/M metagenome (GOLD analysis project Ga0308168, IMG submission 202133) | Phyllosphere microbial communities from UC Gill Tract Community Farm, Albany, California, United States - DLSLRC.R2 | ecosystem: Host-associated > Plants > Phyllosphere > Unclassified | place: USA... | reverse complement strand
CCCTCGGCTGGTACACCGGCCGCGACAGCCCCAACACGCGCCGCCTCGTGGCCGACTACGGCGGCTTCGAGTACGACAGCGACTACTACGGCGACGACCTGCCGTTCTGGATGAAGGTCCGCAAGACGGACGGCACCCAGGCGCCGCAACTGATCGTGCCGTACACGCTGGACGCGAACGACATGCGCTTCGCCCTGCCCCAGGGCTTCTCGCACGGCGACCCGTTCCTCGCCTACCTGCGCGACGCGTTCGACGTGCATTACCAGGAAGGCGGCGACCGTCCGTCCATCCTGTCGATCGGCATGCACTGCCGCCTGCTCGGCCGCCCGGGACGCTTCCGTGCGCTGCAGCGCTTCCTCGACTACATCGAGCAGCACGACCGCGTCTGGGTCGCGCGCCGCATCGACATCGCGCGCCACTGGAAGAACGCGCATCCCTACAACCCCGACACCGCCTTCGCGTGGGAGTAACAGAAAAATGCTGACATTGGAGACACTCAACGGCGCCGACGCGGCGCAATTCACCGCCCTGCTCGACGGCGTGTACGAACACTCGCCGTGGATCGCCGGCCGCGCGTTTGCCAAGCGCCCGTTCGCCACGCTGGCGCAACTGAAGCGCGGCCTGGTCGAAGCCGTGCGCGAAGCGTCGCGTGAAGAGCAGCTCGGCCTGATCCGTGCCCACCCGGAACTGGCCGGCAAGGCGATGGTATCGAAATCGCTGACGGCGGAATCGACGAACGAACAGAACAAGGCCGGCCTGACGAACTGCACGCCGGAAGAATTCGCGACCATCCAGAAGCTCAACGCCGATTACAACGCCAAGTTCGGCTTCCCGTTCATCCTCGCCGTGCGCGGTCCGCGCGGCCTGGGCCTGCAGAAGGCCGAGATCATCGCCACGTTCGCACGGCGCCTGTCCAATGGTCCGGACTTCGAATTCGCCGAAGCGCTGCGCAACATCCACCGCATCGCCGAGATCCGCCTGGACGACAAGTTCGACCAGCACCCGACGCTGGGCAACCTCGTGTGGGACTGGCACGAACAGCTGGCCGCCCACAGCGAGCCGGGCTACCTCGAACGCGGCGAACTGTGCGTCACGTACCTGACCGACGCCCACCGCGCCGCCGCCGCCCAGCTGGCGCAGTGGATGCGCGAGGACTGCGGCTTCGACGACGTCTCCATCGACGCCGTGGGCAACGTGGTCGGCATCTATCACGGCGCCGATCCGTCGTCCAAGCGCCTGCTGACCGGCTCGCACTACGACACCGTGCGCAACGGCGGCAAGTACGACGGCCGCCTTGGCATCCTCGTGCCGATGGCCTGCGTGCGCGAACTGCACCGCCAGGGCAAGCGCCTGTCGTACGGCATCGAAGTCGTCGGCTTCGCCGAAGAGGAAGGCCAGCGTTATAAAGCCGTGTTCCTCGGCTCGGGCGCGCTGTGCGGCGCGTTCGACACGACCTGGCTCGACCAGGCCGACGCGAACGGCGTCACCATGCGCCAGGCGATTGCCCACGCCGGCCTGAACGCCGACGACATCGCGGCGCTCAAGCGCGACGCCGGCCAGTATCTCGGCTTCGTCGAGACCCATATCGAACAGGGTCCGGTGCTGAACGACCTCGATCTGCCGCTGGGCGTCGTCACCTCGATCAACGGCAGCGTGCGGTTCGTCGGGGAGATCGTCGGCGTCGCCAGCCACGCCGGCACCACGCCGATGACGATGCGCCGCGACGCCGCGGCGGCCGCCGCCGAACTCGTGCTGTTTGCGGAGAAGCGCGGCGGTGCCGTCGCCGACCTCGTCGCCACCGTCGGCATGCTGGAAGTGCCGAACGGCTCGATCAACGTCGTGCCGGGCCGCGCCCGCTTCTCGCTGGACGTGCGCGCCACCACGAACGCCGTGCGCGACGCCGCCGCCAACGACATCCTGGCCGAACTGGCGGCCATCTGCCAGCGCCGCGGCCTGCAGTACGCGATCGAGGAAACGATGCGCGCCGCCGCCGCGCCGTGCGCCGACGCGTGGCGCCAGCGCTGGGAACGCGCCGTCGAGACGCTCGGCCTGCCCGTGTTCCGCATGCCCAGCGGCGCCGGCCACGACGCGATGAAGCTCCACGACATCATGCCGCAGGCGATGCTGTTCCTGCGCGGCCTGAACGCCGGCATCAGCCACAACCCGCTCGAATCGATCACCAACGACGACACCGAGCTTTGCGTACAAGCTTTCCAGACCCTTCTTGACCAACTCGCATCGGAATTCTGACATGACCACGACCTCCAACACTAACGCCGCCACGCCGTACGAAGCCATCGATGCGTGGATCGACGCCCATTTCGACGAGGAAGTGCGCTTCCTGCAGGAGCTCGTGCGCGTGCCGACCGACACCCCGCCGGGCAACAACGCACCGCACGCCGAGCGCGCCGCCGAGCTGCTGGCAGGCTTCGGCTTCGAAGCCGAGAAGCACGCCGTGCCGGCGGCAGCCGTCAAGGACGCCGGCCTGGAAACCATCACCAACCTGATCGTGCGCCGCAAGTACGGCGCGGGCCGCACCGTCGCCATGAACGCGCACGGCGACGTGGTCCCGCCGGGCGAAGGCTGGACGCATGACCCGTACGGCGGCGAGATCGTCGACGGCCAGCTGTTCGGCCGCGCCTCCGCCGTCAGCAAGTGCGACTTCGCCACGTTCACGTTCGCCACGCGCGCGCTGGAATCGCTCGGCGCCCCGCTCAAGGGCGGCGTCGAACTGTACTTCACGTACGACGAGGAATTCGGCGGCGAACTGGGCCCGGGCTTCCTGCTGCAGCAGGGCCTCGTCAAGCCGGACCTGTTGATCGCCGCGGGCTTCAGCTACCAGGTCGTCACCGCGCACAACGGCTGCCTGCAGATGGAAGTCACGGTGCACGGCAAGTCGGGCCACGCGGCCGTGCCGGAAACCGGCGTCGACGCGCTGCAGGCCGCGACGCGCATCCTCGTCGCGCTGTACGACCAGAACACGCAATACAAGCAGGTCAAGAGCCAGGTCAAGGGCATCAACCACCCGTACCTGAACATCGGCCTGATCGAAGGCGGCACCAACACGAACGTCGTACCGGGCAAGGTCGTCATCAAGCTCGACCGCCGCATGATCCCGGAAGAGAACCCGGCGGAAGTCGAAGCGACGATCCGCAAGGTGATCGAGGACGCCGCCGCCGGCCAGGCCGGCATCACCGTCGAGATCAAGCGCATGCTGCTGGCGAACGCGCTCAAGCCGCTGGACGGCAACCAGCCGCTGGTCGACGCGCTGTCGCGCCACGCCACCAGCGTGTTCGGTGAAGAAATCGGCGCCGCCGGCACGCCGCTGTACACGGACGCGCGCCTGTTCGGCGAAGCGGGCGTGCCGGCCGTGCTGTACGGCTGCGGCCCGCGCACCGTCGGCGAGAGCAACGCCAAGCGCGGCGACGAGCACATCGACCTGGAAGACCTGCGCCGCGCGACCAAGGTGATCGCACGCACGCTGTTCGACCTGCTCGATTAACGACGACTTCCTCCAAGGCCTTCGGGCAGCGGGCGCTTCGGCGCCCGTTTTTTTTACTCGTTCATTTGAGCGGCCAAACAAGAACAGATATTGAAGAGAATTCGAACACTTTCTGAAAAATTGGGCCGTAGCTCAACAAGCCCCGAAGTTGCGCAGACTGTCGGCCGGCCCTGATCACGAAGGATTGACGCGTCACAAAGTCACTGAGTGCAGTAACATTCCTGCCCCAGTTACAATCAAGCAATACTACATAGCCGTTGCTAAAACGGCCTGTATGGATTTCTTGTTCCCAGAATCGCTTTTGAAGGGGAGAGGTCAATGAAGAATTACGCATTGAACATGCTGGCGAAACGGATAGTTAGCGTGGCGCCGTTGTGCGCGTTGGTGTTTTCTCCTGCTGCGTTTTCTCAGCAGAAAGTATTAACGCGCAAGAGCCTGGAGATCACACTCGAAGAGGCCGTGAAGTGCAAAAACGAGGCCTTGTTCAGTGTCGGCTGGATGGATCCTAATACCGACGATGAGGACCCTAAGCCATCATTCAGAGCCTTGGGCGTCGAGGTGACCGCCGACGTGTCGTCAACTCTAACCAAAATCAATTACAAGTTTCCACGTGGTGTAAAGGTATTTGGTTATGAGGCCAGAGAAGCAAAGTTTTTCGAAGGTCCTACATTCATTTTCTACATAACGCTACGAACTGGCTCCGACAATCTGCGCGGGATCAACAAAACCTTGAGGCTACGTCCCGCTTCGAGTCACGATCAATATCATTATGGTCTTTTCAATGAAATCGACGTTCGCTACATCCGGAAGCTTAGCGACGACAAAGACATACCTCCTGACACCATTCTCAGTGGGACGGTACATCAAGGTAACGACATCGTAATTGGTTGCCAGAATCTTGCGTGGTAGTTGTGCAGGCCGGGGCCATGGCATCAGTTCGTCTACGAACACGGACGCCATGTTAGTGCCCTGACTGGACCAGCGTACGGTGGCTATCGACCCGAAACGGACGAAGTATTGGTGTGGAATTGGCTAACTAAGCGTGACCTATAACCCGTCGTCAAACCCGGCTGCGCGAGCAATTTTGTGTCTATAAAAATAAAAATATACCAAGAAAATTAAGCATGCGAAAACTACAAGCAAGGCAAACGCTTGTTCGCAACTCAGACCGCACTCATACTTTACGAGGCCAGCAACGATTGCCCCGCAGAATATCGCCGCCGTTAAGGTAAGTGAAATAACGGCTATCCATTTTCTAATTCGCTCAACAAATCGCTGCCTTGGTGATTGAAATTCGTATCGTCGCATGTCTTGTTGAGTATTTATCGGTAAGAAGTCGCAACTCAACGACCGCTTCTGGCCGATTTCGGCTGTTCATTGTACGGAAGCAATCAACCCAAAGCAGACGGTCGTCGCACTGGCGATATCAGCGAATGGCGGATTGCAGGTTATCGAGAAGAGGTCGAATTGGACATAGGCCATGAGAAGCCGCAGGCATGGCCTGTGTTGGCGTCCACGTTGAACGACCAGTTAGGCCTCATCGTCACTGACCGCAAATTCGAACTCTTGTGCATGAACAAGCAGATTGCCCGGCTCCGCATTTATGCTCAAGCGTTGGTAAAGCTGATCCAGTTCTTCGTACGGAACAGGACGAGACCCTACCTTATTGTAGGTGAACATGTATTCGAACGCAGTTCCCGACAATGACGTCCTGCGAATGCCTTCGAAATCGAGTACGGGCGTATTAAATCGATTTGTCCTTGTGCACTCTTCAATACGGCAAATAGGAAGATGCTCTCCGCTGCTGATCAACTTTTGATCCGGATTCTGAAGTTTGTCTGTAGGTCGCAAGAAGGCAGTACAGTGCGGGAATCGGTAGGGAGTGTTCTCACTGTCGATGGAGCATAGGCCACCGTCACAGACTATGGACTTGAGCTTCGCCAGCTGCGCCTGCATACGATGATCATTTAGGCTGAGAGTCTGCTTCTCCCAAATCTTATATTGCACAAACACCAGAGTGGCGCTATCGGTAGATGAATCATGTCGTTCATATAGAACGTCCGCTCCAGATACGTGTTCAGGCTTATCGGGATGAAAGACATGAACGCGAAGTGCATTTCCATCAGGCAGCCCGAAAGCTTTATAGCCCTTGCCATTTCCGATAGTCGGTAGTCCCGCCGGAAAGGCACCTGCATCCCGCGCTATTAGTTGAGTTTCGGTGTGAGAAGGAGGGGCAATCTCGTCTCTTGCGCGGCGAAGCGTCTTGAGCCTATTCTTCAATTGATCGACTCGTCCTTTCTCTTTAGATTTCTTGGCCAAATCGAGTAGTTGTACGAGTTCTGAAATATCGTCGTCTAGCAAACCAAGTGGATAAATTGGAATACTAGCTGCTTCGCTCTTCAGTCGCGCCCGCTGGCGGTATTCACGTGCTGTGTTCGATTCATTCGCTTGACGAAGAATGCTTGATTCGACGCCCAATAGGGCGGGATAGAGTTCTGCGCCGAACTCAAACGCTTCCGCATACGTAGATTTCGACATGCTGCCTTTGGTCGAAATCTTCAGAAGCTCACGAAACGCGCTGAGTGCGATCCATTCCGCATCTACACGAAGGTTGGGTTGCGATTTGTTCATCCGTCGTATTCTGCTTTGTGTTGCATGAGGCCTAACGCCGAGCTAACAGGACCGCAACTGTGCCGCGGAACGGCATTCTTTGTTGCTGGTCCACGTTGAGCGACGAGTTAGCCGTCAGCATTCTAGCAGTTATCATTGTTGATTTAGTGGGCGGTTCTTAATGTAGGTCCATCCTTCCCTACCGTCTGCAAGCGTAAATCCGCGAGCGCCAACCTCTATGAGTAACCGACGACACTCTTCAGGGGCTTGCGCCTGTAACCTCTCGTCGACACGGTTTGTGGCGCAGTGCCTCTCCGTGTCGGCGGGCGAACTGCCTAGCAGGTAGATGGAGCTGCAATAGCCGAACGCATTTGGCATCACCGCGCGGCATGAAATACGTCGCGTGAGGGAATGCGTCGGCCGCATGTTGCGTCGGGAGGTATACCCACCAGTCAGAATCCCGGGCCATAATCTCGTATAGCTGCATAAATGGATACTTTGATAAATATTTGCGAAGTCAACTTGCTGCTCGACGCCTCACTTGAACGACCGCTTCTGGGCGGTAGCAGACGGTCGGCACAGCTCAGTGTACTCGGCTGTTGCCTGATGAGCAACTAGACGGTTTCGTTAGCCGCTTTAAGTGTCGCAATGCATTCCTGAAATGGGATGCGACGCGACTTTGCTTTCCATGATTTACCTCGACAATATGCTTGTCGCTCAACAGCGCCTCTTCGCTGACGCCTGGGGACCTGATCGATTTCTGGGCGTTATGCAACGTTGATCTTCCACCACTGCTTTATTGACTACGAGCAAGTTGCCTAAGCTCAATAATGCAACGATGCCTCGTTACCACAGCGGAGGCATCATGGCCACGGATTACTACCTGCAGATCGACGGCATCAAGGGCGAATCGGCGGATTCACGACACGCAGGCTGGATCGAGTGCACGTCGATTAACTGGTCGATCATTCAACCTAAAAGCGCCACGGCGTCGACCGGCGGCGGGCACACGGCGGAGCGTGCCGAACTCGGCGACATCGTCATCGTCAAGCTGGTCGATCTTGCGTCGCCCATGCTGGCCCAGCTGTGCGCCTGCGGCAAGACGATCCCGAAAGCCCGGCTGGAAATGCAGCGTGCCGACGCGGATGGCATCCCGGTCAAATATTTTGAAGTGGAACTTGAAAACGTCCTCGTCGCCCGGCTCGCGCCCAACTTTGCCGGAGGAAGCTTTCCGACTGAGAGCCTGAGCCTCAAGTTCTCCAAGGTCCGCTGGCGCTACACGCAGCAGCGGATCGGCGGCGGCAGCAGCGGCAACACGGCCGGCGGCTGGGACCTGGCGACCAACCGGATCGCCTGAATGCAAGCCGCACGGGTAGCGCAGGCGCCGCTTGCGCTATCTCTGCCGGCCAGCCTCGTTTCTACTCCACCGTAATCGCCAGATCCCTCCCCGCCTCGGCCACCTGCCCGGCGTAATCCGCCGCATAGATGCGCAGCACGTAATCCCCGGGCGCCAGCCCGTCGACCTTCCACGCCCCGGGCAGCGCCACGCCCCCATGCAGCGTGTTATTGACGGCATACGCGAAGCGCGTGGCCTTGCTGCCGTAGACGGTGATGCCGCTGCTGTCCGCATACACGAGCTTCACCGCGTCGCGCTCGCGCGGCAGGCGGTCGTAGACCTGCGTGATGCGCGGCGCCTCGAAGCCGGCGACCGGGCTGCCGTCGGGGTGCAGCAGCTGGTAGCCCACCTGGTACAGGCCGAGGCGGCGGCGCGCCAGGTTGCCGTCCATCTGGTCGTAGCCGTCGGCGACGATCGCCACCTGGCCGAGCGTGCGCGCCACGTGCACGCGCTTGCCCTTGCGCGCCGGCAGTCGCTTGCCTTCCGCATCGTAAAGCGCAATGCCCTGGATGCGCGGCGGCACCGTGTCGCGCAGGCCCGGGAACGGCAGCGCGAGCGGGTTCGCGACGGCGCCGCCGGGGCGGTATTCCAGATGCACGTGCGCCATCGGATTGATCGTGCCGAGGGCGTCGCCGACGGCGAAGCGGGTGCCGCGCCGCACGCGCACGCGCGCGGGCTTGCCGTCCGCACCCGACAGCAGCTGGAAGCGCGGGTCGAGCGGCTTGCCGGCGGCATCGCGGCCGATGCGCACGTGGATGTACGACAGCTGCCCGAGGGCGATGCCTTCCCCCAGCTCGCCGAACGCCCAGTTCGGATACGGATCGGCGACCGTCGCCGGCTGGGTCGCCAGCACGCGCGTGCCGATGTCGGCGCGGATGTCGAGGCCCGCGTGGAAGTGATCGCGGCTCTCGCCGTCGTAGTTGCCGCGCACCTCGCCCATCACGCCGACGACTTCGTGCGGCGCGTCCTGCGGCGCCACCGGCCACGGCATGGTGGCCGGCATGATCGCGGCCGGCGCCTGCGCCGGGCGGACCGGCGTGCCGGGGCGCGGCGGCGCCAGCGTGAACACGCGCAGCGCGAGACCGTCGGCCACGACGAGCGAACCGTCGCGCCGCGGCGCGATGCCGCGCGGCGCGAACAGGCGCACACTGCCGTCGCTGGCGTAGCTGGTCTCGGGCGGACGGTCGGCGTCCGCCAGCGCATGCCAGTTGCCGGCCGGGTCGCGCTGGACGATGCGGCCGCCCGCGCCGCCCACATACAGCCAGCCGTCGTGCGTGAGCGCCAGCGCGACGGGGCGGCGCAGCAGCGCGTTCCGGTCGTCGGACGGGGGCAGCGCCAGCGTCGTCACCGTGCCGTCCCGGTCAATGCGCCGGATCGCGTCGTTGCCCGTGTCGGCCACGTACAGGACGCCGTCCTTGTCGACGGCGATGCCGCTCGGCGTGTCGAACGACGCCGCTGCGCCGCTGCCGTCCGCGCTGCCCGGCGCGCCGCTGCCGGCCACCGTCGTCACCGCGCCATCCGGACCGATGCGGCGGATGCGGTCGTTGTAGGTATCGGCGACGTAGACGTTGCCCGCACGGTCGACCGCCACGCCGACCGGACCGTCGAAGCGCGCGGCGCGGCCGCTGCCGTCCTGGTCACCGCGCTCGCCGCCGCCCGCCAGCGTCGTCACGCGCCCGTCGGGCGCCACCTTGCGGATCGCGTTGTTGCCGGTGTCGGCCACGTACAGGTTGCCGAGGCGGTCGATCGCCAGCGCCGATGGCGTGTCGAATGCGGCGGCGGCGCCCAGGCCGTCCGCGAAACCGGCGCGGCCGCCCGCGAACGTCGCGACGGCGCCGTCCGGGCCGATGCGGCGGATGCCGCCGTTGGCGACGAACACGTTGCCGTACGCATCGGCGACGGTGCCGAACGGATCGCCGAACCGGCTCGCCGTCGCGGGCCCGTCGACGCTGCCGACGCTGCCGTCGCCCGCGAGCGGCGTTACGCGCGCCGTCCAGGCGGGCCGCGTCGGCGCCGCGGCGGACAACCAGACGGGGCGTCCGGGCACCGCGCCCTCGCGTGCGTTGTAGACGAGGTACAGCGCCGCGCCGGCGGCCACGAGGACGGCGCCTGCGCACGCCGCGATGATCTTGATTCGGTTCACACTGGTGCCCGTGATGGATGGGACCGCAAGTCTAACCGATCGTGGCGGAGCCGATGGCACGTCGCCCCGACGTAGGGTTCGTGCGTCGTCCCCGCGCAGCGTTCGTGCGTCGTCCCCGCGCAGGCGGGGACCCAATCGTTTCGAACGCCGGAGCAACGCGGAGGAAACTTGGGTCCCTGCCTTCGCAGGGACGACGCTATTCGAAGGTTGCGAGGTAAGCGGGCGGAATCGCGACCGGCTGCACGCCGCCGAGCAGGCACGCCACGATCACGGCCCCGAGCACACCGCCCGCAACCGATGCCGCGCCCAACACGGTCAGCCGCCGCGCGCGCGCGCGTGAGGCGAGCGCACACCCCACGTGCACGCACAGCGCGGCCACGGCGAGAAAATAATACGGCCCGAAAAAGAGCACGAACGGCCACACGTGCAGCCCGGCGGCGGCGAAGTAGAAATTCGTATCGAGCCCGGCGCCCCGTCCGGCCAGCACGGCCGCCACATGGATCGCGAGGAACAGCGCGAGATATGCGCCCGACGCCACCTGCGCCCGCGCGAGCACGCCGCGCCGCCTGCGCCCGGCCCACGCCAGCACGAGGCCGCTGCCCGCCTGCAGCACGGCGCACAGTAGCAGCAGGCCTTCCACGACGGGCTGCCGGTACACGCGCCGCGCCGCCTCCATGAACCGGATGTGCGCGTCCACGCCGGCCAGCGCGGCCATGTGGTTCGCCATGTGCACGAGCAGGAAAGCCGCGAGCACCGCGCCGGCGCCGCGGTGCAGACGGCGCGCGGGCATCACGGCCGGCGCGCCGTCAGCCGCAGCGCGAGCGGCGTCGCGGGCCGCATCGTGATGGCGAGCACGGGCCGCGGCGGCGCCATGCCGGCCGGCGCTTCGACGTTATAGCGCTGCAGGAACATCGCGGCGATCGTCGTCATTTCCGCCAGCGCCAGGTGCTGGCCGAGGCACACGCGCGGCCCCGTCCCGAACGGCATGTACGCGCCGCGCGGGATCGGCGGCGCGTCGGCCGCGAAGCGCTCCGGGCGGAACGCCTCGGGCTCCGGGAACCAGCGCGGATCGCGGTGCAGCAGCCAGACGGGCACGATGAACATGGTGCGCGCCGGCAGCTGCCAGCCGCCGAGCGTGATCGGGCGCTGCGAGCGGCGCGTCATCAGCACCGGCGCGACCGGATACAGGCGCAGCGTCTCCTGCAGCGTGCGGTTGACGGCTTCCAGCGCCGGCAGGTCGGCGGCCGTGGGCGTGCGTCCCTGCAGCACGCGGTCGACTTCCTCGCGGGCCGCCGCCTGCGCCTCGGGGTGCGTCGCCATGCACCAGGCCCACCACGTCAGCGCAGCCGCCGTCGTTTCGTGGCCGGCGACGAACGCCGTCATGCATTCGTCGTGGACGGCGGCGAGCGGCCAGACGGCGGGATCGGCGACGTGCAGCGTGAGCAGCCGCGCCAGCAGATCCTGCGGCCAGTCCGCCGCGGGCAACGCCATCCGCGTCCGTATGTGGCCGTCGATCAGGCGATCCAGCGTGGCGAGCGCGCGGCGCTTCGACCGCTTCCACGGCATCCAGTCGGGCAGGCTCGCGGGCCAGTACATTTCCGAGTTCCCGGCGACCATCGCCGTGTGCACGGCTGCTTCCGCCTCGCGCGCCTCGGCGTCGATCCCGCTCGAGAACACCATGCGCAGGATGACGTCCATGCCGAGCGACGTGAAGCCGCTTTCGATTGGCCAGGCGTCGGGACCGGTCGGCCAGCGGGCGAACGCGGCGTCGGCCGCGGCGGCGATGGCGGGCACGAACGGCTGCACGGCCTTCGGCGCGAACGGCGGCTGCATCGCCTGGCGCTTGGTGCGCCAGGCCGGCCCCTCGGCCGTCATCACGCTGTGGCCCTGCAGTTGCGAGAACACCTGGACGCCGTGTTCCCAGCGGATCAGCGCCTCGTGGTGGTCGACCAGCAGTTCGCGCACGAGCTGCGGGCTGGACACCATCACTTCATGCTCGGGCCAGATGCGCAGGTACACCATGTCGCCGTAGTCGCGGCGCCAGGCTTCCATGATGCCGAGCGGGTCGCGCGCCATTTTCGGCAGGTGGTGCCAGCCGGTCAGGCCGGACGGCGGGCCCGGGGGCCACGTGCCGGGTGGATGGGACGCCGGGGCCGCGCTCGCCGCGCCAGCGTGGAAGGGGCAGGATGGGGAGGTGTCGGTTTTCATATCGCCCATTCTCG
>Ga0308168_1003523_pt1 | contig 11902 bp, 12 predicted proteins | sample PhyCR2_FD_202133 | JGI IMG/M metagenome (GOLD analysis project Ga0308168, IMG submission 202133) | Phyllosphere microbial communities from UC Gill Tract Community Farm, Albany, California, United States - DLSLRC.R2 | ecosystem: Host-associated > Plants > Phyllosphere > Unclassified | place: USA... | reverse complement strand
TCGAGAACATGCCGTCCCCGTCTTTCGTCAACAGGTTCGTCACGACTTTCGAGACACCGGGATGATAGGCGGCAAGAATCGCCATCCGGGCGACGGTCTCGTCGCCGAGCAGCACTTCATCGACTTTAACCTGTTCGAAGCTGTCGAGGTGTTCCTCAAGCATCATCTCAACGATCGTATAAATATTCGGATTCGCCCGCTCGATGCTTGCCGCGATCAACAGCGTCCGACCATCGGCAAGGGCCGGTGGAATCGAATGATCGGCGAGAATGATCGCCCGGGTCGCCTTTTTAATATTCGCCCGCTGTAATGTCGCGTCGAGCGCCGGATCACCGCTGACATAATGGAACCGCGGATGACTGAACGGTTCCCGTTCAAGATCATCAATCAAGATGACATCTGTCGTTTCCAGCAATTCGTCGATGACGTGTTTCGACCGCCGGCTGTAGCCGAAGACTAACGTATGTCCCGTCTCTTTCACCTGTAATAACCCTCTTTCCTTTTGATTGCGGATCAACTGGACTCCGTCGACGAGTTTTGAAATCAACCCGCCGACAATCCCGATTCCGAAGATGAAGACGAAAATCGTCATGAACCGTCCGAAATCCGTATTCGGGAAAAAGTCCCCGTACCCGACCGTCACGACCGTCGTCATCGTCCAGTAGACGGCGCGGAAGTACGTTCCGAACGTCTCCGGTTCTGCCAGATACATGATCAGGGCGACACCGAACACAAATAAAAACGATGCATAAGCGAGCGTCCGCATCTTCAAAAACGACATCCGCCGTAAAAACCGTAACCAGACCATACTTTTTTCACCCTTTCCGAACATTTCCTGTTTTCGTCCTGTCAATAAGGGCGAAGGAGGTGATACACATGACACAAGCTGAAGAAATCAAAACCAGTTTAGTTGTCGTCTTCGAACGAAACGACAAGGTGACACCAAACGGGGACGCGGTCCTCGCCCGTCGCCGCTTTAACGGTTTGCGGTCGGATCTCGAACCGCAAGTCGTCGCATCGATTGGTCAAGCCATCGGCAAAATGCTTGCCGGTTCGTACACGCACACGGAAATCAGCCGTGATTTCGCTTTACTTAACGCTTAATCCGTTTGACTCAACTAAAAGGAGGAATTAGATGGAACACACGATTGTTTTGACATTCGATACGTTACTCAAAAAGCCGTACCGCTTGCGTCTCGCGGGAGCGAAACCCGATACGTCGGTCGCCGAAATCAAGGCACTCGGGCAACTGATGGTCGACCACGATCCGTTTCATGACGGGCTCGTCAAGTTGAGCCAGGCCGAGCTGCAAAATAGTTCGGAATCTGCCTACGTCATTTAAGCGGAGAAAAACTCATCGTCATCATCACCAATAAAGGTGATGGTGACTTTTTTTTGGTATACTAGAATCATCAAGCAACTGGAAAGGAAGTCAATTTATGGCCAAACGCCCTCTTACGCCCCGCGAATGTGAACTCGTCGTCAGCAGCCTCTATGTGATGGAGCTGATTCCATTCGAAGGAATTATGGAACGACTCGAATCGATCACATTGCGAGACATCATCGGACCGGTCGCTGCCGGCGAGATGTCACGGGAGCAGGCTGCCGACGCGCTCGATCAATACATCAAAGTGCGTCGCCGCCGTTTCCGCAACGTCCCTCCGGAACACCTCTGGTCGCTCGACGACCGGATGGAACAGGAAGCTTTACGGATGATCCGCAAACGGGCGCCGTTGACGGCCGGTGAAAAACTGCAGCCGAAAGCCATCCCGTTCGAGATGGGCGATACGGTGGAAATGACGGTGACGGAAGTCCAGGAACGCAACGGAAAAGTCAACGTCATCGGGAAAGTCGGTCAAGTGACGGCTAAACTGCCGGTCGCCAACCGTCAAGCCGTGAAAAGCAGCAAAACGATGTCCGCCTGGATTACCGGAATCGAAAAGAAACCGGCCTTGATTCACCTGTCGACGTCCGATTACGGAAAACATCAGCCGTCCGCTGACGTTAAAGAAGCGTACGTCACGGCGATTGCTTCACTCCGCGAGTACTTCGAGACGATGGCTTTACCATCGACGGAAGAAGTGGATCTCGCAAAATCTCTCTTCCAACGGATGATCCGCCGTGATCAAAACGACTGGTTCACGGTCTACGTCGCAATGGGACGTCCGCAGCTCGATCACGTCCGGCGCTGGGTCAAGGTCATCCAGATGCTCGGGAAATCACTTCGTGGTGACGAGGAAGCGACACGGATGCTTGCCTCGCAGGAAGACCGGTTCTTCAAAGATGCCCTGCTCCGGGCATGCCGGGCGGCTGAAAAAAACTTTTCAAACCCTATGTAATGCTTTCGACTATGAGGAAGTCTTTTCCTCGTTTGTTTTTAAGATCATTTTCAATGACGGTCCCTTCATCGGCTTCTGCGGTGAGGGACCGTTTTGTCGTCCACAGAAAAAAAGACCGCCGGCGTCGGCCGGCGGTCTAAAGAATTATGCGATATTAACTGTTGATTCTAATGCCCGGCAGGTCCGGCGCACGGTCGGAAGGAAATCCGTCCGTTTGGCGACTCCGCCTTCAATCAAAAAGTGCTGGACGCCTTTCGTGCGTTGAATGGCCGTCAAGACAGTGACCAGTTCGACGAACCAGTTCGAGATCAGTTCGACGACCTGTTCATCAAATGCTGCTGCTCCATACACATCATACCCGTTCTCGCAGAGATGGTTCGGGAAACGTTCCTTGAACCGAAAAATCAGTGTAGCCGTTGTCGGAATGTAAAAGTGATCGAAGATGATCCGTTGTTCTTGATCTGTTTCTTTCTCCGTCAGTCCATCCATCATCAACTTCGGTTGACTCCCGATATCCAGAGTCCAACTTGTTTTCTTTCGTTCGCCAGTGGAAGTGATCGTTCGCATGGTTTCGTCCATCTCCTTTGATGTGTAAGCGTTTACCTCTTCATTTTACAAGCCAATCGACGATTCCTGCAACCGTCAAAATCTTAAAAATGAACGATGACTTCATCTGACATTCAGTCTATCAAATTTCGCTTGCTTTGACGATGTCAGTAATTAACAACCTCTTTCCCAGTTCCGAGCCAATTTAATCGCAAACACCCGTACTGGACGAAGGATTTCGACCGGCTGTCCGGCTCGTTCTTCACACATGTGACCGCTCTCACCGTTGCCTTGGAACGGACTTTACAAAAAAACTATTAGCCGCTAGCGAAATATGATACCATTCAGTGGAATCACAGAAAGAGGAGAGAACAATATGCGAAAAGTTTTTCGATTAAGCATCTTGTTCGTACTGATCGTCCTCATCGGTAGTAGCATCATCTACTGGCAAAACCGGGAACGTGTCCAAAATGAGCTGTATCGCACCTATTATGGACAGTACGGTGTCCCCGCCGAGAATATCGACATCTACGAACAAGCCGGTGACCGCTACGAGGTCGATTGGAAGTTACTTGCCGCGATTCACCGCGTCGAGACCATCTTCTCGAAATCGTCCGCCATGCAGTCTTCCGTCGGTGCAATCGGCCCTTTCCAGTTCATGCCGAAAACATGGGTCGGATGGGGATATGAAGGCGGAACGTCACTTGGCGACATCGAACATGACGGCATTGATTTAACTGATCCGGAAGCCATCAAACAATACGGCGGACTGGGTGTCGATGCAAACGGAGACGGCAAAGCCGACCCGACAGATTTGACGGACAGCGCCCACACGGCTGCGAAGTACCTCAATCAGCATGACGTCACGAAAAGTTCGGACCGAGGAACGCTTGAAACTGCCCTGTTTGAATACAATCGCAGTGAACAGTATGTCATTGACGTCCTCAACCAATACGATGCCTATCAACAAAAAATCGAGCCGATTGATGCGAACGATCTCGATTTCAAAAAGCAGACACTTGCCCAACTCCTTCGCATCAGCTTACGTTTGACCAATTAAAAGGAGGCACCACCATGACACAGCCCGATCGTTCGTCCTTGACGATTGAGGAATCGTCAATCCGCGTCCAGACGACGTTTGACGAAGCAAAAACTAAACGCTATTTACGCAGTTACATCTTTGACGATGTCACGGACGGCGCACACATCGCCGCCCTGATTTACACGCCGCGGACGACGGATGCTTTTTTATCCGGTACGACGACACAACGTGCGTATAATTTGATGAAAAAACATGTCGAAGGTCCAATCAAACAATACGATATCATCAGCCTGATGCCAGACCTGCTCGTCAGTGAAGACCTGCCGTTCGCGCAAGCCAGTTTCGACGAACTCAATTATGAGTTCATCGAAGAGACGCTGCGCCGGGTCAAGGAAACGAACGGTGTCGTCTTGTGCGGTTGGGGATCACCCGGCCGTCTGATGCACCATTTGCCGGCTTATGAAACGCTGTTTGACCAGTATGCCGATATCCTGTTTTGTTCCGGCATCACCTCAAAAGGGGAACCGAACCATCTTCGTCTGACCGTCGACGACAGCCCGATGATCACATATCCAGACATGAAGCTGAAGGCGAAGAAATTAAAACGTAAATGATTGTAATTTAAAGGTGTTCTTTCCGTCAGTTGCGGAAGAACACCTTTTTTATTTTTTCACCCCCATCAAAACGCAGGAACGTTATAAAGCTCATCAGTATGTTCCTTTTACACATCCCATTAAAATCGAGTCATGATTTAATTCTTTGATTTGCGTAAAACCGCATTTTTTATAGCTCGAAATTGCTCTTGTATTCGTTTTCTTAACATCCAACACTACTTTTGAAGCACCTTTGTTATCCCAAAGGTCATCTAACATCATTCGAATCATTATAGAGCCCAGTCCCATGCCCCATAGTTGGGGTTCACCAATAAATTGATCGATACCATAAATAGTTTGACTGTTTGGAAGTTCGTATTTTTTCAAATCGGTTTCCTGAATCTTATAGTACTGTATATAACCGATTGGTTCACTTTCGTACTCCACAATACAAGGGGTAACATAGTGTTCCTCTCTAATTCTGGGACCGTATTTATTAATCACTCGCTCTAGATTCGAAGGCGGTTCTTCATAGAATTCCAATACCTTCCGATTAGTTAACCATTTAACCATTAAATCAAAATCCTTATGAGTCATCGCTCGAATATGTATATTAGCCTCCAGTATCATACTGCATTCCCCCTGTAACAGAGCTATATAACAAAAAGCAGCGATGGACGTATCCATTGCTGCTTTTTGTCCTCTTGGCAAATCTCACTTGTTTTAGAACAACATGATCTCAAGCAGACAGTCGACGAGATCTTTCTCAAGATCCAGTGCCTGTAACTGATGCATCATATTGACCGGATCGAGGCGTTGGGACAACAGACGGTACAGGCGGTCTTTCAAATCGTAACTGATTTCCGCCTGGTCGAGGAACGCATACAACCGTTCCATCCGGTTATCGTTCGTCGACATGTCGACCTGGAGTGACAAGACCTGTGTCTCCCCGATTTCTCCCAGTTCGACGGACAACGATTGGGTTTTATGGTCATACCGGCTCGGCAACACTTCGCCGTCCCGGGAGACGTGTCCTTCGTTGACTCCGCGGAGAATTAACGTCACTTCGCGTTTTTCAGGCAACAGTTCGCGTTTGCCGAACGGCGTGGCAATCGTCAACGTCCGGGCCGCCCAGTCGAGTTCAAATGCCGTCTCGACATTTTCCCCGTCCCGGTGCGCGACACCGACATTGTCATCTTCAAACAACGTAAACTGGTTCGAGGCACCCGGGAAAACAAGCAATTCGAGATGCTCCGGATTGTGGAGCGCGTTCGAGTGCTCGAGGTGTTGACCGAGCGGAACGATGGCACCGGCTTTCGCAAGGACGCCTTGATCTTCGAGCTTGCGGAACAGACGCATCTGTTTGCCGCCCGAATACCGGTGACCGGTGAAGAAATCAAACCAGTCCCCTTCCGGCAGCCAGGCCGTCGTCGCGGCGACGTGGAGCTTCGGATTCATCGGCTCGACGATCGGAGTAACCATCAGCTCTGTCCCGAAGTAATACTGGTTCGGGACCGCATAGGCCAGTTCGTCTTCCGGGTGTTCATAATACATCGGTGAGACGAGCGGCAGACCGTCAAAGTGATTCCGCGCATTCATCGTATAGATGTACGGGACGAGCTGATGACGCAGACGGAGATATTTCTTCATGACGTGTTCCGATTCCAGGGAATAGCGCCACGGCTCCTTCCCGTTGAAGATACTCATCGTGCTGTGCAGACGCATGATCGGACTGAACACCCCGTACTGTAACCAACGGGTCGACAGTTCGTCGTCTTTTTCCCCGCGCTGGTGACCGCCGATATCATGACTCCACCAGCCGTAGCCGATGTTTGAAGCCGTCGCCGTGAAGTACGGCTGGAACTTGAGCGACGCCCAGGAAATCAGCGTATCCCCCGAGAAACCGACCGGATAACGGTGACTGCCGGGTCCGGCATAGCGGGAGAAGATCAACGGCCGGTTGCCGTCGCGCGCAATATCGAGTGCATGATAATGATTGAGCATCCAAAGCGGATCGAGCCCTTTCATCTTCGAATTGGCACCTTGCTGCCAGTCGATCCACCAGAAGTCGACGCCGTCGGCTTCATGCGGATGGTGCAACTTCGTAAAGTAGTTTTCGATGAATTCACGATCCGAGAAATCAAACGGAATCCGGTCTTCCGTTTCCGGATCGACGCCCATCGCGACTGCCATCGCTTCGTACGCTTCTTCAAATCCGCGCACACCGTCGGCCGGGTGCAGGTTGAGTGTCACCATCCGGTCATCGTCTTTTAACCACTGCAGGAAACCTTTCGGGTCCGGGAACAAATCGCGGTTCCATGTATAACCGGTCCAGCCGCTGCCGTATTTCTCCGGAATATCCGTCACGTGCCAGTCCATGTCGATGACACTGACCGAAAACGGGACATCTTCCGTCTTGAAGCGGGTCATTAAATCTTTGTATTCTTTTTCGTTGTACTTCCAGTAGCGGCTCCACCAGTTCCCGAGGACTTGCCGCGGCAACATCGGTGTCGGACCGGTCAGGCGGTAAAAGTCCTTCAGCGCCTGTTTGTAGTCGTGACCGTAACCGAAGTAATAGATGTCTTGCGCCCCTTCTTGACGGGGTTCGACGAAATGATCTTCCGTCAGGACGAACGATGCCGAATCATCAATCGCGGCATATCCTTGGCGGGAGATGATTCCTTCTTCGAGCGGAATCTCACCGTCGGCATGGTCAAGCGTCCGCGCCGTTCCTTTGAGCGTCCGGAGCGGTCCTCCATACGTGTAGCGGCTGTAATACGTGCTGAAGTTTCCAAGGACGTCGATGTACAGCGTGTTCGACGCAAACGGACCTTTCGTATAATGCAAATGGACGTGTTCCGTAATGATCTGCAAATCCGTCTCATCCTCGACGATCCGGAATGAAGGAACAGGAAAATCACGATTCCAGACGGTTTGGGTCGGACGATCCTCAAATCGTCCGTCTGCTGCGTACTCGAGTCGAATCAGACGACTGGTGAGAACGGTGAAGCGGTATGTGTCCCCTTGAATAATTGCTTCCGGTCGTGCCAATGGTTTCATGTCTCGGGTATAGAAATGGGATTCGTCAATTGTGCGCATACGGGATCAGGACGCGAACGTCCTTGTCACTTCCTTCCAAAAATTATGTGTGCAACCGATTACACTATCAGTGTATAAGAGTTGTTGTTCCCGTTTCAAGTGACAACTAATCAAATGTTCGAGTGAACGTTACTTTGTGAGACCGGCTGTTTTTTGATAAACTAATGAAAAAACAGATCCTGTAAAGGAGGATTCGCGTGGGAAGAAAACATTCTTTTACGGAAACGGAATTGTTTACGCTGACAAAAGAACTTGTTTTGCAACACGGATATGACGGCTTTACGCTCAAATTATTGTCGAGTCATCTTCCCGGAGCCAGAAGCACCATCTATCAATATTTTCCGAACAAAGAAGAACTCGTTTCCGCCTGTATGGCACGCGTCATCTCAGACGTCCTGACGAAGACCCGTGAAATCGATGAAACGGTGCCGGAAACAGCCATCAAAGAATTATTGAACGTCTATTTGGATGAATCGCATCTGCATCAACTGATTGGAGACGCATCCAAAATCCTTGTCAAAAGCGAGACGGTTGCGGCGCACTTGAAATTTATCGACGAAGCGCACCTGTTGCTGAAAGACCAGCTGACACGGATCTTCGAGCAGGCACAAGAAGAAGGCGTTCTCCGCCGGGACATTCCGCTTCCGGTCTTAGCCGGTACTTTTTTTAACCTGATCAATACACCGAATATGCTGCATTATCCCGCTGAACAATGGAGCGACTTACTATTTACAATGTGGATGGGCGGATCTGGACCAATTTAATTGGTTTGGTTCCAATTTGACACATGTGTCATTTAAATGGTTTAATGAATTGAATCTTTTTTTAATCAAAATGACACTTGTGTCAAATAACTAACAAGGAGTTGATGACATGTTTTTAGCCGTGCGCGAAATCATGCACAGCAAGACGAAGTTCTCGATGATCATCGTCATCTTCGTTTTATTGGCCTGGCTCGTCTTTATTTTATCCGGGTTAGGCAACGGTCTGTCCACGTTGGCCGCAGCCGTCTTTAAAAATATGGATGCCGACTATGTCGTCTTCCAGGAAGACGCCCGCTCGTCGATGAGCAAGTCCGTCTTGACGGACGATCTCATGCAGGACGTCAAAGCTTCCCCTGATGTCAAGGATGCTGCTGCCATGGGCAGTTCACTCGCAACTGTCGTCAAACATGCTTCCGGTGGAAAATCGAATAAGGTGGACGTTGCGATCATCGGCATCGATGCCGGAAGCTTCCTTGAGCCCGCCGTCATCGAAGGACAAAAGTTATCCGACCAGTCATCGACGAAAGTCATCGTCAATTCCACTTTACGGGATGAAGGATTCAGGATCGGCGATACGCTTCGACTCGACGGCTCGAAGGAAAAGATGACAATCTCGGGATTCGTCGAGAATCAGTCGTATAATCACTTGCCGGCGGTGTTCACGCCGATGAGTGAATGGAGAAAAGTCGCCTTTGCCGCACCCGGTTCAGACAAAGGGATCAAAAATCCGGTCAATGCGGTCATGCTTCAAGGCGAGAACATCGACCCTGCGAAGATCGACAAACTGTTGTCCGGTACGGAAACCGTCACCAAAAACAAAGCCGTTCAAAGCATGCCCGGTTATAAAGAGGAAAGTGGAACGATTTCCATGATGCTCGCTTTCTTATTCGTTATTTCCGGATTTGTTCTCGGTGTCTTCTTCTACGTTCTTACGTTACAAAAGACGAACCAGTTTGGAATCATGAAGGCGATCGGTGCCGACAATCGCTTCCTGAGCCGGGCCATCGTCTCAGAAGTCTTCCTGCTGACTGTCATCAGCATCGTGACCGGTGTTCTGCTGACTTACGGAACGGCTGCGATTTTACCGAGTGCCATCCCGTTCAAACTCGATCCCCTGCTGGTCGTCCTCTATTCGGTCGCCCTGCTGATCATCGCGTTGCTCAGTTCATTGATTTCCGTTCGCCGGATTACAAAAATTGATCCATTACAAGCTCTGGGGAGGGTTGAATGATGCAGTCAGGACTTGAATTAAAAGGTATCTCCAAACAGTATTCTGAAGGCGGTAATCAGGTGACGGCGCTCGATGATGTCACATTATCCGTCGCTCCGGGCGAGTTCGTCGCTGTCGTCGGTCCATCCGGCTCCGGGAAAAGTACGTTTTTGTCCGTAGCAGGTGCTTTGTTAAAGCCGACGGACGGTCAGGTCTACTTGAACGGTCATGATATTTCAGCATTGCCCGACAAAGCATTGTCCCGTGTCCGTCTTCAAGAGATCGGCTTCATCATGCAGTCGTCGAACCTTGTCCCTTATTTAAACGTGCTCGATCAACTGTTGCTCGTTAAAAAGATGTCCGGCAAGGTATCACCGGAAGATAAAACGTTTGCGGTCACCTTGCTTGAAGAACTGGGGCTCGGCAGTAAAACAAAACGGTTCCCGGAAGAATTGTCAGGCGGTGAAAAGCAACGGACCGCCATCGCACGGGCTCTCGTTAACGATCCGAACGTCATTTTAGCGGATGAACCGACGGCGAGCCTCGATACGAAACGTGCCCATGAAGTCGTGCAGCTCATCGCGCAAGAAGTGAAACATCGGAATAAAGCCGCCATCATGGTCACACATGATGAACGGTTACTCGATTATTGCGACCGTGTCTACCGGATGGAAGATGGACGCCTGACGCTCGTCTCCCGCTAACAATGAAGGATTGATCCATCAAAATGCCCCCTGCCATCCGTGTCCGGATGGCAGGGGGCATTTTTTTTATAACAGGGGCGAAATCAGACGGGAGAACGATTCAAAAATCCGGAACCGCATCGGCCGTTTGACATAATCTGCGGAGGACAGCTGGATCGAGACGTCGAAATCATCGATGAAATCACGTTCGAGCCGGGCCGCACTCTCGGAATCATACATAAAGGCCATCAGTTCATAGTTCAGGACGAAACTGCGGATATCCATGTTCGCCGTACCGACGACGGCAATCTTTCCGTCGACGAGGAACAGTTTGGCATGAATGAAATGACGGTTGTACGTATAAATTTTGACGCCGTCTTTCAACAACGGACCGAAATAGGACCGCGTTCCGTAGTAAGATGTAAAACTGTCTCCTTTACCCGGCGTCAAAATCCGGACATCCAGTCCGGCACGGGCCGCGAGACGGAGCAATGTCATCGTCTCGTTATCCGGAATCAGATACGGTGTCGAAATCCAGATCGAGCGCTGGGCCGAGATGATGGCGGCAATCAACGCGTTCCGGATCGCCGGATCTTTTGACGTCGGTCCACTCGTCACGACCTGGACCGCGCCGTCGGTCTCGACATCGTGTTTCGGGAAGTATTGATCGATTGCCCCTTCGCCGGCAAACGTCTCCCACGTATCACTGCCTTCGAGATGAGCGTAAAGCCAATCGTCGAGGAACGTCGCCTGCAGTTCCTTGACGGCCCGTCCTTCAAGCCGAAGGTGCGTATCGCGCCAAAAGCCGAACTTCTTACTTTTTCCGTCATACTCGTCGCCGACGTTCAGTCCACCGGTAAAACCGATTTTGCCATCGACGACAACGATTTTCCGGTGATTGCGGAAGTTCGCCGTAAAGATGAACAACGGACTGGAGATGGGATCATATGCGGCAATCTTTGCCCCGGCTTCCCGGAGCGGTTTCAAAAATCCTTCGCCGAGCATGTAACTGCCAAGACCGTCAAACATGAACCGGACTTCGACCCCGTCATTCAACCGGTCAATCAATGCTTCCCGGATCGCCTGCCCGGTCTCGTCGTTCCGGTAAATGTAATACTGGATGTGAACATGGTGCTTGGCGGAGCGGATCATCCGGAGAATTTCCGGGAACGTCTCGTTGCCGTTCGTCAGGATTTGACTGGCTGTATGGACGTCGACCCCACCACCACCGAAGTTGCGGATCGTATTGGCAAGCTTCAGGTGGTTCGGAGGCAACTCACTGACCGCGAGCGACCGGACGGGACGGATTGCCTGTTTCAGCAACATCCGTTCATCGTGCGACCGCCGGTTCCGGCGACGGCGGCGCGGATTGCGCCCGAACATCATCCAGATGATGACACCGAGAATCGGTAAGAAGATCAAAACTAAAAACCAGGCAATCGTCGACTCCGCCGTCCGGTTTTCGATGAAGATGATCATGATGACGGCCAAAGGTACGACGGTCGCGGAAATCGTCAAAACATAAAACAGGTAGCCCAATTGGTATAGTCCCCAAATGATTCCGCCTGCGACTAAAAACACGAGCGCGAACTGTAAAATCCGATTGCGCACTAGACTTCCTCCTCT
>Ga0308168_1003518_pt1 | contig 11918 bp, 16 predicted proteins | sample PhyCR2_FD_202133 | JGI IMG/M metagenome (GOLD analysis project Ga0308168, IMG submission 202133) | Phyllosphere microbial communities from UC Gill Tract Community Farm, Albany, California, United States - DLSLRC.R2 | ecosystem: Host-associated > Plants > Phyllosphere > Unclassified | place: USA... | reverse complement strand
GCAATGATACGGGCCTCTCCCTTTACCTTATCAAGTGATTCAGGGAACTCATCGCACAATACCATCAGCGCATCGTAGGATGCTTGGTCCTTGCATAAGATCATTAGTAACCTCTACTATATTTAGTTAAACGTTCCGCGGCCTTTTCTGCTTTTGGTCTGCGTGGTCTAAACTTATCTTTCAGGCGAATGGATTCCTGAATAAAAGATTCCATCTGGCCCATAACACCATCCAGGGTATTATCGACGAATATTTGAGTCTCTCGGACAATCCGATATTGATAGCCCCGGTATACCTTTTCCCTTGCAACACGATGGCCATCTAAGAAACCGACGACACAAACGCCCGTACTCTGAAAAGTCTTTAACAACTTTTCAGGTACAGGGTCCGGTCTTCTTTTTGTTTCGTACAACGTGCAGGTGATGCTATAAACATTGAGGGGGTCTTGCCGCCCCTCTCGGCCAGAAACTTCGAGTTTGAAATCGTACTTCAACTTGTGCAATAACAAAAGTGATACTCCTTTCTTAGAGTAAGAACATCTACCGCCCATGGGGTGATGGATTAATATCACTTAAGTAATATATCGCCAAGATTTATTTAGAAGAAGCACCACGCCACTAAGCCAGCGCCGTATGTCCAGTGCTTCAAGGAACGGTAACGACGCCAGCCGTTGGCAAAAGCAAAGTTATAACGACCGTTGTAAGGAATTTGAGCCAGAGGGAGTAAGAACCCTGCGGAGAGTATAATTGCCCACGCCGTGAGTATACCGAACCCTGCCCACGAAACAATCCCTACAAACGTCGCGCCATTTAAGACGAGCATTGTCCAGGAATGCTTCAACTTACCAACGCGAAGAGACTGTTCTTGTTTCCAGTCAATAGAATGACCGGATGCAAAGTTAGTGACAAGAACCAACAGAACGATCAGTGCAGACATGCGGATTGCCCTTTAGTTTTTTGCAGTCAACGTACAGTAAATGTACCTCTTCATCAGTCAATGCAAAGAATGCCTGATGTCCCAGACCTTGTTTCGATAAAACACTATCGAACGAAGTCTTTGAAATAAAGTCACGACGTTTCTCAATAGATGAAATATCGTTACCGTCTGCCATCGCGCGGAATTGGTCGCCGGGGATGTAGATACCATCCCCGACTTTGATGAATACCGGCCCGATAGTTCCGACCGGTATGATCAATTGACCAACTTCCACTTGCCCAAGGCGAAGAGAAGTTAAATGGTCCATTATTACCTACTTTTTCAGATAGATAGAAACAGCGTGGAAATCACCGACGGCTTTCAGTACCATGTCGACCGCACGAGTAAAGCCTTCAACCAGATTGTAGTTCTGGAGATTATGCGGAAGAGGACGAGACATGACGACTTCCTGGTAACCGGTAGCTAAACGCAGTACAGCAACCAGGCCGCTGTTAAAGTCTTCATCCGCCGCAGCCGGGATGGTGGAGAAAGTGATCATCGGTTTATACATCGCGCCGAGATAGTTATCTTCGTACTGCGGGAAGATTTCAGCAATCTCTTTCCAGTTAATCCACTCGCGAGCATCTACAGCAGCGGTAACGAAAGTAGCCTGAGGAGTTAAATCGATTTGGTCCATGTGTAGTCCTTAAATATCGACGAAGCGAGTATTGTTTAAAATGCAAGTGCGGACCATCTCAGTATACTTGTTACTGTTCACCGTGAATGTGCCGCGAGGTATAAATGAGAACATCTTGAAGTCAAAGACATCCCCTGCGATCTTTTCCTTATTAAATAAGCATTCCGCCCGCTTATTATTTTTAACCTTGAAACCGGGTCCGTTACGGTCGATGGTTATATTGCGGAACGTTTTTGGTTTATAGCTTAGGATAACAATCCCGCGCTCCTTAGCATGGAGTGATACTACCTCGTCTAAGAAGCGTTTAAGTGTTCGATGATCAGAACAGAGGTTGCCCCATTCTTGACCGCGTACACCTAAGAAGATTGTATCTTCATCACGCTCTTCACCTTTCTTCTCCTTCCACTTATAACTAAGCAATAGGAATCCGTCGTACTTAGTAGTAGTTTCGATACCGTAATCCAGAGGTATCTCGACGAATCGTATTGTCATGAATCCCTTACCGGGACCAGACGGATAACGAAGTGTAATTCCTTTACTTGGACGATCTCCCGACCCTATTAAAAGGGGACGAATATTTGCTGCAATAAGTTTAGTCATTTTTTCTATACCATTTCTTAGAGTTAGGCAGTCCTTGCTGCCATATGATCTCTTCAGAAGGTTATGTTCATATTTACACGTAACGATGTAGAAAAAGACATTATATGCAGATGACTAACTGCACCTACCACTACTAAACACCAAACAGTCATAAACCCACTTAAATAAACATGTAACCAAGGCTTATTAAAATGAAACCTAACACGTATGTTAAGATCGTATCCTCCGGTATCGCAAACACGGTAGAAGAACTCATGCCTTTTATTCAGGGCGAAGAGATCATGCCGCTGCAAGAAGATGAATCAGTAGAAGTACGTTCCTCCGTATTCAACGAAGGAAACATCATCATCTTCCGTAACCGTAAGTCGCGAGAAGTCCTGTCGGTTATCCATACGCCGCACACTGTCTATATCCAGGAGCAGAACAAGACGATCTCTACTCATCGTCCTTACACGCCGTTCCTGTTCGGTATGGACGACACTGGCAAGATGGAAGCCGTTGCTCAGCTGTTCGAGATTAAACTCCCAGGTAAGTTTTATCTGGAAGCGTCTCAAGAGCTGCAAGAGATCGCCGCCTACGTCACGTCAGTGCTGGAGCAACTGAACCCTGCGATCATCGACATGACGATCGAATTCGACCGCTTCAACTTACCATGTCGCAAGAACGTTGGTATGGAGCCTGCGTTTGCTTATCTTAATGAAGCACTCCAGGAAAAAGTTGGCTACGTTCTCATGCCTGTCAAAGCTGGCCCTGGACATCGTACTGCTATCGACTATTTCTATCTGGAACCGATTCAGGAAACTCTCTGCATCGAGCTGGATAAGAATGAAACCGATCCGGTCGGTAAAGTGAAAGAGATCCAGGATGCTTTCGATACCGCTCGTGGGCCTGGTGAACTGTCCCCGCTTGACCGTGGGTTCTTGAAATCCGTAGAAGAGGGAATTGGTAAAGCACCGATGACCGACCTCACTATGGGCGGGCAAATGGGTTCTATCCCAAAACCTGATGTCAACGACCAACGTACCTGGTTAATTGATCCTGATACCAAAATGCCGGTTCATCCGGATAGCTCGCAAGGTGAAGCGCTTTATAACGCCGCCTTCAATCAGGGCAAATAACATACGAGGAGCCTTCGGGCTCCTTATTGTTTTTTTTTGTCTCATCTGCAAAAGAAAAAAAAAAGAAGGGCCGAAGCCCTTCTCATGCTATAGATCGAAAGCAATGTCTCCGTAGAAGGCAATGAATAAAGCCTCGGGAATTTCTGCGGCCACGAAGGGACGTTGGAAACATCCTAATTCAGTAGTTACAGTGATGGACGCGCCATGAGGAGCCAAGATAGGAATGACTTTCTCTTCCGGATCTATCAACGTGAACTTATCCATAAACTCGGCTAAGCTACGAGAATACATCTTGCTATCTTTTAACGAATAGTAGACAGCGGTAGGTTCAAAACCTTCGCGGTCGGTATCAACGTTAGTAGTAGCAATCAGAAGATACTCACCACCTTTATAGTGGCGATATTTGCGCATCACTGGTAAACTTGAGTTTTCCATATTAAACCCTTACAGTTGGAAGTCGCCAAAATCTTCAGTGTTGACATCAGCGTCGATTTGACCAACCAGATAGGAGGAAACTTCAACCTCCTGAGGAGCGACCTGTACGTTGTCTGACACGAGGTGAGCGTTAATCCATGGGATAGGGTTCTCTTTGGTTTTAAACGGCAGAGCGAGCCCTACAGCCTGCATACGGATGTTCGTGATGTACTCGATGTACTTATGCAGGATATCTTTGTTCAAACCGATCATTGAACCGTCGATGAACAGATAATCTGCCCACTCTTTTTCCTGATTGGCTGCTTCCAGGAATAGATCGTAGCACTCCTGTTCACATTCCAGAGCAATCTCTGCCATCTCAGGATCGTCTGCACCAGAGCGCAGCAGATTCAGCATGTGCTGAGTACCGGTCAAGTGCAGAGCTTCGTCGCGAGCAATCAACTTAATGATCTTACCGTTACCTTCCATCAAGCTACGCTCAACGAACGCGAACGAACAAGCGAAAGAAACGTAGAAGCGAATTGCTTCCAGTGCGTTAACCGACATCAGGCAGATATAAAGCTGCTTTTTGATATCGCGTAACGTAACGCCGGTCATTTCGCCGTCGAGGTTATAACGCTGAGTCATTTCGATCAGGTCATCGTAGTACTTAGCGATCGGCTTAGCACGTGCCAGTATATGTTCGTTGACAACGATATCGTCAAAGATCAATGACGGGTCGTTTACGATGTTACGGATGATGTGGGTGTAGGAACGACTGTGAATTGTTTCACTGAACGCCCAGGTTTCAATCCACGTTTCCAGTTCTGGCAGAGAAGCTAACGGTAACAACGCGACGTTAGGGCTACGACCCTGAATGGAGTCCAGCAGAGTTTGATACTTCAGGTTGGAGATAAAGATGTGCTTCTCATGGTCCGGTAGAGCATTGAAGTCGATACGGTCCTGAGATACATCCACTTCTTCCGGACGCCAGAAGAAGGATAACTGCTTTTCAATCAGCTTTTCGAAGATAGCGTATTTCTGTTGATCATAGCGTGAAACGTTGACTGACTGACCAAAGAACATTGGTTCTTTTAACGGGTCGTTTTTACGTTGGTCAAAAGTGCTGTATTGCATGGCTGTGTCCGTGTGAAGTTAATGGGTATTAGCATAAGATGTTCTAATAATGTCAAAAAAAAAACAGGGGCGCGAAGCCCCTGAGTTTATTGATTAGCCAGCTGCCATTTAACTTCAATGTCCTGGATGTAATCCATGTAGTGATCACGCATAGCCTTCAGGCGAGGGTATGGAGTTTCGTTAACCAGCACGTATTCGCGAATCCATTCCCACCACCACAAAGCGTCCTGTTCACTGATAGCACTACCACCATCCTGAGCATACAGATGTTCAGTCCTTTCAATAAGACCTTGTCTGCTATGGATAGGTACGCGATTATAGAGCGCACTATCTTCGCGAGGAAATGGTGGCAACATATCACCAAGGGCGGGATTAAGGACTACACCGTAATAACCAGGGACATCAGTTATGGTGTGGTGGCCAATTCTGCTCTCTAAACTACTTCCTACTAATTCCCCGCGGAAGTAGCGAGTGGCGTTAACGATTAACGTTAACTGGAAAAGCATCTCTCGATAGGCTATCATCCCACACTTCCTTCTGAGATAACAGGGAAACGACTAACCAGCAATTCATTCAACGATTGGTAAGGAGAACGCGGAGAGAAATTACTAACTTCCTCTTCTTTCTTCTCCAGCGCCAACATGCCGTCTTTATACTGAGAGATAATGCTGGTAGTACGATGCTCTGTACCGCGGTGCGGACCCATGCCTGGATCAGAAACGAAAGTGATCTCTGTACGGTTATCCCATGCCTTCAATATATCTCTTTCCATTTACCCCACCTACATTTTATATTCGTAAACGACCGACTTACCGCCGTAGTACGTAACTTTGAAGAAGACTGTCTTACCTGATTCGAACGCCGTAGCTTTCGTAATCTCTTTACAGTCCGTGTCAATAGGAACCAGTGCCGGTTCAGGAACACGCTTGTCAACGATATTCCAACCACCGCCATAACAAGAACTACCCTGGTCTTCTTTGATAAACGCGAAGTTAGGCGTCTCTACAATCTGGTTATAGATGTAGGACTCGTCCGCATTGTTCAGAAGGATGTTTTTACCGGCGTAGCAGTTCTGACAAACCAGATGATCGTTCTGGTCTACAATCTGAGCAGCGTGTGCATTTGCTACCAGTAGGCCAGTAATGATTAATGCTACGGCGATCAGAATGTCTTTAACGCAATCATTAAGTTCTCTCATTTCCTTTCCTCGTTTCTACGTAGTTTTTAGCAGTGATGATTTTCTTCCATGCTGCCTGGACAGAACCATCATTCATCATTTCCCAGATATCGAGGTTATGTTGGAGATTCATCCAGAACTCGATACTGGTTTCGAAGCATGTAGCTAAACGACCTGCGAGACTGATACCTAACTTAGTCTCTTCCTTAACGAGCTGTTGAATAGTAGTTTCAACAACACCGAGAATTTGTGCGAGCTCACGCTCATCGATTTCCAGGGGAACCATGAACTCTTCTTTTAAGATAAGCCCTGGGTGTGAAGGTTTACGTGGTTGCATTTTAACTCCAGACAAAAAAGAGAAGGAGCCCGAAGGCCCCTTCCGATAATTAAAGGTTACGCCAGCAAACGGGAAGTTTGTCAGCGGAGATCTTACGGGCAATCATTGCCGTAGTTTTGATGAACTTACGAAGGTCGCGAAGTTCGTTAGGCTTCAGCGTGTGAAGGCGGTAGTTATCTACGTCAGTATAGCTCTTAAAGCCATCGTAGACTTTACCTTCGGTAATCATCATACTTGCCGCTTCCAGATTCTCCGTAGACAATCCGCTTGGTGCAGTGATGAGGAATACCCCTTTTACGCCTGGTGCATTAACGAGCAGCTTTTTCATGCTTAGTCCTTAGCCAGGATGCGTTTAGCATCAGTGGAACCGAAACCGCCATCGCCACGATCAGTTGACTTGGAAGAGTCAAACTCATCAACCAGAGTAAAGCGAGGATGTTCAACACGGTCAAAGACCATCTGACAAATCGCTTCTTTCAGGTTGATCTCCATCGCCTTGTCGGTGCGGTTCCACATCGACATGTGCCAGATACCTTCGTAGTCACTGTCGATAGTACCGGTCAGGTTACCCAGCACCAGACCTTTATGACCTTTTCCACTGCGCGGGACTAAACGTGCTTCGAAGTCAGGGTTGCCAATAAGCAGCTTAAAGCCGAGAGACACTAAGTCGCACTGACCCGGTTCGATAGTAAGGATGTCGCCATCAATACGGAACTTGCCGCTGGCCTTCAATGCTTCAACATCAGCGAAGCAATCGTAACCGGCGGAACCTTCAGTGCCCTGGGTAGGCATGCAGTTCGGGTTCAGTAGAATCATCTCAACCGAACGCAGACGTTCGCGGCGAGGTCTGCCACGCAGATTGCAGATGCGGTCAACCATCGCTTCACGCAGATCTTCCGCAGCCAGCTCCATAGCAGTACGGTCCGGGTAAGAAACTTCGTGCTCTTCACCACCGGATTTGATGATGATGTTAAATTTGTTACCCTCGTTACGGCCAGGGTTACGAGTCTTTATAACCATCGAAGGTGTGATTACCAGAAACGCGCTGTTCTTAACCCCTTCTACACCCTTATCTAAAAGAGTAATAAAACCATCTTCACTGATTTGAATTTCGCTGTAAGTCATTTCTAATTTTACCTTCTTGGTCGAGAAACTGGTTAATTTCAAACAAAGAGTTTATTGTTTATTTTTTCACTGCATTTCCATAACGATCGTTTTTAGTTCCTGGTGATTGATGCTCTTATACAGGTCTTCTTTTAATGCGAAGTTTAGGGTAATCATGAGATCATCCTTAGTCGCACCGTTATTAATTGCGTTGTAAAGAGCTTTTTCGTATTCAGACATATCCAACGCATTAATCTCACGTCTTCTATGTTGAGTACTCGTTCTGTTGCGGGATAAATACTCCAAAGAGCGTTCTACAATACCTCTGTCGATTTCAGGGACATTGTATTTCTCGTAGAGTTTCTCAGCTGAAAATTCTACTGATTCGAGAAATTCGAGTAGTCCTTTTTTACCCGGCAGATCTGTATTTGTTTTACTGACCACTTTATGGAGCCGAACCAAAAAGCGTTGTGTCTTAGGTGAGGGATACATAGCTTGACTCCTAATGTTTATTCACTTAAGTAATGTATAACTGAAAACTCTTTAATACCCCACGTAGTAAGGAAAGGTAACCATGGCTAAAATTTCAGCTCTTACCCCCTTGGCTAAATTGGTAGGTGACGAGGTTATTGCTCTGGCCAAAGCTGGCAAGAACTATAGCATTGCCGTCTCCGCACTGATTGAGTCACTGGGACCTAACTTCAAGGGGATTCTGCCCAACGTAGGCGCTTTGCCTGCACCTGCCGATTCCAAGCGTGGCGAGATCTATGTGATCGACAGCCACTTCTGGGCGTATGGCGAGGACCCACAGAATCCCGGCACGCTTAAGTGGAATGACTTAGGTAGCTTCCTTGGGCCAAAAGGCGATGAAGGTCCACAGGGTAAACCTGGGGATAAAGGTAAAGATGGCGATCCCGGTGCCGACGGTAACGACGGTAAAGACGGGATGCTGCCAGATGTTGATAACACCGTAGTCGGTGAAATCAGCGCAGTCGACTTCCAGAGTAAAGTCACCGACGCAATCAGTGGGGTTAAACCCACTAAGACCGTAAGTGAAACCTACGACGTCCGCATCGACGCAACTAAAACCTCCAAGGGTAACGTTTCCGTCATGCCGACCGAGAAAGGTCGTTACGTCTGGGCCGCAGGCTATAAAGCACTGGGTGCTGATAGCCATTCCACCGCTGTCATCTATATTCCAGATTCCACTGGTGTCCCTGTCTTCCTGAGTTATACGACTTCGGAAAAAGGTGACAAAGGCGAACCTGGTCCGAAAGGTGAAGACGGTAAGAACTCGGTAGGTATGAAAGTCGTTGGTTTGATCGACGACGAGAAAGATCTGCCAGATCCGGTTGATTTCGAAATCGGCGATACCTATATCGTCGGTAAACACTTCCACATGAAGATCGGTGTGGAATGGGTTGACATCGGTGACTTTACTGGTCCTAACGGTAACAGTGCTTACCAGATCGCTGTCCTGAATGGATTCGTTGGTACTGAAGTCGAGTGGCTGAAATCCCTGAAAGGGGCTGACGGTATCGGTCTGCGTATCATCGGTTCTCTGGACACTAAAACTCTTCTGCCTGAACAGGCTGAGTTCAACGGCGACTCTTACATCATTCGTGATGATGAGAAGATGTACGTTTGGGATGGCACCGCATGGTCAACTGTTGGTCAGGTTGGTCCGGAAGGTAAACCAGGTAAAGATTCGTACGAAATCGCAATCGACCAGGGCTTCCGCGGTACTCGCGATGAGTGGCTTCTCTCGCTGAAAGTTAAGGGTGAGAAAGGCGACCCTGGCGAGAAAGGCGAAAAAGGTGATCCGGGAACTAACGCAAGCTCCGTTATGTTCAAAGGCGGTATCGCTACTCAAACCGCACTTCCTGCTACCGGTAATACTGTATCTGATGCCTATATGGTTGAAGATGTAGGTCACCTGTTTGTCTGGACTGGTTCTACCTGGTACGACACCGGCGTCTTTACTGCTAAGGGCGAGAAGGGTGACCAGGGTGACGAAGGTCCTCAGGGCAAACCAGGTAAAGACGGTATCGACGGTAAGTCTGCCTACGAACTCGCTAAAGCAGCGGGATTCCAGGGCACTGACATCGAATGGCTGGCTACCTTAATCGGTCCGGGCATCACTGCTCGTGGTACGGTTGCTGATGTTGCTGATCTCCAGAACGTCACTAGCCCGAAAGCAGGCTACGCCTATAATGTTCTCGGCGGCGATAAGATTGGCCACCAATATGTTTACGATGGTACTAACTTCGTTGACATGGGTGACATCCGCGGTGCACGTGGACCTAAAGGCGATAAAGGCGATCCAGGGGCTGAAGGTAAACCAGGTCCGTCTCTGATTCCGAAAGGAACAGTTGCTGACTCTAACGATCTTCTGGCTATCCAGAACCCGGTTGCTGGTTGGACCTATGGCGTAACTGGCGGAGACGATGCTGGTCATCAGTTCGTTTACAACGGTTCCGACTGGATCGACATGGGCGATCTGCGCGGTATTCAGGGTAAAGAAGGTAAGCAGGGCGAGCAGGGTAAAACCGCAGGCGCTGTAAACTTCAAAGGCGTGGTCGCTGATGTTCCGAGCCTCCCTACTGCCGGTAACCTGGTATCTGACGCATACTTCGTTGGCACTCACCTGTACGTATGGCAGGGCGCTAGCTGGATCGACTGTGGTTCCTTCCAGGGACTCAAAGGCGACGAAGGTCCGCAAGGTAAGCAAGGTCCAATTGGTCCTGACGGTAAGTCCGCTTATCAGGTAGCTGTAGCAGGTGGTTTCCAGGGTGATGAAGCTGCATGGCTCAAATCTCTGGTAGGTGCTCCAGTACAGGCTAAGGGCGTTCTCGCTACCCTCGCCGATCTTAACGCTGTTGTTAGCCCGTCTAACGGTTGGCTGTACAACGTCGAAGAGAACGGTCACATGTACATCCGTAACGGCGCTGCATGGGTCGATTGCGGTGAGGTACGTGGTATCCAGGGTATCCAGGGACCTAAAGGTGAACCTGGTGTTGACGGTGCTGATGGCCAGAACGGTAAGGATGGTACTTCATTCACTATCGTCGGCCGCGTTGCAACCGAAGCAGATCGTCCGGCCAATCCGGCTGTAGGTAACGGCGTATTCGTCGAAACCGAACTCCAGATGTGGGACGGTACTACCTGGGTTAGCCTCGGCGACTTCGTTGGTCCAGAAGGTGAACAGGGTCCTCAGGGTGAGATGGGTGCCGGGATTAAGATCCTTGGTAAGAAAGCCTCTCAAGGCGATCTGCCCGCTACCGGTGAGGTTGGCGACGGTTACATGATCGGCGTTAACTTCTGGGTCTGGGACGGCACCGAGTATATCGATGTTGGTCAGATCAGAGGGCCGAAGGGTGACCAGGGTCTGCGTGGTATTCAGGGCCTGAAAGGTGAGAAGGGCGATCCGGGCGATAAAGGTGATAAGGGCGAACAAGGCACTATCATCATTATCCTCGACCGTGACCCAACTGCCATCGACGGTCGTATCAACGACTACTTCATGTCTACTGTAGATCAGAAGCTGTACCGTAAAACTTCTGACACTGCATGGGCATACCTGGGCACCTTCGGTGGCGGCAACGTCTACGAATGTCCGAAAGATGGTAAGAAGTACCTGAAGGTCTACGGTAACTGGGTTGAGTACACTGAGCCCGCCGTTCAGGAAGCACCTATCGATGGTCATCGTTACTTCCGTAAGGATGGAGCGTGGGAAATCTTTGACATGTACGATGTCAAGGTAATGACCGTGGCTGACGGTAAGTGCGATTGCTCGAAAGCGCAGTGGTTCAAGCTGGATGGTACGAAAGCTACAACTGTAGCGTTCAACAACCTGCCTGCTACTGCTACCGGCCGTGCAACCACTATCCCAGTGACTATTAAAGGTAAAGGTGGCTTGTTCAGCTGGCCGTCTAACCTGAAGTGGTCCGGTGGTTCTCAGCCTCCGTTCGGTGATACCATGACTCTGCTCGTGTTCACCTGGGATGGCGAGTTCCTGACCGGCTCCCTGAGCCAGTCGTACTAATAGGTTGGGGAGGGAAACCTCCCCTCCTTTATTTCCATTGGAGTAAACGATTATGATGTGCGATGGTTCTACCCCGCTTATCTTAGCAGGTCACGGCCTTGAAGGCGTGGCTGATCCTACCTGGCCGGTTTCGTTCTATGAACTGAACCGTTATTTCCCGAACATTGGCTTCCAGGATCGTCAACCTGAAGAAGTCATTGCTCCTTTCGGCATCTTCCCGATTCACCCTAGCGATAAGCCAGAAGGTGACGTGGTAGAGAAAGCCGAACCTCTGTTCGTAGAAGGCACTGGTTACGTCCAGCAATGGACTAGCCGTGACTACACTCCGGAAGAGGCAGCAACTGCGCTGGCTAATGAGAAGCAGAATCTGATGT
>Ga0308168_1003517_pt1 | contig 11918 bp, 6 predicted proteins | sample PhyCR2_FD_202133 | JGI IMG/M metagenome (GOLD analysis project Ga0308168, IMG submission 202133) | Phyllosphere microbial communities from UC Gill Tract Community Farm, Albany, California, United States - DLSLRC.R2 | ecosystem: Host-associated > Plants > Phyllosphere > Unclassified | place: USA... | reverse complement strand
ACGGGGCACTGGTGGCCGATTGCCACTTATTTTGCGGTGATGGCGGGTATCGGTTTCCTGACCACGTTTGTGGCACCGGAAACACGCGGTCGCGACCTTAACGCACCGGAAGATGCGATTTAATCACGGATGAAAGCGGAAAAGAGTGTGTGCTTGGCCCCGCTATTTTTCCCTTAATTGCCTTATCTAAGGGATTCACGGGCCGGATTTTTATCCGGCCCGACGCTGTTTATTTGTGAGGAAGACTGCCTGTGGCAAAACAGATTCATCATCGTGCTACCCGTGCTGATGTAGCAAAAGTAGCCGGAACTTCCGTTGCCGTAGTGAGTTACGTCGTGAATAACGGACCGCGACCGGTTGCGCCTGCGACACGTGAACGCGTGCTGGCGGCGATTAAAAGCACCGGTTACCGCCCGAACAGTGTGGCGCGTGCGCTGGCTTCCGGCACCACCAGAACCTATGGGCTGGTGGTACCGAATATTGGCAATGCGTTTATTGCTTCACTGGCCCATGAGCTGCAACAGCAGGCGCTGGCGAACGATATGGTGATGCTGCTGGGCGATGCCGGTGACAGCCGAAAACGCGAGTTGCAGCTGATCAACAATCTGCTGGGCCAGCAGGTCAATGGCCTGTTTTACATCAGCGTCGACCGCAACCCCTATATTGATCTTCTGCAATCCAGCGGCACTCCGTTTGTGATGCTCGACCGGGTTGATCCCAGCTTGCAGGTGAATGTGATCCGCGTAGATGAACGCGAGGCGTCGCGTCAGGTGACGGCCCATCTGTTAAGCCACGGCTATCAGCATGTCGGCATTATTTGCGGCCCGCCGGAGATGCTGAATACGCAGGATCGTCTGCAAGGCTGGCGCGATGCGCTGGCGGATTATGGCGTGGAAGAACGCCCGGAGTGGATATTCCATACCCCCTATACCCGCGAGGGCGGCTATCAGGCTGCACAGCGCATGATGCAGGGCGAGACGCGCCCGCGTGCGCTGTTTACATCCAACGAAGCGCAGGCGATTGGTTGTATTCGTGCTTTATCTGAACACCATATCCGCGTGCCGGATCAGCTGGCGCTGGTCTGTTTTAACGGCACCGACCAATCTTCCTATCATGTGCCTTCGCTGACGACCGTTCGTCAGCCCGTGGGCGAAATGGCAAAAACTGCTATCAACATGCTGGCGGCGTGGAAAGGGGAGAGCATGCTGAGTGAGTTCTCCCATCATCTTGAACTTGGCGAGTCCTGTGGCTGCAAGCTGGCCCGATAATAAGATAACGATATGAAACGATTAATTATTGATTGCGATCCGGGGAATGGTATTACGGGGGCCAACGTTGATGACGGGTTGGCTATTGCACTGGCGCTGGCTGCACCGGAAATTTCGCTGGAGCTGATCACCACCGTGGCGGGAAATACCCCAAGCCAGGTGGGATACAGCGTGGTGAAAGATCTGATGGAGCGTATCGGGCAGTCGGTAGCGGTGGTGAAAGGGGCCGATGCGGCCTTATGCGAGCCGACGCAACCGTGGCGCGAAGCATTAGATCAGCGGGTGCACAGCAACCAGCTGGCGCATCTGTGGCGCGGCGTGCGTCAGCCGCAGTCGTTTATCGCCCCGGCTCTGGAAGCCGCGGATGCGATGGGCCAGCTGATTTGCGCGAATCCGGGAAAAATCACTCTGGTGGCGATTGGTCCGCTGACCAATGTGGCGCTGGCGTTAGAACGCTATCCGGAGATGGCCGATGCGGTGCAGGAGATCGCCATTATGGGCGGTGTGTTTGCGCTGGATGATTTTATTAAAGACACCAACTTCGGCATTGATCCTGAGGCCGCACATAAGGTGCTGACCAGCGGCGCAAATATCACGCTGGTGCCGATGGATGTGACCAGTCAAACGCTGATGACCCATCAGGATCTGAATCGCATTGCACAGATTGATACACCGCTGGCGCGTTTTGTCACCGAGACGCTGCGCCCGTGGATTGATTACTCGATTCAGACCCGTCATCTGCCGGGCTGCTGGATCCACGATGCGCTGGTAGTGGCCTGGTTGCTGAACCAGCGAGTGAGCTCGGCGGCGGATTATTTTGTCGACGTGGAGCTGCGCGAGGGGATGACGCGCGGTAAGTCATGGCGTTTCCGTCAACCGCTGCGTGTGGATGTGGGCATCGGTGAGCCGCAGGGTGGCCAGGTGCATGTGTTGCAGACGGTTGATAACCAGTTGTTGCTGGCGATGCTGGAGCATTATCTGGCGAAGCCCTTAGCGTAAAGCCTGCCCGTGGATTTTGCCGATCCGGCGTGCTTAAACTGGCCTCAGACCTGAAGCCAAACTGTCAGCCACAAAAAATGAGTGGGGATCCCTCAGGGGGCGACCCTTTTTTCCGGTCACCCCGTATTGATGATCAGGCGTGCACTGCACGCCGCCAGCGCCACACATCCACGCCCAGTAATACCAGCAAACTCACGCCCATCACTGGCAAACAGACCGCCGTAATCAACGTGATCACCAGCAGCAGAAAACGTGCGCTAATCGACAACGGTTGCCAGCAGCCCAGTAGCGTATCCAGTGGAGAAACCTGCCCACCCTGCGGACGGCGCAGCCACCACATGCTATAGCCAATCACAATCATCACGCACAGCCCGGCACCAAACAGTGCCAGGACCAGCTGATTCACCACCCCGAACAATACGCCCATATGGGCATCCACCCCCCAGCGCGTCAGTTTGGCCAGCAGGCCAAAGTTGGCGAACTCCACCTTATCAATCACCGCGTTGCTTTGCGGATCGACCGCCACGCTGTCAACCTGCGTTGGCCAGCGGCGGTCAATCTCATTCACCGTCCAGGCTTTATCAGCCCGGTATGATGGACGGATCTCCAGTTTGGCCGCATCAATCCCCGCCGCACGCGCTGCGTTCAGCACGCCATCGAACTGCGCCGGATTGACCGTAGCCGGAGCGGCATCCTGCGTCATCATCATGTGGCCTTTATGCTCCGCATGCTCATCCATTGGCATATCCATCATCATCGCGGATTCAGAATGCAGCACCGTATTCACCGAGGGCGTCATCCAGCCAAAATGATTGCGCATCAGGGAGATATTATCCCCGGCCCAGCGTGACCAGGTCAGCCCGGTGGCGGAGAAGAACACCAGCCCGAGCAGCAATGCCAGACCCAGCGTCGTGTGCCAGTGGCGTTGCCCCGCAAGACGCTGGGCGCGCGTTGGGGTAGATCGCAAGGGTTTGCGGCGCGGCGTGCGGCTGGTGGCCCAGAGCAGGGCGCCCCCCAGTGCGGCAATCCACAGCCAGCTCGCCGCCAGTTCGCTGTAATTGCGGCCCACGTCACCCAGCAGCAGATTACGGTGCAGATAATCCAGCCAGGTGCGGAAGGGCAAAATGCCGCTGGTGCCGTAAACCGTCATCACGCCACGGATTTCCAGCGTCTTTGGATCAACAAACACCGCCCGGGTTTCCGATGGGCCGAGATCGGCACTGGCAAACATCACGCGCGTGGTTTCACCGGGATGGGGTGCCGGGCGCACGGCGGCGATTTTCGCCTTCGGCCCCATCAGGGCACTGGCGGTGGCGATCTGGGCTGAGATTGGCTGGTCCGGTCCGGTTGATGAGGTAAACAGCTGTGACTGATACAGCACATTTTCCAGCTGAGGCGTCAGCACATACAGCGTGCCGGTCAGGGCCGCGACAAAGATAAAGGGGGCGATAAACAGCCCGATATAGAAATGCAGGCGACGCAGCAGCGGGATCAGCGTGCTGCTGCTGCGGGTGGCGTGCGTGGTCGCACGTCGGATATTTTCTGACATTGTCTTTTCCATCAGCCTGTTTTACAGGCATTCGCAGGGGCTGTGGGGGATCCCACAGATCAATCGTTAATTGAAGCGTGCGGTGAGGACGAGCGGCGGGGCGCGGGGATGGAAGAAGCGAGGAACAAAACGCGCCACCACGGGCTGAAACAGGGGAACATCCGGCTGGGTGGCGGCCTGTAATGTCGACCACAGCAGTGGCAGCGTCATCAGGTCGAGCGGCAGATGCACCAGCAGTACGCAATAACCGCAGGCGCTGTCATCCATCATCGACATCGGATGATGTGCCTGTTTGGCCCCACCAGTGGGCGTGGCGGCCATATCATGATGCATGTCTGGCATCTCAGACATGTCCATCGCCATCCCATGATGCATCATCATCATGCTGCTACTGCCATGCGCCTGCGCCAGTGATTTTGAAATCACCGGAGCAATAAACAGCAGCAGTATTGCCAGCAGGCCAAGCCAGGCGGCAAGGCGGTTGCGGGGGGCATAAAATGAGATCAGTGACACGCCTTTTCTTTCAGCAGGAATACCGTCAGAAGTGTACTTGAATTTAGTGGAACAGGGGAAAGGTAATCTCTTTTTCTGTTTTTAATATCGACAATTTAAGGGCCAGCTGGCGCTGGATGATTGAGGAATAATCTTAACCATTTCCAGTTGTTTCTGGTTAGTTTTCTGAGGTGAATTTGACTTATGTGTATTTTTGTATTTTTTCTTATGAATTGATTATGTTAATGATAAATAGCGTTTTTTATATCGCATTATGTGTCAAATATTAAGAATTTCCTTATGTTGTCGTTGTTTTAATTGTCACTCAATTGTAAGCGTTATGTAAGTTTAGGAACAATCCTGGATGAGAAATCGTTAAAGTACCTGGCATCAACATCGTATAAATAATAAACCTTGCTCAGGGCATTACTATGCTACGGATTGCGTCTGGAAAAGACGGGATAACCCCTGCTCGTCTCAGTAGTTTGGCCGTTATTATCAGTCTCTTTCATGTCACGAATGTGGCCGCTGCCACGATCGGCGATCAGCAGTTAATTAATCAGCAGGAACGTCAGCGCGCGACTGAACGTCAGCTGGCGCCACCTGCGCCGGACGTCCGTTTACAGGCGCCGGGCAGCTTTTTCAGCCGCATTCAGTTTCCTGCCGAACAGCCGTGCTTTGCCCTGCAACATATTGAGTTACAGGGGCGAGAGGCGTTCCCGCATTGGATGCCGTTGCAAAAGCTGGCCGATCAGGCGCAGGGGCAGTGCCTTGGCGGTAAGGGTATTAACCTGCTGATGAGTGCCTTGCAGAACCGTCTGGTGGATCACGGCTACGTCACCGCCCGCGTGCTGGCCCCACCCCAGGATATTAACAGCGGCACCCTGAAGCTATTGCTGGTACCGGGCAAGGTGCGCAATGTCCGCCTGACGCCAGACAGCGATCGTTACGTTCAGCTCTGGAGCGCCATGCCGGCCCACGCCGGGAATTTGTTGGATCTGCGTGATATTGAACAGGGGCTGGAAAACTTACAGCGCCTGCCCACCGTGCAGGCCGATATGCAGATTGTTCCCGGTGAGCAGCCGGGCGAAAGTGATATCAACGTCAGCTGGAAGCAGTCGCGCCACTGGCGACTCGGTGCCACGCTGGATGACTCCGGTAGCAAAAGTACCGGGCGCTATCAGGGCGGCCTGACGCTCTACCTCGATAATCCTCTGTCACTCAGCGATATGTTCTACGTATCCGCAGGTAAGGATTTAGAGCAGGGCGGCGACAAAGGCAGCAAAAATACCCTGATCCACTACTCAGTGCCGTTTGGTTACTGGACGACGGGCGTCACTTTCAGCGACTACGACTACCACCAGTCGGGTCTGGGCAGTGGTTTTGACTACCAATACAAGGGTAAGAGCAAAAGCATGAACTTCCAGCTCGGGCGCGTACTGCACCGCAGCGGCAGCCAGAAAACCTCGTTCAGCTATGAAGTGATGACGCGCCAGTCGCGCAACTACATCGAAGATACCGAGATTGAGCAGCAGCGTCGTCAGACCGCCGCCTGGCGTCTCGGTTTGCAGCATCGTCACTATATCGGCCAGGCCACGCTGGATACCGGCGTGAGCTATCAGCGCGGGACGCGCTGGTTTGGCGCGGAACCGGCACCGGAAGAGAGCTATGGCGAAGGCACCGGGCTGGCGAAGATTATTCAGCTTTCCGTGCAGCTGAATGCGCCGTTCCAACTGTGGGGGCAATCCTTCCGTTATAACGGGCAGTTCCAGCGCCAGATGACCCATTCTCCGCTGACACCGCAGGATCAGATGTCCATTGGTAACCGCTGGACGGTTCGCGGCTTTGATGGCGAATACACCCTGAACGGTGACGAAGGCTGGTTTGTACGTAACGACATCGCCTGGCAAACCCCGTTGCCGAATCAGGAACTCTACCTCGGCGCGGACTATGGCGAAGTGAAAGGCGGCATCGATTATCAGGTCGGTCGCCATCTGGCAGGCGGGGTCATCGGCCTGCGCGGTAACGTACTCAATACCGGTTACGACCTGTTTGCGGGCGTGCCGTTCTCCAAACCGGATGGTTTCAGCACCAGCCCGGTCTCCCTCGGTTTCAATCTGAGCTGGGAATACTGATATGACGATCCCCGTTAATGGTTTTCAGGTGATTTCCCCGCTGCTGAGCAGCGGGTTCAGCGAATCTGAAGTGCTGGGTGCCAGCGTCTGGTTATGGATGCATTCGGCACAGCACCGCGACATTCCCCTCAGTGCGCTCCCCACGCTGCTGCTGCCTGCGATCAAGCATCAGCAGTTTGCGCTGGCGATGCGTGACGATCAGCCGGTGTTTTTCCTTAGCTGGGCCTGGCTGGATGATGAAGCCGAGCAGCGTTATCTCACGCAGCCCGGCATTCACGTTCAGGAGCGGGACTGGAACAGCGGTGACCGTCTGTGGATCCGCGACTGGATTGCGCCGTTTGGCGATCAGCAGGCGCTGCGTCGCCTGGTCGGCGGCACGTTATTTCCGCATCACTGCGTACGTTCGCTGTATCACAAAGGTGAGGAGCGCGGTCTGCGCGTTATGAATTTCCGTGGTGATGCGGTAACGCATCAGGATTTCGCACGCTGGCAGCGCGACACCCCGCTGGCAAGCCATTAACTGGAAGGGATGAACCCAGGTGAATAAGAATCTGTATCGCGTAATTTTCAACAAGGCGCGTGGCCTGTTGATGGTGGTGGCCGAAAACGGCCGTGGTCATGGTAAAGGTCCGGCGGTGAGCGGCGAAGGGCATACGCTCAGCCAGCTGATTGGCCAGCTCTCCCCGCTGGCATTCTTCACGCTGGGGGCGCTGGGCATGGTGGCGCTGATGCCACAGGCGCAGGCCGCAGGGATTGTCGCCGATGGCAGTGCGCCTTCGAGCCAGCAGCCGATGATCGGCAAAACAGCCAACGGCACGCCGCAGGTGAATATTCAGGCTCCGAGCGCGGGTGGCGTATCACGCAATACCTATAGCCAGTTCGACGTTGATAAAAAGGGCGCGATCCTCAATAACTCCCACCGCAATACGCAGACGCAGCAGGGCGGCTGGGTGGCGGCGAACCCTTATCTGGCACGCGGAGAAGCGAAAGTGATCCTCAACGAGGTGAACTCGCGCGACCCCAGCAAGCTGAATGGTTATATCGAAGTCGCAGGTAAAAGGGCGCAGGTGGTGATCGCTAACCCTGCCGGGATCACCTGTGACGGCTGCGGTTTTATCAATGCGAACCGTTCCACGCTGACCACGGGTAAAGCGATTATGCAGAACGGCCAGTTGACCGGTTATCAGGTCAATGGCGGGGAGATTGTGGTGCAGGGGGCGGGAATGGACAGCAGCCGCCAGGACTATACCGATCTGATTGCGCACACGGTGAAAGTGAACAGTGGCATCTGGGCCAGCGATCTAAAAGTGACGACCGGTAAAAACCGCGTCAGCGCCGACGGTGCCAGCGTCAGCAAAAATACGGACAGTGATAACGATGTGAAGCCAGCGCTGGCGCTGGATGTGGCCAACCTTGGCGGCATGTACGCCGGGAAAATCCAGCTGATCGGCACAGAAAGCGGTGTTGGCGTGCGTAACGCCGGAACGCTGGGCGCGCAGGCCGGTAGCGTCACCCTCAGCGCCGACGGGCATATCGAAAACAGCGGTACGATCAACGCCAGTGAAGATATTCAGGTGAGCGGCCGTGCGCTGAACAACAGCGGTACGCTGTATGCCGGACGCGATACGCGTGCCAGCGTGAGCGGTCAGTTGAACAACGATGGCATGGTGGTCGCGGCGCGTCACACCAGCGCCCGTGCAGGCGAAATCAACAGTAGCAAAAATGCCGTCTTTGGCGGCGGGGTGAAAACCGATGGCCGCCTGGGAGAAAGCGGCGATCTGGATCTCACCAGCACCGGTAAACTGGCCAGCCACGGGCAGAACATGGCGGCCGGGAAACTCACCGTGCAGGCGGCCGATATTGACCTCAGCGACAGCCAGACCAGCGCAGCGGAGGTGGCATTGACCACCCAAGGCACGCTGAATAACGATCGCGGAACGGTCTCTGCGCACAGCGGCGATCTGACCCTGACTAGCGCTCAGTTAAACAATAACGGCGGGCGTCTGGAGTCGGCGGGCAAGGTGCAGGTGCGCAGCGCCGGGATTAACAACGTTGGCGGAACGATGGTCGGCCAGCAGTTGACGCTGGACAGCACTGGCCAGGCACTCAACAACCAGAATGGCGGCATTGCGGCGACGGAGGGCGTCACGCTTACGGCAGGTGCGCTGAATAATGAGGGCGGCAAGGTGATTGCCGGGAAAAACCTCAACGCGGGCGTTCAGTCGGTGAGCGGCAACGGGCAGTTGCTCTCACTCGGTGACATGCAACTGGCGGTCAACGGTGACTTCAGTAACGTGGGCAGCACGCTGGCAAACGGCAATCTCGACCTTAACGTGCAGGGCGCGCTGGATAACGCCGGGCAGCTCAATGCCGGCAAGCAGTTAGCGGTGACGGCCGCCAGCCTGAACAACCAGCAGAGTGGCGATATCAGTGGGCAGATCACCCACGTGGATGCCGGTAGCAGCCTGACCAACCGTGGCATTATCGACGGTGTGGAAACGGTGCTGCGTGCCGGAACGCTGAACAATATCGGCAGCGGTCGTATTTATGGCGATCATCTGGCGATTCAGGCCGGGGAGTTGAATAACCTGGCGGAAGGTGAGAGTGCGGCGACCATTGCAGCACGCCAGCGCCTGGACCTCGGTGTTGGTACGCTGAACAACAGCGCCCACAGCCTGATTTACAGCGATGGGGATATGTCGATTGGTGGTCAGCTGGATGAGAACAATGCTGCCAGCGGGCGGGCAACAGCGATCAATAACCACAGCGCGACGATCGAATCTATCGGCAATATGCTGATCAATACCGCCACCCTGAACAATATTAACGACCACTTTGCTACCGAGATGGTGCATCTCTCGGACGAGCAAAAAGAAGAATATATGGTGGTCGGGCTGAATAACGGCGTGCATTACGGCACCAGCGACTACAACATCAGCTTCTCTCACAACGAAGTACAGCACATCTGCATTGAAGGTGTGGTGTGTAATCAGGATCACTACTACCAGTATGCTTATACCCAGAGCACCTGGCAGGAACAGATCACGGAAAGCGATCCGGCGCAGATCATCGCGGGCGGCAGTCTGGCGATCAACGCTGACAATACCCTCAACGATAAGAGCCGCATTATTGCCGGGGGCGATCTGCTGGTCAGCAATGCCAATCTGAACAACGTGGAACTGGCCGGGACGCTGCTGGTGCAGAAAGTGGGGCAGGTGATCGAGTGGGATCGCATCCATAAGAAAGGCCACGATAAGCAGAAACATAGTGCCTCCGCTTATACGCCACCGGATGAGATCCAGTCGATTGCCCTGTCACCGAGCGTGGCGAAAGGCAACACGAAGGTGGACAGCAGTTCGCCAGCGCTCAGCGGTTTCAGCCTCGGTTTACTGAACAGTGAGGATTTGGCTTCACTGCCTGGCGGTCAGCGCATTGAGATCGCGGGCAGCACCGATTCCACGGTGATCCGCTCACAGGTGCCGGACACCACGCTGCCGGAGAACAGCCTGTTTAACCCGCTGCCATCCTCTTCCAGCAATTACCTGATCGAAACCGATCCCCGCTACACCAACCAGAAAAACTGGCTCAGCTCTGACTATATGCTGTCACAGCTGCGTTCCGATCCTGATATCACTCAGAAACGCCTGGGCGATGGCTTCTACGAGCAGCGCCTGGTGCGTGAACAGCTGGTGGAACTGACCGGCGAGCGCTATCTGGCGGGTTATCAGAGCGATGAGGATCAGTACAAGGCCCTGATGGAAGCCGGGGTCGCTTTCGGGAAAAACTTTAATCTGGTGCCGGGCGTGGCGTTGACCGCCAGCCAGATGGCAAACATCACCAGCGATATGGTGTGGCTGGTGGCGCGTGATGTCACGCTGGCCGATGGCAGCCGCCAGAGTGTGCTGGTGCCGCAGGTTTATGCCCAGGTGAAACAGGGCGATATTGATGGCAGCGGGGCGTTGTTGTCCGGGCGTAATATCGCGGTGGGCGTCAGTGGCAATATGCTGAACTCGGGCCGCGTAAATGCCACCCAGCTGCTGAGCATCAGCGGCGATAGCATTACCAACGTAGGGGGGATCATCAGCGGCGGCAACGTGCAGCTGCTGGCGAACAATGATCTGACCAACAATGGCGGCATCATCCAGGCGCAGACCTCGCTGGTGGCCAGCGCGGGACGCGATCTCAACCTTGTGTCACAAACCACCCATACGGAAAGCACCAACGGCAGCAACACCTTTAGCCGCGATACGGTGTCGCGCGTGGCAGGCATGTATGTGCAGCAGGATGACGGCAAACTGGCCTTACAGGCGGTGCGTGACGTCAATCTGCAAGGGGCGAAGGTGGTGAATACGGGCGAAAACAGCCAGACCACCGTGCTGGCCGGGCGTGATGTGAATCTGACAACGGTCAACTCCGGTGCCAGCGACAATGTGGTATGGAATAAAGACAACCACCTGAGCCAGAGCAACACCACGGCGGTGGGCAGCGAAATTACGGGCGCCGGCGATGTGGTTGTGCAGGCGGCAAACAATATCGCAGCGGCAGCGGCCACGCTGAATGCCGGTAGCGGCCTGAGCCTCGCCGCGGGCAATGACATCACTATTGGCACGGCCAGTGAGCAGTCGTCGCTGGATATGGCCTCCAAAGTGAAAGGGTCGGGCTTCCTCTCCAGCAATACCACCACGACGCGTGCCGGGTTTAATCAGCAAAATGTGGCAGGCAGCAATCTGGGTGGGCAGGATATTACGCTGTCGGCCGGACACGACCTCGGTATTAGCGGTAGCAACGTTGCGGCAGACAATTCGCTGACCGCCAAAGCGGGTAATAACCTGACGGTTGATACCGCTGAGGAGAGCCGCGACGGCTGGGCGATGACGCAGAAAACCAAGTCCGGCCTGATGAGCAGCGGTGGCATTGGCTTTACCGTGGGTTCAACCTTTAATAAATCGACCGATGAAACCACGGGTCAGACGGCGAAGGGCAGCCAGCTGGGATCAGTCAACGGGGATACCACGCTGATTGCCGGTAACGATCTGAAAATCAAAGGATCGGAGGTGATCGCCGGTAACGATATCAATCTGGTCGGTAAAAACGTTGAAATCAGCTCAGCAGAGAATCGCGCCAGTAAACACAGCACGACAGAGTCGCGCTCCAGCGGTCTGACGCTGGCGCTCTCCGGCGCGGTTGGCTCTGCGCTGAGTACCGCAAAAACCATTTCCGAGATGGAAACCGATAAGCAGGATGACCGCGTAGCACGCCTGCAACAGGTGAAAGCAGGTCTGGATGGCTATCAGGCCGCTCAGGCGGTACGCGGTGCTGTGCAGGATCCGACCAATACCAGCTTCGTCGGTATCAGCCTGTCGCTGGGCATGCAAAAGGCACAGAGTGAAAGCCAGAGTGATCAGATGACCTCGGCGGGCAGTGCCATTCAGGCCGCCCAGAATCTGAATATCTTTGCTAACGGCAGTGATGGTT
>Ga0308168_1003506_pt1 | contig 11944 bp, 10 predicted proteins | sample PhyCR2_FD_202133 | JGI IMG/M metagenome (GOLD analysis project Ga0308168, IMG submission 202133) | Phyllosphere microbial communities from UC Gill Tract Community Farm, Albany, California, United States - DLSLRC.R2 | ecosystem: Host-associated > Plants > Phyllosphere > Unclassified | place: USA... | reverse complement strand
GGCGCCGGCGATGATCAATTCGCCGACCAGGTCGATCAGGCGGTCCAGCTTGTCGGCGTCGACGCGTACCGAGCGCTTTTCCTGTTTCTGGCTCTGGCGCGCGGGGGCGGTGTTGGCACTGTCGGCGGCGCTGTCGATGGCCGGCGCGGCTGCCGGCGGCACAGGCACCGGCGCAGGGGCCGGGACCGGGGCTTCGGGTGCGGCCTGCGCCGCGATGGCGATCTCGCAGTCCTCGCGCACGAAGTCGAACACGCCGTCGATCGTGGCCAGGTCTGCGCTGCTGGCAAAGCCGATCTCGAAGCCGAGGTAGCAGGATTCCGGATCGAATTCGTCGGCGGCGGGCAGGCGCTCGTCCAGCGTGGCGATGTCGGTGATGCTGCCCAGCTGGCCGAGATAGCGGATGAAGGAGAGCGGGTCCATGCCGTTGCGCATGGTGTCGGCGCCGAAACGCAGCGAGATCGTCCATTGCCGCAGGGCGGCCGGCGCTGTCTCGGCCACAGCGGCGCCCGCGGCGGCAGCGGCTGCCGGCGCATGGGCCTGCGGACCGTCCAGGTAAGCCTGCAGCGCCGCAACCAGCGGTGCGCCGGCGCCGCCGAGCCGGTTGTCGCCGTCCAGCGTGCCGGCTTCCACCGCGTCGACCAGGGTAGCGATGTGGTCGCAGCAGGCCAGCAGCAGCGTCACCAGGTCGTCGCCGACGGCAACGGCGCCGTCGCGCACCTTGTCCAGCACGCTCTCGGCGACGTGGGTGAAGTCGACCAGCGGGTCGAGGCCGAACATGCCGGCCGAGCCCTTGATCGTGTGGGCGGCGCGGAAGATGGCATTGATACCGTCCTCGTTATCCGCATCCGCGCCGTCCCTGCCGACGGCCAGCAGCGCGTTCTCCATCTGTTCGAGCAGCTCGCGGCTCTCGGCGATGAAGGTGTGCATCACCTGGTCGAGGTTCATGCCGGTGCTCCTTCGAAGTCGATGCCGAGCAGCGCGAACACCTCGCGCACGGCGGGACTGGCGCCGGCCACGTGCAGCGGCTTGCCCAGGCGCTGCGCCTCGCGCCGCGCCACCAGCAGCAGCTGCAGGCCGGCGCTGTCGAATTCGGTGACGGCGGACAGGTCGAGCGCCGGCGCTGCGGACGCGCGCACGGCGTCCAGCAGCGCGGGCTTGAGCTCCGCGGCGCGATAGATCGTCAGCTCGCCTTCGACCGCCAGGCATGCGGCGGTCCCTTGGCCTGGTTCGCCAATACTCATGAGTTCTCCGGGAAAGCCGGCCTGGACCGGCGGCAGAATGCGGAAACGGCCGCTCAGGCCATGGTCAGTTTCTGGACGGCGGCCAGCAGCGCCTCGGGCTTGAACGGCTTGACCATCCACGCGCGCGCGCCGGCGGCCTTGCCTTGTTCCTTCTTGTCTTCCTGCGATTCGGTGGTGAGCATCAGCACCGGCGTGAATTTGTAGGCAGGGCGGGTCTTCAGTTCGCGCACGAAGCTGATGCCGTCCATGTTCGGCATGTTGACGTCGCTGATGATCAGGTTGACCTTCTGGCCGGTCAGCTTGGCCAGCGCATCCTTGCCGTCGCTGGCTTCGAAGACGTCATAGCCGGCCTGCTTGAGTGCGATGCCGACGACCTGGCGGATCGAGATCGAATCGTCCACCACCATAATGGTTTTTGCCATGCTTGTTCCTAGAAAAAGGTGAGTTCTTCAGCCTGCTGGTGCTGTTGCGGCTGCGGCTGCGTCAGGGCGCTGCGTCCGTGCAGCGAGCGTTCTTCGGCCATCGCGTAAGTGCTTTCCAGTTCGGCCAGCAGCCCGCGTGGATCGAGCGGCGGCAGCGCCGCGCCGCTGCGCTGCGCGTGTTCATCGAGGTAGGACGGCAGGCGCGCGATGTTCTGCTGGACGTGCGCCAGGATCTGGCTGACGCGGTCCTGGAATTGCAGCTGCATCAGCGCGTCCGACACTTCGGCCTGGATGCCGCTGCTTTCGCGCTGCAGCAGGTCGGACGACTGGACCAGCGCATCGGTGATGCCGCGGAACGAGGCCAGCACCTTGCCGATCACGGCTTCGGACGCCTGCGCGGCGCGGTTTTCCTCGCGGCTGGATTCGCCGGCGGCCTGCGAGGTGGCGCCGATCGCGGCGCTGATCTGGCCGACCTGCTGGGCGATCTGCTTGCCGATGTCGGCGGAGCGGTTGGACAGCATGCGCACTTCGGTGGCGACGACGGCGAAGCCGCGTCCCGCCTCGCCGGCGCGCGCCGCCTCGATCGCGGCGTTCAGCGCCAGCAGGTTGGTCTGCCAGGCGATGCTGGCGACGTCGGCCGCCATCTTCTGCAGCTGGACCGTGATCTCCTGCAGGCCTTCGATCTTGTGCAGCATCTGCTGCTTGCTGGCGGCGGCGCCGGCCAGCATGTCGAGCAGCGAACGCAACTCCTTCTCGCTGGCGGCAAACACCTCGACGATGCTGCCGCCTTCGTGATTGCGCGCCGCGCCGGACGCGGCCAGCGCCTGCTCCAGCTTCATGACGATGCTGGAAAAGCGCCCGACCAGCGCCACCACCGCGGTTTCCATCTGGGTGCGCGAAGCGTCGATATGCGAAGCCCACACTGTGGCCACCTGCTCGCCGAAGTGCCGGCGGCTGGCCAGGTAATCGTCCGATGACGCAACGGCGGCACCGGCAGCCGGCGCGAACACGGCGGCGGCGCCGCCTGCCGCCAGCAGCACGGCGCCGATCAGCCAGCCGTGCCATTGCCAGCCGGCCAGCGGCACGATGGCGCAGGCGGCGGCCAGTGCCATGAACAGTGGGTAATAAAAGTGCAAGGGGCGTTGGCGCATCACGCGGCGCTCCGTAGTGAAGGTGTTCATCGTCAAGGGGCAAACAGAGCAGTGCCGTCTTGGACACGGCAATGATTGCTGGCGTAATTGTTGCCTGACTGCATGATTGCAGATGTAGTTGCCGCAGCGCAAGGGTTAAGCCCACAATTTGTGATGGCGCGGTCGAATAAACCACAAATCACTTTGTCCGAGCCTAAGCTGTTGTTAATATTGATTTTCCTTATGTCAATACTGCACCGGCCGGACAATCAAACCCCATGCATGATTTCGAAAAGTTTGCCTGCACCGAGATAAGCAATGCCCTGGCGCGCATCGATGCCGCGGCCGTGCCGGATATCTATGCGCTGTCCTTCTTCGTGGACGATGTCGACGGCGATCCGCGCTATCCCTGGCTCCAGCTCGGCTATAACACGCGTGCGCAGGTGGCGGCATCCATACCGCCGGCTGCGTCCGATGCGGCCGAGGCGAAGTGGAATTTTGCGTTCTGGCTGCAAAACGAGTTGGCCTTCATCGGCGAACCCGGGACCGAAGGCAGGCAGCTGCTGGAGCGCGCCCTCAAGGCCGAGGGCCTCTGGTATACCGATGAAGAGGAAGCAGGCGACTTCGAACGCTGCATGCTGGTCGCCGACAGGATCACGGCCTGTTTTGTCGACGCTTGCGTACGGATTGCCCAGGCCTTGCATGCGTCCGGGGCCATCGCGGAGCGGTTCGGCCATCCCGTGCCGATCATCGTGCACGAACTGGAGTATTACGACCAGATTGCGATACAGACGCAGGCAGCCAATCCGCCGGGGCTGGCGCAGGAATTCGTGGACTGGGTGGTCAAGGGTTAGCGCCGGCGGTCGCGTACAAGGTGATGTAGATCACGGCAAGGTCTTCGGCGAGTTTGCGCCGGGCTTCCGGGATCGCATCCCGCAAGCGCGCTACCGATGCGTCGATGTCACGCGTGATGGTGGCATCGTCGTGGTCGATGGTAGCCTGGGCACGATATGCAGCCTGCGCGCAGCGGTACCAGGCATAAGCTTCGATCTTGTTGTGCATCGTGCCTTTGCCTTCTTCATAGGCGGAGGCCAGGTGCCATTGCGATTCCGCTTCGCCCATCGTTGCGGCGTCGCGCCAGAGCGCAACCGCGCGGACCGCATCCGCGTCGCCGCCCAATCCCTGGAACAGCAGGAACCCGAGATTGTTGTAAGCCGCGGGTATGCCTTGCGCGACCGCACGGGTCCAGTGCTGGCGGGCTTCGGTGTAATTCTTCGCGCGGTAGGCTTCGACGCCGAGGTTGTATGCCTTGACGTTCTCGGACTGCGCCATCGCCTGCAGAGAAAAGGACAGGAGCAGGGCCAGGAGCATGGCCAGGACGGCGGTTTTTTTCAGCATGGTGTGATTCCGGTTGTGGTCAGCGCAGCAGCTTCAGGCCCGGTGGCAGTGCATCGCCGAACATGCGCGTGGTGCTGGCCTGGTCGAGTTCCACCACCTCGCGCACCATCGCGCTCCAGTTGGCCGGCGCGCCGCTGGCGGCCAGCTTCTGCAGCACCTGCTCGCGCAGGGGCATGTCACTCAGTGCCGCATCGCTCAGTTCCCCATCAATATCGCGCGAGCGGTCGCCGGTCTTGCGCGCGATGTGGGCGGCGGCAAAGCCGGCCGGTTCGATGCGTTTCCAGTCCAGCTTCAGCAGTTCGCCGAGCCAGCGTGCGGCGGCGTCCGGCGGCGCCACTTCATGTGCGCTGCCGTGCAGCGACTGGCGGGTGCCGACGCGGGCCAGCGCCCACAGGTAGCGCGCATAGGTCGCTGCGGCTTTCGGGTCCGGCTTTGGGGCGGGCGGGATCGCCATGATTTGCCCCAGCATCCAGTCGCCGATCTCGGCCTTGTAGGCGGACGGGATGCGCTCCAGCGAGGCGCCCAGGCGCAGCATGTCGTCTTCGCTGCCGTCGACCAGCGTGACCGGCCGCTTGGCCCGTTCGCTTGGCTCAGCCTGCAGGTTGAAGGCGAAGTCGTCGAGCAGGCGCAATTGCGCCTCGGTGGCGAGGCCGCCGGCCACGCGCCGCCACAGCGTCCACCATTCGGCGCGCACTTGACTGTCTTTGTGATACTGGACGCCGGCCGGGAATAGCGCCCACAGCTGCTCGATGCGCCAGGCGTCGAGCGGATGGCCGAAGCCGGGGCGCAGGCACCAGCCGGCCAGGTTGAGCCAGGCGCGTTCGTGTTCGGGCGACCGGCGCCGGCCCTTGGCACGCTCCATCAGCGCGTCGAACAGACGGCGCAGCAAGGGCGTTTCCCAGCGCTCGCGGCTGCCCAGCAGGTGTTCGAGCGTGGCGCGCAGCTGGCGCACTTCGCGCGCGTCGACCTGCTGGTTGCGGCTGCCGAAGATGCGGTCGATGTGGCGCAGGGCCTCGTCCAGGCGCGGCGGCAGGGCAATATCGCCGCCACTCGCGTCCGCGCTCTCGGGCGGATCGGCATCGTCCTGCGCGCGCAGCTGGAATTCGAGCCGCCAGCGCTGGCCGCTGCCATCCTCGGCCACGCAATGCATGTCCAGCGTGCCGACCTCGGACAGCGAAGCCGCCAGCTGCACCGGAATCTCAGTCGCTGCCGCACTCGACCCTGAGCCGCCGCGCACGGCCTTGTCGGCCGCGCGCAGCACGGTGGCAATCGCCGGCAGGCGCACCACCTCGAGCGGATCGAGGTCGACCAGGTCGCCGGCCTGCGCCGCGGCGCTCACCGACGACACCAGGTGGAAGCGCACCGGCCGCCCCAGGCGCAGTGCGAAGCTGCGTTCCGACAGCAGCACTTCGCTGCCGGCGGCGGCGCCGCGCGGCAGGATGCAGACGGCGCGCAGTTTGTCCTCATGGGGCTTGTCGTCCAGCAGCAGGTAATACGTGCGCGCCGAGCCGCTTTCGATGGCCGGTGCGGCGCCTTGGCGCGCCAGCGAATAGGCGACCGCGCCGCGCGCCACGGCCACGTCGGGGTCGAGGTTGTGCAGCACGCGCACCGGCGCGCCGCGCCAGCTTGTGAGCACCTCGGCCAGGCGCCGGGCCAGGGCTTCGCCGCGGAAGACGCCACCATTCAGCAGCAGCGTATCCGGTACCGGCGCGGGCACCGGCAGCGCCGCATCGCCGGCAGGCAGGCCCAGCGCCTCGCGCGCGGCCTGCGCGTGCTGGCGCAGGAAGCCGGCCAGGTGGCGCGTGACGGCCGGGTCGCTGGCATAGGGCAGGCCGAATTCGACGATGCCGGCGCGCGCGCGCTGGGCCGTTTCCTGTTCCGGGTTCAGCGGAAAAAAACCGTCCAGCACGATGGCCTGCACGTCCGCGCGCGTCAGCTGGACGGTGCGGCTGGCGCCGATCAGGCGCGCCCCGGCGCCGAGCAGGGTGACGCCGACCTGCTCGGGGGCGTCCGCCGCCAGCAACTGCTCCTTGGCGGCGCGGCAGCGCTCGGTCAGCTGGGCCAGGCGCACGCTGGACAGACGCTGGCCGTCGGCGCCTTTCATGCGCGACTCAGTCAAACGTGATTCGGCCAGGTGGGCCAGCGCCAGGTCCATGTTGTCGCCACCCAGGATCAGGTGGTTGCCGACGCCGATGCGGGTCAGCGCCGGTTGTTCATCGACCAGCTCGACCTTGACCAGGCTGAAGTCGGTGGTGCCGCCGCCGACGTCGGCCACCAGCACCAGGCGCGATCCGGCCAGTTCGTCGTGCAGCGCTGCACGGTGCCGGTACAGCCAGTCGTACAGCGCCGCCTGCGGTTCTTCCAGCAGGCGCAGGTTCGGCAGGCCGGCCAGCCTGGCCGCTTCCAAGGTCAGTGCACGGGCGCCTTCGTCGAAGGAGGCGGGAATCGTCAGGACGATGCGCTGGTCCTGCAGCGGGTGAGCGGGGAAGCGCGCATTCCAGGCCGCGCGCAGGTAGGCGAGATAACTGGCGCTGGCGGCCAGCGGCGAAATCCTGGGGACCTCGTCGGGCGCGCCCCAGGGCAGGATGGGCGCAGTGCGGTCGACGCCGGGGTGGGATAGCCAGCTCTTGGCAGACGCAACTAACCGACCGGGCGTCTGGGCACCCAGCACGCGCGCCAGGCGGCCGACCACGGCATCGCGGATGCCGGCCGGGTCGGCCGGCTGCCACGGCAGCTGCAGTTCGCCGGCCGCGATTTCGCCTTCGGCCGGGTGGTAGCGTACCGAAGGCAGCAGCGGCGCCGCCGCCACTTCCCCGGGCGCCACCAGCTGGTCGACCGCGAAGGTCTCGACCTGGCTGGCACCCGGTGCAGCATACGCCAGCACCGTGTTGGTGGTGCCGAGGTCGATGCCGACGAGGTAAGTGGATGCGTCCACTCTGGATTACTGGGCGTCAGGCGCGTTGCGGACGTCGAACTCCACCTTCCAGCGCTGTCCTTCGCGCGAGACCGCAACCAGTTCCAGCGTGCCGGACTCGGTGGCCAGCGCATGCAGCTTGACCTGGACGACGTCGCCCGGCGTGCGGCCTTCGGCAGGCAGGTCGGCGTGGATTTCGTTCAGTTCCTGCAGCTCGTCCGGGCCCCAGAACTCGAGCACGTCGCCGCTGCGGTCCTGGCGCCGGGTGGTCGAACCGAAGAAGCGGAACGCGACCGGCTCGCCCACCACCAGGCCGAATTCCTGGCCCGGCAGTTCCAGCTCGCTGCCTTCTTCCATGCCGAACGGCGCCACGCACAGGGCGGTGATCGGCGGTTCCATGCCGGGGATGGCCGGCATCGACGATTCCACGCCGACGTAATAGGAACGCGCCGTGCCGCCGCGGATGCGCACGCCGCCGCCACGGCGTGCATAGTTGTAGTAGGCGGCGCCGCGCGCCACGGCCAGGTCGAGGTCGGCGCCTTCCAGCATGCGTGCGGCTGGCGCGCCTTCCATGTACAGCCAGTCGTTGATGGTGTCCATCACGCGCTGCGCCAGGATGTCGGACTTGAACACGCCGCCGTTGAACAGCACCGCGCTCGGGTGCAGGAAGGTATGCTCCGGATTCACTTGTCCATTGAAGCCCTGCAGCTCGGCGGTGGCGCCGGCCTGGCGCGCCAGGAAGGCCGCCAGGTGGCGCGTGACCGCCGCATCCTGCGCGTACGGCAGGCCGATCTGGGTCAGGCCGGCGCGGGTGCGCACGGCCGGACGCGCGCTGGCTTCCACGCGCGGGAAGAAGCCGTCGGTGATGAAGGCGGTGACTTCTTCGCGCGTCAGCTCGGTGCGGATCGAGCCGCCGATGAGTTTCGAGCCGCGGCTCGGCACCACGATCGGCCAGGCGGCCGCGTTGGCGTCGGCCAGCAGGTGTTCCTTGGCGCCGCGGCAGGCGTAGGTGAGGGCGCGCATCTGCCAGGCGTCGAGCTGGGTGCCATTGGCTTGCAGCTTGCGCGCGACCAGGTGCGCCAGGGCCAGGTCCATGTTGTCGCCGCCCAGCAGGATATGGTCGCCGACCGCCACGCGGTGCGGTTCCAGGTTGCCGTCGCGTTCCAGGATCGCGATCAGCGAAAAGTCGCTGGTGCCGCCGCCGACGTCGACCACCAGCACGATGTCGCCGGCCTTCACTTGCTTGCGCCAGGCGCCGCCGCTGCCCTGGATCCAGCTGTACAGGGCCGCCTGCGGCTCTTCCAGCAGGGTCGGGCTGCCGTAGCCGGCGTTGCGCGCCGCTTCGGCGGTGAGTTCGCGCGCGGCCGGGTCGAACGACGCCGGGATCGTCACGGTGACGGCCTGCTGCTCGAACGGTGCGTACGGATAGGCCGCGTTCCAGGCCTGCTTCAGGTGCTCGAGGTAGCGCGTCGAGGCAGTCAAGGGCGACACGCGCTCGACTTCTTCCGGTGCGTCGGTCGGCAGGATGGCGGCGCGGCGGTCCACGCTCGGGTGGCTCAGCCAGCTCTTGGCCGAGGACACCAGGCGGATCGGGGTGCCGGCGCCGCGCGAACGCGCCATTTCACCGACAATCGGGGACACTGCGGGCGCGGCCTCGCCGTCCGTCCAGGGCAGGGCCAGCTCGCCCGGCGCCAGTTCGTCCGGGTGCGGCAGGTACATGAAGGAGGGCAGCAGCGGCAGCGCCTCGACGGTGCCGGGGCCGCTCAGCTGCGGGACTGCCAGTACGCCCTGGTCGGCTTTTTCGCCGTCGCTGGCCTGCAGGTCGACCCAGGACAGGGCGCTGTGGGTGGTACCGAGGTCGATGCCGATGGCATAGCGTGCGTTGGTCAGGTCGTTCACAGTTCCACCTCCGCCGGGGCCAGGATGCGGGCATCGTGCTGTTCGGCCAGCTGCGGCAGGCGCACGTCCGCGGCGCGCCAGCCGCGGTGGTTCAGCACGCCGGTGAACGGCGCCTTGCCGACCACGTTGCCGGTCAGGCGCACGCTGGCAGCATCGAAGCCTTCCGGCAGCGTCACGCGCGCACCTTCGTTTTCGCTGCGTACCGGTTCGATCGTGAAGTGCTCGCGCAGCACGCGCGCGCAGCCTTCGTGCACGACGCGTGCGGCGGCGCCGATGTCGGCGTCGGCATAGGCCGCGATGTTTTCGTTGGCAAAGTCGATCAGGCGCGCTTCACGCTGCAGCAGGGCCAGCAGCTGCATGGCGGCGTCGGGCGTGGCCACGCGCAGCGTGACCGGGGCCGGTGCCGGTGCGGGGGCAGGTGCAGGGGCCGGAGCGGGCGCCGGAGTCGGGGCGGCGACCGGGCCGACCTGGTCGTCGCGCACGCGCGCGGCGAATTCGGCGTCGCCGATGGTCTTGAAAAGGGCGCCAAAGGCGAGGGAAAGCCTGCTCCAGAAGGAAGGCAGAGAGGTCGGTTGGCTCATGTTCTTGTACTATCCGTAGCTAATCCATCAAAGCGCGCATCATACCAGTTGAACAAATAAATTGAGCAGCATGGACCGCTCAGATCGATGGATCGCCGGCCGGCCCGCGATCCCCGGCCGCTGGATCGCCCTGCGCCGCCAGCGCCGCGGCCCCGGTCAGCAGCGCACGCGCATAGGCATCGAACTCGTCCAGCCCGCGCTTGATGATGGTGACCAGCGCCGGCAGCGGCGCCGCCTGGTAGTCCCATTCGGCGCGGCAGAATTCGCCGGTGCGTTTCAGGTCCTCGGCCAGCGCCGCCTCGATCCAGCCGTGTTCGGCCAGCAGCGTGATCACCTCGCGCTCGTCCCGGGCCTGGCCGAGCTCGAGGCTGCCCAGCACGTAGTCGCCCATTTCCACCGCCGCTTCCCAGGCGCGGATCACGTTGAGCGTGGCCGCATCCTGGCGCGTGATGTCGCCGACAAAGGTGGTCGGATCCTTTTCGTATTCGTCGCGGGCACGCTTGCAGCAGCGCTCGATGGTGCCCATCTTGCTGACCAGGAGATCGTTGTCCATGCCTGTCCTCGGTGGTTGATTTCGATGCTTACCTTACAACAGGAACATCACGGCCGCCGCACAAGTGGGTAAGAGCGCGCCCAGCAGCAGGCCGACGGCCCCGATCGACTCCTCGTTGAAGCCGCGCCGCAGCAGCGCGGCACCGGCCGGATTCGGCGCATTGGCGATCACGGTCAGGCCGCCGCCGCCCACGGCGCCGGCCACCAGCATGTAGCGTTCGTGCTCGGACAAGCCCGAAATCAAAGACCCGAGATAGGTCAGCGCGGCATTGTCGGTGACCGCGGTGAGGCCCAGCGCGCCGAAGAACAGTTTGGTGGCGTCGAGGCTGGAGACGATCGGCTGCAGCCACCACTGCTGCATGCCGCCCAGCACTACCAGTCCGGCCAGGAAAAAGCCGACCAATAAGCCTTCCTTCAGCACCAGCGGGGCCTGGTAGCGCGCATACGCCTGGGTAAAACCGAGGAACAGCAGGAACACGCCGACGAACAGCACCGGATGGTGGGCCAGCAGCACGACCGCCGCCAGGAAACCGAGATGGATCAGCGCCACCAGCGGCGGCACCCGCACCGGCGACTCGCCGTCCACCGAGGCATCGAACGGGCGCAGGTGCGGACGCAGCAGCAGGGTGACGATGCTGGCGTTGAACAGCACCGCCACCAGCGCGCGCCAGCCGAAGTGCCGCAGCATGTGGGCGCTGTCCCAGTCCCAGGGGCCGGCCACCATCAGCACCGGCGGCGCGGCGTAGGCGGTGAGCGTGCCGCCGATCGACACGTTCACGAACAGCACCCCCAGCGCCCCGTACTTCAGCCACTCGGGCATCCCCGGACGGAACACGGTGGGCGCCAGCATCAGCGCCGCCAGCGTCATCGCGGCCGGCTCGGTGATCAAGGAACCGGCCAGCGGCACCAGCGCCAGGCCGAGCCAGGCCTGCGCGACTTCGTTACGGACCGGCGCCGCGCGTGCAAGCAAGCGTACCAATGCGCGCGCCGTCTCCAGCACCGGCCGCGAGGCGGCCACCACCATCACCACGAACACGAACAGCGGCTCTGTATAGCTGCGCGACTCGGCGTAATCGATGGCGGCGGCGCTGCCGTCGACGAAGGCCATGAACAGGATCAGCACGGCGGCCCAGAAGCCGAACACGACCTCGACCTCGCCCAGCAGGTGGAACAACCCGGCATGGCGCGGGTGGCGGTGGGCCAGGTATTCGAACAGGTAAGTCGAGAAGGTGTGGATCAGGGCGATGAGGAACAGGACCAGGCCGATTTTTTGCATGGCGGTGGTCATGGGGCGGCTCCGTGGAAGGGCAGGGCAGATGTCATTGCTGAAAAAGTGAAGGCAGATGACGTGATTATTTCATTTTTCGCAGGCAAGCGACGCATAGGGCGGTTTGGCCGACCGGTAGCTGCTCATGATTTTTTGCGCAAGCTTGTCGATTCATGCAACCATCGTTCGTCGTCAGGATGCAGGGCCATCATTCAATCCACGCTCAACATGGGGATATCATGAACAAGCAGATCATCGTCAATCTTCCGGTCAAGGACCTGGAAAAATCCAAAGCCTTCTTTTCCGCGCTCGGTTTCAGTTTCAATCCGCAGTTCAGCAACCACAGCGCGGCGTTCATGAACATCGTCGACGGCACCATCCATGCCATGCTGACGACCGAACCGTTTTTCCGGTCCCTGATCGACAAGCCGCTGGTACAGGCAAAGGAAGCCAACGAAGTCGTCATCTGCCTGAGCTGCGAGAGCCGCGAGGAAGTGGACAGCCTGATCGCCAAGGCCAGCGCCGCCGGCGCCCGCATCC
>Ga0308168_1003505_pt1 | contig 11944 bp, 13 predicted proteins | sample PhyCR2_FD_202133 | JGI IMG/M metagenome (GOLD analysis project Ga0308168, IMG submission 202133) | Phyllosphere microbial communities from UC Gill Tract Community Farm, Albany, California, United States - DLSLRC.R2 | ecosystem: Host-associated > Plants > Phyllosphere > Unclassified | place: USA... | reverse complement strand
ATCGAGGCTTTGATCTGGGTTTCCAGAGTGTCGCGCTCGACAGACGCCTTACGTTCGGCCATCACCAGCTCCGCAAAATCATTGGGCGAAAAAGGCAGCCATTATAGGCACGCAGGAGGCAAACAGAAACACGAGAGGTGAGATGCCTGACGGATAGAACGCCCGGCTGTCGCGGGTAGACATGTCCATACAAGCCAGTACAGGCATGCCATAAACAAATGTGGGAGCGAGCCTGCTCGCGAATGCGGCACGCCAGCCAACATTGATGTCGACTGGTGCTCCGTCTTCGCGAGCAGGCTCGCTCCCACAGGTTCGGTGTTTATTCAGCTAACACCTTAGTGAAACAGTACCGCCGTCTTCTGCAGGGTCACCCACACACCCCACGCCAACGGAATACCCACCACCAGCCATGCCGCGATCGCCAGAGGCTTGGTGCCCGGCGCCGCTTTCCACTCCAGAACGGTGCTGGCATCAGCACCCTTGTCGTGGCCCAGCGCCTGTTCGGCGGCCAGTTCGGCGTCGGTCATGAAGTACTTGTCGGCCACTGGGCGCACCATCAGGTTGCACAGGAAGCCCAGCACCAGCAGGCCGGCGAGGATGTACAGGGTGATGTCGTAAGCGGCAGCGCGTTCCACGCCGATGCTCAATTGATATTCACGCAGGTAGTTGACCAGCACCGGACCGAGCACGCCGGCAGCGGCCCAGGCAGTCAGCAGACGACCGTGGATCGCACCGACCATCTGCGTACCGAACAGGTCGGCCAGATACGCCGGAACGGTGGCAAAACCACCGCCGTACATCGACAGGATGATGCAGAACGCCGCCACGAACAGCGCAACGTTGCCCAGATGGCCGAGGTTTGGAATCAGCGCATACAGGGCAAAACCCAGGGCGAAGAACACGAAGTAGGTGTTTTTGCGGCCCAGGTAATCCGAGAACGAGGCCCAGAAGAAGCGGCCACCGATGTTGAACAGGCTCAGCAGACCAGTGAAGCCCGCTGCGATCGCCGCGATCGAGGCCAGTTGGCCAGCGTCAAGTTGACCGAACGGCACGTCAACGCCCAGCAGCTTGCCGCCAAACACTTCCTGCAACAGTGGCGAAGCCATGCCGAGGATACCGATACCCGCCGACACGTTCAGGCACAGCACCAGCCAGACCAGACGGAATTGCGGGGTTTTCCACGCTACGTTCACGTGGACGTGACGGTTGGTGATCATGGCGTTGGAAGCTTTCTTCGCCGGAGCGGTCCAGCCTTCAGGTTTCCAGCCGGTTGGCGGCACGCGGTAGGACAGTGCGCCACCGATCATGAACACGAAGTAAATGGCCGCCATGGCCACGAAGCTCTGCCATACGCCCACGCCTTCTGGCGATGCGAAGTGGCTCATCAGTGCAGTCGCCAGTGGTGCACCGACCATCGCGCCGCCACCGAAGCCCATGATCGCCATGCCGGTCGCCATGCCGCGCTTGTCCGGGAACCACTTGATCAGGGTCGACACCGGCGAGATATAGCCCAGGCCCAGACCGATACCGCCGATCACGCCGGAGCCGATCCACATCAGCCAGATCTGGTGGGTATAGATACCCAGCGCGGAAATCAGCAGACCGCCGCACCAGCACAAGGCCGAGACCACGCCCGCTTTACGAGGACCGGCGTGCTCCAGCCAGCCACCCCAGATCGCTGCCGAGCAGCCGAGGAAGATGAAGAACAGCGTGTAGATCCAGCCGAGCATGGAGATCGGCCAGTCGCAGTTCGACGAAAATACCTGTGCGATGAAGCTCATGTCCGGCGCGCAAGCCACCGGCGCGGTAACGCCGAGTGCCTTGGACAGCGGCAACCAGAACACCGAGAAGCCGTAGGCCATGCCGATGCACAGGTGAATGGCCAAAGCGGCCGGTGGAACCAGCCAGCGGTTGAAACCGGGCTTGGCGATGATGCGTTCCTTGGACAGGAACGCAGGCTGGTCGGCTTTGAGGCCGTCCGCCGTGATGCTCGTGCTCATTGTGTATCCCCCAATTGTTAGTATGGTTCGTCAGCCACTGCTCACCCTCGGCCTTATGCACGCAGGCATGACCGTTTTTTCAGGTGAAGCTCCTTGAAGGCGCGACGTTAAGTCGCAGACGGGCGGACGAACTGGCGAAGGTTACCATTCTCAGGTGACAGAAAAACCAAACTGATATCACCTTTTTTCAAGTCATCTGTTCTCGTACGACTCGGGAAGCCGCCAACCCCGCGTCTGCAAAGGCACCACGCCGTTTGCTACTTGTCCCATTTATGCGTGCGAAAAGTTACCCGTCGCCTGGGCGTGACTGAACGACTGATGAACCAAGCGCAAAAAATGGCGTCGCAAGCGGGGGCCGGATTGCACCCTCTGGCGCCCGCCGGGCATCCTCAAGCGCAGGCCCGGTGGCGAAGTTGCAGGTGCCGCCGCCGACCCTCGGCAGATGACGCCACACCGAACCGGGTGCCGGCAGCGCTATACTCCCCGGCCATATGACCAATTCGACTAACTACAAGGACTCGCCCATGAAAGCGTTCGGCAAAATCCTGGGTCTGGTACTTCTCGGGCTGTTGCTGATCATTGTGGCGGCAGGCTTTGCCCTGACCCACCTCTTCGATCCCAACGATTATAAAGACGAGATCCGCCAGATTGCCCGCGACAAGGCCCACATAGAGCTGACGCTCAATGGCGATATCGGCTGGAGCCTGTTCCCGTGGCTCGGCCTGGAATTGCACGAAGCCAGCGTCGCCACCCTGGCCAAACCTGCCGAACCGTTTGCCGACTTGCAGATGCTCGGCCTGTCCGTGCGCGTGCTGCCGCTGTTGCGCCGCGAAGTGCAGATGAGTGACGTGCGCGTCGAAGGCCTCAACTTGCGCCTGAGCCGTGACAAGAACGGCCACGGCAACTGGGAAGACATCGGCAAGGTGCCTGTGGCGCCGGGCTCGACTTCACCGGCCACACCGGGCGCGACCGCCAGCGAGCCGACCGTCGCCGTGGAAAAACCGGCGCAACCGATCCGCCTCGACATCGACAGCCTGACCGTCAACAACGCCCGCGTTGAATACACCGATGAGCTGACCGGCAAGCAGTTCAGTGCCGAAAGCATTCAGTTGAGCACCGGCCCGGTACACGATTCGACCAATATCCCGGTGAAAGCCACCGCGTTCCTTGGCACCAACCAACCGGTACTGCGCGTGCGCACCGAGCTCAACGGCGAGCTGCGCTTCGAGCGCGCCTTGCAGCGTTACAAGTTCGAAGACCTGAAGCTGACCGGCGAACTCGCTGGCGATCCGCTGCAAGGCAAGACCATGACCTTCTCCGCTCAAGGTCAGTTGCTGCTGGACAAGGCAGCGAATGTCGCCGAATGGACCGGCATCAAGATTTCCGCCAACCAGTTGCGCGCCCTGGGCGAGCTGAAAGCCAACGACCTCGACAAGACGCCACAGATCAGCGGCGGCATTTCCATTGCCCAGTTCGATCTGGCGAAATTCGTCGACAGCATCGGCCAGACACTGCCGGCGATGGGCGAAGGCAGCCTGAGCAAGGTCGAACTGGTCAGCCGCGTTGCTGCCACTCCGACCAGCCTGTCGTTCGACAACATCAACCTGAAACTCGATGACAGCAGCTTCAGCGGCCGCATCGCCATCGAGGACTTCGCCAAACAGTCGCTGCGCGCGATTCTCAAGGCCGACACGTTCAACGTCGACCGTTACCTGCCACCGAAATCGGCCCAGGCCAACAGCGCCACGCAAACCCGTCAGGCCGAAGTCGCCAGCACCGAGGCCGGCGCCGTCGCAGGCACCACGCCGCTGCCGGACAAACCGAGCAAAACCGCCTGGAGCACCGAGCGCCTGCTACCGGTCGAACGCCTGGCCAAACTCGACGTCGATGCCGACCTGACTTTCGGCCAACTGACCCTCGACAAGCTGCCGATCCAGAACGCCGCGCTCAAAGCCACCGGCCAGGGTGGCCTGCTGACGCTGACTAACCTGAGCGGTGATCTGTACAACGGCGGCTTCGTCGCCAACGGCACACTCGACGTGCGCCCAAGCGCGCCGGTGCTCAACCTGCAGACCCGGCTCAACCGCGTGCCGGCGGAAAAAATCATCGAAAGCCAAGGCAAGAATCCGCCGGTCAAAGGTCTGGTAACGCTGACCAGCAGCCTCACCGGCAGCGGCAACAGCCAGCAGGCGCTGATCGATACGCTGAACGGCAACGCCAGTTTCGTCATCAACAACGGCGTGCTGCTCAACGCCAACCTTGAACAGCAATTGTGCAAAGGCATCGCCACCCTCAATCGCAAATCCCTCAGCGGCGAGCCACGGGGCAAGGACACGCCGTTCGAAGAGCTCAAGGGCAACCTGACCGTGCGCAACGGCGTCGCCAGCAACCCAGACCTGAAAGTGCGCATCCCCGGCATGACCGTCAACGGTGACGGCGACATCGACCTGCGCGTGCTCGGCATGGATTACCGCGTCGGCATCATCGTCGAAGGCGATACCAGCGCCATGCCTGACCCGGCCTGTCAGGTCGGCGATAAATTCGTCGGCATCGAGTGGCCGCTGCGCTGCCGTGGCCCGCTGGAACTGGGCGCCAAGGCCTGCCGTGTCGACAATGACCGTCTCGGTCAGGTGGCCAGCAAGATGGCTGGCAACAAGCTCAGCGAGAAAATCGACGAAAAACTGGGCGACAAAGTCAGCCCGGAATTGAAAGACGCGTTGAAGGGGCTGTTCAAGCGATGACAGCGGAGCAATTTTCCACGGCGGTGCTGGAGTGGTTTGATCGCCATGGCCGCCACGACTTGCCGTGGCAGCAGGACATCAATCCATATCGGGTCTGGGTGTCCGAGATCATGTTGCAGCAGACTCAGGTCAGCACCGTGCTCAACTATTTCGAGCGTTTCATGGCGGCGCTTCCAACGGTCGAAGCGTTGGCCGCAGCGCCGGAAGACGAGGTGCTGCACCTGTGGACCGGGTTGGGTTACTACACTCGCGCACGCAATCTGCAGAAGACCGCGAAGATCGTCGTCAGCCAGTACGCTGGCGAATTCCCGCGTGACGTGGAAAAACTCACCGAGCTGCCAGGCATCGGCCTGTCCACCGCCGGGGCGATCGCCAGCATCAGCATGGGCCTGCGCGCGCCAATCCTCGACGGCAACGTCAAACGCGTACTGGCGCGCTTCACCGCGCAAGAGGGCTACCCCGGCGAACCGAAGGTGGCCAAACAACTCTGGGCCAACGCCGAGCGCTTCACCCCGCACGATCGGGTCAACGCCTACACCCAGGCAATGATGGATCTCGGCGCGACACTCTGCACGCGCAGCAAGCCGAGCTGCCTGCTCTGTCCACTGAAGCGTGGCTGTGAAGCGCACATGCTCGGCCTGGAAACCCGTTATCCGATTTCCAAGCCGCGCAAGGCCATCCCGCAGAAACGTACGCTGATGCCAATGCTGGCTAACGGCGAAGGTGCGATTCTGCTTTATCGCCGCCCGTCGACGGGACTGTGGGGCGGTTTGTGGAGCCTGCCGGAACTGGATGATCTGGAAGATCTGCAGCATCTGGCCGATCAGCACTCGCTGACCATGGGCCAGCAGCAGGCGCTGCCGAGCCTGGTGCATACCTTCAGCCATTTCCAGTTGTCCATCGAACCGTGGCTGGTTCAGGTGCAGGAAGCCAGCCATCACGTGGCCGAGGCCGACTGGCTCTGGTATAACCTCGCCACCCCGCCGCGCCTGGGCCTTGCTGCCCCGGTCAAGACCTTGCTCGAACGCGCGGCCGCCGTCTTGAATGCAGGAGAATCGCCATGACCCGCACCGTAATGTGCCGCAAGTACAAAGAAGAACTGCCCGCGCTGGAACGTGCCCCTTTTCCGGGTGCCAAGGGCCAGGATATTTTCGACCACGTCTCGGCCAAGGCCTGGGCCGACTGGCAGAAACACCAGACCCTGCTGATCAACGAAAAGCGCCTGAACATGATGAACGCCGAAGATCGCAAATACCTGCAGGGAGAAATGGACAAGTACTTCTCCGGCGAGGAATACGCCAAGGCCGAAGGCTACGTGCCGCCCGCCGAATAACCCGCAGATTTCGTAAGCGACGGAATTAATTTAAGAAATTTTCAAAAAGTCGTTGACGTAAATCCGAAAAACCCTTTTAATGCGCCCCGTTGCCCAGATAGCTCAGTCGGTAGAGCAGGGGATTGAAAATCCCCGTGTCGGCGGTTCGATTCCGTCTCTGGGCACCAAATACCGAAAACCCTGAATCGCAAGATTCAGGGTTTTTTTATGTCCGGGATTTGATGGACACTGCTTACCCCTTACGGAAAAGGGCCATCACTCGATGAATCAGAAACGAACCCGCGTCCCCCTGCCCCATCCTCCGCCCTATCGGCAAAGCCGCTTGTGTTATTGGCTGACCGTCCTCGCCGGCGTGCTGATTGCCATTGCCGTCTGCCTTTCAATCTACATGCTGATCGAAAGCTGGATCAGCGGCTCCATTACCACCAACAATCGTGGGCCGCGCAGCACCTACACCTTGGCACTGCAACCTCGGCGATACTGGTTCGAGTTCGTTTGGCAGAGCTTCTGGACGGCATTCATGCTGGCCATTGGTGTGTTTGGGTTGTGGATTTATCGCAAAGGGCGGGTGCGCGAGCAGAGGCCGAAGCGCAAGCGCACAAGTCAATAGTGCATGCCGCCTTCACAGAGTGTTGATGTAATCGACGGGCAACAAGACTGTATCCACAGCGGCATCCACTGGCAGGGATACAACGGTGATGACCGGGCAGACGATCATCATGTAACAGATGATCGCTGCCGGCATGCCATCGCTGCCTCCTCCCCGAACACCGAGCAGGTGTAGGCCGCCATCGACCCCTCGGTAATATTCGGCGTCGGACAGACCATCATTCAAGCGCCCGATAAACGTTCCGCAGCCAACCAACAGCAGTGCCAGGCCTATGACACAGCCAATTCGCAGAATCCCTTTCAAAACAGCGCTTCCTTACGTCACAAAATACTGGGCGCGGGATTGTACTCGTGCCTTTCGCTCGTGACTGCTCTACCTGCTGACTCGGCATATCGGTTAAACCAGATTGCCTGTTGCGCGACGGCGCATTCGAACGCGGTCATGTTGGCATTACGCCGCTGCGCGTTGCATGAACTGGAGCGGATGTGAAATGAACTGTCCCTCGGACTTATGTAAATCGTGACGCAGCGCGTCACCAATTCGATCACATTGAATTCGGAACGCACTGCGTTCCGTATGTTGCTCGGCGCCAGTTCCAGGCTCATTCTCGATCCACCTTCGCAAAGGCCGAGCACTTATGAACAAATGCCTTTCGACCGACCCGGTAACCATTGGCGAATCGTTCATAGAGAACGCAGCCGACGGCTACGCACTCGGCGGCTTCACCTGGCGCCACAGTTCGCCCGATCCACAGCGCCCAGTGGTCATCATCAACGCCGCCACCTCCGTGCGCTGTCGGCACTATTCACGGTTCGCGGCCTATCTGTTCTGCCACGGCTTCGACGTGATGACCTACGACTACCGGGGCATCGGCGAATCCCGCAGCGAATCGATCAAAGGGCTGCGTGCCTCGTGGACCGACTGGGGCGCGCTGGATTTCGAAGCGATGCTCAAACGCGCGCAGCAGGAGTTTCCCGGTCAGCCAATCGATGTGGTTGGCCACAGCTTCGGTGGTTGCGCGGCCGGTCTCGCCGCATCCGGCAGGGTAATCCGACGGCTGGTAACCGTCGGTGCGCAGTTCGCTTACTGGCGCGATTACTCCCCCGAACAGCGCTGGCGGATGTTCGGCAAGTGGCATGTGGTCATGCCTTTGATGGCGCTGCTCTGCGGCTATTTTCCAGGCAAGCGGATCGGCTGGCTGGAGGACACGCCAACCGGCGTAGTCTGCGACTGGAGCACACCCACCGCACGTTACGAGCAACGCCCAAGCGGTCGGACGCTGATGAAAAAAACGGGCGCCGTGCCCTTCGCCAACGTCCGCGCGCAGACCCTGGCCATCAGCCTCAGCGACGACCCTTACGGCACGACTCCGGCGATCGAGCGCCTGCTCGACTACTTCAGCAACGCGACAAAAACCCACTGGCGTATCGCACCGCAGGACATCGGCGAACAACAAGTCGGACATTTCGGCTTTTTTCGCAGCGCATACCAAGCCACACTATGGCCCATCGCTCTGACCTGGCTGCAAACCGGCGTACTGGCCCCCAACACACCCGGGCGGCAAGTCCCGCGCAGCTGAGCCCCTCTCAACGCACGACGGAACACATCATGGCCTCCGCCAACAAGCAGCAAAAACGCGCCACCCGGGCCAAAGCCAAGGCCAAGCAGAACCGCACCAAGCGCGCCGAAGCGCCGGTCGAGCTGGACCCGAACGACGACCGCATCGACTTCGAATCGGTGGACCTGACCGAACTGTTCAAGAAAATGATCAACGCCGAGAAGATCAGCCAGCAAGCCATGTGCACCGCGTTCCTTGAAGATCAGCTGCTGGAACTGGTCTATGAGCAGGAAGGTGAAGAAGGCGCGATGGATTTCATCCTCGCCGCGCTGATCGAGTATCGCCAGTGGTCGCAGGAAACCGACGAGGCTGGCGCACTGGCGTGGATCGAATCCCCGGCATTCCAAGCTGACTATGTAGCGGCATCCGACGCGATCGCCGCACAAACCCAACAGAAGAACTGAGCTCCCATGGCATCCCTGAACAAGCAACAGAAACGCGCCAAACGCGCCAAGGCCAAAGCCAAGCAAATCCGCATGGTCGGGCGCAAACCGCTGGATCAGGACGAAGATCTCGGCCACCTCGCCGAGCCGATCCCGGAATACACCCTGGCGATGTTCAGCAAAATGCGCGACGCCGAAGCCGTCAGCCGCAACGAAATGCTGCTGACCCTGCTGCGCGAACTGGCCTTCATCATCGTCGACCATCCTGAACTGCTCGACATGGAAAACGCCGACAACGAAGGCATGGCCGCCACCCACCTGGCTGCCGATATGCTCATCGACTACCGCATGTGGGCCGACGGCATGACCATCGAACAAGCCCAGGCCTGGCTGAGCGAGCCGCAGTTCATTACGGATTTCGGGGTGGCGCTGGATGCTTATGGCAAGTCGGTAGAGCCCCAGGAAGACAAGAGCGAATAAGCCCTTCTCAGAAACAAAAAACGGCCGCTAGTCATCCCTGACAGCGGCCGTTTTTGTTTGGATGGCCTAGCTACTCTTTGTCCGGTGACGATGTATATCCCATTGACATATCCCCAGCACGATCTATCCTGAGCTAATCACAGGAACAGACCCGGGAGCCCGAATATGGAGCAGACCACAATTTTCATGAGCAACAGAAGTCAGGCAGTCCGACTGCCAAAGGCAGTTGCGATGCCCGGCGACGTTAAACGAGTGGAAGTCATCGCGATTGGCAGAACACGCGTCATTACGCCTGCTGGAGAAAGCTGGGATAGCTGGTTTGATGGCGACAGCGTCAGCCCTGATTTCATGGCTAACCGTGAGCAACCCACTGAACGGGAGCGCGAGTCGTTCTGATGATCAAGTACATGCTGGATACAAATATCTGCATCTTCACCATCAAGAACAAACCACAAATTGTCCGGGAAGCCTTCAATCGACATTCCGGGCAGTTGTGCATCAGCGCTATCACGCTTATGGAGCTTATTTACGGTGCTGAAAAGTCGGCGGCCCCGGAGAAAAATCTGGCAATTGTTGAAGGATTTGTCGCGCGACTGGATGTCTTGCCTTTCGATAACGACGCAGCCGCACAGGCCGGGATGGTTCGATCTGAACTCGCGAAGGCTGGAACGCCGATCGGGCCATACGACCCAATGATCGCTGGCCACGCACGCTCACTTGGACTCATTGTAGTGACGAACAACGTACGGGAGTTTCAACGCGTTTCCGGTTTGCGAATCGAGGACTGGGTTTAACCTGACTGGAAAGCTCAGAAACAAAAACGGCCGCTAGTCATCCCTGACAGCGGCCGTTTTTACATCACGCGTTGCAGATCAGTTCAACACCACCGCACCACGCTTCTCCAGCTTGCGACGGCGCGACACCAGCAGACCAGCGGCTACCACCATCAGACTCAGCAGGCCCGTGGCAAGGATTTCCACGCGGTGGGCTTCCTGGAACAGCATGATGGTCAGCGCGGCGACGATGAAGATGATCACCGCCCAGGTCAGCCCCGGGAACAGCCACATGCTGAAGACGATCTTCTCGCCGCGCGCCATGCGCTGCTTGCGCATGCGTAGTTGCGAGAAGGCGATCACCAGGTACACCAGCAGGGCGATGGCGCCGGAGCTGGCCAGGAGGAACTCGAACACCGCTGCCGGAGCCACATAGTTGGCGAAGGTGCAGAGGAACGCAGCGCCGGTGGACAGCATCACCGCCCAGTAAGGCGTGCCACTCTTGTTGGTGCGGGTCGACATGGCCGGGGCATCGCCGCGTTTGCCGAGGGAGAACAGCATGCGCGACGAGGTGTACAGCGCCGAGTTCAGGCAACTGGTCACCGCGACCAGTACGACGATGTCAACGATCATCTTCGCATTGGGAATGCCCATGCGCTCAAGCACGGTCTGGTAGGAACCGAGGTTGGACAGGGTCGGATCGTTCCACGGCACCAGCGCCACCACGATGAAAATCGAAACGAGATAGAACAAGCCGATCCGCCAAATCACCGAGTTGGTCGCCTTGGAGATCTGCTTGCCTGGGTCCTTCGATTCCGCCGCCGCGATGGTGACGATCTCGGTGCCCATGAACGAGAACATGGTGGTCAGGATCGCGCCCAGCACAGCGCCCATGCCGTTGGGCAGGAAGCCGCCACTGTCGAACAGATGCGACACACCGCTGACCTGACTGGTCGGCAGGAAGCCAAAAATCGCCGCAAGACCCAGGCCGATGAAGCCGATGATCGCCAACACCTTGATCAGGGCGAACCAGAACTCGAACTCGCCGTAATTCTTCACGCTGAACAGGTTGGTCACGGTCAGCAGCATGGTGATGACCAAAGCGAAAGCCCAGATGTCCACGCCCGGGAACCACGCGTGCAGGATGGTTGCGGCGGCGTTGGCTTCCAGCGGAATCACCAGCACCCAGAACCACCAGTACAACCAGCCGATGGTGAAACCGGCCCAGTGACCGATCGCGCGGTCAGCGTAAGTCGAGAACGAACCGGTGTCCGGCGAAGCCACGGCCATTTCGCCGAGCATGCGCATCACCAACACCACCAACGTACCGGCGGCGGCGTAAGCCAGCAGCACGGCCGGGCCGGCGGCAGCAATGGCGTGGCCGGAGCCGACGAACAGACCGGCGCCGATCACACCGGCGATCGACAACATGGTCACATGACGCGGTTTGAGCCCCTGTTCGAGGCCTGTGGAGCTTGGGGTACTGCTCATAGAGACTACCTTTGCAAGGAAAGCGAGTGCGTCCGGCGCGTCTGAAAATTCTTTCTCGTAAAAAGAATCCAACGGCCTGTTCCTTATTCTGCACGCAATATTTGCGCCAAAATGTTTCAAGTCCTTGAGGGCCGGGGGCTCCGGCATCCGGTGCAAGTCCTTGAGTTTAATGGCTATTCGCCAGAACGTTACCCGGCGACTCACTTTCAAGACGAATCCGCGCACCAGAAACACACAGAAAAAGTGTGCGGCGCACAGAAAAAGAGCGAATAAGGAACGTTCGGCCGGATAGCGCTTCCAACACCCCGCCAAAGCTGGCAACATCGCGCCTTTTTTTACGCGGCACCCACCGGTTCGCACGATCAAACACCCGTTCGGTTGTTGATGGGGCGACAGTCTGCTGCGCCGATGCGACAACCCGCCACATGCCACCCGTTTACCGCTCGTAGCGCTGTTGGCTGCCATTGAAACGCTATGCTAGCTTGGCCGCCTCGCCAGGAAGGCCCGCCAACAGC
>Ga0308168_1003504_pt1 | contig 11954 bp, 11 predicted proteins | sample PhyCR2_FD_202133 | JGI IMG/M metagenome (GOLD analysis project Ga0308168, IMG submission 202133) | Phyllosphere microbial communities from UC Gill Tract Community Farm, Albany, California, United States - DLSLRC.R2 | ecosystem: Host-associated > Plants > Phyllosphere > Unclassified | place: USA... | reverse complement strand
CGAGTGCTTGTACGGCGTGCCCAGCGCGCCTTCGAGCGAGATGTTGTCGGTGATGCCGTAGGCGATGATCACGACCGGCTGGATGTCGCGGTCGACGGACGCCTTGGTGTTCGGCAGGGCCGGCGCACTCAGGTCGCCGCTCTCGACTTTCGGGGTCAGCTGGTTGAAGCCGAACTTGGCGGTCCACTGGCCGGCCGACTGGGCCGAGGCGCTTGCCGCGCAGACCAGCGCGCTCGCTGCGACCAGCGTCTTGACGACACGATTGAAACGTACTTTCATCATTTCTCCTGGATTCTTTTTGCAAGCAGTCACACCGGCCTGTTTTGCAGGCCAGCGTGACTGCGCTATTTTTTATCGATTACAGCCAGCCCTTGACCGCCATGTCCTTCAGGACGTAACGGGCGACCAGCCAGTACTCGTACGGCGTCGGATGGATGTCGTCGGCGTACATGTAATGGCTGACGTCCGGCGCCGAGGTGGTCTTGGCGGTGCAAGTCAGCGACGAGGAGCTCGTGCAGGCCTTCTGCGTGGTGTTGGTCAGGCCGTAGATGGCCGGATTGCTGTTCTGGTCATGGCTGACCGTGTACAGGTCGACGTAGGCGATGGCCGGATCGGCTTTCAGGTTGGCCTTCAGTTGCGCGTTGAAGGCGTCGACCATGGCGGCGATCAGCTGCTGGGTCGAAGCGGCCTGCGACTTGCCCGACGGCGTGCCGGCCACGTCCGGCAGGTTGTTCACGATAATGTACTTCGCGCCCTTGGCCAGGATTTCGTTGTTGACGATGGCGGCCAGTTCGGCGCCGGCCTTGCCCAGTGCGGCAACCAGTTTCGGACCTTCGGCCGCGGCGTATGCGGCACCGGCCTTGGCGCCTTCGGCCTGGGCGGCAGCACCGGCCTGGGTGGCGGCGGCCAGCGCGGCATCCGCATCGGCGCCGAGCAGTCGGGCAGCCTGGATACCGGCGCCGGCGATCTGTTGCTGGGTCAGGCCCGCAGCGGCAGCGTTGCGCACGGCGGTGGTGACGTCGGTCGCCGCGGTCGCGCGGTTGGCGGCAGGCACGGTGGCGACCAGGCCAGCGATCAGCAGGGGACCGTAGGCTTCCTGACCGGCACGGGTGCCGGCAGCGGTACCGGCCGCGCTCAGGCCTGCCAGCTGCATCAGCACGTCGTTACCGCCGGACATGACGGTGACCAGTTCGTTGCCGCTGAACTTGCCGTTGGTCTTGGCCAGGTGGTTGGCGACCTGGGTCGAGAGCGGAACGGTCAGCTGGCCGACGATCGGATCATTGCTGCGGTGGTGCGAACCGATCGGGTCGGTCACGCGCGAACCGCCCTGCGCATAGTTGAAGCAGTTGGCGTTGTTGACGACCGGGACGTTGAAGTCGAGTGCCGGATCGGCATTGTCCTGGCCATTCAGGCCGGTCTGGGCCGGGCAAGGTTTCGGCAGGCCCAGTTCGGCCGCCAGCACTTCGGTCCAGTTCTTGCCGGTCAGTGCCGGGTTGGTGCTGGTGTTGTCGCCGTTGATGGTGAAGGTGCCGCCGCCTGCGGCCGCGATGCCGCCGACCTTGTAGGTGCCCACGTCCGAGAGGCTGTCGCCGAAGCTGACTTGCTGGGTGAATTTAACGGCGTGGGTTTGATCGCCACCCTCGCTACCGGTGCCGCCGCATGCAGCCAGCGCAGCTGCGGTCAGCAGCGCGAGCGCGAAATTCATTTGACGCATTGTGTCTCCTAAGAGGATAAGATTTTTTTCTGTGAAACGAACGCCCGTGCTATTCGCATCCCAAACTAATATGCCAGTGTTCTTCCGTCTTGTATAGAAATATTGATTGTCATGGTGTCAACCAAGGACAAGGCAAACGGAAGGCTGGCAATCTGGCGCGATTATATCAAGCATTGCCTTTCGTAATATCTCAAAAGGTAACAGCAAGGTGGGAAATTGCAACAGCACAGGAAAAGGCCGCCGGAAAGAAGCGGCCGCGGCGCCCTCCGCGGCGCCGCACGCCGGTATTACAGGCCCGCGTCGCGATTGAGCAGGCCGTGGACGATGCCGGTGGAGCCGTGCGCCGCACGGCGCAGGCGGTCGTTGACGCCGAGCCAGGCGCCCTCTTGCGGCGGCGCCTCGACCAGGATCACGTCGGCGCCCTGCCCGTCCATGGCGCGCAGCGCCGCGTACAGGGCGTGCGCAAAGCCTTGCGGCGTAGCCGGCAGGCGTTCGGACGCGTGCGCATTCCACAGGTCGGAATAGTGGATCAGCGCGACCTTGCGTCCGGCCGCCGCCATCTGCTCCAGGGTCCGCACCAGCGTGGCTGTGTCCTGCATCGCCACCGGAGTATGCGGCGCGTAATGCGACTCCAGCGTGCCGGAAGCGCGCGGCGCGGCCACGTCCGGAGCGCTCGGCATGCGGTCGATCACGGCGGCGATCGCCTCCGCGCTCACGTGGCCCGGGCGCAGCAGCACCGGCCCGTGCGTGTTCAAACGCGACAGGTCGACGATGGTCGACTCGATGCCGACCTGGGAGGCGCCGCCATCCAGGACCAGCGCCACCGAGCCGTCGGCGCCGAATTCGTCGCGCACGTGCTGGGCCAGGGTTGGGCTGACGTGCCCGAATTTATTCGCCGACGGCGCTGCGACGCCGCCCTGCCCGCCCTTGAAAGCGCGCAGCAGCGCGATCGCCACCGGGTGCGAGGGGCAGCGCAGGCCGACCGTGTCCTGGCCGCCGCTGACCGCGTCGGGAATCCCCGGTGCACGCTTTAAAATCATCGTCAGCGGGCCGGGCCAGAAGGCGCCGGCCAGCGCATGCGCTTCCTGTGGAATCTCGCAGGCCCAGTGCGCGAGCTCCGCTTCCGGCGCCAGGTGCACGATCACCGGGTGATCCTGCGGACGGCCCTTGGCGGCGTAGATGGCGGCCACCGCCGCCGGGTTCTCGGCGTCGGCGCCGAGGCCGTACACGGTCTCGGTCGGGAAGGCGACGAGCTGTCCCGCTTCCAGCGCGCGCGCAGCGGCGGCGATGGCCGCCTGGTCAAGTTCGTGCTGGCTCATGCCGCGATCCCGAGAATGGCGCAGGCAGCCTGCAACTGCTGCTGCGCTTCCGTCAAAGTCGGCGCGACGAAGGTGACGTGGCCCATCTTGCGGCCGCGGCGCGGATCGTCCTTGCCGTACAAATGCAGATAGGCGCCCGGCAGCGCCAGCACGCGGTCCCAGGCCGGCTCGCGGCAAGTCTCTCCGTCGAACCAGACGTCGCCCAGGATATTGAGCATCACGGCGGGCGAATGCTGACGACAGTCGCCCAGCGGCAATCTCGCCATCGCGCGCACCTGCTGCGCGAACTGGCTCGTCACGCAGGCGTCGATCGTGTAGTGGCCGCTGTTGTGCGGGCGCGGCGCCATTTCGTTGACGACCAGCGAACCGTCTGCCAGCACGAAGAACTCGATGCACAGCACGCCCACATAGCCGAGCTCGGCAACGATGGCGCGCGCCGCGTCCTGGGCGCGCTGCGCGCATTCGGGCGTCACGTTCGGTCCCGGCACCGTGGTGGTGAACAGGATGCCGTCGCGGTGCACGTTCTCGGCGATCGGATAGACGACCGATTGGCCGTCCGCGCCGCGCGCCGTCAGCACCGAGACTTCATAGGCCAGCGGCAGCATTTTTTCGAGCAGGCAGGTTACGCCCTGCATGGATTCGAAAGCCGCGCGCACGTCTTCGCGGGTTGTCACGCGCACCTGGCCCTTGCCGTCGTAACCCATGCGCACGGTTTTTAAAATACCCGGCAGCAGCGCGTCCTCGATGGCGTCGATGTCCGCATGCGAGGCGATCACCTTGTGCGGCGCCGGCATCACGCCGGACTTGTCCGCGCAGTCGACAAAGAAACGCTTTTCCAGCACGCGGTCCTGGGCGATCGAGACGCAGTTGCCGGCGGGCGCGACGAAACTGCCGTGCGCCAGCAGGTTCATGCTGTCGGCCGGCACGTTCTCGAACTCGGTGGTGACGGCCGCGCACAGGGCCGACAACTGGCCGAGGGCGATGCTATCGGCGTAGCCGGCGTTGATCAGGCGCTCGGCGACCTGCCCGGCCGGGCAGTCCTGCGCCGGTTCGAGCACGGCTACTTTAAAACCCATGGCCTGGGCGGCGTGGGCGAACATGCGGCCGAGCTGGCCGCCGCCCATCACGCCGAGCCAGGTCGGCGGATTGGCGCTGGGTAGAAATGCGGGATACTGCGAATCACTCATCACATTCAGACAGGTAAGGTCATGGCCTGGGCGGCAGCAAGCTGGTCCAGGCGGAACTGTTCCAGCTGGCTTGCCAAGGCATCATCGTTGGCGGCCAGCAGCGCGACCGCCGTCAGCGCGGCATTCGCGGCGCCCGCTTCGCCGATGGCGAAGGTCGCAACCGGCACGCCCTTCGGCATCTGCACGATCGACAGCAGCGAATCCTCGCCGCGCAGGTATTTCGAGGGCACCGGCACGCCGAGCACGGGCACGATGGTTTTCGCGGCGATCATGCCCGGCAAGTGGGCCGCGCCGCCGGCGCCGGCGATGATCGCGCGCAGGCCGCGCGAACGTGCCTGCTCGGCATAGCGGAACATTTCGTCCGGCATGCGGTGCGCCGAGATCACCTGCGCCTCGAAAGGCACGCCGAACTGTTTCAATACGTCGACGGCGTTCTTCATCACGTCCCAATCGGACGACGAACCCATCACGACGCCAACCAAAGGTTTTGCTTCGCTCATCATTCAGCCTTCAGCTTTTCGCCGGTCAGGCGTTCGATGGCTTCGAAGTACTTGGCCTGGGTCTTGGCGATCACTTCCTGCGGCAGGCTTGGTGCGGGCGCGGTCTTGTTCCAGTCGGAGAGCGTTTCGAGATAGTCGCGCACGAACTGCTTGTCAAAAGACGGCGGCGACATGCCCGGCGCGTACGAATCGGCCGGCCAGAAGCGCGAAGAGTCGGCCGTCAGCACTTCGTCCATCAGGTGCAGCACGCCGTTTTCATCCAGGCCGAATTCGAACTTGGTGTCGGCAATGATGATGCCCTTGGTCGCCGCGTATTCGGAGGCGGCCGTGTACAGGGCGATCGAGACGTCGCGCATTTTCGCGGCCAGCTCAGGACCGATGCGCGATTCCATGTCGGCGAACGAGATGTTCTCGTCGTGCTCGCCGATATCGGCTTTCGCGGCGGGCGTAAAAATCGGCTGCGGCAGCTTATCGGCCTGGCGCAGGCCCTGCGGCAGTTCGATGCCGCAGATGGAGCCGCTTTGCTGATAATCCTTCCAGCCGGAACCGATGATGTAGCCGCGCACGACCGCTTCGACCAGGATCGGCTTCAGGCGCTTGGCGACGACCGCGCGGCCGCGCACCTGCTCGACTTCGTCGGGCGCCACGACGCTTTCCGGGGCGATGCCGGTCAGGTGGTTCGGCACGATGTGGCCGAGTTTCTCGAACCAGAAATCGCTCATCTGGTTCAGCACCATGCCCTTGCCCGGGATCGGCTCGTTCATGACGACGTCGAAGGCCGACAGGCGGTCGGTGGTGACGATCAGGATCTTGTCGTCGCCGACGGCGTAGTTGTCGCGTACTTTACCGACGCCCAGCAGTGGCTGGGACTTGATCGTGGTTTTATAAAGGCTGTTCATGGGGAGGAGTATCAGGAAAACAGAGTCGGCAGGAAACTTCGCCAATAAGAAATACTGAAGAAGCACGGGCTGCCGCAGCAGCCCGTTCACACATACGGATTATTTCACGACTTGCGCAAGCTCGCCGGCCTTGTAACGCTCGGCCATCTTTTCCAGCGGGATCGGCTTGATCTTCGCGGCCATGCCTTCGCAGCCGAAGGACAGGTAGCGCGCCTTGCAGATCTCGGTCGCCGCTTCACGCGCCGGCTTCAGGTAGTCGCGCGGGTCGAACTTCGACGGGTTCTGGAACATGTACTTGCGGATCGCGGCCGTCATCGCCAGGCGGATGTCGGTGTCGATGTTGATCTTGCGGACACCGTGCTTGATGCCTTCCTGGATCTCTTCGACCGGCACGCCGTAGGTTTCCTTCATGTCGCCGCCGAATTCGCGGATGATCGCCAGCAGGTCCTGCGGCACCGACGAGGAACCGTGCATCACCAGGTGGGTGTTCGGGATGCGCGCGTGGATTTCCTTGATGCGGTCGATGGCGAGGATGTCGCCGGTCGGCTTGCGGGTGAATTTGTAGGCGCCGTGCGAGGTGCCGATGGCGATCGCCAGCGCGTCGCACTGGGTGCGGGCGACGAAGTCGGCCGCCTGGTCGACGTCGGTCAGCAGCTGTTCGCGGGTCATGGTGCCGTCGGCGCCGTGGCCGTCTTCCTTGTCGCCCTTCATCGTTTCGAGCGAACCGAGCACGCCCAGTTCCGCCTCGACGGTCACGCCGATCGAGTGCGCGAATTTCACGACCTCTTTCGACACTTCGACGTTGTATTCGTACGATGCCACCGACTTGCCGTCGGCTTCCAGCGAACCGTCCATCATCACGGAACTAAAACCCGAGCGGATGGCGGCCATGCAGACTGCCGGCGACTGGCCGTGGTCCTGGTGCATGACGACCGGGATGTGCGGATAGGCTTCGACGGCGGCGTCGATCAGGTGGCGCAGAAAAGCTTCGCCGGCGTACTTGCGCGCGCCAGCCGAGGCTTGCATGATCACCGGCGACCCGGTGGCATCGGCCGCGGCCATGATGGCCTGGACTTGCTCCAGGTTGTTGACGTTGAACGCCGGCAGGCCGTAGCCGTTTTCAGCAGCGTGGTCCAGCAGTTGACGCAGAGATACGAGTGCCATGTTAGTACTCCAAAATAAAAAAACCGTTTCAGGACTTCGACAACGAAGCCGCCTTTATATTCTTTAATCCTTGTAGGTCTCGCCGACGCGCACAATCTTGAGTGCATTGGTGCCGCCCGCCTCGCCCATCGGCGAACCCCAGGTCACGACGATGGTGTCGCCCGGACGCACCATGCCTTCGCTGATCAGGAGCTCTTCCGCCTTGCGCAGCACGGCGTGGCTGCCGCCTTCCTGCAGCAGGTGGAATGCTCGCACGTTGCGATACAGGGAGGCCTTGCGCTGCGTCGTTTGTGACGGGGTCAGGGCAAAAATCGGGGTGTCGATGTTATGACGGCTCATCCACAGCGCCGTCGAGCCCGATTCGGTCAGGGCCACGATGGCCTTCACGGCCAGGTGATGCGCGGTGAACAGGGTGCCGTAGGCGATCGACTGGTCGATGCGGGTGAATTCCACGTTCAGGAAGTCGGCGTCGAGCTTGTTGTATTCGGACTGTTCCGCTTCCAGGCAGATCGCCGCCATCATCTCGACGGTTTCGATCGGGTACTTGCCCGAGGCCGTTTCGGCCGAGGTCATCACGGCGTCGGTGCCGTCCAGCACCGCATTGGCCACGTCCGACACTTCGGCGCGGGTCGGCACGGCATTCACGATCATCGACTCCATCATCTGGGTCGCGGTGATCGCCAGCTTGTTCGAGGCGCGCGCCATGCGGATCATGCGCTTTTGCAGGGCCGGCACGGCGGCATTGCCGACTTCCACGGCCAGGTCGCCGCGCGCCACCATGATGCCGTCCGAGGCGTCGAGGATTTCCTGCAGCACGGGAATCGCTTCGGCGCGCTCGATCTTGGCGATCATCATCGGTTTGTGATGGTAGGGCTCGCCGGCGATGTTCGCCAGCTGGCGCGCCATTTCCATGTCGGTCGCGCTCTTCGGGAACGAGATTGCCAGGTAATCGGCCTGGAAGCTCATCGCCGTCTTGATGTCTTCCATGTCCTTGGCGGTCAGCGCCGGCGCGGTCAGGCCGCCGCCCTGGCGGTTGATGCCCTTGTTGTTCGACAGCTCGCCGCCCACTTTCACAGTCGTGCAGATCTCGTGGCCGGAGACCTTGTCGACGATCAGCACGATCAGGCCGTCGTTGAGCAGCAGCTTGTCGCCCGGCTTCACGTCGCGCGGCAGCGCCTTGTAGTCAAGGCCCACGCGGTCCTGGTTGCCGAGTTCGCCATTTTCTCCCCACTTGGCGTCGAGGATGAACTTGTCGCCATTGTTCAGGAAGATCTTGCCCTCTTCGAACTTGCCGACGCGGATCTTCGGACCCTGCATGTCGGCCATGATCGCCACTTCGGTGCCGCATTCGGCAGCGGCGCGGCGCACCAGCGCGGCGCGGTCGATGTGGTCCTGGGCCTTGCCGTGCGAGAAGTTCAGGCGCACGACGTCCACGCCGGCGCGGATCATCTTGACGAGGATGTCGAAGTCGGTCGAGGCAGGGCCAATGGTGGCAACGATCTTGGTGGCGTTGTACAGAGGGCGCATGTGGTGAAATCCTTGTTTCTGAAAAGAGAAGCGCAGCCCCCGGGGCTGCGCTGGCACTCACTTACTTGGCATTACGCTGCAGCAGGATCTCGACTGCCGGCAGGGTCTTCCCTTCGAGGAACTCGAGGAAGGCGCCGCCGCCGGTGGAGATGTAGCCGATCTGGTCGCCGATGTTGTACTTGGCAATCGCCGCCAGGGTGTCGCCACCGCCGGCGATCGAGAAGCCCTGCGAGGCGGCGATCGCCAGCGCCAGCGTCTTCGTGCCTTCGGCGAACTGGTCGAATTCGAACACGCCGACCGGGCCGTTCCAGACGATGGTGCCGGCCTTGCTCACCTGCTCGGCCAGCATGGCGGCCGTCTTCGGGCCGATGTCGAGGATCATGTCGTCATCGGCAACGTCGGCCACGTCCTTGATCGTCGCAGCGGCGGTCGGCGAGAACTCTTTCGCGCAGACGACATCCACCGGGATCGGGACCGAGGCGCCGCGCGCGCTCATCATGTCGATGATCGATTTGGCTTCATTGACCAGGTCGTTCTCGACCAGCGACTTGCCGATGTTCAGGCCGACGGCCTTCATGAAAGTGTTGGCGATGCCGCCGCCGACGACCAGGTTGTCGACCTTGCCGGCCAGGCTTTGCAGGATCGAAAGCTTGCTCGACACCTTCGAGCCGGCGACGATGGCCAGCAGCGGACGCGCCGGCTGGCCCAGGGCCTTACCCAGGGCGTCGAGTTCGGCGGCCAGCAGCGGGCCGGCGCACACGACAGGTGCGAACTTGGCGATGCCGTGGGTGGTCGCTTCCGCGCGGTGGGCGGTGCCGAAGGCGTCGTTCACATACACGTCGCACAGCTTGGCCATCTTCCGGGCCAGCTCATCATCGTTCTTCTTTTCGCCCTTGTTGACGCGGCAGTTTTCCAGCAGCACCACCTGGCCCGGGGCGACGTCGACGCCGTCGACCCAGTTCTGCTTCAGTTCGACCGGCTGGCCGAGCAGTTCGGACAGGCGCTTGGCCACCGGCGCCAGCGTGTCTTCCGGCTTGAATTCGCCCTCGGTAGGACGGCCCAGGTGCGAGGTCACCATGACGGCGGCGCCGGCTTTCACGGCCGCCTGGATGGCCGGCACCGACGCGCGCACGCGCGTGTCTTCGGTGATATTGCCATTGTCATCCTGCGGCACGTTCAGGTCGGCACGGATGAATACGCGCTTGTTGTTCAGCGCGTCGCGATCGATCAGGTCTTGCAAGCGGGTGAAACTCAGAACGGCGTCCATGTCGGCTCAACAGTGAAATAGTGAAAAAACGTTATTCTACCGCACCGCCCTTATGGAACTGCATCAAAACACGTGCAGAATTCGCAACAGTGTGAAAGCAAGCATGCCGAAGACGATGGTCTGCAGCATGTTGCGGCGCCAGACATAGAAGCCGAGCGCGGCGATGCCTGCCAGCAACTTTGGATTGCCGAGACCGAAATGCACCTGGCCGCCGCTGTCGAGCACGAGGTCGGGGCCGATGATGGCCGCCAGCGCGCAAGCCGGCGCATAACGCAGCATGCCCTGCACCCGCGGCGGAATCGTCACCCGGTGCCCGATCAGCCAGAAGCCGCTGCGCGTGATCGCGGTCGTCAGCGCCAGCGCGACGATGACCGCCCAGATTTCCCATTCAGCCATGACGCGCCTTTCGTTTCTCCAAGATGCCTTCCGCCGCGAGCGCGGCCAGCATGCCGGCGACCACCGCCGCCAGCAGGCCCAGCTTGTAGGGGAAGCCATAGGCCAGCACCGAGACCACGCCCGCCACGACCACGCCGCACAGCGCCGCGCTGTTGACGATCAGGGGCACCGTGATGCAGAGGATGGCCAGGGTGCCGGCAAAGCCCAGTCCCCAGGCGGTCGGAATCGCACTGCCGAGGAAGATGCCGATCAGGGTCCCCGTTTGCCAGGACAGCCAGTTCGGGAGCATCAATCCCTGCAGATAGGACAGCTTGCCGGGAATCGGCGCCGCGGTCGGGAAGCGCTGCAGGAACAGGGCGACCGTCAAGTCGCCCGAGATATAGCCGTAGAACAGGCGCTGCTTCCACGGCAGGTGCGCAAAATGCGGCCCGAGCAGGGCGGAAAAGATCACGAAGCGCAGGTTCACCACCAGGCCGGTGGCGAACACGACCCAGATCGGTGCATGCGCCAGGATCAGCGGCAGCGAGGCCAGCTGGGCGGAACCGGCATACACGAGGAAGGTCATACCGCAGGCTTGCAGCGTCGTCAGGCCGGATTTCACCATCGCGATACCGACCACCATGCCCCAGGCGCCGATGCCGAACAGGGTCGGCAGGCCGGTTTTCAGACCTTCCTGCCAGAGCGCGGGATCATGGCGCTCGACGATGGGAGACACGTGCTGGACAGGTTCGGGCGCGTTCATGTCGCCGTCCTGCAACAAGGTGAAACGGAGGATGCGCTGGCGGGTCGGGGACGGAAAGACATGAAACGTGCAAATGAAGTGGTTCGCCATTCTACCGAGCATTACGCCGGCTTGCTCTCGTCCCCGCTCTTATCCGTTAAAATCGCGTCTTTGCCCAACTTTGCGTACCGGAGAATTGTAATGACTGACAAGACGATGCCTGTGGTGGAACTCGAGGCCAAGGATCTGCCGGCCCACTGCCCGAACCCGGCCATGCCGCTGTGGTCGTCGCACCCGCGCGTCTTCCTCGACTTCGACCATGACGGCGAAGCCAAATGCCCCTATTGTGGCACCCGCTACCGCCTGGCCCCGGGCGTGGCCTTCAAGCACCACTGATTCGTTCGACGACATAATAAGGCGCATGAGCTATCGCGCCCCCAGGTGGCTGCCCGGCGGCCACCTGCAGACCATCTATCCCGCGACCCTGACGCCTAAGCCGGCGGTGCAGTATCGGCGCGAGCGCTGGGAAGTGCACCATCCTGAACTGGGCGAGGATTTCGTCGACGTCGATTTCGTCGACGGCGAACCCGGCAAACCTTTGGTCGTGCTGTTCCACGGGCTGGAAGGCTCCTCGAACAGCCATTACGCGCGCGGCCTGATGGCGGCCCTGAAGGCGCGCGGCTGGTCGGGCGCGGTGCCCCACTTCCGCGGCTGCTCGGGCGAACCGAACCGCACGGCGCGCTTCTACCATTCCGGCGACGCGCTGGAAATCGACTGGATCATGGCGCGCCTGCGCGCCCGCGCCCCCGGTCCGCTGTATGCGGCCGGCGTCTCCCTCGGCGGCAACGCTTTATTGCGCTGGCTCGGCGAATCCGGCAGCGGGGCAAATTTCGTCAGCGCCGCCGCGGCGATTTCCGCCCCGCTCGACCTGGCGCGCGGCGGCGAAGCGCTCTCTTCCGGTTTCAACATGCTGTACACCCGCATGTTCCTGCAAACCCTGAAGCCGAAGTGCCTGGCCAAGCTGGAGCAATTCCCCGGCCTGTTCGACCGCGAGGCTTTACTCGCCGCGCGCGACCTCTACGCTTTTGATAACGTCGTCACCGCCCCGCTGCACGGCTACCGCGATACCGACGATTACTGGCACCGCGCCAGCGCACGCCATGTCCTGCACGACATCACCGTGCCGACCCTGGTGCTGAACGCGCGCAACGATCCCTTCCTGCCGGGCCAGTATTTACCAGGCAGCGCCTCCTCTGCCGT
>Ga0308168_1003498_pt1 | contig 11969 bp, 9 predicted proteins | sample PhyCR2_FD_202133 | JGI IMG/M metagenome (GOLD analysis project Ga0308168, IMG submission 202133) | Phyllosphere microbial communities from UC Gill Tract Community Farm, Albany, California, United States - DLSLRC.R2 | ecosystem: Host-associated > Plants > Phyllosphere > Unclassified | place: USA... | reverse complement strand
CTACGCCCGCACGCGGCAGGTCGGTATCGCCCAGTTCGACCTTGATCGCGGTGGACGGAATATGCAGCACTTCCGCTGCCGCCTGCGCCAGAATAGTGTAGGTGCCGGTGCCGATATCTGCGCCAGCACTCTGCACGGTAAGCTGGCCGTTGGCCTGCAATACCAGACGCGCCTCTGCTGGCATGGTGTTCACCGGATAGGTGCCGGACGCCATGCCGTACCCGATCAGCTCACGGCCTTCGCGCATGGAGCGCGGCGCCATGGTGCGCTTATCCCAGCCAAACGCCTCGGCACCGGCCTGATAGGCCTCTTTCAGCCGACGTGAACTCCACGGCAGATCGAGCATGTAATCGTGATCGGCCCAGTTCAGCAGGCGAAACGCCAGCGGATCGATGTTCAGCTTGTAGGCCATCTCATCCATCGCTACTTCCAGGCCAAAGGCGCTGGGGTTTTCGCCCGGTGCGCGCATCCAGCCCGGTGTCACGGTGTTGATCGGCACCACGCTGTGGCGCGAATGCACGTTGGGCACGCCGTACATGCGGGCAGTGACCTTGTTGCAGTTTTCACCAAACATGTCATCCAGTGAGGTTTCGTTGAAGCCGCTATGGATGATTGAGACGATTTTACCGTCGCGCGTGGCACCCATTTCAAGATGCTGCTCGGTGGCTGGACGGCCGCCAAAGCCGGTAAAGGTTTGCGGACGGGTCAGCGCCACTTTGATCGGTCGTTTAAGTTCGCGGGATGCGGCGCAGGCCAGCGCTACGTGCGTATAAGGCACCGGCTTGGAGCCGAAGCCGCCGCCAACGTAAGGCGAAATAATGCGCACCGCTGTTTTATCGATGCCCATCCAGTCGGCGATTTCTACCTGCGCACCGGCAACCCACTGGCTCGGTTCCCACAGTGTAACGTGCTCGTTGTCCTGCCATTCCACCACGCAGCCGTGCGGCTCAATCGGCGAGTTGTACTCGCGCGGCGTGATATAGCGGCCTTCGATGCGCACCTCGGCGTCGTCCATCGCTTTGCGCGCATCGCCCAGATCGATATCGGCGCTCTCCACCGGCTTCGGCGCGGCGTTTTCGTCAGTGGCGAAAATCAACGCCGGAGACGCTTCATAGTCAAAGGTCACCAGCGAGGCGGCCCAGGTGGCCTGCTCAAAGGTTTCTGCCACCACGATGCCGATGTTCTGCCCGTTGTGAATGATACGATCGTTCTGTATCGGCGTGTAGGTCGACTGCGCCGCGCCGCCGTCGGCAATCGCCGTCGGCTTATGGATTTTCAGGCCGCTTTCATGGGTAAACACCGCCAGCACGCCGGGCTGCGCGCGGGCTGCTTCGCTGTTAACACGCGTGATGCGGCCGCTGGAAATGGTGGATTGCAGCACCACGCCGTAGGTGACATTTTCTGGCTGATGCTCAACCGCATAGGTCGCCTGGCCGGTGATTTTTTGCTGACCATCGCCACGAACGCGTTTCTCGCCGGTCGCCTGATAACTAGTGTGATCCGTCATTTTATTCTCCTCTCTGCGCGGGTTCAGCGGCGGCTAACAGCGCACGCACGATAACGCGTGGCGTCAGGGTGACCTTGAACTGGCTTTGTGGCCGGGTGTCTGCGTCAGCGATACTCTGTTCAGCGGCCAGTCGTAGCGCTTCTTCGCTGAACGGCTTACCGCGCAGCGCCTGCTCTACGGCGGTGGCACGCCAGGGTTTAGTGGCCAGTCCGCCAAGGGCGATGCGCACGTCGCGAATCACGCCATCTTCAATCTCCAGGCCAACGGCGGCGCTGGCGGCGGCAAACTCATAAGAGGCGCGATCGCGCACCTTGAGATAGTGCGACTGGCGCAGCGCGGGCACGTTGGGCACTTCGACGGCGATGATCATCTCGTCGGCGGCGATATCGTGCTCCTGATCGGGACGATCGCCCGGCAGCAGGAAGAAGTCACCAATGGCGACGCGGCGCTCCTGCTGCTGGCTGTTACGTAGCACCACCTGCGCATCAAACGCGGTCAGCGCAATCGCTAAATCGCCAGGATAAACGGCAATGCAGCTGTCGCTGGTGCCGAAAATAGCGTGGTTAGCGTTTACGCCGTCCAGCGCTGCGCAACCGGAGCCAGGCTGGCGCTTGTTGCAGGCTGGAAAGGTGGCGGGATCGCGGAAGTAGACGCAGCGCGTACGCTGACGCAGGTTGCCGCCGATGGTCGCCATATTGCGTAGCTGCGGAGAGGCCGCCTGCCACAGGCTGCCATAAATGGCCGGTGCCAGCGCCTGACACTGCGGATGGTCGGCCAGCTGGCTCATGCTGGCCAGCGCGCCGATGGTGATCTTATCGTCCTCAAAGCGAAGAGTGTCGAGACCGCTCAGCTGGGAAATATCGATCAGGGTCTCAGGCTGCTCAACGCCGCATTTCATCAGGTCGAGCAGGGTGGTGCCACCGGCGAGAAAACGGCTGTTGTCCTGCTGGCTGCGCAGTTCAATGGCCGCGTCGCTGCTGCTGGCGCGCTGATAGTGGAAGGGATTCATGCAGACTCCTTGCTCAGCTGGGCAGCCGCTTCACGCACCGCGTCAACGATGTGCGGATAAGCGCCACAGCGACAGATATTGCCGCTCATGTATTCGCGGATCTCATCATCGGAGCGCGCGTGGCCCTCTTTGATGCAGGCAACGGCGGACATAATCTGGCCCGGCGTGCAGTAGCCGCACTGAAACGCATCGTGCTTAAGGAAGCTGGCCTGCACCGCGTGCAGCGTGCCGTCGGCGTCAGCCATGCCTTCAATGGTGGTGACGTCGCGGCCAGCGGCCTGCGCCGCCAGCGTCAGGCAGCTCAGCACGCGCTCGCCATCAATGTGTACCGTGCAGGCGCCACACTGGCCCTGGTCGCAGCCTTTTTTGGTGCCGGTCAGCTGTAAGTTTTCACGCAGCGCATCGAGCAGCGTGGCGCGCGGATCTACGGCCAGATCATGCTGGTGGCCGTTAACGTTGAGCTGTAAACGAATGTTTTCAGACATGATTGTTTTCCAGTATTTAATTTAAATGGAGCAAAAAATAAAAGGGGGGAAAAGTGCAAAGAGAAACCCCATAAAGTGTAGAAGCTCTTTGCAAAAGGGGATTGCCTGATTCTCCGGAAATGTTGCCCGATCGCCGGAGGATGCGGCTAGTCGATTGAGAAGCCAGGCGAGAGCCGTTGCAGCTCCTGCGCATCGTGGCTACAGAAAAAAGTAATGTCGTTGCCGTGAGCCAGGCTCAGTTCGCGCAGCCGCTGCTGATTTTTCCGCCGCGCCGCGCCGTCGGCCTGCATCATCCACTGGTAAAAACGCAGCCCCGGCGTGCAGTGCCGCTGCGCCTGATGCAGCTCGCCGCGGTAGAACCAGGCGTCGCCGCCGTGCAGTAACCAGCCGTTGGGCTGACGAATGGCGATACCCGCATGACCAAGCGTATGGCCCGGTAGCGGTACCAGCAGAATCTCCGGCGGCAGCCCCTGCAGCTGATTAACCGCGTCAAAACCAAACCACCGTTCGCCTGCGGCCTGATAGCCGTGCCAGCCGGAACGGGTCGACCATTGCGCAGGCCGGTAGCGTTCGCGGCGCAGCCAGCTGTGGCGCTGCTCGGCGGTATCGATCTCCTGCTGCATCAGATGCACCTGAGCATGGGGGAAATCGGTCAGACCGCCAGCGTGATCGAAATCGAGATGGGTCAGCACAATGTGGCGCACATCTTCCGCGCGAAAGCCGAGCCGCTGCACCTGATTGATCGCGGTAAGCTCATCACGATACTGAATATTGTTCAGCGTGCGGAAAAAGCGCGTGAGTCGGTCGGCAGGCCGACGCATATCCTGCAGGCCGAATCCGGTATCGATTAATATTAATCCGTGGCTATCTGTTTCAATTAACAGACAATGACAGACCAGGTGCGCTTTTATTCCGTGGCTAAAGCCATCGTAAAGTGCGCCACCCAGCGGGCACATACAGCCACAATTAAGATGATGAATTCGCATTGCTACTCCTTGTATAACGCGCGGCGTGAGACGCTTTTTTCATTTTCCGGTAACAGTATGGTAATAAATGGCGTTTTTGCTTTTTAGGTTATTTAAAGATTATTTAACCCTGCCAGATAAACAAGCGAGGCGGGTGATTTGACTGTTTTTCACGGCTATTATGTTTAATTTAACCATTTGTTTTTATTGTTTTATTTTGTTTTTTATCTGTTTGCGCTAGCAATTTTTTCATCCTGACTATTTTGCGCAAACGGCTAACCAGGAATAGTCTTAAATGGCGATGACGCTTCCCCGGTTTTTAAACGCCCTATATTTAGCAGCTATGCTTATACCTGAGCTTTATTAAAGCGACGTGGGAAGTTTGGTATCAATTAACAAGCGAAGCGTTCAATAACTACGACAGGAGTTGACATGGCTATTAAGACACTTACTGACTTGTTCATTCATGATTTATCTGATGTTTACAGCGCAGAGAAACAAATTACCCGCGCCCTGCCAAAAATGGCCCGTGCGGCCAGCGATGAGAAATTGAAGGCGGCATTTGAAGCGCATCTGGAAGAGACGCGCGGTCAAATTGAGCGTCTCGATCAGCTGGTGGAAACCACCGAGGGCATTCGCCTCAAGCGCATGAAGTGCCATGCACTGGAAGGTCTGGTGGAAGAGGCGCAGGAGATTATTGAATCCGTTGAGAAAGGCGAAGTGCGTGACGCTGGCCTGATTGGCGCGGCGCAAAAGGTTGAACACTACGAAATCGCTACCTACGGCACCCTGCATGCCATGGCCGTTCGTCTGGGCCTGAAAGATGCGGCGGCGCTGCTGGCGGAAACGCTGCAGGAAGAGAAAAACACTGACATTAAGCTGACCGAGATCGCCGAACAGCAGCAGTAATTTCCTGTACTTTCCGAAACCCTTTTGATTGAGGTCACATTATGTCTACGACAAAAATTGAGAACTATCACAGCTGGTTACGCGATGCTCACGCCATGGAAAAACAGGCTGAGTCGATGCTGTCGAAAATGGCCGGACGTCTGGAGCATTATCCCGATCTGAAAGCGCGCATTGAGCAGCATATTGAAGAGACCAAAGGTCAACTTGAACTGCTGCAAGGCGTGCTGGATCGCAACGGTGTGGATAACTCCACGCTGAAAGACACCATGGGCAAAATGGCTGCGTTTGGCCAGGCGATGGGCGGTATGACCGCCGATGACGAAGTGGTGAAAGGCGCGATCAGCGGTTACGTCTTCGAGCAGTTTGAAATCGCGAACTACACCTCGCTGATTGCCGCCGCCGAGCTGGCGGGCGATACCGAAGGCGCACGCGTGTTTGAGCAGATTCGTCAGCAGGAAGTGCAAATGGCGGAGTGGTGTTTAACCCATCTGCCGAGCGTGACCGAGCAGTTCCTGGTGCGTGATGCCGCATCAGGCGTCGAAGCCAAAAAATAATAATCGGTTAGATCATTGGGCAGCGACCCTTACCGCGATAGGCAATGTTGGAGTGAACGATGTTCAGACATGTTAAGCAGTTGCAATACACGGTACGTGTAGCCGGGCCGAACCCCGGTCTCGCTAACCTGTTACTTGAACAGTTTGGTGGGCCGCAGGGCGAGTTGGCTGCCGCGTGCCGTTATTTTACCCAGGGCCTCGGCGATGACGATCCGGGACGCAAAGATATGCTGATGGATATCGCCACCGAGGAGCTGAGCCACCTTGAGATCATTGGCTCACTGGTTGGCATGCTGAACAAGGGCGCAAAAGGCCAGCTGGCCGAAGGCACTGAGCAGGAGGGTGAGATCTATCGCTCTATTACCGGCAACGGTAATGACAGCCACCTGACCCAGCTGCTGTACGGCGGTGGGCCGCCGCTGACTAACTCGGCAGGTGTGCCGTGGACAGCGGCCTACATTGATACTATCGGTGAGGTCACTGCCGATCTGCGCTCGAATATTGCCGCCGAAGCGCGGGCGAAAATTCTCTATGAGCGTCTGATCAACATGACCGATGACGTGGGCGTAAAAGATGCGCTGGGCTTCCTGATGACGCGCGAAGTGGCGCATCAGATGTCGTTTGAAAAAGCGCTGTACGCCATCAGCAACAACTTCCCGCCGGGCAAATTGCCGCCGGTGCAGAAGTATGCCAACACCTACTTCAACATGTCGGCAGGCGGTGAAGTGCGCGGTAGCTGGAATTCCGATGAGAATTTCGACTACGTGGCCGATCCGCAGCCTGCGGTTGACGGCGGTGATGGTCTGGCGAGCGTCACGCTGCCAGCGGATCAGCAGGCGGCGCTGGACAGCATGATTGTTCGTACCCAGTCTGATACGGCGGTGAACCCGGTAACGGGCGCGGAGTTAGGATCGGTACAGCCGATCGAAAACGAAACGGCCGCGAAAAAAGTCTGACCCGATTTTTTTCATCACAGAGGACAGCAGCGATGCTGTCCTTTTTACGTTGTGACGGCACAGAAATGTTTAACAACACTTTTTTTATCACGCTATCGGCCTGTTATTCCGCTTTTAAACAGAGATATTGGTCTCAAATCCGGCGCCGCTTCGCCTGATCTCCCCGCTGTTCCGGTCTATCCTCAAAACCACAATCGTACAAAATACCAGCCTGCTGATTAATGCCAGGCGGAACGCAGTTTTTTTGCAATGTCAGCGAAATAAAAGGGCAATAAACATGGAAACCTGCACCATTGTTTACAATGGCGAACGCTTGTCAGGCGAAGCGGGCCTGCCGCTTATCGACTTTCTTGAGTTGCACGGCAGAAAGCTGCCGCATATCTGTTATCACCCGGCATTACCGCCGCTGCAAACCTGCGACGTGTGCTGGGTTGAGCATCAGGGCGAACTGGTGCGCGGCTGCACGCTGAAAACGCAGCACGAGATGGTGGTCAACAGCCAGGATCGGCTGGCGCAGGCGGCGCAGGAAGAGGGGATGGATCGCGTGCTGGCGCGCCATGAGCTTTACTGCACGGTGTGTGAACACAACACCGGCGACTGCACATTGCACAACGCGGTCAGCGATATGGATATGGCGATTCAATATTACCCTTACGAACGCAAACCCAGTGAGAAAGACCACACCAACCCCTTTTACACCTACGATCCCGACCAGTGTATTCTCTGCGGCCGCTGCGTGGAGGCGTGCCAGAACGTTGAGGTCAACGAAACGCTCTCCATCGATTACACCGCCGATCATCCGCGTGTGCTGTGGGACGGCGGGGAAAAAATTGCCGGTTCCAGCTGCGTCAGCTGCGGTCACTGCGTCACCGTGTGTCCGTGTAACGCGCTGCTGGAAAAAACCATGCAGCCCAATGCCGGGCCGTTCACCGATATGCCGGAGCCGGTTAAGCGACCGATGATCGACATGGTGAAAAAGATGGAGGACAGCATCGGCATGGGGCCGATCACCGGTATTTCCTTGATCGATATGGCCATGCGCCAGACGGAAATTAAAAAAACCAAAACCGTCTGCACCTATTGCGGCGTCGGCTGTAGTTTTGAAATGTGGACCCGTGACCGGCACATTTTAAAGGTGCAGCCAGTGGCGGATGCGCCCGCTAACGGCATCTCTACCTGTGTAAAAGGCAAGTTTGGCTGGGATTTCGTGAATGATGCCAAACGCCTGACCACGCCGTTAATCCGCGAAAATGGCCGCTTTCGTCCGGCCAGCTGGGATGAAGCGCTGAACCTGGTGGCGCGCCGCCTGACGGAAATCAGCCAGCAGCACGGCGGCAACAGCATCGGTTTTATCGGGTCGAGTAAAGCCAGCAATGAAGAAGCCTATCTGACGCAAAAAATTGCCCGGCTGATTTTTGGCACCAACAACGTCGATAACTCGTCGCGCTACTGCCAGAACCCGGCGACGGAAGGGCTGTTCCGCACCGTGGGCTACGGCGGCGATGCGGGTACGATTAAAGACCTGCAGAAAACCGCGCTGATCATTATTGTCGGCAGCAATCTGGCGGAGAACCATCCGGTGATCGCCTCGCACATCAAACAGTCGCACAAGCATCAGGGGCAGAAGCTGCTGGTCGTTGATCCGCGTCGGCATGAAATGGCCGAGCGCGCCGATCTCTATCAGCGCATCAAGCCCGGTTATGACATGGTGTGGGCGTCGGCGATGGCGCGCTACATGTTCGATCACGGCTATGCCGACGAGCAGTTCCTGGCGGATAAAGTGAATAACGTTGCTGAGTTCCGCGCCTCGCTCGAGCCGTTCACGCTGGAGTATGCCAGTACGCTGACCGGTATCAGCGTGGATGAGCTGGCGGCGGCGGGCGAGATGATTGGTCAGGCGGAAAGCGCCTGCCTGCTGTGGGCGATGGGCATTACCCAACACAGCCACGGTGCCGATACCAGCACCGCGCTCTCAAACCTGCTGCTGGTGACCGGCAACTATGGCCGTCCCGGCACCGGTGGCTATCCGATGCGCGGCCATAACAACGTGCAGGGCGCCAGCGATTTCGGCTGCCTGAGTAACGTTTATCCCGGTTACGAACAGGTCACCGACAGCGCCGTGCGTGAGAAATGGGCACGCGCGTGGGGCGTGCGACCGGAAGCGCTCTCCGATGAGGTGGGCGCCGATAACTTCATGATGGTGCAGCACGCCCATGAGCGAAAACTCAAGGCGATGTACATCATTGGCGAAGAGACCGCTTTCTCCGATGCCGATTCCACCAAAGTGCATGAAGCGTTCAGCCGCCTCGATTTCATGGTGGTGCAGGATATCTTTATGAGCCGCACGGCGGAGTTTGCTGATGTGGTATTGCCGGGCAGCCCGAGCGTGGAGAAAGAGGGCACCTTTGTGAACACCGAACGGCGGATCCAGCGCTTTTATGAAGTGCTGCCGCCGCTGGGCGACAGCCGCCCGGATTGGCAGATTCTGACCGATCTCGCCAGTCGCCTGGGCCATCCGTGGTATTACCAGCACCCTGGCGAAATCATGGCGGAAGCGGCACGCATCGCGGAGATTTTCGCCGGCGTCAGCTATGCGCGGCTGGAGGGCTGGCAGTCGCAGTTGTGGCCGGTGACCGCCGACGGCAGCAGCACGCCGCTGCTCTACACCGACGGCTTTAAATTCCCTGACGGCAAGGCGCGGCTCTATCCGCTTACCTGGCGGCCGCCGATGGAAGAAGAGGATGCCGAATACGATCTGCTGCTGAACAACGGCCGCATGCTGGAACATTTCCAGTCAACCAACCAGACCGGTGCCGGTGGCCGTATCACCTCGCTGTCGCCTAACTGGTATGTGGAAATTGGCCCGCAGCTGGCGGCGGCGCGCGGCCTGCAGGAGGGCGACTGGGTGAAACTCACCTCGCGGCGCGGTTCGCTGGAGGTGCCGGTGGTGATCACTGAACGCATGGCGGGCAACGTGCTGTTTATTCCGATTCATCACGGCAAGCCGGGCATTAACGGCCTGACCGGCGAGCATCACGATCCCGATGTGCGCACCCCTGCGTATAAAGAGATCGCGATTAACCTGCAAAAGCTCGATCGTCCGCCGCAGGTTGCGCCGCTCCCGCTGCATAACTTCCGTTACGGCCAGCGCACCCCGCTCGATCACCTGCCGGTCGAGGATAAATGGCAGCAGGCGGGCTATACGCTGCCGCCAGAACACACTGAACACCCGGAGAAATTCTGATGGCTGAACGTATGAGCTATGAGGTGCCGCCAACGCGCACCGAACCTACCGCCGCGGAAGCAATGCAAAAGCTGATTGAGAGCCTGCATCAGCACGGTTTTTTGCGTCTCGCCACTGACGTGGTCAACGCCAATACGCAGATCGCCAAAGTGCTGGTGGATGGCCTGAATCAGCCCGGTTCGCTGAACGCAATGCAGAACCTGACGCTGCTGTTCAAGGCGCTGGCGACCATTCCGCCGGAGGATTTTAATCCGCTGTTGCTGGCGGTGACCGCCGCCGCTAAAGGCATGCGTGAGAATGCGCACGCGCCCGCAGATAAAAGCGCGCCGGGCATTCGCGGCATCATCAAAATGCTGAACGATGAAGAGCTGTGGCAGGGCGTTAAGCCGGTGATGGCCGGCATGCGCGCCTTTGGCCGCGAAATCAACAAACCGGCTGAGAAACCGATCAGCCGTTACAGCGGTAAGCCAAGCCATGCCTGATAACGATGTGGTGCTGCTGCTGTCGCGTATGCAATTTGCGCTAACCATCGGCATGCACATTGTGCTCGCGGCATTTACGCTGGGGTTAGGGCTGTTTCTGGTGCTGCTGGAGGGCGCCTGGCTGCGCCACGGACGGCAGCATCACTGGCAGGCGTTGCAGTTCTGGATGCGTATTTTTTCGCTCACCGTGGCGATTGGCGCGGTATCCGGCGTGGTGATGGAGTTCCAGTTTGGCACCAACTGGAGCCCGTTTGCTCATCAGGTGGGCGGCGTGATTGGCCCGCTGATGTTTTATGAAATCCTCGTCGCCTTCTTTCTGGAATCGGGGCTGACCGGCGTGATGCTGTTTGGCATGGGCAAGATCAACCCCAAATTACATTTTGCCGTCACCTGTCTGGTGGCGCTGGGCGCGTTGATCAGCACTTTCTGGATCCTCGCCGCTAACTCCTGGATGCAGACGCCGGTGGGCTTTACCCGCGATGACAGCGGCGTATTTCACGCCGAGAGCTGGCTCACCGTGCTCTCATCGCCATCGTTCCCGTGGCGGCTGACGCACATGACGCTGGCGGCGCTGATCGGCACCAGCTTTTTGCTGGCGGGCGTCGGCGCGTGGCGCCTGCTACATCATGCTGACGATCGCGCGGCAAAATGCATTACGTCGTGGGCGCTGTGGCTGGCGTTGATCGTGACGCCATTGCAGGTGATCGTCGGCGATCTGCACGGCGAAAATACCCGTGATCATCAACCGGCTAAGCTGGCGGCCATGGAAGGCAGCTGGCACCGGCCAGCGCCCGGCGAAGGAGAGCCGCTGCGGCTGTTCGCCATACCGGATCAGCAGGAACAGAAAAATCACGCCGAGCTGGCGATTCCACGGTTGGGCTCGCTCTATCTGCGCCATAACCTCAGCGGTGAGATCGCCAGCCTGAGCGAATTTCCGGCGCAAAATCAGCCGCCGGTGCTGCCGGTATTTTTCGCCTTTCGCATTATGGTCGGGCTGGGCGTCGTAATGCTGCTGACCAGCGTGGCCGCGCTCTGGCTGCGTCGTGGAGAACGGCTGTGGCGGCGCGGCTTTCTGAAATGGCTGGTTTGCCTGACGCCCGCAGGCTTTATCGCCATGCTGGCGGGTTGGGTAGTCACGGAGATGGGACGTCAGCCGTGGACGGTGTATGGCCTGGTGCGCACCGCAGAGAGCGTGGCATCCCTGGCACGATCGTCGGTGATCTTCTCATTCAGTGGGGTGATTGTGGTCTATCTGCTGAGCTTTGGCGTGGGCATGCACTATCTCGTTCGCGTGATAAACAGCGCCGAAGGGCGCACGCTCAGCGATGAGCTGCACACCAGTCGGGAGTACCGGGCATGAGTCTTGACGATCTTTCCGCCGCGGTGGTGGCGTTTTCACTGCTGCTCTATGTCATGCTCGACGGCACCGATCTCGGCGTCGGCATTATTTTGCCGTGGTTCGATGACGACGACGACCGACGGCGTCTGGTGCAGTCGATCCTGCCGGTGTGGGATGCCAATGAAACCTGGATTGTGCTCACCGCCGGGGCGCTGCTGGCGCTGTTTCCCGCCGCCTATGCGCAGATTTTCAACGCGGTTTATGTGCCGCTGTTTCTGATGCTGTTCTGTCTGTTTGCCCGTGCACTGGCGCTCGAGTATCGCGGCCAGACATCGTCGCGGGCCAAACGCACGCTTGATGTCATTTTTATCATTGCTTCGCTGCTGACCGGCTTTTTCCAGGGGTGCATCGCCGGGCTGCTGGTCAGCGGCCTGCCGGAAGGCGAGGCGTTTGGCTGGCTGTCGTGGTATCCGCTGCTCAGCGGCTTTGGCATGGTGGCGATTTATGGGCTGCTCGGCT
>Ga0308168_1003496_pt1 | contig 11975 bp, 9 predicted proteins | sample PhyCR2_FD_202133 | JGI IMG/M metagenome (GOLD analysis project Ga0308168, IMG submission 202133) | Phyllosphere microbial communities from UC Gill Tract Community Farm, Albany, California, United States - DLSLRC.R2 | ecosystem: Host-associated > Plants > Phyllosphere > Unclassified | place: USA... | reverse complement strand
ATAGCTCGGATAGCGCGCGCGGATGTCTTCGATGTTCGACAGCGTACCCGACAAATGGCGCCGCAGGATGTCCTGGGCAGCCGGACCGTCGCCGCGTTCGATGGCATCGAGCAGCTCGACGTGGTCTTGCAGGACGCGCGGCCGCTTGCCGGGCGAGGGCAGGTCGAGGCGGCGCAGGCGGTCGATGTGGCCGCTCTGGCTGCGCACCATCTGCCACAGGTTGGGCACCTTGGCGGCAACGTACATCGTCTGGTGGAAGGCCTGGTCGGCCAGGCTGAATGCGTGGAGGTCTTCATCGTCGACCAGCATGCGCTGGCGTCCCAGGTTGGTCCTGAGTTTCGCCACCAGCACCGGGTCCGGACGCCCCGCCAGGGTGCGCACCACTTCGAGTTCGATGGCGCAGCGCAGGAAGTGGGCTTCGCGCGCCAGCGCCACCTCGATCGGCCGCACCACGGTGGCATGCTGCGGGAAGATGTCGACCAGGCCTTCCTCGCCGAGACGCTGCAGGGCGTCGCGGATCGGCGTCTGCGACAGCCCGAAGCGCGCCGCCAGCTCGGTGCGCGACAACACCGTGCCCGGCGTCAGCGTCATGTCGATGACCATGTCGCGCAGGCGTTCGAACACCTGGGGCGCGGCGTGGCGCGAGCGGTCGAGCGTGAACTCCGGCAGCTGGGGAGGGGCGTTCATGGCGGTGGTGGCGCTGTGGCCTTTTCTTGTGTTACGCGATCATAAACGATTTCGGCGCGGGCTTGCAGGCACAGGCCGGGCTCAGCAATATTCCACCGCGGACGCATTCGCCGGGTAGTCCGCAGCCAGGTCGCTCAGGCATTTCTTCATGATCCAGGCGTCGTGCGGGAAGCCGCGCTCGAAACGCCGCCAGCCGAGCAGGCGCAAGCGTGCGGGCATGTCGACCAGGCCGATGATGACGTCCCAGAAGGCATCCCAGCTGGGGCCGTACCACTCGGGAAAGTGCAGGGTGGCCGCCAGCAGCGCGTGCAGCTCGCGCACGCTGGCGACCTCCTTCAGGTCGATGACGACGGTGGCGTCGCGGGTCGGCACGGGGATTGTCCTCTCGGCCCCTGCCGGCGCCGTATCATGCCGGCACCACGCCCGCCCCGGCGGCCGCGCTGCACACATAGATGGTGGCTTGCTGCCCCTTGGGACCGCGGTAGTCGCGTTCCACCGCCGTGCGCGCCGCCTCGACCAGGTTTTCCGGCACCAGCGCCACCACGCAGCCGCCGAAGCCGCCGCCGGTCATGCGCACGCCGCCGGCGCCGCCGATGGCCGCCTTGACGATCTCGACCAGCTGGTCGATGAGGGGCACCGTGATCTCGAAATCGTCGCGCATCGAGGCGTGCGAAGCCGCCATCAGCTCGCCCATGCGCGGCAGGTCGCCGGCGGCCAGCGCAGTGGCGGCGTCACGCACGCGGTCGTTTTCGGTGACCACGTGGCGGGCGCGGCGCAGCACCATCGGATCGAGCTCGCCGCCGCGGCTGTCCAGCACCGTCATGTCGATGTCGCGCAGGGCCTTTACGCCGAAGTGGCGGGCGGCCGATTCGCACTGTTCGCGGCGGGTGTTGTATTCGCTGTCGACCAGCCCGCGCGCCACGTGCGAATTGAAGATCATGATGGCGGCGCCGGCCGGGATCGGCACCGGCTGCACGTCCAGCGAACGGCAGTCGATCATCAGGGCGTGGCCGGCTTCGCCGCAGGCCGAGCTGATCTGGTCCATGTTGCCGCACTTGGTGCCGACGAAGTCGTTTTCGGCGCGCTGGGCGGTGAGGGCGATGTGGATCGGCGTGACATCCTGGAAACCGGGCAGGGTGGCGAACAGGCTGCCCACCGCCACCGACAGCGAGGCCGACGAGGACAGGCCGGCGCCCTGGGGCACGTCGCCGGCGATGACCATGTCCATGCCCTGCATCGGCAAGCCCTGCTTGACCAGGTCGCGGATCACGCCGCGCACGTAGTTGGCCCACATCGGCTTGTCCAGGCGTTCGATAGGCGCATCCAGGCGGTATTCGTCGACCGCGTCCTCATAGTCGGCGGCCACCACGCGCACCACGCCGTCGTCGCGGCGGCGCGCCGCGATCACGGTGCGGTAGTCGATCGCGCAGGGCAGCACCAGGCCGTCGTTGTAGTCGGTGTGCTCGCCGATCAGGTTGACCCGGCCCGGGGCCTGCACCAGCAGGGGAGCGGCGGCGCCGAAGGTGGACGTGAAGACGCTGGCCGCGCGGGCCATCAATGGTGTGTTGGTCATGCTGTTACGCTTGGTTGTTGGGTTGGGCATCGAGGTAGTGGACGTCCGGCAGGGCTCGCAACTGGGCGGCCGCCTGTTCCGGCGTGAGGTCGCGCTGGGCTTCGGCCAGCATCTCGAAACCGACCATGAACTTGCGCACCGAGGCGGAGCGCAGCAGGGGCGGGTAGAAGTGGGCGTGCAGCTGCCAGGCCGGGGTGTCGGCATCCTTGTCGGCAGCGCTGTCAATGGTCGGATACGGCGCGCCGTGCCAGCCCATCGAATAAGGGAAGGAAGTCTGGAACAGGTTGTCGTATCGCGTGGTCAGCTGCTTGAGCGCCAGCGCCAGGTCGGCGCGCTGTTCGCGGGTCAGGTCTTCCAGGCGCTGTACCGGGAAGCGCGGCAGCAGCAGGGTCTCGAAGGGCCAGGCCGCCCAATACGGCACGATGGCGAGCCAATGGTCGGTCTTGACCACCACGCGTTCGCTGTCGGCTTCGCGCTCGGCCACGTCGAGCAGCATCGGCCGGCCCTGCTCGGCGAAGTAGGCGCGCTGGCATTGGTCTTCGGCCGCCGGCAGTTCCGGCACGAAGCTGGTGGCCCAGATCTGGCCGTGCGGGTGCGGATTCGAGCAGCCCATCACGGCGCCCTTGTTCTCGAACACCTGCACCCAGGGATAGGTCTGGCCCAGTTCGGCCGACTGCGCGCACCAGGTATCGATCACGCCTTCGATGGCGGGCAGCGCCAGCAGCGGCAGCGACTTGCTGTGGTCCGGCGAAAAGCAGATGACGCGGCTGGTACCGCGCGCGCTCATGCTCTGGAACAGCGGATCGCCGCCGGCCGGCGCGTCCGGGGTATCCGGCATCAGGGCGGCGAAGTCATTCTCGAAGACGTAGGTGCCGCTGTAATCGGGATTCTTGACGCCGTTGACGCGGGTGTTGCCGGCGCACAGGTAGCAGCTCGGGTCGTGGGCCGGCCGCGGCGCGCGGTCGACCGCTTCCTGCTGGCCCTGCCAGGGACGCTTGGCGCGGTGCGGCGACACCAGCACCCAGTCGCCGGACAGCGGGTTGTAGCGGCGGTGGGGATGATCTGTGGGATTGAACATGGGTTTCCTTGCCGTTGCCGTTCAAAAAACCTTATCTTACCCGCACTGGAAGCATGTTGTTTCCAGGCGGGCGAGCAGTGCGGCGGTTTTATTGCGGCGTGGAATCATCGGCTGCAGGTTCGCCGCCCACCACCGCTGTCATTGTGCGGCAGCCCCGCCATCGAGGGTCACCCAGCGCGAGCCGGCGCGGTCGCTGGCCAGCACCGCATCGATGAAGCGCATTCCGGCCACGCCGTCGTCAACTGTTGGCAGCCAGGCCGCCGAGGCCGGCAGCGCCTGGCCGGCGTCCACCGCATGGATCTGCGCGGCGGCATCGCGGTACAGCTGGGCGAAGGCTTCCAGGTAGCCTTCCGGATGGCCGCTCGGGATGCGGGTGGCGTGGGCCGCTGCATCCCCGCCCACGCGGCCGCGGGTCAGCCGTTGGGCGCTGCCGCCCTGGGGCGTCAGCCACAGTTCGTTCGGCTGTTCCTGGTCGAAGGCCAGGCTGGCCTTGCTGCCGAAGACGCGCAGCTTGAGCGCGTTCTCGCAGCCGGTTGCCATCTGGCTGGCCCACAGGGTGCCGCGCGCGCCGTTCGGATAGCGCAGCATCACCTGCAGGTGGTCGTCCAGCGTGCGTCCGGGCGAAAAGGCGTGCAGTTCGGCCAGCAGTTCGCTTGGCTGCAGGCCGCTGACGAAACCGGCGATGTGCCAGGCGTGGGTGCCGATGTCGCCGGTGCAGCCGGTCGGTCCGGCGCGGCGCGGGTCGTTGTGCCAGTTGGCGGCCTGGAAGGCGGCGTCCTGCTTGTCCGCTTCAGCCATCCAGTCCTGGGCGTATTCCACGTGCACCATGCGCACTTCGCCGATGGCGCCCGAGGCCACCAGTTCGCGCGCATGGCGCACCATCGGGTAGCCGGTATAGGTGTGGGTCAGCGCGAACACGCGATTGCGTGCGTGCGCCAGTGCCGCCAGCGCCTCGCCTTCCGCCAGCGAAATGCCGAGCGGCTTGTCGCAGATGACGTGGATGCCGGCGTCCAGGAAGGCGGTCGCCACCGGCGCGTGCAGGTGGTTCGGGGTGACGATGGCCACCACGTCGATGCCGTCGGGGCGCGCCGCTTCCATGCGCGCCATCTCGCGGTAATCGGTGTAGCTGCGCGCCGGATCGAGGCGGATCGCGGCGCCCGACTGGCGTGCACGCTCCGGATCGCTGGAGAGTGCGCCGGCCACCACCTCGTAGCAATCGTCCAGGCGCGCGGCGATGCGGTGCACGGCGCCGATGAAGGCGCCGTCGCCGCCGCCCACCATGCCAAGGCGCAGGCGGCGTGGGTTGGCCTTAGTCATGGGCGCGCTCATGGCGCAATCCCCATCAGGCGGCGCAGCTGGGCGCGGTCGGCGCCGCTGCCGGCGAAGTCGTCGAAGGCGCGTTCCGCCACGCGGATGATGTGGCGGCGGATGAAGTCCGCGCCTTCGCGCGCGCCGTCTTCCGGGTGCTTGAGGCAGCACTCCCATTCCAGCACCGCCCAGCCGCTGTAGTCGTACTGGGCCATCTTGGAAAAGATGGCGCCGAAGTCGACCTGGCCGTCGCCCAGCGAGCGGAAACGCCCGGCGCGCTCGAGCCAGTTGCCATAGCCGCCGTAGACGCCCTGGCGCCCGTCCGGGCGGAACTCGGCATCCTTGACGTGGAAGGCCTTGATGCGCTCGTGGTAGATGTCGATGAAGGCCAGGTAATCCAGCTGCTGCAACACGAAGTGGCTGGGGTCGTACAGGATGCCGGCGCGCGGGTGGTTGCCGACCGCGGCCAAAAAGCGCTCGAAGGTGACGCCGTCGTGCAGGTCCTCGCCCGGATGCAGTTCGTAGCAGAGGTCGACGCCGGCTTCGTCGAAGGCGTCGAGGATGGGGCGCCAGCGCCGTCCCAGTTCGTCGAAGGCTTCCTCGACCAGGCCGGCGGGCCGCTGCGGCCACGGGTACAAATAGGGCCAGGCCAGGGCGCCGGAAAAGCTCGCGTGGGCCTTCAGTCCGAGACGCTGCGAGGCCCTGGCGGCGGCCTTGAGCTGGTCCACCGCCCACGCCTGGCGCGCCTGCGGGTTGCCGCGTACCTCGGGTGCGGCAAAGCCGTCGAACAGGGCGTCGTAGGCCGGGTGCACCGCCACCAGCTGGCCCTGCAGATGGGTCGAGAGTTCGGTGATGGCCAGGCCGTGCTCGGCCAGCATGCCGCTGATCTCGTCGCAATAGGTCTGGCTCTCGGCCGCGCGCTCCAGATCGAACAAGCGCTTGTCGGTTGGCAGCTGGATGCCTTCGTAACCCAGGCTGCTGGCCCAGCCGGCGAGGCCGGCCAGGGTGTCGAAGGGCGCCTCCGGCCCCATGAACTGGGCCAGGAAGATCGCCGGTCCCTTGATGGTCTTCATGCAGATCCCTTTTATCTATTATTAGTACGGCGATTCGGGGAAGTAGAACTGGCGCGCGTTCTCTCGCGTGATCAGCACCGACGGGATGATGGTGCGGGCCGGCAGCGCTTCGCCCTTCAGGCGCGCGGTGGCCGTCATCTTGATGGCGTCGTAGATGAACTTGGGCGAGTAGGACACGTCGGCCTGCATCAGCTTGTCGCCGTCGAGCACCTTTTTCACCGCGAACTTGGCGCCGGCACCGCCGAACACTTCCTTGACGTCGCTGCGCTTGGCCTGCTCGATCGCCTTCAGCACGCCGATCGCCATGTCGTCGTCGGCCGCCCACACGGCGTCGATCTGCTTGAAGCGGGTTAAATAGTCCTGGGTGACCTTGAAGGCGTCGTCGCGGTTCCAGTTGCCGTATTTCGCATCCAGCACCTTGATGCCCGGGTATTTCTTGATTTCGGCATTGAAGGCGTTCACGCGCTCGTTGTCGATGGTGCTGGGCATGCCGCGCAGGATCACGATGTTGCCCTTGCCGCCCAGGCGCTTGGCCAGGTATTCGGCAGGCAGGCGGCCGAAGGCGCCGTTGTCGCCCGCCACGTAGGCGTTCTGGGCGGCGGGGTTGGTCAGGCCGCGGTCGACCACGGTCACGTACACGCCCTTGTTCTTGACCTGGGACACCGGCTGGGTCAGCGAGGCCGATTCCAGCGGCAGGATCACCAGCGCGTTCATCTTGTTCACCACCAGCAGGTCCTGCACCTGGTTGGCCTGTTCCGGCGTGCTGGCGGCCGTCTTGACGATGACCTTCAGGGACGGGTTGGCCGCTTCCAGTTCCTTCTTGGCCTGGTTGGCCCACCAGACGATGCCGCCGGTGAAGCCGTGGGTGGCGGTGGGGATGGCCACGCCGAGGGTGATTTTTTCCGGCGCGGCGGCGTGGCTGGTACCCAGGCCCGCAGCCAGCGCGCAGGCGAGGGCCAGCTTGGTCAGTGATGGGATTGAATTGCGCATACGGTTTCCTTGATTGATATTATTAGCGGCGGCCGCGCTGTAAATAAGCGACCACGATAATGACCACGCCCTGCACCGCGGGGTTCAGGTGCACGCTGATGATGCTGGTGAGGTTCAGGATGTTGCCGATCACCGACAGCAGGATCGCACCGACCACGGTGCCCATGATGCGGCCGGCGCCGCCGCGCAGCGAGGTGCCGCCGACCACGACGGCGGCGATCGCTTCCAGTTCCCACAGGATGCCGGTGGTCGGGGTGGCCGAGCCGAGGCGCGGCACGTAGAGGATGGTGGCGATCGCCACGCACACGCCCAGCAGCAGATAGGTCAGCACCTTGGCGCGGTCGACCCGGATTGCCGCGTAGCGCGCCACCTGCTCGTTGGAGCCGATCGCCTGCACATGCTGGCCATAGGCGGTGCGGTTCAGCACCACGGTGCCGGCCAGCGCTACCAGGGCAAACACCCACACCGGAATCGGCACGCCCAGTACGCTCTGGTAATACACCGGGCTGTAGGCCTCGGCCAGGTTGAAGTCGAGGGTCAGCGCGCCGCCGTCGGACAGCCAGGTCAGCACCGCGCGGAAAATGCCGAGCGAACCCAGGGTGACGATGAAGGCTTCGATGCGCCCGCGCGTGATCAGGAGGCCGTGGGCCACGCCGAAGGCGGCGCCCAGGAACAGCGCCAGCCCGATGCCGGCGGCGACGGTCACCAGCGGCCCGGGCGGATTGGCCCCGGTGACCAGCGCATTCATGGCCACGATCATCGCGCCGGCGATCAGCGCCGCCATCGAGCCCACCGACAGATCGATGCCGCCGGAGACGATCACGAAGGTCATGCCGACCGCGATGATGCCGATGAAGGCGGTGCGGGTCAGCACGTTCATCAGGTTATCGACCGTGGCGAAATCCGGGTTGAGGAGCGCGCCGGCGATGCACAGCAGGACCAGGGCGATCAGCGGTCCGGCGGCTTTCAGCTGGCCCAGGCCGGGAAGGTTGGCGGCTGGCTTAGTGTTGGGCGTGGTAGGTGTCGGTTGCATGGGCAATCAGGTTTTCTTCGGTCAGTTGGTCGGCGTCGAGCACGGTCTGGAGGCGCCCGCCATGCAGCACCGCCACGCGATGCGACAGGCCGATCAGTTCGATGAGTTCGGAGGAGATGACGATCACCGCGCGGCCTTCGGCGGCCAGGCGGTGGATCAAGGCATAGATGTCGCGCTTGGCGCCGACGTCGACGCCGCGGGTGGGCTCGTCCAGCACCACCACGCGCGGGCCCGGCCGCAGATACTTGGCCAGCGCCAGTTTCTGCTGGTTGCCGCCGGAAAGCGAGCGCGCGGCGCAGGCGGGGTCGCGCAGGCGGATGCCGAAATCGGCGATGGCCTGCTGCAGCGCCTCGCTGCCGCCCTTCAGATCGAGCCAGGGCCGGGCGTCGCGCTCCAGCGTCATCATGGTCAGGTTTTCGCGCAGGCCCAGGTCCAGATGCAGGCCCTTGCCCTTGCGGTCTTCGCTGAGGTAAGTGAGGCCGTGGCGCATGGCGTCGCGTGGGCTGCGGATGTCGGCCGGCTTGCCGTCGATCTCGATGCTGCCGCCGCGCCGCGGGCGCAGGCCGAGGATGGCTTCGAAGGCTTCGGTGCGGCCGGCGCCGACCAGGCCGGCAAAGCCGAGCACCTCGCCGGCGCGTACTCCAAAGCTCAGCTCCTCGATCCAGCCCGGCACCTGCAGGCGCTCCACGCGCAGCAGCACCGGCGCATCGGGCGCCACCGGCGTCTTGGGCTGGAACATGTCGGACACGTCGCGCCCCACCATCAGGTTGGCCATCTGGCGGCGGTCGACGTCGGCGGTGGCAGCACGCGACACGAATTTCCCGTCGCGCATGATCACGACTTCATCGGTATGCGCCTCCATCTCGTCGAGTTTGTGCGAGATATAGACGATGGTCACGCCTTCCTGTTTGAGGCGGGCCATCAGGCTGAACAGTTTGCGGGTTTCGGCGGGCGACAGGCTGGCGGTCGGCTCGTCCATGATCAGCACGCGCGCCTTGCGCGACAGTGCCTTGGCGATTTCCACCAGCTGCTTTTCGGCGACGATCAGGTCACCTACCCTGGTGGCGGGATCGACGTCGAGGCCGACCTGCGCCAGGCAGGCAGCCGCCTCCTCGGCCATGGCGCGCCCGTCGAGCAGCCAGCCGCGCTTTTTCTCGTGGCCGAGGAAGATGTTCTGGGTGATGCTCAGGTGCTCGGCCAGGTTGAATTCCTGGTGGATCAGCGCGATGCCGAGCGCCTCGGCCTCGCGCGCATCGGCGAAATGGCGTTCGACCCCGTCGATGATGAGCTGGCCCCCGGTGGGGCGCTCGTAGCCGGCCAGGATCTTCATCAGGGTCGACTTGCCGGCGCCGTTCTCGCCGAGCAGGCCGACCACGCGGCCGGGCTCGAGCGCGAAGTCGACGCCGTGCAGGACGCGGACCGGGCCGAATTCCTTGATGATGTGCTTGAAGTGGATGGTGAGGCTCATAGTCTTATCGGTTGTCGCTGCCTACCACCGTCGTTCCCGCGAAGGCGGGAACCCATACTGAGCCACCGAAGTCGGCCAGTTCGCCACCAAGCTACTGTGCGGCTCCGACGCTTCAGCATGGGTTCCCGCTTTCGCGGGAACGACGGTTATATTTGTGCCGGCAGCTATTTATTGCGCCGGGAGTTTCGACAGCACCCCCTGCAAACCCTTCATCGACGCCGCCACCGTCTCCAGCTGCCCCATCCCGTTCGGATACTCTTCCTGCTCGATGATGATCCACTCGGTCCCGCCCACCTTGCGCACCGCCCGCGTGAGCCCGGCCCAGTCGGTCTTGTCCTGACCGATGATCGGCGTGCCGCCGCTGGCGCCTTCCACGAACTTGGCCTTGTAGTGGGTGGTCACGGTGCGGCCCGGGTATTTGTTCACGTAGGTCACCGGGTCCTTTCCGGCGAAGGTGGTCCAGCCGACGTCCTGCTGCATGATGGCGCCGCGCGGGGTGTTCCGGGCGATCACGTCCCAGGGCGTGCTGCCGACGGTGCCCGCCATTTCCTGGGCGTGGTTGTGGTAACCGATGCGCATGCCCTTGGCGGCCAGCTTGCCCTGCAGCGCGCTGAGTTCCTTGCTCATCTGCGCGCTCTGTTCGGTGCTGGCGCCGCGCTTGTCCATCGAGATCACCAGGCTGGTGCAGCCCAGGGTCTTGTAGAAGGCGGTGGTGGCGTCGAAACGCTCCGGCGCCAGGGCGTCGAAGTGCATGTGGGCGCCGGCGCATTGCAGGCGGTTCTTGTCCATGAAGGCTTTCAGGCCGGCCGGGTTGTCCTTGTACGGGCCGAACTCGCCGGCGAATTCCACGCCCTGGAAACCGAGCTGGCTGATCTTGGTCAGCGTGCCTTCGAAGTCCTGCTTGATCTCGTCCTTCACCGACCACAGTTGCAAGCCGATGCGCTGGGCGGGGGCGGCAGCCTGCGCGCCGGCGGCGGCCAGCAGGGCGAGCAGGATGGCTTTGTGAATGGCTTTCATGATGTCTCCGAATGTTCTTGTATCAGATGGTCCCGGCCTTCATCTGCTCGACCGCATAAGCGCAGGCGCGCGCGGTCAGGGCCATGAAGGTCAGCGAGGGGTTTTGCCAGGCGCCGGACGCCATCGAGGCGCCGTCGGTGACGAACAGGTTGGGCACGTCGTGGGTCTGGTTCCAGCCGTTCAGGATCGAGGTCTTGGGGTCGCGTCCCATGCGCGCCGTGCCCATTTCGTGGATCGCCAGGCCGGGCGGATACTCGGCCTCGGTCGCCATTTTCGTCCGCACGTCCTTGACGCCCAGGTATTCCAGGATGTTGGCGGCGCTGGCGGCCATGTCGGCGCGCATCTTGTGGTCGTTGTCGCCGTGGCTGATGGTCACGTGCAGTTGCGGCATGCCCCATTTGTCCTTCCTCGTCGGATGCAGGCTGACACCGTTTTCGAAGCGCGGCAGCATCTCGCCCTGGCCGCCGAGGCCGAAGCGCCACGGGCCGGGCTTCCTGATCATGGCCTTGTAGTCCTTGCCGAAGCCGGGCTTGTGCGCCGTCGATTGCCAGCCCTCGCGCGAGGCGCCGCCGGACAGCGCATAGCCACGCACGAAGTCCGGGTGCTTGTCGACCACGTTGCGGAAACGCGGGATGTAGGGCCCGGTCGGGCGCCGCCCCTGGTAGTAATGGTCTTCGAAGCCCTCGACGCGGCCGTCGGCGCCGGCGGCCCACAGGTGGTCGGTGAGGTAGTGGCCGAGCACGCCCGAGGAATTCGCCAGGCCGTTCGGGAAGGCGCTCGAGGTCGAATTGAGCAGCACCGCGGTCGAGCCCAGGGTCGAGGCGCACAGGATCACCACGCGCGCATGGTATTCGCGGGTCTCCATGGTTTCCGCATCGATCACGCGCACGCCGGTGGCGCGGTTGGTCTTGGGGTCGTACAGCACGCTGTGCACGATGCTGTCGGTGGCGATGCGCAGGCGCCCGGTCTTGAGCGCCGCCGGCAGGGTCGAGCTCTGGGTCGAAAAGTATGCGCCGAAGGAGCAGCCGCGGTGGCACTGGCTGCGCGCCTGGCAGGGGGCGCGGCCGGCGGCCAGGTGGTGCTCGGCAGCGGTGTTCAGGTTGGCGGTGCGGCCCATGATCATGCGCGCCGGCGCATACTTCGCATCGAACTTCTGCTTGAGCGCCGCTTCCACGGCATTGAACTCGAAGGGCTTCAGGAACTCGCCGTCCGGCAGCACCGCCAGGCCATCCCGGGCGCCGCTGATGCCGGCGTGGCGCTCGACGTAACTGTACCAGGGCGCCAGGTCGGCATAGCGGATCGGCCAGTCGACGCCATGGCCGTCCTTCAGGTTGGCCTCGAAATCGAGGTCGCTCCAGCGGTAGGACTGGCGCGCCCACATCAGCGACTTGCCGCCCAGCTGGTTGCCGCGGATCCAGCTGAACGGCTTGCCGTCCGGCGTGGAATAGGGCATGTCGCGGTCGTTGTTGAAGAACTGCTTGGTGTGCTCGTCGAAGGCGTAGCACTGCTTCTGGATCGGGAACTGTTCTTCCGCCACGCGCGCATCGACCTGGCCGCGGTTGGGCATGGTCCAGGGGTCGCGGTTCTCGCCGACGTAGTCGACGCCATGCTCGACCGGCCGTCCGCGTTCCACCATCAGGGTCTTGAGCCCGCGCTCGGTGAGTTCCTTGGCGGCCCAGCCGCCGGTGATGCCGGAGCCGACCACGATCGCGTCGAAGCGCTCGGGGCTGCTCTTGATATAGAAAGTC
>Ga0308168_1003494_pt1 | contig 11976 bp, 9 predicted proteins | sample PhyCR2_FD_202133 | JGI IMG/M metagenome (GOLD analysis project Ga0308168, IMG submission 202133) | Phyllosphere microbial communities from UC Gill Tract Community Farm, Albany, California, United States - DLSLRC.R2 | ecosystem: Host-associated > Plants > Phyllosphere > Unclassified | place: USA... | reverse complement strand
ATCGTCATCGAGCGCGCACTGGCCTGCGACGAGTCCCCCATCGCCTTGAGCAAGCTCAAGATCATCGTGTTGATGGTGCTCTGGAGCCAGGGCAAGGAACCGGACGCGCTGATGTTCGACGACTTGTTCAGCGACGACGACGAGCAGGAACCGCGTCTGCTGCACTGACCGCGGCGTCGCTTTTGTAAGACATTCGACGGGGCTAGTGCCCCGTTTTGCATTTCTGGCTCACCATTTCTGGGCGGCACATAGACCATATGTGGCCCGCATCGCACCATCACGAAGCGCAAGGTGTACTTGCAGGGAGCGCGATAACGCGCTTATCATTGGCCGCTTCATCTTGACAGTTACCAATCAGACACTATGGCCGGAATTTCACCGGCCCGGCTGCCAGCATGTATGATGCGCAAGCCCACACTATATAGATAGCACGACGAGAATCACTATGACCAAATCCCTCATCATCGCCGAGAAACCGTCGGTCGCGAACGATATCGCGAAGACGCTGGGCGGCTTCACCAAGCACGATGAGTACTTCGAATCGGACGACTACGTCCTCTCGTCCGCCGTCGGCCACTTGCTCGAGATCGCGGTGCCCGAAGAACACGACGTCAAGCGCGGCAAGTGGAGCTTTACCCACCTGCCGATGATCCCGCCTTACTTCGCGCTGAATCCGATCGCCAAGACCGAGTCGCGTCTCAAGGTGCTGAATAAGTTGATCAAGCGCAAGGATGTCACCACCCTGATCAACGCATGTGACGCGGGCCGCGAAGGAGAACTCATCTTCCGCCTGATCGCCCAGAACGCGAAAGCCAAGCAACCGGTCAAGCGCCTGTGGCTGCAGTCGATGACGGCCAACGCGATCCGCGAAGGCTTCAATAACCTGCGCAGCGACGAAGAAATGTTGCCGCTGGCCGACGCCGCGCGCTGCCGCTCCGAAGCCGACTGGCTGATCGGCATCAACGGCACCCGCGCCATGACCGCCTTCAATTCGAAAGAGGGCGGCTTCTACCTGACGACGGTGGGCCGGGTGCAGACCCCGACCCTGTCGATCGTGGTCGAGCGCGAAGAAAAGATCAAGAAGTTCGTGCCGCGCGACTACTGGGAAGTGCGCGCCGAGTTCGTGTGCGCCGCCGGCGTCTACGAAGGGCGCTGGCTCGACCAGAAATTCAAGAAGGACGAGAACGATCCCGAGAAGCGCGCCGAGCGCCTGTGGAGCAAGGCTGCCGCCGATTCGATCGCGGCCGCCTGCCGCGGCAAGCAGGGCAACGTCACCGAAGAAAGCAAGCCGACCACGTCGATGGCGCCCGGCCTGTTCGACCTGACGTCACTGCAGCGCGAGGCCAACGGCCGCTTCGGCTTCTCGGCCAAGAACACGCTGGGCCTGGCCCAGGCGCTGTACGAAAAGCACAAGGTGCTGACCTACCCGCGTACCGATTCGCGCCACCTGCCGGAAGACTATATCGGCACCGTGAAGTCGACCCTGGAAGCGCTGGCCGAGACCAATAACTACAATCAGTTCGCCAAGCAGATCACCAAGAACGGTTGGGTCAAGCCGAACAAGCGCATCTTCGACAACGCCAAGATCTCGGACCACTTCGCCATCATCCCGACCGGCGTGGTGCCCAAGAATCTGTCGGAACCGGAACAGAAGCTGTACGACCTGGTGACGCGCCGCTTCCTGGCCGTGTTCTTCCCGGCCGCCGAGTTCCTGGTCACGACCCGCTATACCGAAGTCTCGGGCCACCAGTTCAAGACCGAGGGCAAGGTCATGACCAACCCCGGCTGGATGGCCGTGTACGGTAAGGACACGGGCGACGACAAGGACGGCGCCAACCTGGTGCCGGTGGCCAAGGGCGAGAAGGTGCTCACCGACAAGGTCACGGCCAACGGCCTGGTCACCAAGCCGCCGGCGCGCTACAACGAAGCGACCCTGCTGTCGGCGATGGAAGGCGCGGGCAAGCTGGTCGATTCCGACGAGCTGCGCGATGCGATGGCCGGCAAGGGCCTGGGCACGCCGGCCACGCGCGCGGCCATCATCGAGGGCTTGCTGACCGAGAAATACCTGCTGCGCGAGGGGCGCGAGCTGATGCCGACCGCGAAGGCCTTCCAGCTGATGACCTTGCTGCGCGGCCTGGGCGTGAATGAACTCACGGCGCCCGAGCTGACCGGCGAATGGGAATTCAAGCTGTCGCAAATGGAGAAGGGCAAGATTTCGCGCGAAGAATTCATGCGCGAGATCCAGCAGATGACCCAGATCATCGTCAAGCGCGCCAAGGAATACGACAACGACACGATTCCCGGCGAGTACGCGACCCTGGTCAACCCGTGCCCGAACTGCGGCGGCATGGTCAAGGAAAACTACCGCCGCTTCGCCTGCACCAAGTGCGACTTCTCGATGAGCAAGACGCCGGGCAGCCGCCAGTTCGAGATCGCGGAAGTCGAAGAACTGCTCAAGAACCGCACCATCGGTCCGCTGCAGGGCTTCCGCTCGAAGATGGGGCGCCCGTTCGCCGCCATCCTGCGCATCGTGCGCGATGAAGAGATCAAGAACTTCAAGCTCGAGTTCGACTTCGGCCAGGACGAGGAAGGCGAAGAGGGCGAAGGCGTCGACTTCAGCGGCCAGACCCCGGTCGGCCCTTGCCCGAAGTGCAATGGCGGGGTGTACGAAATGCCGCTCGCCTATGTTTGCGAGCACAGCGTGGCCAAGCCGAAGACCTGCGACTTCCGCAGCGGACGCATCATCCTGCAGCAGGAAATCGTGCCGGAACAGATGGCCAAGCTGTTGAACGACGGCAAGACCGACCTGCTGCCGGGCTTCGTGTCCCAGCGTACCCGTCGTGCATTCAAGGCCTTCCTGGTGCGCGGCAAGGACAACAAGATCAGCTTCGAGTTCGAGGAGCGCAAGGCCAAGCCGGGCGCCGCCGCCAAGGGCAAGGCGGGCGATGAGGCCGCTGCCGGCGCGGACGGCGCCGATGGTGCGGCAGCGCCAGTGAAGGCAGCGCGCAAGGCAGCCGCCAAACCGGCCGCCAAGCCGGCGGCGAAGAAGGCAGTGGCCAGGAAGGCGCCGGCCAAGAAGGCGACCGCGGCCGCTGCGAAGAAGTAACAGGTCGAGGGCGGGTGCATCCCGCCCGGTCCGGACGTAAAAAACCGCGGCTTGCCGCGGTTTTTTTCATTCCAGCATCATGGATGTGCGATGCTCACTCCTGCCATTCCTTCAGTGCGAGGATTGCCGCCTCGCCATTGCGGATCGCTTTCACGCGCCGCACGACTTCATTGCGCCACGCTTCATCGGCGTCCTGGTCGGGGCCGTCGATGTCCTGTAGCAGCAGCTGCATGATTTCCTGTTTCTCGGACGGACTCAGCAGCTTGAGTCGTTCGGCGATTTCCGCGACGGCGTTGGACATGATGCTCTCTCCTATAATTTTGTTTCGATCATAGCGCGAGAACTATTGATTGTCGACTGGCAGCATATTGTCATTCGGTTTGCGATCGATCAATTTGTTGTCGGGATCGATGCCGGCGCGGCCCGGCACGCCATCGACCACCAGGGTCAGCTGCTGCGCGGCCTGGGTCACCAGCCGCCGTTCGCGCGCCAAGGGGTTGCCATTGCGGTCATCCACGCCGAATTCGACGTAGTCGTTCATTGGCACCGGCCGCTCCTCGCCCTGTTCCGTCATCCGCAGCTTGGCGGCGTGGGCATCGATCGTGACCTCATGCTTGCCGTCCGGACGGCGGCGCGCGACGGCGCTGGCGGCGCGGTTTTCGTAGAACACGATCGATTCGAACAGGTCGTCGATCAGGTAGGCCTTGTCCTGCGGCGTCACCGCGCGCAAGGCCCCGACCAGGCTGGAGGCGGTCGGGTAGGGCGCGCCGCGGTAGGCGTATTGCTGCAGCAGGCCGCGCAGCACGCCGCTCACGACGTCCTCGCCGAGCATGTCCTGCAGCAGGTACAGCGCCAGGCCGCCCTTGTACTGGTGGATGTAGCGCTGGTTCTCGTTATGGGCCAGCGGCAGTTCCTTCTCCTGTTCCTGGGCGCGGCCGATCAGGTAGGCCTCCAGGTCATGGCGCAGGAAGCGCCGCATCTTGTCCGCGCCGAGGGAGCGCTTCATCACCATCAGCGCCGTGTACTCGGCCAGGCTGTCGGACAGCAGGGTGGCGCCGCGCGTGTCGGCGCCGACCAGCTGCTGGCCCCACCACTGGCGCGCGGTCTCGCGGGCGCTGACGTAGAACGGGTAGTCGAGGTCCTTGGGCGAACCGGGATCGACGCGCGCGATGAAGGCGGCGCCTTCCGACAACGGGATCAGGCCCGGGAAGGCTTGCGTGGTGCGGACGGTGCGCGGGAATTCGGCGATGCGCAGCTCGCGCAGCGGATAGCGGCCGACATGGCGCGCGCCGTAGTCCAGCCCGGCCTGGGCGCCGCGCACCAGGCGCTCGACGTTGACGTCGTGCCCCGGCTGGTAGTAGACGTCGATCGTCACATCCTGCCAGCGGTCGTGGCGGACCTCGTAGCGCGCCGACTGGAAGGCATAGGCGTTCAGCATGGGACGGTCCATCTTGTAGCGGAAGTGGCGCCGCCCGCCCTCGTTCCATTCGCGCACCAGGGTGCCGGGCGCGATCGCGACCTGGTCCGCGCTGGTGCTGACGGTGGCCTCGAAACCGATCCAGTCGGCGTCGACGCCGATGCGGTGGGTGGCGCGGCCGGCCGGGTCGTCGCGCGCCGGCATGGGCGCGCGCGCGGCCAGTCCGTGGCGGCGCCGGTCACGCACGTCGCTCAGTTCGACCGAAGGTTGATAGCCGATGCGCGGCATGACCTCGTTGGTGAAGAAGGTGCCGTTGGCGACCACCGGCGTGTCGCTGCCCAGGCCCAGCAGGCCGCGCGGCGCGTAGTCGAGTTCGAAATCGAGGTCCAGGCGCGCGCCAGGCGCCAGCGGGGCGGCCAGGCGGTAGTGGTAGAAACCGCGGTCGGGATCGCGCGTGACCGTCGTCGCCGGCTGGCCGAAGTTCGGCGTCAGGCGCGCGCCGCGCTGCTGGTACAGCACCAGGTCGCGGATCGGCGCGCCGCTGCGGTTCTCGAGCCGGTAGCTGCCCTTGACGTGCAGGGCGCGCCGTTCGGGATGGATGGCGGCGTCGAGCCTGACGTCGACGATGCGCGGCTGCGGCAGCCGCGCGAAGCCGTGGTAGCGCTTCTCGTATTCGGCGCGCAGCACTTCGCTGCGCCAGGTGGTCAGGTAGCCGCCGCTCGAGAGTTCCCAGGCCAGGCCCCCCCCAGCGCCCGCGAACACGGCCAGCCCCAGGCCGAAGCAGGTCAACACCTTTGGCGTCAGGTTGCGGCGCGCCAGGCGCAGGCGCTCGCGCCAGGCGTCGTCGACCCCGCGCGGCCACAGCGCGCGCGCCAGCGCCAGCAGCATCAGCGCCGCGCCGCTCCAGTACAGCAGATAGAAGCGCTCGCGCAGCAGCTGGTGGCCGAAGCCGTTCATCGGCGAATACGTCAGGTCGGGCCAGACCCCGTACAGCAGCAGCGGATGATTCTGGCCGGCACTGTTCAACAGCAGCGCCGCCACGAGCCAGGCGATCATTAAAAAGTTGGCCAGGTATTTGTGATTGACGACGACCTGCACCGCGATCGCCAGCACCGCGATCAGCGCGTAGTTCGGCAGCAGGATGGTGAACAGCGCATGCAGGTACAGCCCCGGCTCGAGCTGGAAGTAGCCCTTGAACAGCTGGATCAGCATGCCGGTGACCATCGCCAGCAGCACCAGCAGCGCCTGCAGGCCGATCAGGGCCAGGGTCTTGCCGGCCAGCGGCAGCCAGCTCGGCACCGGCAGCGCGTCCAGCATCTGGGCCACGCGCGTCTCGCGTTCGCGCCAGACCAGTTCACCGGCATAGAAGATCGTGATGGCCAGCATGAACAGGCCGAACACCGCGCGGATCAGCTCCAGCACCATATAGGTCACCGGATAGGTGGCGGCGCCGAAGATGGCGTCGAGGTCGATTCCGCCGGCGACCAGCGCCAGCACGCCGCCGGTGGCCAGCGCCGCGAAATAGACGTTGCGGGTCATCTCGCGCAGTTCGCCCCGCGCCGACTTGAACAGCAGTAGCGCCAGGCTGCGCGCCGCGAAATCGGGTTGCGCGGTGGTGTCGCGCGCGGCCTGCGACAGTTCGACCGGCAGGTCGGGCTGGGCCTGGCCGCGGCCGCGCGTGCGCGCCTGCACGTCGGCCTCGCCGATGAAGTGGAAACGCCAGTAGCCGAGCAGCAGCGCCAGCAGCGCGAAGCCGCACCACAGCAGGCGGTTGATCAGGTAGACGTCCTGCAGGTCGATCGGATTGAGGTTGCGCTCGGCCAGCGGCCAGTACTCGGTCAGCAGGAACAGGGAGGTGGTGCCGAACGGGTCGATCAGGGCGGCCAGGGTCTTGAAGTCGAGGTCGCGCGCCAGCGAGGGCGCGACGGTATAGCCGATGGTCATGACCACGGCGGCCACGTAGACCGGCAGCATGCGCCGGGTCAGCGCGGCGAGCACGAAGAAGATCGCGCCGAAGATGAACAGGTTGGGCAGCAGCGTGAACAGGTAGGGCTTGATCCAGGCCGACGCCACAGATCCACCCAGGCGGTCGGGCGCGATGCCGGGAATGAAGGTGCCGAGCCACAGTCCGATCACGATGCCGGAAAAGATCACCGCCAGGGTCGCGAACGCGCCGAGGAAGCGGCCGAACACGTAGTCGGCCTTGCTTAACGGCGCGCTGAAGAAGAAGTGGTGCATCTCGTGTTCGAAGTCCTGCTGCACCGCGCGTCCCATCACCGCCGCCGTCACCACCGTGCCCAGGCTGCCGAGCAGCGCCGTCGCGATCGCGATCTGGCGCGGCGCGTCGACCAGGACCCGGCTGCCGAAGGTGACGAGCAAATCGCGGAACGCCCCGCCCGAGGCGGCCATCCAGGTCATGGCGAGCGCCAGGAAGACGGCGAAATAGACCCAGGTCGAGAGCCGCCGCAGGCGCTGGCCCGCTTCGAAGCGGGCGATGACGAACAGGGCGCGCACGGTCAGCAGTTCCCGGCGGCCGGGTTGTGGCGGCCGGCGATGGTGGCGAAATACACGTCTTCCAGGCTGGCGCGCGCCGGCTCGAAGCCGTCGCCCGGATCGTCCTCGGAATACACATGGATCAGGGTGCGTCCGCTGAGCAGGCGGGTCGAGATCACGCTGTAGCGCGACTGGAAAGCGGGCAGCTCGGCCTTGGTGACGAAACGGGCCCAGATGAAGTCCTCGATCCCGTAGATCAGCTCTTGCGGCTCGCCGCACAGCAGCACCTGGCCCTTGTTGATGATCGCCATGTTGGCGCACAGGTCGGCCACGTCGGACACGATGTGGGTCGACAGCAGCACCGTGCGTTCTTCGCCGATGTCCGACAGCAGGTTGTGGAAGCGCACCCGTTCCTGCGGATCGAGGCCGGCGGTGGGTTCGTCGACGATGATCAGGCGCGGGTCGCCCAGCAGGGCCTGGGCGATGCCGAAGCGCTGGCGCATGCCGCCCGAGAAGGTGCCCAGGCGCTGGTCGCGCACTTCCCATAGATTCGTTTGCTGCAACAGGCCGTCGACCACTTCGCGCCGGCGCGCCTTGTGCGACAGGCCTTTCAGTTGGGCGAAATGGTCCAGCAGTTCGTAAGCGCTCACCTTCGGATAGACGCCGAAATCCTGCGGCAGGTAACCGAGCATGCGGCGCACCGCGTCCTTTTCGTCGAGCACGTCGATATCGTCCAGGAACACCGAACCGGAGTCGCACTCTTGCAAGGTCGCCAGGATCCGCATCAAGGTCGATTTGCCCGCGCCATTCGGGCCGAGCAGCCCGAACATCCCGGCCGGGATGTTGAGCGTGACACGGTCCAGCGCGACCACGCCGTTGGCGTAGGTCTTGGACAAATTGCGGATTTTCAATTGCATGACGACTCCTGGCTGCTGCCTCGCGCGTATTTACGCCAGGCCAAACACTTTTTCACACTGGCATTGTATTCAATCGGCACGGCCACGGCGGGCGCGGTGCGACATACGGTCCAAACAGGGACCCAGACCGCATTATCCGGTGACAGGACGCATGATGGTTTTCTTTCGATAAATTTCTTGCAATAGAAGACCGCGTGCGGCGCAAGCCGGGGCAAAGCATGGATAATGGCTGCATGGACTCCATCACCCAAGAAAAGCTCTTGATCCTGATGCGCGAGGGGCGCAGCCGGGCCGAATCCACCGACTGGTTCCGCGTCGCGCTGGGACTGGTCTACCTGGCCGGCCTGATGACCAAGGAGGCGATCGACTTCAAGACGGTCGATCGCGAGTACAACCGCTTCATCTATCACACGCTGGGCAAGGGCCACACCATCACCAGCGTGCTGCAGTTCATGAGCGGCGCGAAGGTGATGCCGACGGTGGAGTCGGCGCGCTTCCTGGACGCCTTCAGGCGGCATTGCCCGGGCGTGCCGCTGGTGTCGTTGCCCTTCCTGCTGGAGTTGAACCTGGGCGTGGCCAAGAACATCTCGGGGCTGGAGCCCGAGGGACCGCTGGCCGACTGGATCGCGCGCAAGAAACAGGAGCAGGGAACGCAGCAGGATGGCGCCGGAGAGCAGGCGCACGCTGGGCCGCATGCCGAAGGCATATAATGAACGCTTCAGCGACCAGAACATCGAGCACACCATGATTGCGAACCGTTTCATCAGCCCCCTGGACCAACTGATCGTCGGCGTCGACAAGGCCTTGCGCGTCGTCGGCGGCGTGGCGGCGATGTCGCGCCCGAACCCGGGCGCGCACGCCATCGACGGCGAACTGAGCGACGCCGAGCGCCGTCACAGCGCGGGCCTGATGCGGGTGAACCACGTGGGCGAGGTATGCGCGCAGGCGCTCTACGATTCGCAGGCCAACTTCGCCCATACGCAAGAGGTGCGCACCCAGTTCGAGCACGCCGCGCGCGAGGAAGAAGACCACCTGGCCTGGTGCGCGCAGCGCCTGACCGAGCTTGGATCGCAGCCGAGCGTGCTGAATCCCCTGTGGTATGCGGGCGCCTACGTGATGGGCAGCGTGGCGGCGCGGATCGGCGACCCGGTCAGCCTGGGCTTCGTGGTCGAGACCGAGCGCCAGGTCGAGGCGCACCTGAACAGCCATCTGGAACTGCTGCCCGCGCAGGACGCCAAGTCGCGCGCCATCGTCGACCAGATGCGCATCGACGAGATCGCGCACGCCGACGCGGCGCAATCCGCGGGCGCGGCGTCGCTGCCGTTGCCGGTCAAGGTGGCGATGCGGGCGATGGCGAAGGTGATGACCACCACCGCTTACCGCATCTGAGGTGACGGCATTGGCGGCGGGCGCCGCCAATGTGGGTGGTATGCGTGGTTCTTACACTTCCACGATCTCGAACGAGTGCGTGATCTCGGCCGTCCTGGCCAGCATGATCGACGCCGAGCAGTACTTCTCGTGCGACAGCTTGACCGCGCGTTCCACCGTCGCTTGCTTCAGGTTGCGGCCGCTGACCGTGAAGTGGAAGTTAATCTTCGTGAACACCTTGGGATCAACGTCGGCGCGTTCGGCCTGCAGGGTCACGTCGCAGCCGCGCACGTCCTCGCGGCTGCGCTTAAGGATCAGGACCACGTCGTAGGCGGTGCAGCCGCCGGTGCCCACCAACACCATTTCCATCGGGCGCGGCGCCAGGTTATGGCCGCCGCCCTCCGGCGCGCCATCCATGGCCACCATGTGGCCGCTGCCGGTCTCGGCCCGGAAACTCATGCCCGACGGGCCGTTCCAGCTGACTTTCACTTCCATGCGATTCTCCGTGTTGCTGATGCGTCGATAAGGACGTCGATTGTACGGCAGCCGCCGGCCGCGCGCAGGCGGCTGCTGCCTCAGGCTCACACGTCCCGCATCAAACACCCAATACGTACTTCTCGCTCTTCATGCGCCAGCTGGCGAAGGCGACGATCAACAGCGCCGGGACCAGCGAACAAAGGAAGGTCAGCACGAACGGCGCGAAGCCGATGTCGCCGCTCTTGGCCAGCTCCTTGATCAGGGTCTGGTTCGACAGCATCGGCATCAGGTACATCCACTGCGCCGTCTTGAGTTCCATGAACGAGACCACGAAGCCCGGCAGCAGCGGCAGGATCATCACCAGGCTGACCGTGGTCTGGGCTTCCTTGAAGGTCTTGGCGTTCATCGCCATGGCGACGTACAGGGCCGAGGACAACAGCGCCAGCGGCATCGTCGCCACGCACACCAGCAGCAGCTCGCCCCAGCCCAGGTTCCACGACATGCCGATTTCTTCCAGCGGCAGCCAGCGCAGGATCGCGTGGCCCAGCATCAGCACCACGGTGACGCCCAGCAGGGCCAGCACGCTGGAAGCGAGCCACTTGCCGCCCACCAGCTCCCAGCTGTGCGCCGGCTGCGCCATCAGCACTTCCAGCGAGCGCCGTTCGCGTTCGCCGGCGGTGCTGTCGACTGCCGACGACATGTTCAGCAGGAAGGCCGGGAAGAACAGGAAGCCGATCAGGCCGCCGATGACCATGGCCGAGCGCGAGGCATTGGTGCCGGTGTCGTAGCGCTGCAGCTGGATCGGCGCCAGCGTGGCCGGGGACACGCCGTGCGCCAGCAGGCGCGCGCTGGCGATATTGCTGCCGTAGGCCTGCAGGATGTCTTCGAGCTCGCGCCGCTGCGGGCCGCTTTCGGTCGACGAATCGAACCACAACTCGATGCGCGCGGGCCGCATCGAGTGGTAGTTGTCGATGAAGTCGTCCGACAGGCGCAGCACGGCCGAGATCTTCTTGCCATGCAAAAGTTCGCCGATCGCTTCCTCGGTCATGGGCCCCGATTCGTTGATCGTCACGCTGCGTTCGCGCAGCTGGGAGATCAGGGTAGGGGCCTTGGCCCCGCCGATCACGGTCAGGTGGATGCCTTCGCGTTCGGTCTTGGTGCTCTTGTCGATCAGCTGGTGCAGCGTGACGCCAAGGATCGCCGGATAGAACAGCACCGCCAGCACCAGGAAGCCGAAGGTGCGCCGGTCGCGCAGCGTCTCGCGCAGCTCCTTGAGGAATACGACCTTGAGTTTGGACTTCATGCGATACCTTCCTCGGTGCCCACCAGGCTGACGAACGCGTCTTCCAGGTCGGCGATGCCGGTGCGCCGGCACAGTTCTTGTGGCGAGCCCTGGGCCACGGTATGGCCCTTGGCGATGACGATCACGTCCTCGCACAGGTGGACCACTTCCTGCATCACGTGGGTGGCCATGATCACGCAGCAGCCATCCTCGCGCAGGGCGTTCAGCGCGGTGCGCAGCGCGCGCGTGCTCATCACGTCCAGGCCGCGGCTCGGTTCATCCAGCAGCAGGTGGCGCGGGCGGTGCAGCAGGGTGCGCGCCAGCGCCACCTTGATGCGCTGGCCCTGCGAGAAGCCCTTGGTCTGGCGCTCGAGGATGTCGTCCATCCCGAGCAGTTCCGACACCTCGACGATGCGGGCGCGCAGCGCGGCGCCGTCCATGCCGTTCAATTCGCCGAAGTAGTTCAGGTATTCGCGCGTGGTGAGGCGTTCGTACAGCCCGAACTGGTCGGTCAGGAAGCCGATATTGCGGCGCACCGCCATCGGATCCCGCTCGGGGTCGACGCCGCCGATCGAGATGGTGCCGTGGTCGCGCCGGAGGAGGCCGACCAGGGTGCGCAGCAGGGTGGTCTTGCCGGCGCCGTTGGGACCCAGCAGCGCGGTGATCTGGCCGTCGCGCGCGGTGAAGGAAACGCCGCCCAGCGCCTGGACGGCGCCGAACTGCTTGCGTACATCGTGGACTTCGATCATAGGGTTCCCGGATTCAGGGTTGCGGCCCGGCGCTGCCGAGCTGGAAGGTGGGGGCCGGCACCTCGGCCATGCAGGCAGCGTCGAGCTTGTCTTGCGGCCGGTCGAGGAAGGCGCGCAGCAGGCGCGGCGCGCAACCGAGCTGCGACACGCCGTGGCCGGCATTGGCC
>Ga0308168_1003493_pt1 | contig 11977 bp, 15 predicted proteins | sample PhyCR2_FD_202133 | JGI IMG/M metagenome (GOLD analysis project Ga0308168, IMG submission 202133) | Phyllosphere microbial communities from UC Gill Tract Community Farm, Albany, California, United States - DLSLRC.R2 | ecosystem: Host-associated > Plants > Phyllosphere > Unclassified | place: USA... | reverse complement strand
GCCTGCTCTCCGAACAGCCGGTCAAGACGGCCGAAGGCCTGGAAGTGGTGCCGTTGAAAGTGGTCAAGGCCGTGCTGCCCGACCCGTCTTCGCTTGCGCCTGGCTACACCGGCAAGACCTGCATCGGTGACCTGGTCAAAGGCACCAAGAATGGCCAGCCGCGTGAGATGTTCATCTACAACGTGGCTGATCACGAAGAGGCCTATGCCGAAACCGACAGCCAGGGCATCTCCTACACCGCAGGCGTACCACCGGTAGCCGCTGCGCTGCTGGTTGCGCGTGGCGAGTGGGATGTCAAGCACATGGCCAACGTCGAGGAACTGCCGGCTGAGCCGTTCCTCAAGGCGCTGGATGTGATGGGCTTGCCGACTCGGATCAAAGACGAGCACGGTGATCGGGCCTGGGATGCGACGGCCTGATAGGCCATAGCTGACCGAGCAAAAGAATGCGCCCCCAGGGGCGCATTTTTTGTTTGGGCTCACCCACAGTTCAAAGAACAATACAGATTCAAAATGTGGGAGATTCTATATTTGCCCACAGAATCAGCGCCTGGCACCGATCCCCTGTGGGAGCGGGCTTGCCCGCGAAGGCGGTGTGTCAGTCTCTGAGTCTCCAACTGAACCACCGCTATCGCAGGCAAGCCAGCTCCCACACTCGTTTTGTATTGCCCACAGAATCAGCGCCTGGCACCGATCCCTTGTGGGAGCGGGCTTGCTCGCGAAGGCGGTGTGTCAGTCAATAATTCTTCAACCAAACCACCGCCATCGCAGGCAAGCCAGCTCCCACAATGAGTCGCCGGTGTATCTGGGGCTTCGGCTCACTCCAGGTTCGGCGCCGAATTATTCCGCGCCCTTGAGCACTGCAACAGCACAGGGGCTCACATTGGCGCAGGCGTGGCCTGGTATAGCTTGTTGGATAGGTTGAACGTTCGTTAAATCGCCAAGCACTCTTGCAACTGTCAATTCCAACAGGTTACCGCCTAGGAGAATGCCGTTAGTCTGAGCGAGCCAGTCATCGATTGGCTCACCCATTCACCATGTGCGAAAGGAATCGTCCATGAAACGGCAAACCTCTTCAAACACCCTCACGGCACGCTTGGCTGGCCTGGTCTATAGCACCTGCTGCTACCTGGTGTTCTTATTCACCCTGCTGTACATGATGGGCTTCGTAGGGGCTGTGGTCGTGCCCAAACACATCGACTCCGGCGCGCGCATCGACTGGGCGCTGGCACTCATGATCAATGCGTCACTGATCATTGTGTTTGGTGTCCAGCACAGCAGCATGGCGCGTAAACGCTTCAAGCGCTGGCTGGCAGTCTTCGCCCCGGCAGCGGTGGAGCGTTCCAGCTATGTGCTGCTCTCCAGCCTGATGCTCGCGCTGCTGTTCTGGCAGTGGCGGCCTATTACGCACACCGTTTGGGCGGTTGACGCCGCCTGGGCCAAGGCACTGCTGACCGGCCTGTTCTGGCTGGGCTGGGGCATCGTGGTGCTGGCAACTTTCTTGATCAGTCACTTCGAGTTGTTCGGGCTGAAGCAGGCCATTGATCGCTGGCGCAACGCCCCACCCTCAGGCCTGACATTCCGGACGCCGCTGCTCTACAAAGTCGTGCGTCATCCGCTGTACCTGGGCTTCCTGATCGCCTTTTGGGCAACGCCGCATATGACCGTGGGGCATCTGCTGTTTGCGCTGGGGATGTCGGTGTATCTCTTCATCGGCGCCCGTTTCGAAGAACGGGATTTGGTGGCGCTGTTTGGTGAGCGGTATCGGCGTTATCAGCGTGAGGTGGGCATGATCGTGCCGCGTCTCAACAGGCCCCGTCGTTAGCGCTCGAGTGTGTCGCACGCTCTGCGTGGGAATGCACTCAAATCCAGGGCATATATTTCATCGGTAGCTGCTGCGCTGCTGGTTGCGTGTAACGAGTGGAACACGAAGTACATGTCCAACGTCAAAGAGCTGCCGGCCGAGCCACTCCTCCCAACGCTGGATGTGACGGGCTTGCCGACTCGAATTAGAAACAGAAATGGCGATCGGGCTTAGGATGCAATCGCCTGCAAGCGATAGCTGACAGAGCAAAAAATGCATCTGAAGGGGCACACTTTTAGTTTGGGCGAGCATCGACCTCGAAATCAACGAAGGTAAAAAAAAGCGATTTGATAATCCGAGATACTATTTTGGTATCATCGGATATTCGCCATCAACCCACCACATAAACAAGGATGTTGATCAATGACTCCTCGCCCATTCAAGCCCCTGGCGCTTGCTGCTCTTTTTATAGGTTTAGCAGGCTGTAAAATGGCGCCACCTCTAAATGGCTATACGCAGTATTACCAGTCGGCAAATGGATTCACACCAGAAATCATCGCGGCAGAGCGCTCAGGGCCGCCCCCCGCTGTGCCGATAATCGACCATGCCACACTAAGCACCTACGAAAACGTCGCAAGAACTTGGTTCCGTCGTGGATACGCAGCTGTTGGTAAATCCGAATTCAATTCGTCCATGCCGGTTCCTGAACAACAAGCTCTTGATCAGGCAAAGGCCATTAAGGCTGATCTAGTAATCATTATCGAACCGCAATACCAAGGCACCACGACTACCACGACGAAAGTATCCAGACCTACATCCAGCACTTCTGTTACGTCAGTCACGGCAGGCAAACTGAACGGTTCGGCAACCACCTCGACATACGGTACTACAACGGATTACGTGCCGATTACCCAGAAGCAAGTAGCCTATGGCGCACTCTACTTTGTCAAAGCACATATCATCCTTGGCGCAGCCACTATTGAACTGGATGAAGCAGAACGTCAGTCTCGTCAGACGAACTATGGCGTGAAAATCACGATGGTTTCCGATGACTCACCCGCTTTCAAAGCCGACTTACTGATCGGAGATACTATCGAGAAGCTTGATGGCCAGCGCATCAGCAGTGCGGCTCATCTATCGAGCTTGATTAATGCGAAGAAAGGTCAAGTCATCAATTTGTCCCTAACCCGCAAGGGTAAGGCTTTCGAGAAATCAATCCAACTCAACAATTGACGCTTGATCACCAGTCAGATAGCGCCTACCCATCGGCCTAGGCAGTGATCACTTCCAAGCTCTGCATTGGCACCAAAAAGTGCGCCCCGCAAGGCGTGGCGCTGTGGTGAACGCTATCGGTAGAACGACTGTGCCGCGGCTGAACAAGCCCATAGCCAACCTTAGCTTGCTCGCGAAGATCGTCAACGATGACGCGGGCAACCTGGATGACCGCAGAGCCTGGGCGTTTTTCGCGAGCAAGCTCGCTCCTACAGTTCAACGAACAATAGAGATCAAATGTGGGAGCTGGCTTGCCTGCGATGGCGCTGTGTCAGCCAGCATATGCGGCACTGAAAAACCGCTATCGCAGGCAAGCCAGCTCCCATAGAGGATTTGCGGCGTTAGGATATTTCCCACAGCTGTTTCAGGTTGTCGCTCGGAACTTCACTGACTAACCTCTGGGCCGTCGCTGCCAATTCAGCGGCCGGATTTGACCGTCCGACCTTGTTAACGAACTGCTACGCCCTGCACCTCTTCAGGCGTTTTTTTTGTGCCTGAGGTATTGTGTCGCGGCAGTTGTGCGCGGGATACCTTCGGGTATGCCGGGTTCGTTGACAACCGGTCGGTCAACCCGCGTACAGCTGCCACCCTCTTTGCTTGACCGCGAACGCTGGCGGCTCCACTTGTCGACGGAGTTTCACCATGATCAAAGACACCCCAAATCCCCCAGATACGCTCTTCACCGTGCGCCCCGAGCTAGGCACAGAAACATTGTTGGTCAACGCCTCCCAGGATCTAGCCTCCATCAGTGACATCGCTACTCATCTGGCCTTTGAAATCGACGGTACCCAACGCAACGTAGCGCTGGGCATCTGCCGCATGCTCGAAGGTGTGCAGTTGCTCGTGGACAAGGCACTGGATGACACCCATCCAGCCACTTGACCTGATGCTCGCGCCGCGCCCTTACCCACTGTAGGAGCGAGCTTGCTCGCGAAGTACGTCAACGATGACGCGGGCAACCTGGATGACCGCAGGGCCTGGGCGTTTTTCGCGAGCAAGCTCGCTCCTACAGTGACCGTTACCAAGCTCTGCATGCCCGGGCGCTCTGCGTCAGGCTGTGCCAGGTGACGCCGAGCGTCACTGCATGCATTACCACGCAGAGCGTGGGACCGACCGAATAGCGGCATCTACACACTGAAATATGCCACGCAAGCATTCAGTAAAGGGAGCCAGAAGGCGATTCTTATGAAGTAACGTTATAAAAAACTGTCATTTCCTACAGGTTCTCGTAAGAGAACTTTCACTCAGTATGACTGCGTATGACTTTACTCTCTCGCTACTTATCAGGAAATGCCCATGACCTACTCTCTATCCGGAAACTACGACGGCGGATCCAGTAACGTATTCCGTCTGGCTATTAAAAAGTTCGATGAGTCAGCAGGTTCCTTCAGTGGAGAATTTCATTATTTGCTTACCAGCATATCGGAGCCCGTCAGTGGCCACTATCACCTTTACGGAGATGGTCGAGACGAGACCGTGCTCTGGTTTGAAACCAGTGGCGGTTCGTGGCGTTGGGAAGCGGATTACGTTAACGGCTCCCCCTCTTTTGAGAAATGGACAGCCAAACGTACGTCTAGTACCGGCGACATCGAAACTGAATTCTTCAAAGAGACCGCCTAATTTATGACAACCTAGACTGAACGAGATGAAGTTTGGTGTACTGCGTTTTGAGCGCCGATTCGACTTCAGTCTGATGCTCGTCCCCATGCCCGTGGGAATGATCTCAAAAAACCGACCACCCAATGCGCTCACTCAACAATTCCAACGCCTTCATCCCCGCCAGCGAATTACCCGCTGCGTTCAGCTCCGGCGACCACACGCACACTGTGAACTGCCCCGGCACTACCGCGACGATCCCGCCGCCGACCCCGCTCTTGCCCGGCAGGCCCACGCGGTAGGCAAAATTACCCGCCTCGTCATACAGCCCGCTGGTGGCCATGATCGAGTTCACTTGCTTGGTCTGGCGCGCCGTCAGCACTTGCTCGCCACTGTGGGCACTCACGCCTTCGTTGGCCAGAAAGCTGAACGCTCGGGCCAGGTCCAGGCAGCTCATCTGCAACGCGCAATAGTTGAAGTAGCTGTGCAGCACTGCGTCCACATCGTTATGAAAATTGCCGAACGACTTCATCAGGTAGGCCATGGCCGCATTGCGCGCACCGTGCTGGGCTTCCGATTCGGCCACGACGCTGTTGACCAGGATCTGCGGGTTGCCCGACAAGCGCCGTACAAAATCGCGCATCGACAGAATCGGCACGGCGAAGCGTGACTGGTTGATGTCGCAGATCACCAGCGCGCCAGCATTGATAAAGGGATTGCGCGGGCGTCCACGCTCGAACTCCAGTTGCACCATGGAGTTGAACGGCTGCCCCGAGGGCTCGTGGCCCAGGCGTTCCCAGATGGTTTCACCACCATGGTCGATGGCCTGCACCAGGCTGAACACCTTGGAAATGCTCTGCACCGAAAACAGCGTGTCGGCATCCCCGGCGCAGTAAGCCGCGCCGTCGTTGCCGTAGACCGCAATGCCGAGTTGGTGGGCGGGCACGTCGGCCAGCGCGGTAATGTAATCGGCAACTTTGCCGAGGCCGATCAAGGGGCGCACTTCGTCGATAATCGACTCCAGCAGCGCCTGCATAGCTTGTCCTGTCATCTTTGTTTGAATCAGTGATAAACGAGGCGCGGAGGATACTTCAGTGGGCGCGCAACACCCACACAATCTCTACCACCCGCTCGGCAACCACCACGTAGATCAGGATCAATAACAGTTGCAACGCCAAGTGATAACGCAACTTGGCCAGCCGGCGAATGCCGTCGCTGACGTTCAACAACATCAGCAGCGTCGACAGCACAATCAAGCCCCACCCCGCGACGCTGGAAGCAAACAGACCGATCAGCAAATCGTGCGGCCCCACCAGCGCGTTGGTCCCCGCCGCAAACAACAGCGCGCAGACCAACAGGTTCTTGACGTTGTCGAAAATCTGCGTGCTCAAATCGTTTTCCAGCAATGCCAGATACCGCGTCCATAACGTGCGCATGCTTGAGTACCGAGTGGGAAGGCTCGTCAATCAAGGTAGTTCAATTGTGGACGCTGTCGAGCTCTGGCCAGGCTTAGAAATGCGCCACATCCGACACTTCTGGGTCCAGCACATCCTCGGCCAGCGCCCAGGCGCGGTTCTCGGACTCCACCACCAGCAGCGGGTAGCCCCAGGCCTTGCCGAACGTCACGGCGAAGGGCTTGAGAGCCAGGCGCTTGGCGGCGCTGGGCTCCACCTGGATCATGCCTTTGACATAGGCGCGCAAGGCCGCTTTGTTTTTCTTCATCCAGATAGAGGCGCGCTTGCGCTCTTCGTGGGCGTGTTCGTGATTGTTTTCATCCACGGCTTTTTCGTGCAGCAGCAAGAAGGGCTGCTCACGGGCCAACAAATGCTCGAAGGTCAGTAAGGCATCTTCCGGCCCGCCGTCGTCAGGCGCGTCGAAAAAGATTTTCACCACGGGGAAAGTTGAACTGTCGAGTCGCATGGCAAAGCTCCTTGGATGAGATTGGTTCTCATCATAGAGGGCGGGACGCTGGACAGCATTGCACACAATAGCCAGAATGTTTCGCAATCCAGCCAAGGCAGTTGCCACCATGGTTCATCACCGCCTCGACCAGTACGACCCCTGCCGGGTTCGCGACGCCGCCGCCATCCCTCGCTCGATAGTGGCCGTGGGCGCCTCGAGTACCTCCGAGCGCTGGGAACATACCCCTCACCACCATCAACACGGGCAATTGATCTATACCTTGCGCGGCGTGGTGCATTGTGTGATCGAGGCGGGTATCTGGATCGTGCCGCCGCAATGCGCGTTGTGGATTCCCGGCGGTGTGACCCACGCGGCCCGTGGCGCTGGCGAAGCAGACGTGTATTGCCTGTTGATCAACCCGGACGCTGCCAGCGCCCTGCCCCGGCAATGTTGCACGCTGTCGGTGTCGCCATTGCTGCACGAATTGATCGGCAAGGCGGTGAGTTTCCCGCAGCTCTACGACGAAGACGGCGCACAGGGCCGGCTGGTGGCGACGTTACTCGATGAGTTGGCCCAGGCCCCCATCGAAGCCCTGCATTTGCCCATGCCCCAAGACCCTCGCTTGCATCGGCTGGCCAACTGCTTATTGGCCAACCCCGGCGACAAATCCACCTTGGGCGAATGGGCCATGCGCATCGGCATGAGCGAACGCAGCATGACTCGCCTGCTGCTGGAAGAAATCGGCCTGAGCTTCGGTCGCTGGCGCCGCCAGTTGCATGTGATCCTTTCACTGCAACGCCTGGCCAACGGCGAGAGTGTGCAGAGCGTGGCGCTGGATTTGGGTTATGAAAATGCCAGCGGGTTTATCACCATGTTCCGCAAGGCCATGGGTCAGCCGCCGGCGCGTTACCTGGCGGACCGCACGGGCGCGCCGAGCCCGGCAGCGCAACCCAGCATTGCGATGCGCGAGGCTGTTAATTAAATATTATTTAGAGCAAGCCCCCTCCTACACCACTCAGTTTTTGTAGTCGGTGTCTGTTCGCTCAAGCTGACGCACCAGCGCATTCCAATGTCGCGCCACGCCTGGGCCTTCACCGTTGCTGAATACCTTGGCCTGCTGCTCAACTTTGGCCACCACCTCTGCCGGTGGGAAGATCAACTCGGCATTCCCCGCCGCCTGTGCCGCGATCTGGATATTGCAGGCCCGCTCCAGGCTTTGTAGTTGCTGGAAGGCATGCTCAACGCTGACCCCGCCCGTCAACAAGCCGTGGTTACGCAGGATCATCACACTCTTGTCGCCCAGATCCGCCACTAGCCGTTCACGCTCATCCAGGTCCAGGGCTACGCCCTCGTAACCGTGGTAAGCCACACGCCCCGAGAACGCGATAGCGTGCTGGGAGATGGGCAACAGCCCCTGCTTTTGCGCCGACACCGCAATACCGTCGCGGGTGTGGGTGTGCAGCACCGCTTGCAAGTCATGGCGTGCGCCGTGGATGGCGCTATGGATCACGTAACCGGCGTAGTTGATCCCCAGGCCCGTGGGGTCATCGACAATGGTGCCGTCCAGATCGACTTTGACCAGGTTGGAAGCGCTGATTTCGTCGAACAACAGCCCGAAAGCATTGATCAGGAAATGCGCCTCGGGTCCTGGCACCCGCGCCGAGAAATGCGTGTAGATATGATCGGTCCACTTGTGTAACGCCGCCAGTCGGTAGGCTGCGGCCAGCTTGACCCGTACCTCCCACTCTTGCGGTGTGACCCGCTGGCGCACATTGCTGGAAACACTGGAAATCGGCGTGACGCTGCTCATGGCAAATCTTCCTGGATGGCCTAAGGGGGCTTACAGGCAAGACTAGGGGATGGTCATAAATAATAAAAAGCACATTTTAATCTAAGCTAATTATTATTTTTATTTATAAACAACACCTACGAGTATGAGCCGTTTTGGCTGGAGGCGAGGCGGCCACTCCTTTACTGGACTGCATGCGTCACAAACGTGATTGCGTCTGCGACGGTGATGAGATGACTTGCCATGTCATTGGGCATTTCGATGCCAAATTCATCCTCGATCGTTATGACGAGTTCCATAAGATCCACGGACTCGGCGCCCAGGTCATCAACAAAGGATTTGTCACCCAGAATCATCTCTTCAGCAACGCCGAGTTGTTCAGACACTATTCTTCTGACGCGATCCGCTATATCACTCATGTGAATATCCTCTCTTCGCTTTTACGGCGGATAAGCGTTTCGCTTCCGTTAGCCTTGAATATACGCACTCGTACAAAAGGCTCTACTGTCAGAACTAACAGGTACCTAGATCATTAAACGATAAGGCGCGGCGCTTTGATCGCTCCATTGCCCCCTCACCACTGGGCAAAAAAGCGCAAAAAAATTTAAACCTTTTACAGGCCTTTCCATTCAACAGTCAGGTAACGGCATCCCGCCATTTCCAAGGAGAGACACCATGAAAACTCGACTGATGAAACCGATGGGCCTTACCTTCATGCTGATCGCAGGCTCGATGTCCACCGCGATGGCGGCGACCTCCAACGACTTTGTCGACAACGCCGCCGAGGGCGGTATCACCGAGGTGGAAGCAGGCAAACTGGCCCTGGAAAAAAGCAGCTCGGCGGACGTGAAGACCTTTGCCCAGCATATGGTTACCGACCACACCAAAGCCAATCAGGAATTGATGGCCCTGGCGAAAAAACTCGATATCGAAGTCCCCGATGACGCCGCGCTTACCGACCAGGCCAAGAAAGCCATTCTGGAAATGCGCGATGAATCGTTCGACAAGGCCTACGCCAACAACCAGGTAGCGGCCCATGAAAAAACCGTCGAACTGTTCAAGAAAGAAGCGGCCTCCTCGGACAATCCTGAGCTGAAAGCCTTCGCCACCAAGACCCTGCCTACCCTTGAAGCCCACCTGAAAATGGCCAAGGAACTGCAAACCAAATACGCCCATTAATCGATCCATGACCCAAGGAGACACTCGACCATGAGCTCGCAACTCAACGGCAAGCACATCCTCGTCATCACCTCCAACACAGGCATTGAGCGCGACGAGCTGCTCAAGCCGCTGGAGACACTGCGTGGCTACGGCGCGACCGTGACGCACGCCTCCAGCAAAGGCGGCACTACCCAGACATTTGTCGGCGACACGGAAAAAGACCAGACCGTGGAATCAGACGTGCAACTGTCGGATGTGGTCAGCGCCGATTTCGATGCGCTGGTCATCCCGGGCGGCACGGTGAATGCCGATACACTGCGCCAGGATGCCGCCGCGCTGCGCTTGATCAATGAATTCGTGCAGGCCGGCAAGAGCATCGCGGCGATCTGCCACGGGCCATGGACGCTGATTGACGCCGGGGTGGTCAAGGGCAAAACCCTGACCGCCTATAAAAGCGTGCGCATCGACCTTGAAAACGCCGGCGCTGCCAGCGTGGTGGATGCCGAGGTTAAAGAGTGCCAGGCCAATGGCTGGACCTTGATCACCTCGCGCACGCCCGACGATCTACCGGCGTTCAATGAGGCGATTGCCAACGCCGTCGGCGGTTGATCGGTTTAGCGCAATGAAAACAGGCGCCCCATGGGCGCCTGTTTTTTATCACTCACCGCTTCAGCTTTTACGCTGCTGCGCCATCTCACGCTTGGGCCCGAACATCGCCCACGCAATCAGCCCCAGCAGCGGCACGAATACCAGCACTACCACCCACAACCCCTTGGTCTCCCATCCGCCAGTGCTGCGCAAAACGATGTTGATCGCCCAGAGTTCCAAGAGCAGCAGAATCACCGCCAATACGATCCAGATATATTCTATTTGCATGATTCACCTCCTGAAGTCTAAGCGTTAGGTCAAGCAGATGCGCCAAGGGTTCCATTGGATTTTCAAGCCACGCTTTAAGGCCTGCGCCGTTGCGCTGGAGCGTCAGCGCCGGTTGGGCGTTGTGCAATGTCGCCGCGACCCGACCATGCAAGCTGCACGACAGCAAAGCGCGTAAGCAAACCCAACCAATTGATTTTAAACATTTTTTTATATCCGAAAAATTGGTACGCCTGATGCAACACCCCTCACCACGAGGCGTGCGCTTCGACACGCCCGAACACCATCCGTGAGGTTTTATATGAATGCCATCGACCTTCTCAAAGCCGACCATGAACGCGTCAAGACCCTGCTGACCCAGTTGAGCGAATCCACTGAACGCGGCGTAAAAAAACGTACCGAGTTGCTGGCAAAACTCGAAATGGAAATCACCCTGCACACCCAGCTTGAAGAAGAGATCCTCTACCCCGCGTTCAGAAAAGCCGGGGGCAAGGAGCAGGACATCATGTACCACGAAGCCAAGGAGGAGCACCGTACCGTCGACTCGCTGGTACTGCCGGACTTGAAGAAAACCGACCCATCGTCCACCGAGTTTTCCGGTCGCGTCAAAGTGGTCAAGGAGCTGCTTGAACACCATATCGAAGAGGAAGAAACCGAGATGTTCCCACAAGCTAAAAAGCTCTTGGGTAAAGCACTTCTCGAGGAGCTGGGGGCTGAGATGGAAGCGATGAAGGCCGCGCACAAAAAAACCATGGCGAGAAAACCCCTGGCGGCGTGATGGCCTTCGGCTCGCTATCAGGTTCGGCGCTTCATGGCACCGGCAGCCAGCCGCTGAAGGTGCCTTGCGCATTCAATGGGCACCAGGCGAAATCCCAGGCGGGCGCCGGCAATGCCGGCTGCTGCGTGGCTATCGAAGGGTGGCCCTTCCAATCGAACAGGGTGCAATCGCGCCAGCTCAGAACAATGCCTGCCGCCGGGCTGTCGTCCGTAAGCACCCAACGCGCAGCGGCGGCGGCCATGAAGGCTTCGATCGGTTCGTCATCGATCTGCGTGCGGTACGCCGAACTCAGTAACCAGCGGCATACGTTCAGATGGTAGGTCCAGTCCAGCGGCGGCTGGTTGCGATAGGCCCAGGTCATGAAGGCGCGAAACAGGTTCAAGCCCTCCGGTGGGTCGAGCTTGAGCAGCGCCGGGCAGATATCAAACAAGCTATGCCAATGAGGCAGCAGGCGCGCGTCCAGGTGCACGAAACAGCGCGAATTGCTCGGGTAATCAGGCAGCGCCGGCTGCGCACGCAGGCGCCGCGACGCCTTGCTGACCAGGCGGCTGGCGCCGGCAGGCAATTGAGGGTTCATAAAACGTACTCACCATCGTGACGAGAGAATGCCTCCTGGTGACAGGAAGCCCAAGGCACACGTCAGGATGCGGGAGAAGCACGAGGGTTGGCCGAAGGCCAGGAATAACGCGGAGGCGCCTTGTTGCGCCGCTCATGGACGACACGTGGGGTTTGCGTGAGACCGAGCAGCCAGGCCAGGCCGATCAGGAACACCAGGGCGACGGTAACCGCGTTGCACACCGGGA
>Ga0308168_1003492_pt1 | contig 11981 bp, 2 predicted proteins | sample PhyCR2_FD_202133 | JGI IMG/M metagenome (GOLD analysis project Ga0308168, IMG submission 202133) | Phyllosphere microbial communities from UC Gill Tract Community Farm, Albany, California, United States - DLSLRC.R2 | ecosystem: Host-associated > Plants > Phyllosphere > Unclassified | place: USA... | reverse complement strand
GCAGCCCGGGCGGCAGCCGCATTATCACCACCGTGCTGCAAATGGTAGTCAATAGCATCGACTTCGGCATGAACGTGGCGGAAGCGACCGCTGCGCCGCGTTTCCATCATCAGTGGCTGCCGGATCAGCTGCGGGTGGAGAAGGGCTTTAGCCCGGATACGCTGCGCCTGCTGGAAACCAAAGGCCAACACGTGAAGGTGCAACCGGCGATGGGCAGCACGCAGAGCATTATGATTGGGCCGGATGGCATGCTGTACGGTGCCTCCGATCCGCGTACCGTCGATGATCTTACCGCGGGCTACTGACGCCGATTGCCGCGGCAGCACGTGAACGAAAAAAGGGACGCCTGGCGTCCCTTTTGCTTACCCCGTAATCGCCAATATTACGGGTCGGTTAACACCGGATTCCATTCATCGAGCAGCGGTGCGGAAACCGATACATTACCCATTTTTGTGACACTCTTTCTGGTTTGACCCGGTTTACGCGGTGCTTGAGAAGCCTACGGAAGCGGTTGAGGCTGGCAATGACTATCCTGCCTGGGTGGCAAAAACGATAAAAAAAGGGCCATGATCAACATGGCCCTGTGGAGATTAGCTGGCGCGTAGTACGCCGGTGCGTATTACGTATCGATTAATAGTGATTCGTTGTGGTCTCCCAGTCCTGAACCAGTGGATCAGAAGCTGGCACAACAGCGGTTGGCTCGATCGGTTGCCTGGTGCTGAGTTCAGCCTGTGGCTCATCGAACAGTGGTGCATCGCCGTCCTGCAGCAGCGAACGCATATCGATTGAACGATCGCTCTCAGGCGCGGTAATCGTCAGTTCAAAAACATCGGTTCTTTCAGAATCAAAGCGGCCTGGAATTCTGATCACTCCTATAAACTGGTAGCTACCGGCAGATAATGGCTGGTCTGGTGTCCAGCTCCAGTTGCCCTCAGGGCTAATGGTTTCTGTGGCGTATAGACCATCCGTGCCAAAGATTTCAATAATGCTGCCTGGCTTACCGGTTCCGCGCAACGTTGGCTGCGTATCATCGGTGCTGCTGCCACTGAACAATGGATCGGTTACTGCGCCGATATCATCATCTGCGCAGAGGATAGCCAGAGGAATGGCCGGATCGATATGCAGCGTAAACGCCTCGGAACGATACTCGCCGCCCTTATCGTCAACGCTAACAAAACTAAAGGTGTGCTCGCCTTTATTCAGTGCCGGAGAGGGCCTATAGACCCAGTCACCCCACGGATCGACCTTAGCGTCCCCATAATATTTGTCATTGACGTATACCGCGATGGTGCTGTCTGCCAGTGCTTTGCCTACAAAGGTTGGTGTGGCATCGTCGGTGGTATCGCCGTCAGAAAGGATTGTCTGCCCATGGACGTTATCCACTACACCATCAATGACCGGCGCAGAGTACAAAACCGGTGCATCAATGATCAGGCTGAACGTTGGACCGGCAGGCAGCTTAGTGCCATCCGGGCTGGTGACCACCACATAAAACTCATGGCTGCCGTTGCCCAGCGTTGATTTCGGCGTATAGCTCCACTCACCTTTGTCGTTAATCTCTGCATAGCCCATTAACATGTCGTCAAAGAAAATCTCTACCGAGCCGCCTGGTGTACCGATGCCGCGCAGCATTGGTTGGGCATCATCGGTTGTCGAGCCACTGGTCAGCGCACTGGTTACCTCTCCAATGTTGTCGTCAGCGGAAATAATGCGTCCGGTAACGTGGGTGATGATCTCCAGTGGAATCTCGTCACTGATGAATTCTTTGCCGCCTGCGTCTACCGATACAAAGGTAAACGCATGCTTGCCCGGTTGCAGCGCAGGTGAAGGCGACCACGACCAGCGGCCGGCCTCATTAACCTCAACGGTACGCACGGTTATGCCGTTGATGCGCACCTCAAGCGTACTGCCAGGCACCGCACGTCCGCTGAAGGTTGGGGTGGTATCGTCGGTGATGCCACCGAATAAAATGTATGAATGACGGCCAGCATTGTCTTCAACCTCAGAAATCGTCGGTATAAAATAGTCGACCGGTTTCGCGATAATCAGCTCAAACGCCGGGCTTCGTGGCAGCGTGGTGCCATCCGGGCCGGTTACCGTGGCGTGGAAGTTGTGGGTACCATCCTGCAGCAAAAATGACGGCGTAAAGCGCCAGGTGCCGTCGGCCAGGATCTTCGCTGAACCGAGATAGCGGTAGCCGTCGTGGATCTCCACGGTGCCGCCTGGCGTGCCGATGCCGTGCAGGGTTGGCGTATTGTCATCGGTGCGCGAGCCGCTGGTCAGCGGGTCGGTGACGTCGCCGACGTCATCGTCAGCGAAGTCAATGCGTCCGGGAACCTGAACTATGATCTCCAGCGTGAACGATTCACTGACAAACTCATCGCCTTTCTCATTTCTGGTTACAAAGGTAAAACTGTGGTTGCCTGAAATCAGGTCGGTTTCAGGCGTATAGGTCCATTCACCGTAGCGACTGACGTCGATCTCGCCTATCTTCTTGCCATTATCGCGCACTTCTATCTTGCTGTTGGGTACGCCGCGGCCTGCGAAAGAGGGCGTGGAGTCACTGGTGATGCCCTTGTCAGAAAGGTTGCGGTAGCTGCCAACGCTAGCGGTAACGCTGTCAACGTTTGGCGCAAAGTAATCCACTGGCTTCGCGATGGTCAGGCTGAACGACGGGCTGCGTGGCAGCGTGGTGCCATCCGGACCGGTGACCGCGACCTGGAAGTTGTGAGTACCGTCCTGCAACGCAGACTGCGGCGTGAAGCTCCAGGTCCCTTCGGCCGTGATCTTCGCTGAGCCAAGATAGTTGTAGTTGTTGTAGATTTTCACGATGCCGTTTGCCGTGCCGACGCCGTGCAAGGTTGGCGTGGTGTCGTCGGTGCGCGCGCCGCTGGTCAGCGGATCGGTCACGTCGCCGACGTTGTCCTCGGCTGAGTCAATGCGTCCGGCAACCTGGGTTATCACTTCCAGGCTGAACGTCTCGCTGGCGTAGTCGGTGCCGTCTGCGCCGACAGTAACGAAGCTGAAGCTGTGGTGGCCCGACGCCAGCGGCTGGGCTGGCGTGAAGCTCCAGTACCCCATGAAGTTGATGTCAGCTTCGCCAATTTTTTGTCCATCAAGAAGTACGTCGATTTTGGTGTTTGGCATGCCACGACCGCTGAAGCGCGGCCTGGCGTCGTCGGTCAGGCTGCCATTTTGCAGGTAGGTCTGACGGCCTTCGTCGTCGTAAACGTTGCTGATGGTTGGAGCAAAGTACTCAATGGGCGGCACAAACGGCACGATATCCAGCGTGAAGATCGGGCTGGCAGGCAGCGTGGTACCATCCGGAGCAGTGACCAAAGCAAAGAGGCTATGTTCGCCTGCAGGCAGCGGCCGGTTTGGCGTGACGTTCCAGGTTCCGTCGGCGTTAATTTTCGCCGAGCCGAAGGTACTCCAGTTGCCGTAGTAAATGGTGACGATGCCGCCTGGCGTACCGACGCCGTGCAGAGTTGGCGTGGTGTCATCAGTGCGCGCGCCGCTGGTCAGCGGATCGGTCACGTCGCCAACGTTGTCCTCGGCAAAGTCAATGCGTGCGGCAAGCTGGGTTATCACTTCCAGGCTGAACGTCTCGCTGGCGTAGTCGGTGCCGTCTGCGCCGACAGTAACGAAGCTGAAGCTGTGGTGGCCCGACGTCAGCGGCTGGGCTGGCGTGAAGCTCCAGTACCCCATAAAGTTGATGTCAGCTTCGCCAATTTTTTGTCCATCAAGAAGTACGTCGATTTTGGTGTTTGGCATGCCACGACCGCTGAAGCGCGGTCTGGCGTCGTCGGTCAGGCTGCCATTTTGCAGGTAGGTCTGACGGCCTTCGTCGTCGTAAACGTTGCTGATGGTCGGCGCAAAGTACTCAATCGGCGGCGGAGGGAGTTGGATATCGAGCCTGAAATCAGGGCTGGCAGCCAGCGTGGTACCATCCGGGCCGGTAACCACGGCATTAAAGCTGTGCGATCCTGCCTGCAGATCGCGAGATGGCGTGAAGCTCCACTCGCCGTTGGCATTGATTTTCGCCGAACCAATAGGATTCCAGTTATCGTAGATAGTGACGATACCGTTCGGGGTGCCGACGCCTTTCAGGGTTGGTGTGGTGTCATCAGTGCGCGCGCCGCTGTTCAGCGGATCGGTGACATCGCCAACGTTGTCTTCAGCTAAATCGATACGGCCGGGGGTATGGGTAATGATCTGTAGGTTGAACGCCTCGCTGGCATATTCCTTACCGTCTGCACCCACGGTGGCAAAGCTGAACGTATGATCGCCAGGTTGCAGCGCCGGGTTTGGCTTGAAGTTCCAGTAACTCCAGTCGCTAACCTGCACTTCGCCAACAGGCTTACCGTCTACGTACACTCGAATGGTGCTGCCCGGCATGCCGCGACCGTTGAATTCTGGTGCCGTATCATCGGTATAATCTCCCTCTTTCAACTCTTTATGGCGTCCTACGTAATCGTAGACGCTACTCAGGGTCGGTGCGAAGTACTCAATTGGCGGTGAAATATCCAGAATAAACTCCGCACTGGCTGGCTGTAGCGAACCATATTGATCCACTTCGCGTGCTGTGAAGTGGTATTGGCCTTTTGCCAGAGGGGAATTGGGTGTGAAGCTCCACGTACCGTCGTCGTTAATCTTTGCGGATCCGAGATAGTTATAACCGTTATAGAGGTTAACAATGGCATTCGGCGTACCGGTACCCTGTAGCGTCGGCGTGGCATCGTCGGTATGGGCGCCCGAGATGAGCGAGCTCTGCTCGTCACCTTCATTATCATCGGCAGACAGGATCTGCGTAACAATCGGCGCGACCACTTCCAGGATAAACGGCTCGCTGGCGTGCACCTTGCCTTTTGCATCAACAATCTCGAAGGTCAAACTGTGGTTACCGGCTTCCAGTGGGGGCGTTGGCGTGTAACGCCAGTCACCATTATGACCGACATCCGCGTTACCGATCACCTTGCCATTATCGCGCACCACAATGGTCATGCCAGCCGCATCAACATAGCCGTTAAAGGTTGGAGTCGCATCATCAGTTATGGCACCGCTGCTCAACCAGCTGCTGTTTCCCACATTATCGAAGACATGAACAATTTCAGGTGTCAGTGGCACAGGTGCGAGGATCACCAATTCAAAATACTCACCCGAGAAAGGATGTTCCGCATCAGGATGATTGATAACCGGACGGAAACGGTAGGTATCTGGCGGCAGGTCGTTATCTGGCGTAAAGCTCCATTTTCCTTGCTCATTCACCACGGCGGAACCAAGAATACCTTTTTCGGTATAAATCGTGACGAGGCCGTTGGGCGAGCCTGTGCCATGCAAAGTCGGCCGGTCGTCATCGGTCATTTGACCGGAGGTTAACGCGTCGGTTTGAGGACCAACGTCATCTTCAGCATAGAGCACCGTGACTGACGGCGTCACTTGCAGAGTAAAGCTTTGAGCGCTGATTTGCTCCTGGCCTTCGTTATCGACGGCGGCGAAGGTAAACACATTTTCGCCTAAATTTAGTGGGGTGCGCGGTTCAAAGAACCAGTGGCCTTTGTCATTAGCCCGCACTTCAGCAAAAATTTCACCGTTCAGGCGAATGATTACCGTGGCATAGTGGTTGGCCATGCCGCGCAACAATGGCGTGGTGTCTGGAGTTGAACCACCATTGGTGACCATGTGATGGTTTGGTTCATCAGCCGTGACCTCAACAATGTAAGGTGCAATGAAAGGGTCGGTGCCCACTGGCGTATCACTAAAGGTTACGCTGAAATAGTTTGAATCGTCACTTTGCACGCCGTCGATGACGCTGGTAGCGCGAATAATGTTAAATCCAATGTCCAGCGGCCGGTTGACCTCAATACTGAAGTAGCCCTGCTCATTGGCATAGCCTTCACCAATCACCCGGGCGCCAGTGAAGAGCCTGATCAGGCTATTTGGTGAGGCTTTGCCGCTGACAGTTGGCATCGCATCATCGGTCACGCCGCCTGATGAGATAAATTCTGTTTTGCCGACGTTATCAAACAGTGATTCGATCAGCGGTGCCGTTGGCTTTTCTGGCAACTGCGGATTTTCAGGTTCAACAATGCTTTCCGCCTGAACCCGAAAATCTACCGTTTTACTGCTATAGCTCACGCTGGCCAGATTTTCCGGGTCGACCGCAATTGCCCTGAAAGGCCCGAACAGCGCGTCTTTAGCTTCCCCTGAAAGATGAGAAACCTCAACCTCCCATGTGCCATCTGCCTTGACATAGGTACTGCCAACCGGCTCCCCGAGCAGATTAGTAATATAAATCAGCACGTGGGGATCGGCGCTGCCTTTAAGTAGCGGTGTTGCATCGCCAATTAAGAAACCCTCAAGCCGTGTTTCCTGGCCACCGCGATTATCGTACACGCCTTCGATCACTGGTGTGGAAAGCGTGGGTGCCTGATCAACCGGTTGATCGGGATCTGCCGGGTGTGTAAGGGATAAATAATTAAGGTCAATCCTGTTTGAGGCTGGGCTTTTTTGCCCGTTCAGCTCGGCAAACGCGGCGATCGCATTGTTGCCGCCAGGCAATGGGGCGGTGATGACAAAACTGAACTCACCGTTTTCGTTGGCGTATCCTTCGCCCAATTTGCCACCGGGAACGCTGTAAATCGATACCAGGCTGAAAGGCGCGGCGGTGCCGCTAAAGCGCGGCATGGCATCATCAATACGGGTATTGTTTTCGACAGGCCCAGGATTAGGCCCTGAGTCCTGAAAAACTTCTTTGATGATCGGTGCCGGAACCGAGGCCAGTAGCGCATGTTGTGCATCAGAAAGGCTTGTGGTGCTGGAGCGTAAATCGTGCTTTGAATCTTTCATAAGCTTCCTTTTTAGGACTTTTTTTAGAGGGGTTATTGCTGGCGACATAGTCGTGGAGGCGCAGTTTTATTGCGTTGAGAAGCGTCTTGAAGCAGTGAGACTGACGTTTATTTACCTTTCTGGTTACCCGTTCTTCCGCAATAGCTGTTTGAAAAACATAGACTTTTTTACGCGTCAGCCCAATTCGCAGGCATAAAAAAGGCCATGTTAAACATGGCCCTTTCAGGTTAAATCGAACGTACAGCGTGCTTCAGCCGTAACGATCGCGCATAACGAATGCGTGGATGCTGAAGATTACCAGCCCGCGTTGTTTTCCAGCTCCTGCAAAATAAGACCTGAATTTATTGGCACACAGGCGACCGGCTCAGCTGGCTGCGTGGTGCTGAGAGCGGGTTCTTCTTCCGCAAACAGCGGCGCATCGGCCGCCTGCAGCAGTGAGCGCAGGTAACTATTTGCCGGTGCAATCGCAACCGGCACGATCTCCAGTTCAAACGTTGGGCTGGTTGGCGTGCTGGCCCCAGAGAACAGGTCGGTGGACATCGCACTGAAATGGTGGGTACCTTCTGACAGCGGCTGCTCCGGCGTAAAGCGCCATTCTCCTTTGCTGTTAATAATGCTCGTTCCCAGCAGGCGACCATTGTCATAGATCCAGATGTCGCCATTCGGTAAGCCAAAGCCGTGCAGCGTAGGGCGGGCATCGTCAGTTTGTGCACCGGCCAGTAGGGTTTCGGTATCGCCGACATCATCGATAACGGAGGTAATGCGGTTATCGGTGGGGTGCACAACGTTGATCGGATAACGCGCACCGGCATCACCACGTTCATCGCCATTTTCATCAATGCCGACCACGGTAAAGATATGCTCACCCTCGCTCAACGAGGCAACGGGCTTCCAGACCCAGTTGCCTTCCAGATCGACCTTCACCTGAACGTCATGCCCGGTAGAGAGATCGCGGATAATCACTGTTGAATCCGGTGTGCCTGTGCCAGTCATTCGTGGCCGGGTATCGTCACTGATGCCGCCAGGCGCAATCGCACCCTTCCTGCCTTCGCCATCATAAAGGCTGTCGATAACCGGCATCTGGAAAGGTGCTGCAGGGACAACCGACAGATCAAATGGTGCGCCAGGCTGTTGCTTATGGCCATCCGGATTAATCACCTGTGCGGTAAAGCTGTGGTAGCCGCTGTGCAATGGTGCATTCGGCGTGAAGTTCCACTCGCCGTTCCCGTTGATCTTTGCCGAGCCTAACAGCTGGCGTGCATCATAAATCATCACGATGCCGTCCGGCGTACCCGTGCCGTTCAGGGTTGGCGTCGTGTCGTCGGTACGGCCACCATTGCTCAGCATATCGGTTACTGAACCCACGTTATCTTCGGCAAAAAGAATGCGACCTGGCAGCTGATTGCTGATTTGAACGTTGAAGGCCGGGCTGCTGAACGCCTGACCATTATCAGCGAGAGTGACAAAATTGAAGCTGTGGTTGCCAGAGTGCAACGCTTCAGTTGATGTCCAGCTCCAGTTACCCCGCGCATCAACCTGAATATCGGCGATTTTCTGATCGTTATCGCGCACTTCAATGATGCTGTTCGGCATGCCGCGGCCAGAGAAGTGCGGCGTAGTATCATCTGTAATGCTGCCGTTGCTCAGATAACCCTGCGTGCCAACGTCATCATAAACGTTGCTTAGCGTCGGTGCTGTATAAACAATTGGCGGCACGATGGTCAGTGTGAATGCCGGGCTCACTGGCAGATTGCTGCCATCAGGGCCAGTAACCATCGCCTGGAAGTTATGCACTCCTGGCGCCAGCGCAGCAGCAGGCGTGAAGCTCCACTCGCCGTTTTCATTGATTTTTGCCGAGCCCAGCGTATAACGGCCATCGTACAGGGTAACGATGCCACCTGGTGTACCAACGCCTTTCAGTGTTGGCGTGGTGTCGTCGGTGCGAGCACCATTGCTCAGCGCATCGGTGACGGTTCCCACGTTGTCATCCGCAGAAATAATGCGGCCCGGAACCTGAGTAATGATCTGCAGGTTCGCATCCGGGCTGGCGAGTTCACCGCCGTTATCGTCTTTGGCGACAAAGTTGAAGCGATAGTTGCCTGGTTTTAGCGCTGGCGTTGGAGTCCAGGTCCAGTTTCCGTTGCGATCGACCGGCACATCGGCAATCTTCTGGCCATTTTCGCGCACTTCGATGCTGCTGTTTGGCGTACCGCGACCGTTGAAACGTGGCGTGGTGTCGTCGGTGATGCTGCCGTTGTTCAAATACTTATGTACGCCATAGTCATCATAAACGCTGCTGATAGTGGGCGCGGTATAGTTCATCGGTGGCGCAATAGTCAGGACAAATGTTGGGCTGGGAGTAAGTCTTGTACCATCCGGGCCGGTTACCATTGCCTGGAAGCTGTGCATGCCTGCTCCCAGCGCGGCGGAAGGGGTGAAGCTCCATTCGCCGCTGTCGTTGATTTTGGCCGAGCCGAGAGTATAGCGACCATCATATAAGGTAACGATGCCGCCCGGTGTGCCAACACCTTTCAGGGTAGGAGTGGTGTCATCCGTACGCGCACCATTGCTCAGCACATCGGTGACCGCACCCACGTTATCTTCGGCAGAATTGATGCGTCCTGGAATCTGAGTAATTATTTGCAGATTAGCATCGCGGCTGGCATATTCGTCGCCGTTTTCGCCGAGGGTAACAAAGTTAAAGCGATGGTTGCCTGGCTGCAGCGCGGATGTTGGTGTCCAGCTCCAGTTGCCCCATTGATCTACCTTAACATCGGCAATTTTTTGATCGTTATCACGAACTTCGATGCTGCTGTTTGGCGTTCCACGGCCTGTGAAACGCGGCGTGGTATCATCGGTGATGCTGCCATTTACCAGATATTTATGTACCCCAAAATCATCGTACACGTTACTGATAGTCGGTGCGGCGTACTCAATCGGCGGGACGATTTCCAGTCTAAAGCCTGGGCTTGCTGGCTGTAATTTGCCATTCGCGCCCACTTCGCGGGCGGTGAAATCATATGAGCCAGCGGAGAATTCAGGCGTCGTAAAGCTCCATTTACCAGCGGCATTGGTCTTCACGGAACCGAGATAATAAGAGCCACGGTAATAAATATTGATCACTGTATCCGGTGTGCCGCTTCCGTGCAGCGTTGGCGTGGTGTCATCGGTGCGCGCACCAGAAATTAACGCCTCGGTAATACTGCCCACGTTGTCATCGGCGTAGAGAATTTTAGCAGTGGTTGACGGAATAATTCGCAGGATATAAGGCGCGCTGGCGTGTACGTTGCCCTGGCTATCGATGGTTTCAAACGTGAGGCTTCGACTGCCTGCTTCCAGCGCCGGATTCGGCGTATACGTCCAGTCGCCATACGCTTCTACCTCGACAGAACCTATTACCTTACCGTGATCACGCACCACAATGATCATGCCTGGTGCATCAACGAATCCAGTAAAGGTTGGCGTGGCATCATCGGTGGTGGCGCCATTTTTGAGCCAGCTACTGGTGCCTTCATTATCACGCACGTCCATGATTTCGGGCGTCAGCAATACGGGTTCGGTTATCCCCAGTTGAAACCACGGGCCGGAGATCGCCTCTTCTGTATCGGGATGGCTGATCTCCGGACGAAAGCGGTACACGCCTGGCGTCAGGGCAAGATCTGGTGTAAAGCTCCATTCGCCTTTTTCGTTAACCTGAACCGAGCCCAGCAGGCCTCTTTCAGTATAAATTTTGACGATGCCGTTTGGCGTGCCAGCACCCTGCAGAGTCGGTTGGCTATCGTCGGTGTACTGGCCTGAGACCAGGTCAGTGGTTTCCGGGCCGACATCATCTACAGCATATTTGATGCTGACCGAGAGAGCGGTGTTCAGACTAAAGTTGCGGGTCGTGGCGCTATCATCAGCGGGCTCAATAACCGGAGCCGTGTGGCTGACCGGCAAAACTGCGCCGATATCAGCGTTGCGCATTGTGCCTGCACGGCGAATGCTATGGTTTACGTCTTTCATAAATTTCCTTATCAGGATTGTATTAAAGCAGAGCGATATGGTCGACCAGTGCTATTTCAAAAGCCCTGAGAAGGGTCTTGAAGGAATGGTGTTGAAAGTTATTTACCTGCTATAGATATGTGTAATTTTAAATTATGAATATAATCAGATACTTAATTAATTATCTATGTATGAAGTGAGGGCTATTTAACAGCAGATGAAAAAAGGGCCATGATCAACATAGCCCTCAGAGTCGGGCAACAAACCCGCTACAGTTGCTGACGCAATCGCCGCCGACATCTTATGATGACGATTACCAGGTGGCGGTATCGTCCAGATCCTGCTGGATAAAGCCTGTATTCACCGGCGCATAGGCCATTGGCTCAGCCGGCTGTGCGGTATTAACAGCTTGCTCTTTCTGTGGGAACAGCAGCTCGTTGCCGTCCTGCAACAGCGTTTCGGTAGAGAACGGGGTAACGGCGCGGGAGAGATCGAAAGTCACTTCAATCGGCTCGCTACGATCGCTGATATTGCCCGGATTCTCAGGGTTGATGGCTACTGCAAAGAACTTGTTGCCACGAGGTCCTGGAATTTCATACGACCACTCGCCCTGAGCGTTTGCTTCTGTCATGCCAATCAGGTTACCGACACGATCGAGGATGCCTATGGTAGCCAGTGGATCGGAGGTGCCTTTCAACACTGGCGTGATGTCGCGTGAGATGCCGTCTTCAATACGGATATCTTCACCAGAGCGGTTGTCATAAATGCCTTCAATCACCGGTATGGAAGGCTGCGGGCGTGGCAGTGGTTCAACTGGCGGCAACGGATCGACCGGTGGTTCTACCGGCGGCTCAACCGGCGGCAATGGATCGACCGGTGGCTCAACCGGCGGCAGCGGGTCAACCGGTGGTTCTACCGGCGGTAGTTCGCCGTTCACAATGTTCAGTTCCAGAGGCTGTGGTGCAGAGCTGAATGAGCCATCCGGGCCAGCCACTTCGATGTAGAAGATGTGATCGCCTGCCACAAGATCCGCGTCTGGCGTAAATGACCATTCGCCTTTTTCATTGATCGGGGCGGTGCCAAGCATGCGGCCGTTATCAAGGATAAACACGGTGCCGTTTGGCGCGCCGGTGCCGAACAGGGTTGGA
>Ga0308168_1003488_pt1 | contig 11989 bp, 12 predicted proteins | sample PhyCR2_FD_202133 | JGI IMG/M metagenome (GOLD analysis project Ga0308168, IMG submission 202133) | Phyllosphere microbial communities from UC Gill Tract Community Farm, Albany, California, United States - DLSLRC.R2 | ecosystem: Host-associated > Plants > Phyllosphere > Unclassified | place: USA... | reverse complement strand
ATCTCGTCGACCACCAGCGCGGTCTTGTGCTTTGCCGCGCCGCGCATCAGCTGCTTGAAGAGGGGCATCAAGGCGTTCAGGTCCTCGCTCGTGGCCACCGTCTTTGCGTTCATCTTCTTTTCGGCGACGCGCATCGCCACCACGGCCGCCTTGTCGATGTTCACGAAGCGCATGTTCATCCTGAAGTCGTCGATGCGTTCGCCCGCGACCTCGATGGCCTTGATCCCGAATCCATACTTGACGTCCACGGTACGTGGACGTTCGTCGACCCGGCCGTCGAGCCACAGGTCGCGCAGCAGCACCGATACCTTGCCGGTCTTGTGCTCGAACAGCATGCTGGCGAGGTCGCCGCGTACCGTGCCGTACCAGACATCGCCGCCGCCGCGGCGCTGCTTGCCCGACAGCGAGCCGTCGCGCAGCGTCAGGCGCGCCTCCTTGTCCTCGAAGGAGAGCGAGGGCCAGCTGCCGCGGTAGTCCACGGACTTCGTGGCATTGTCGACCCGGAAGTCGATCGGGAAAGCGTCCCACACCAGCGTATTGCCGGCCGCCGTGGTGGTGTGCAGCGGCGCCAGCAGGAAGCGGTAGCTGGCCTTGCCCTGCTCGCTGCCGCGCTTTTCGACCGACCATGGACGCTCGTTGCCGAAGGCGTCGGCGAGCAGCTTCGCGGTCTCGGGGGTATGCTGGAAATCGACCAGCCGGTCGAAGTTGCGGGTGAGGTCGGCGCCGGCGACCATCGCATTCTGCATCTCGTGCGCAGCCGCGGTGAGAGCCTGCACGCCCAGGGGCGGTGCGGGACGGATCCGTTTCGGCGCTTCGTCGGCGGCGTAGGCGAGCGGCGCCACCAGCAGGGTTGCCGCGATGGCGCGGCGCATCAAGGCAAATCTCACAGTAGACCTTCAAGTTATCAAGTTTCTAATTATCAATGATGCTTGAAAGAAAGTCACCCATCTGTTTCGACAGTTGGCCACTTGCTGTTGAAAAGCTAAACCAGTCGCGGTATGCGTCCTGCGCCTGTCTCCGCCCGCGCGCAGTACAATATCGGATTCGAAATCTTTCCATTGAGACCACCATGGCCGTGAATTCCCCTCTGCCCGTCGCCACCGACTTGAAACCGGTTGCCGGCATCGACATCGGTTTTGCCCAAGCCGGCATCAAGAAGCCCAACCGCAAGGATTTGCTGGTGATGCGGCTGGCCGAAGGCGCGACTGTTTCCGGCGTGTTCACCCTGAACCGCTTCTGCGCGGCGCCGGTGCAGGTCAGCAAGGCAAACCTGACGGCCGTGAAAAGCGGCGGCAAGCCGATCCGTGCACTGGTCGTGAACACCGGCAATGCGAATGCCGGCACCGGCGAGCCTGGCCTGGCCAACGCCCAGGCCACCTGCGCCGAAGTGGCGAAGCTGCTCGGCTGCGACGCGCAGCAGGTGCTGCCGTTCTCGACCGGCGTGATCCTGGAGCCGCTGCCGGTCGCGAAAATCGTCGCCGGCCTGCCGCAAGCCGTGGCGAATCTCACCGCGGATAACTGGTTCAACGCGGCCGAAGCAATCATGACCACCGATACCCAGCCGAAGGCGGCCTCGCGTACGGTGAGCATCGGCGGCCACCAGGTCACCATGACCGGCATCAGCAAGGGCGCCGGCATGATCAAGCCGAACATGGCGACCATGCTGGGCTACCTGGCGTTCGACGCGAAAGTGGCGCAGCCGGTGCTGGACGAACTGGTGAAGTACGCGGCAGACCGTTCCTTCAACAGCATCACCATCGACGGCGACACCTCGACCAACGATTCCTTCATGCTGGTCGCCACCGGCGCCGGCAGCCTGGTCGTGAACGAAGCATCGGGCACCGACTATGAAGCGCTGCGCGACGCGGTGACCGACATCTCGCGCAACCTGGCGCAGCAGATCATCCGCGACGGCGAAGGCGCGACCAAGTTCATCACCATCACGGTGGAGCAGGGCCGTTCGCTGGAAGAGTGCCGCAAGATCGCCTACGCGATCGCCCACTCGCCATTGGTGAAAACCGCCTTCTTCGCCTCCGACCCGAACCTGGGCCGCATCCTGGCCGCCGTCGGCTACGCCGGCGTGGACGACCTGGACGTGACCAAGCTCGACCTCTACCTGGACGACGTCTGGGTGGCCAAGGCGGGCGGTCGCAATCCGGATTACCAGGAAGCGGACGGCCAGCGCGTGATGAAGCAGGCCGAAATCCTTGTCCGCGTGACCCTGGCGCGCGGCGAGGCCAGCGCCACGGTCTGGACCTGCGACCTGTCGCACGACTACGTCAGCATCAACGCCGACTACCGTTCGTAAGCGCCACCGATGACGCCCCTCGAACAGTTCCTGCACCGCGCGGAAGGCCTATTGGCGCGGGTCGAGGCGGTGCTGCCGCCGGCGCCGCGCGAATCGGATTTCAGGCAAGCTTTTGCCTTCCGCTGGCGCCGGCGTCCGGGCGGCAGCGGAGGCGGCTGGCTGCAGCCGGTGCGGCATGCGTCGACCATCGCCTTCGACGACCTGCAGCATGTCGAGCCGCAAAAGCGCGCGATCGAGCAGAACACGCGCCAGTTCGTGGCGCGCCGGCCAGCCAACAACGTGCTGCTCACCGGCGCGCGCGGCACCGGCAAATCCTCGCTGATCAAGGCCTGCCTGAACGGCTTCGCCGACCAGGGCCTGCGCCTGATCGAGGTCGACAAGGCCGATCTGGCCGACCTGCCCGACATCGTCGACCTGGTCGCCAGCCGGCCCGAACGCTTCGTCATCTTCTGCGACGACCTCTCCTTCGAGGAAGGGGAGGCCGGCTACAAGGCGCTGAAGGTGGCGCTGGACGGCAGCGTCGCCACCCAGTCGGACAACGTCCTGATCTACGCCACCTCGAACCGGCGCCACCTGATGCCCGAAAAGATGTCGGACAACACGGGTTATCAACACGGCGACGACGGCGAGCTGCATCCGGGCGAGGCGGTCGAAGAGAAGATCTCGCTGTCGGAGCGCTTCGGGGTGTGGCTGTCTTTCTATCCGTTCAAGCAGGACGATTACCTCGGCATCGTCGCCCATTGGCTTGCCAGCTTCGGCTGCACGCCGAAACAGATCGAGTCCGCGCGCGGCGAGGCGCTGCAATGGGCACTCGGACGCGGCTCGCGTTCGGGACGCGTGGCATGGCAGTTTGCCAAAGACTACGCCGGCAAGCTCACCGTCGCGACCGATCGACCGTAACGTATCACCGCGTGGGCGGGAGACCCGCCCACCCTACGGCCTTGATTGGAGGGATGTAAGGTGGGCGGGTTTCCCGCCCACGCGTCCAACAGGCGCACGCGTCGCCCATTCATACAGGTTATTCCCACACCCTCATTTTTGTATCGCCCGTTGCCACGCTGCCTATGCTTTACGCACGAGGCTGGCGTACAATAGCGGATTTTCCGGACGGACCAGCCATGCAACACACGACAGCCCGGCCGATCGATGTGGCGGTCGGTATCCTGATGCGTCCGAACGGCGACGTGCTGCTCGGCCAGCGCCCCGAGGGCAAGCCCTACGCGGGCTACTGGGAATTCCCGGGCGGTAAAGTCGAGGCGGGCGAGGATATTTTCCATGCCCTGCAGCGCGAATTCGTCGAGGAACTGGGCGTGCACATCGTCAGCGCCGAGCCCTGGTGCTGCGTCGAACACGTCTACGAGCACGCCCATGTGCGGCTCCATTTTTATATCAGCCGCGACTGGCGCGGCGAACCGCAAAGCCTGGAAGGCCAGGCCTTTGCGTGGCAAGGGACAGTCGGCCTTACCCCGCTGCTGCCCGCAACCATCCCCCTGCTGGCGTGGCTCGATCAGCTGCGCTATGCCGGGTAAGAAAAGCAGTCAACCAATCTGTTGAAGGACTCCTTGTGAAAATCATCGTCTTGGGTAGTGGTGTCATCGGCACCACCACGGCGTATTACCTGGCCCAGGCCGGGCACGACGTCACGGTCATCGACCGCCAGCCGGCCGCCGGCATGGAAACGAGTTATGGCAATGCCGGCGAAATCTCGCCCGGCTATGCGTCGCCGTGGGCCGGTCCCGGCGTGCCGGCGAAAGCCGTCAAGTGGCTGATGATGCAGCACAGCCCACTGGTCGTGCGTCCGCAGCTCGATCCGAACCAGTGGCGCTGGATGCTCTCGATGCTGGCCAACTGCAATCACAAGAGCTACGCCATCAACAAGGGCCGCATGGTGCGCCTGGCCGAGTACAGCCGCGACGTGCTGGTTCAGCTGCGCAAGGATACCGGCATCGCCTATGACGAACGCAGCCAGGGCACCCTGCAGCTGTTCCGCAACCAGAAGCAGCTCGATGGCGCCGCGACCGACATCGCCGTGCTCGAGCAGTATGGCGTGCCCTATCAGGTGCTGGATCCGGCCGGCTGCGAAGCCTACGAGCCGGCCCTCAAGAACGTACGCGGCAAGTTCGTCGGCGGCCTGCTGCTGCCGAACGACGAGACCGGCGACTGCTTCAAGTTCACCCAGAAGCTGGCCGAGATGGCGAAGGAACTGGGCGTGAAATTCCGCCACGGCGTCGAGATCAAGCGCCTGTCCGTCGAGGGCGACAAGGTCACCGGCGTGGTCACCTCGCAGGGCGAATTGAAGGCCGATTCCTTCGTGCTGGCGCTGGGCAGCTATTCGCCCTTCGTGCTCAAGCAGATCGGCATCCACATCCCGGTGTATCCGGTGAAGGGCTATTCGATCACCGTGCCGATCACGGACGCCGCCGGCGCGCCGGAATCGACGGTGATGGACGAGACCTTCAAGGTGGCGATCACGCGCCTGGGCGACCGCATCCGCGTCGGCGGCACGGCCGAACTGGCCGGCTACGACCTGCGCCTGCACCAGGCGCGCCGCGACACGCTGGAACACTCGGTGACCGACCTGTTCCCGCGCGGCGGCGACGTCTCGAAAGCCGAATTCTGGTGCGGCCTGCGTCCGATGACGCCGGACGGCACGCCGGTCGTCGGCCCGACCCCGTACCGCAACCTGTTCCTGAACACCGGCCACGGCACCCTGGGCTGGACCATGGCCTGCGGCTCGGGCCGCGTGCTGGCCGACATGGTCTCGGGCCGCCAGCCGGAGATCGGCCTGGAAGGCCTGTTCATGGACCGCTATGGCCGCCGCAACAAGCCGGTGCTGGTGCCGGGCGGGATCAGCGTCACGGCCTGATCCGCCTGGATTGCCGAGGCAAGCAGAGGCAAGTCAGGGCCGCGCCGCGGCCGGCTTGCCGATGGCCGGCAGCGATCCGAGATTCTGCGCGAACTTGAGGCAAGACTCCGCCTTCGGCTTGCCTTGCTGCGGGATCTGAAGCGCATCCGCGGTCCAGGCCCGCACCTTTTCGGTTTCCTGGCTGGCCAGCGCGCTCGTCGCTCGTGCGTCCTCGCGGCTGCTGCGCGTCAGCATGACGGTTGCGGCCTTGTCGAGCTCCGCCTTCTGGCCCTGTACCCACGCATCGTAGGCCTGCTGCATAGTGGAGGCCACCTCCGGGAACTCCTTGCCGCACGCGGCGACGATCTGGCCGACGACGTCCTTGCGGATCAATCTCCGGCTCGCGGCCTCGTCTTCGGCCGACATGCCGGCCAGGGCTTTCGCGTTGGCCGCTTCCTGCAGGGCCCGATGGCGCTCCCTGGTCGCCACCGGCTTGGCACGGTAGCGCTCGATCTCCGCCAGGAAGGAGGCGGCATCGCCGGGCTTGCCGGACACCCCGCCGATGACTTCGGCGCGCCGGTAGAGCAGCACTTCGGGAATCCCGACCGGCTTTTCGAGCTGCCCGAAATCCGGGAACTTGTGCCAGACCGGCCACTGCACGCGCACGAAACGGATGCTGGGGTCGCGCGACGGCGCGACGGCACGCGCATAGGCCTGCGCAGCGCCGACACAGTAGCCGCACTTCGGATCGGGGGAGGTGAACTGGACCGCCACCGTGTCATGTTTTGCCAGGTAGGCGGCCAGTTCCTGCGGCTTGAGGTCTTGCACGGTCGCAGCCGTGGCAACATTCCCGCCCAGCGCGGCGGCCAGGAGGATACTGCTTCGTAAGAAGTTCATGGGGAATCGTTCCGGTCACTCGGGCTGCATATTGTCATATCTTTAATAGCAATATGCAAACCACGTTGCATGAAGTGACCGGCCCGGATGCCGCGGTCCGGAAGTGGTGTGGCGATCAGCGCTGGTCGTCGTCCAGCGGATTGTCCTGCGCCTCGTTCGGCGCGGCGGCGGGGATGGTGTACTTTTCTTCGGCCCAGGCGCCCAGGTCGATCTGTTTGCAGCGCTCGGAGCAGAACGGACGGTACTTGTTTTCAGGCGTCCATTCGACTTTCCTGGCGCAGGTGGGGCAGGCTACAACGGTCATGACGGTACTTTAGAAATTACACAGGGTCAGCTCGAAGGGAACATCCTCTTCCAGCGATTTCGGTTTCAAATCGCCGCCCTGGGTGGTGAATCGTACCCACAGCATGTACTTGTTGGCCGAGATCTCGGGGATCGCGCCGAGCGACTCGTCCAGGCCAAGACGCAGCATGTGGTAGATCTTCCCTTGCAGCATTTGCTGATAGCTGCCGGCGGCTGCGATCATTTTAGTCGGACGGCCGGAATCGCGCAGCAGGCGCAGCACCAGTGCGAGGGCGTCGAACAGCGGGGCCAGCGGGCCGAACCAGCCCATGATGTCGGCGTAGCGCTGTTCGGTGGGGCGTTTCTGCCAGGCGTAGTACGAGGGCAGGTCGAATTCGCAGGCGCCGCCCGGGATGATGGTGCGGCCGCGAATGCTCATCAGCCACTCGTTGTCGCGCACGTTCTGGCCGGTCTTGCCCTGGCTGGCAGCGAGGGCACTGCTCACCTGCTCGACTTCGGCGAGCACGGCATCGAGGGCTTCGGGGGCGACGTTCGGATTGCTGCGGTAGGCCAGCAGGCTCTGCTTCTGGCGTTCGAGTTCCTGCAGCAGGTCGGATTTCAGGTCGGCGCGGCCGGCTACTTCCAGCATGTCGAAGATCGTCGAGAGCGCGACATGGTGCTGCATTGCATGTTCCTGGCGTACGAAGAACTTGAATTTCTCGTACAGGTCTTCCAGCCGCAACAAGGTACGAATGCGCTCGTTGAAAGGATATTCGTAGACGATCAAAGTGACATTCCCCTGGATGTGGGCTGGCGAGCAACTCCGTGATTCTGAACCATGCGGAGCAAAATTACAAACCCCGCATCGTTGAACCGGCAAGCCGGGCAGCCTCGGCCATGTAAAACGCGTGCAGGCGCTCGACCTGCGGGCTCAGGGCCTCGAGGCCATCGTCGTTCAGGACGACGTCGTCGGCGCCGGCCAGGCGCTGCGCGCGCGTGACCTGGGCCGCCATGATGGCGCGCACCTGGGCTTCCGAGAGATTATTCCGGGCCATCACGCGCGCGACCTGGGTCGCTTCCGGACAGTCGACGGCCAGGATGCGCGTGACCCGTTCGCGCCAGGTGCCCGACTCGATCAGGAGCGGCACCACGAAGATGACGTAGGGACCGGTGGCGATCGCCGCCGCGGCCGCCGTTGCCTCGCGGATGCGCGGATGCAGGATGCCTTCCAGGCGGACGCGCGCGCCGGGATCCGTGAACACGAGCTCGCGCATCTTCGCGCGGTCGAGGGCGCCCTCAGGCGTGGCGAAGCCTTCGCCGAACTCGGCCACGATGGCCGGCATGGCGGAGCCGTGCGGGGCGGTGAGAGCGTGGGCGATGGCGTCGGTGTCGACCAGCGAGGCGCCGAGCGCCCCGAACATGTCGGCCACCGTCGTCTTGCCGCTGCCGATGCCGCCGGTCAGGCCGACGGAGAATGCGAGTGCCTGGCCTGGTTCCATGGTGGTTCCCTGATTTAAGCGATGAAGCCCTGGAAGGCGGCGCCGATCTGCTCGCCGTACAGGAGGGCGATCATGCCGGCGGCGGCGAGATAGGGGCCGAAGGGGATCGGCTTGTCGCGTCCGCGCTTGGCGAACACGATCAGGCTGATGCCCACGATCGCGCCCACCACCGAGGATAACAGGATGATGGTCGGCAGCATCGCCCAGCCGAGCCAGGCGCCCAGCGCCGCCAGCAGCTTGAAGTCGCCATAGCCCATGCCTTCCTTGCCGGTCACGAGTTTGAAGAGCCAGTACACGGCCCACAGTACCAGGTAGCCGGCCACGGCGCCGATCACGGCGTCGCGCAGGGGAACGAAGGTGCCGTTCAGGTTGACCAGCAGGCCGATCCACAACAGCGGGAAGGTCAGGTCGTCCGGCAGCAGCTGGGTGTCGACGTCGATGAAGGTCATCGCAATCAGGAGCCAGGCAAAGACCAGGGTGGCCATGCCGGCGATGCCCGAGCCGAAGGTCCAGACCAGCAGGGCGGACAGCAGGCCGGTCAGCAGCTCGATGGCCGGATAGCGCGCCGAAATCGGCGCCTTGCACTGGCTGCACTTGCCGCGCAGCGCCAGCCAGCTGATCACGGGGATATTTTCCAGCGCGGTGATCTGGTGGCCGCAGTGCGGGCAGGCCGAACGGGGCACCATCAGGTTGTAGCGGTCGGTATGGGGCAGTTCCTTGCCGCTCTCATGCGCCACGTAATTGTCGGACTCGCGCTGCATCATTTTCGGGATGCGGTGAATCACCACGTTCAGGAAACTGCCGATCAGGAGGCCCAGCAGGCCGGCAACCAGGGTGGGACCGAGCAAGCCCGGTGCGGCGAAGAGAAGAGTTTCCAATGCGAGCGTCCGAAAAGTGAAAATGGTTCCGTAGATCAACCTATTTTAGGGTGTTTCCGGCGTTTTGGCGAAGGTGCCGTGCAGCATATACGGCCTGCGGAGCAGGAATGTGGCGTGCATGCAGCCCGGCTTGGGCGCAAACTCCTTGCGTGCGCCTCTTGCAGGCGTCGTGGATCAGGTGGATTATATGGGTTATGATGTCATGAAGCGAACTAGAATAATCTCATCAGGAGGGTCCATGCGCACGATGGAATACGGAACGCCGGGCATTTCGACCCTGGCGGGCGGGCCCGAGGAAGTCCGCGAGCAATTGGGCGCGGTACATGCCGAACAGGTCGTGGCGGTCACCCTGGAGCACGCCACGCCGCGCGAAGCGGCAGCCATTGCCGACACCTTTGCCGGCATTGCCGGGCTCGTGAAAACCATCGTCGGCAAGCAGCATCGCGAATCGCTCGACGCGATCGTCGAAGCGCTGGTGCCGCGCACGCCGCCCACTCCGAACGAGCTGAAGGAGGCGACCATGCTGGTGCGTGCGCGCACCGCGGTCATCGGCAGCGGCGACTGGATGACGGCCGCCGAGATCGCCTCCGTCGCCGGTTTCAGCGCCAGCAATCCCAGTACCCAGCCCAACAAGTGGAAGCGCGAGGGCGCCATCTTCGCCATCCGCCACAACGGCATCGATTATTTCCCCAGCTACGGCCTCGACCCCGGCGCCGGCTACCGGCCGCGCAAGGCGCTGGCCCGGGTCCTCGCGACCTTCGGCGACAGCAAGGATGGCTGGGGCCTGTCCTACTGGTTCATGTCCGCCAACAGCTTCTTGGGCGGCAAAGCGCCGCGCGACCTGCTGGCAAGCGATCCCGAACGGGTGATTGCGGCGGCCGCCGACGAATGCGAAGGCGTACCGCATGGCTAAGCGCCCGGCCGCCAGGCCGGGCAATGCCGCCGTCCCCACCGCCGCCGTCATTGCCGGAATTGCGATCGCGCCACCGCCCACCCTGCACATCACGCTCACCCGCTGGCCTGCCGGCGAACTGCTGCACCGCGTGCACCACCTTGATTACGGCGCGGTCCAGTTCAATCCCGGCATCAAGGGCAACGCCCGCTTCAGCCCCATTGCCGACGCCGCCGGCAAACCCATCCCCACGCTCTACGGCGGCGCCAGCTTCGCCTGCGCCGCCATGGAAAGCGTGTTCCACGACGTTCCCTTCGCCGCCGGCTTCAAGGCCTATGACAAGGCCAGGCTCGACGGCCAGGTGCATTCGCAGTTCACGGCGAGCGAGGACCTGCAGCTGGCCGACCTGGGCAGCCGCGCCTTGCGCAAGCTCGGCGTCGAGCGCAAGCAATTGATCGATACCGAAAAGGACCAGTATCCGCTGACCCGGCAATGGGCCGTGGCCATCCACGCGGGCCTTCCCCAGGTGCAGGGCCTGTGCTGGATTTCGCGCCAGGACGACAGCGCCCGCTCGGTGGTGCTGTTCGGCGACCGCATCGCAGCCGGCATCCTGCGCCAGCATGCGGCGACGCGCAGCCTCGTGGCCGATCCGCTGGCCTACGGCGAACTGCTGGCGCTGGCCGAGCAGATCGGGGTGGATATCGTGCCGGGCAGGAGTTGAGCGGAGGTGGCGTTGAGCGGGTTTGATGCCGCCCATATAGAATCGTCCCTCCACAGCCGTCATTCGCAGAACCACCATGAAAATTTCACAACGCGCCCAGGCAGTCGATCCCTTCTTCGCCATGGAATTCGGCAAGCGCGCCGCTGCCCTGGAAGCGCAAGGCCACCAGGTCATCAAGCTCAGTCTCGGCGAACCCGATTTCGGTCCGCCGCCCGCCGTCCTGGAAGCGGCGCGCACGGCGGTGGAGGGCGGTTCGCTCCCCTATACCGCAGCCCTCGGCATCGCGCCGCTGCGCGCAGCCATCGCCAATTTTTATCTGCAGGAGCATGGCGTCGCCATCGACCCGCAGCGGATCATCGTCACCGCCGGCGCCTCGGCCGCGCTGCTGCTGGTGACGGCAGCCCTGGTCGACCAGGGCGACGAAGCGCTGGTCGGCGATCCTTCGTATCCCTGCAACCGCCAGTTCCTGAGCAGCTTCGGCGCCAACGTGAAGCTGGTCGCCACCGATGCCGCCAGCCGTTTCCAACTCGATGCCGCCAGCGTGCGCGCCAACTGGACCGAACAGACGAAGGGGCTGATGATCGCCACGCCCTCGAACCCGACCGGCACCTCGGTGCCGCCAGAGGAGCTGCGCGCGATCTGCGACTGGGCGCGCGAGCACGATGCCTGGCGCATCGTCGACGAGATTTATCTGAACCTGGGCGACCGCGATGCGTCCGGACGTCCACCGCAGACCGTGCTCGCCTTCGACGAAGGCGCGATCGTCATCAACAGCTTCTCGAAATATTTCGGCATGACGGGCTGGCGCCTGGGCTGGGCCGTGGTGCCGGAAGCGATGGTGCCGACCATGGAGCGCCTGGCCCAGAATTACTATATTTGTGCCTCCCACCTGTCGCAGCAGGCCGCGCTGGCGTGCTTCACGCCGGAGTCGCTGGCCGTCTGCGAGGAGCGCCGGGTCGAGTTCGGACGGCGCCGCGCGCTGGTGCTCGACGGGCTGGCGCGCATCGGCCTGCCGGTGCCGGTGCCGCCGGACGGCGCCTTCTACGTGTACTTCGACGTCAGCGGGACGGGACTGACCTCCTGGCAGTTCTGCGAGCGCGTACTGGAAGAGGCGCACGTGGCGCTCACGCCGGGCAAGGACTTCGGCCATTGCGGCGCGGACACCTATGTGCGGCTGTCGTATGCGGCCAGTGCCGAGAGCCTGAAGGAAGCCATCCGGCGCCTCGGCATATTCATGGAACGTGCAGGAAAGCGCCTGGGCGCGCAGTAAGCGGGCAGGCGCTGCGGGCTTCGCATGCGCTTGGCCGCCTGCTGAAAGTAGCCCGTTTGCATTCGAGCGCCGGGTTTTCACGTGGGGTGTAATGTAATTCGATATGCATGGATTCGTCTGTTGTTGCATTGCCATGCGTGGCAAGGACGAATCCGGCAAGTTGGAGAGCATGATGGCCAAACAACAAGGATCGCTCGGCTTCGTCGATATTGTCAGCCTGTTGTTCACCGCGCTTACCGGGCTGTACCTGCTGATCGGCGGCATATGGCTGCTGTCGCTCGGCGGCTCGGCGTACTACATCGTGGCCGGCGCCGCGCTGCTGGGCGTAGCGTGGCTGCTCTACCGGCGCCGCCCCGGCGCCCTGGCGCTGTACGCAGTCCTGCTCGTCGGCACGGCG
>Ga0308168_1003485_pt1 | contig 11994 bp, 4 predicted proteins | sample PhyCR2_FD_202133 | JGI IMG/M metagenome (GOLD analysis project Ga0308168, IMG submission 202133) | Phyllosphere microbial communities from UC Gill Tract Community Farm, Albany, California, United States - DLSLRC.R2 | ecosystem: Host-associated > Plants > Phyllosphere > Unclassified | place: USA... | reverse complement strand
CCCTTCGCGGAACTGCTGAGCCTGAACGTCGCGTCGCGCTATTCGGACTACAGCAACTTCGGCAACACCACCAACAGCAAGGCCAGCGTGATGTGGAAACCGGTGCGCGACCTGCTGGCGCGCGGCACCGTCGCCGAAGGCTTCCGCGCCCCGTCCCTGGCCGACACCTTCGGCGGCGGCTCGCAGTCCTATGATTCCTACCTCGACGCCTGCGACAGCCTGTACGGCGAAGCGGCCAAGAACCCGACCGTGAAGGCGCGCTGCACGGCGGCTGGCGTCCCGGCCAACTTCCGCCAGGTCAACCAGGCCGGCTCGCCGGTCCCGGCCGGCGGCGCCCAGACCCCGACGCCTTTCAATACCGGTGCCGGTAATGATTCGCTGCAACCGGAAACCGCCACCACCCGCACCTTCGGTCTGGTGTACAGCCCGTCCTGGCTGAGCGGCGCCTCGATCGCGCTGGATTACTTCGACATCCGCGTCAAGAACCGCATCACCGGCGTGTCGGCCAAGTACGAAATCGACGAGTGCTATGTCAACGGCGTCGGCAGCTTCTGCGACAAGATCAAGCGCGATCCGGTCACCGGCCAGATCTCGAACCTGTCGCGCGGCAACGCCAATTTGGGCGAACTGTCGACCCGTGGCTTCGACCTGACCTTCGCCTACCGCTTCCCGCGCAGCAGCTACGGCCAGTTCGGCATCCGCTCGGAGTCGACCTATACCGACCGCTACGAAGTGAAGAGCACCTCGACCGCCAACTGGATCAACTACGCCGGTGAGTTCGGCATCAACCGCGTCAAGTCGAACCTGGCCGTGGACTGGAACCTGGGCAACTGGAACGTGACCCTGGCGTCGCGTTACTACAGCAAGCTGAAGGTCCATTGCTGGAGCGCGGTCAACAACCTCGAGTGCAGCAACCCGAACGACAGCGCCAGCTGGGGCACCGGCTACACCAAGCTAGGCTCCATGACCTACAGCGACCTGTCGGTCGGCTATGCCCTGCCGTGGAAAGCCAAGCTGATGGTGGGCGCCAACAACGTGTTCAACCGCAAGCCGATCGTGGTCTACGATGCGAACACCGCGTACAGCTACGGCACCTCGTCGTCATCGTCGGTGGATCCGGAACGTCCAATCGACCGTTTCTTCTACGTGCGCTACAACCAGGCGTTCTGATGCAGTAAAAACGCCATGGCCACACCGGCCATGCAACACCGACCGCCGGCACAGTCCGGCGGTTTTTTGTTGGTACTACGCCACACCTCCCGCTGCACCCGCTTTCGATAATTTTCATCCTGCCACCGTGCCTGCGGCAAATCTGGTATCAATTCTAGCCAGCCTCCATTTTGCATCGCAACAATTCACTTGGCTGCACCAAGTTATTCCATCCGCCCGCCATGCAAAACATGCGTGTAATAACGTGCTTGCGACCGTAAGAAGGGCAATGAATTACGCGCAATGCATAAAGGGATGCCCTCCTTCCTGTGGAATAAAGTTTGATCGCTCAACCACGCTTTTCCCCACCTTGGTGAAGCGTCTGCACCTTCGCGGTGCAACAAATCAGACCGAAAGTGTCTCGCAAGACACTGTCCATGGTCATCAAAAGACACAATTAACATGGTCTGAAGAAATCATTTGGTGTGAAATCTAATCATTTTCCGCAAATACTGTCATTTCCTTACAACTCTCTGTAAGTACGCCAGATGGCAACACAGAAAAATATGCATGTGTAGACATTGACAGCGCGCCACCCCAAATGATTCTATTGCTATCTTGAAAAACATTGTTACATACATTGTTTTTGAAAACAGTCGCTTCAGCGACGGCGTATTCGCGGCTCTGGAACCAGCTGCCGTGCCCTAACCCTAGGAGTTATGCAAATGATGGAAAAAGCTTTGTCCCGTTCGATCCGCCTGCTGTGCGTCAGCGGTGTGGCCTTCGGGATGCACGCGGCACATGCCCAAGAAACGCAAAGCGCGCCGCTGCAGCGTGTGGAAGTCACCGGCTCCCGCATTCGCCAGGTCGACATGGAAACGGCACAACCGATCCAGGTGGTGACCCAGGAACAGATTCAGAAGACCGGTCTGGTGACCGTCGGCGACATTATCAACAACCTGTCGTCGGTCGGCTCGCCGGACTTCAGCAAGGGCAGCACGCTGACCTCGAACTCGGAAAGCGGCGGCCAGTACGCCAACCTGCGCAACCTGGGCGCCAACCGCCTGCTGGTGCTGGTCGACGGCAAGCGCTGGACCCAGTCCGTCGACGGCTACACCGACCTGTCGACCATCCCGTCCTCGATGATCGAGCGCATGGAAGTGCTGAAAGACGGCGCTTCTGCGATCTACGGCTCGGACGCGGTCGCGGGCGTGATCAACATCATCCTCAAGAAATCGATGGAAGGTGGCCAGCTCAGCCTGTACGAAGGCGCCAACCAGCATGGCGGCGACAACAAAACCAAGGACTTCTCGCTGAGCTACGGCGCCGGCAACGACAAGGCCTCGATCATGTTCGGCCTGAGCCACACCGAACAGGGCGTGATCTGGGCGCGCGACCGCGACATCACCTCCTACACCTACGGTCCGAACCACATCAGTGGCGGCGCCGGTCCATGGGGCCGCATTGCCCCCCTGACCGCGGGCGGCACGGCCAATACGCCGAAATATGACAAGAACGGCGTGCTGACCAACCCGGGCTCGTTCAACCAATACCTGAACCATACCGGTGGCTTCAACGGCGTCGGCACCGGCAGCCCGTCGAACCTGCAAAGCAGCTACCACGACTTCACCGGCGCCCGCGACGACACCTTCAACTCGTCCTCGCAGATGCAATACCAGATGCCGACCAGGCTGGACAGCATCTTCACGAAGGGTTCGATCGAACTGCCGTATGGCATGCACTTCGCCTCCACCGCGATGTTCGCACAGCGTAACTCGAATTCCCAGAATGCCGGCTATCCGCTGAATTCGCTGACCCAGTCCGACTACCCGGTCTACATCGACAAGAACAATGCCTATAACCCGTATCCGGGCCAGGACCTGTTCTTCTACCGCCGCACCATCGAACTGCCGCGTACCACCGAAAACGAAAACCGCACGGTGCACATCGATGCCACCCTGTCGGGTGAGTTCAACGTCAAGGGCAAAACCTTCAACTGGGACGTGGGCTATAACCACAGCTCGGTCAGCGGCAGCATGGTCTCGAGCGGCAACCTGAACCTGCTGAACCTGAAACAGGCCCTCGGCCCGTCGTTCCGCAACGCGTCCGGCCAGGTCCAGTGCGGCACCGCGGCCAGCCCGATCCCGCTGGCAAGCTGCGTACCGTTCGACATCCTGGGCGGCCCATCGGCCTCGACCCCGGAAGCGCTGGCTTACATCAACTCGATCGGCCAGCACGGCTACGGCTCGACCACCAACAGCGCCACCGCCAACATCGCCGGCGAGATCTTCGACCTGCCGGCCGGCGCCGTCGGCGTCGCCGGCGGCCTGGAACACCGCGAAGTGCGCGGCTACGACACCCCGGGCCAGTTCGAGCAATCGGGCTACTCGACCGACCTGGCCGCCAACGCGACCTACGGCCGCTACAATGTCCGCGAAGCCTACCTGGAAGCCCGTATCCCGGTGCTGAAGGACCTGCCGTTCGTCAAGTCGCTGACCTTCGACGTGGCGACGCGCTACTCGGACTACAGCAACTTCGGCAACACCCACAACAGCAAGGTCAGCGTCGAATGGCGTCCGATCGCGGACCTGCTGGTGCGCGGCAACTGGGGCCAGGGCTTCCGCGCCCCGGCGCTGGGCGACACCTTCGGTGGCGGCTCGCAGAGCTTCGACTACTATCTCGACCCATGCGACAGCCAATACGGTGAAGCGAAGAGCAATGCGGCCGTGGCGGGGCGCTGCGCCACCGCGGGCGCAGGCGCAGGCTTCCGCCAGCTGGACCAGAACGGCAAGCCGATCACCGGCGCCGTCGAAACCCAGGGCGCCTACCCGTTCCAGAGCGGCGCCGGCAACCGCAACCTGCGTCCGGAGACCTCGGTCACCGATACCCTGGGCTTCGTGTACAGCCCATCGTGGCTGCCGGGTGCATCGGCGGCGCTGGACTTCTACCGCGTCAAGATCGACAACCGCATCACCGGCATCTCGGCAACCGACGTCGCCAACAACTGCTACGTCGAGAACAACCCGGCGTTCTGCTCGTCGATCCAGCGTAACGCCGCCGGCGAGATCACCAACCTGGCACACGGCAACACCAACCAGGGCGGCCTGAAGACCGACGGCATCGACCTGTCGCTGGCCTACCGCTTCCCGGCCACCCCGTACGGCCGTTTCGGCCTGAAGTCCGACACCTCCTACACCCACTCCTTCTCGGTGAAGGATTCGGCCGAGGCGGAATGGCAGAACTACACCGGCGAGTACTTCTACAACAAGTTCAAGTCGGTCACCTCGCTGGACTGGAGCCAGGGTAACTGGGGCGCCACCTGGACCGTGCGCTACTACAGCCCGACCAAGGACCAGTGCTGGGATACGGAAGATCCTGCCGAGTGCAGCAATCCGACCGGTTATACCCAGAGCTGGGGCACTGGTTACAACAAGCTGGGCTCGGTGGTCTACCACGACCTGAACGTGAACTACAAGACCTCGTGGAAAGGCCAGGTCATGGTCGGTATCAACAACGCCTTCGACAAGAAGCCGCGTATCGTCTACGCAGTCAACGGCGTCTCGTCGTCGGCCTCGTCGGTGGATCCGAACATGGCGCTGGACCGCTTCTTCTACGTGCGCTACAACCAGTCGTTCTGATTTAATTAGACGATAAATCGATGCCCGCCAGGTTCGCCTGGCGGGCATTTTTCATTGGACGCGGGTATCATGTACGGTCGCTCCAACAAAAACGAACCATGGTTATCAAACTCAAGAACGAAAAAGACATTGCGAAGATGCGCGTCGCCGGCCGCCTGGCGGCCGAGGTGCTGGAAATGATTTCGGAATACGTCGTGCCCGGCGTCTCCACCGAGGAACTCGACCAGCGCTGCAACGACTACATCCGCAAGGTGCAGAAGGCCACCCCGGCCAACGTCGGCTACCACGGCTTCCCCAAGACCCTGTGCACTTCCGTCAACGGCGTGGTCTGCCACGGCATTCCCAGCCCCACCGAGATCCTGCAGGATGGCGACATCGTCAACATCGACGTCACCGTGATCAAGGATGGCTGGCACGGCGACACCAGCCGCATGTACTTCGCCGGCACGCCCTCCCCGGAAGCGAAGAAGCTGGTCGACACCACCTTCGACGCCATGATGGCCGGCATCCGCGCGGTGCGTCCGGGCGCGCGCCTGGGCGACGTCGGCCACGCGATCCAGACCCTGGCCGAAAAGGCCGGCTACTCGGTGGTGCGCGAATACTGCGGCCACGGCATCGGCAAGGTCTACCACGAAGAACCGCAGGTGCTGCACTACGGCCGCCCCAACACCGGCCTGCTGCTGAAGGAAGGCATGACCTTCACGGTGGAACCGATGATCAACATCGGCGAGGCCGACGTCGAGCAGCTCGACGACGGCTGGACCGTGGTCACGCGCGACCGTTCGCTGTCGGCGCAGTGGGAGCACATGATCGTGGTGACCAAGAGCGGGTTCGAGATTTTGACGCCCTGGCCGAAGCAGAAGTAAGGCTGTGCGATAAAAAGAAAAAGCCCGCCGGTGCGAACCGGCGGGCTTTTTTGTTCTCCCGCTGGACGAGCCGGGGGAGATGCGGTAAGACAGGCTTAGAACGCGTAGCGTGCGCTGAAGTTGAAGTAACGGCCGTACGGGTTGTGCAGGTCTTCGTTGAAGCCGGCCGTAACCGAGGCGCTGTTCGGATCATAAGGCGCCTTGGTGTCGAACAGGTTCTGCACGTTGGCGTTCAAGACCCAGTGCTTGAAGCCGGAGTAGGTGTAGCCCAGTCCCACGGTGACCCATTCCTTGACCGAGCAGTCCGGGTAGTAGGCTTCGTACAGCGGGACCGACGTGTTGCGGTCGGCCGCGGCGTCGCTTGCCTTCTTGGTGCCGTAATGGCAGAACGGCTGCGCGTAGGTGGTGTCGCCGTCATAACGGCGCAGCAGCGAGACCGGACCGACGTAGGTGAGCGATGCGTTCACGTTGTGGTCGCCACGGGTCCAGCTGGTCGACAGTGTGCTCTTCCAGCGCGGCATTGCCGTGCCGGTGCTGAGCGCCCAGTCGCTGATGCCAGGGAAGCTGCCGGCGAGGTTGTGCATCGGATCGCCCTCGTGCTCCTGGACCTTGTACGACTGGATGTAGGTCGACCGCAGCGTGGTCGACAGCGAACCCCATTCGCCCAGCTTGTTGCGCAGGCGAGCTTCGATGTCCACGCCCTTGAGGTCGGTCATGCCCTGGTTCTGCCATGGCGTTGCGACCATCAGCAGCGCGCCGGTGCCCGGGATCGGCTGGCCGTTCGCACCCACCAGCTGGCTGGCGGCGGCGGTATCGCGGGTTACGTTCCCTGGGAAAGTATCTTCGTTCTTCAGCGCTTGGTCGGCGCTGCCCAGCACGATTTCATTGGTGCGCTTGATATGGAAGAAGTCGATCGTCGTGTCGAAGTTGCTGGTCGGCGAGAAGATCAGGCCGAAGTTGTAGCTCTTCGATTCTTCCGGTTTCAGGTCCGGATTGAAGCCGCCGGTGCCGGCGATGCTGCGCGAGCAATCCTGGGTGGTGCCGCCGCCCGGCAGCGGCGTGTTGTGGTCGGGTCCGCAACGCTTGGGATCCCACACGCCGCTCAGGAAGTACTGGGCGCCGCCGGCCACGATCTGGTTCAGCGACGGTGCGCGGAAGCCTTCGGCATAGGTGCCGCGCAACGCGAACTTGTCGCTGATGGTCCACTTGGCGCCGACCTTCGGCACGAAATTGGTCTTGAGGTCCGGGTATTTGTCGACGCGCCCGGCAAAGTCGAATTCCAGGTTCTTGAGTACCGGCGTGCGCAGCTCGACGAAGGCTGACTTGACAGTGCGGCCGCTGTCGAGGATGGTGTTGGCCAGGCCATAGATATCGCCCGAGGCGACCAGGGGATCCGGATTCAGGCTGACGGTCTCGCGGCGCGCTTCGGCGCCAAAGGCCACGCCCATTGCGCCGCCCGGCAGCTGGCCGAACTCACGCGACGCTCTGATGTCCCACTGGGCGATCTGGGCCTTGTTGTTGGTCAGCGAGTCATGCCCAAGAGTTGGGTCGGCCGCCACTTGGGCGAACGACAGGTTCTGGGTCATGATCTTGCGCAGCGTCGGCAAGTAAAGGCGGCCGTACTGGGTCTCGTCGCGTTCCGCCCGGTTCCACAGCAAGGCGCTTTCCCAGTCCCAGCCGAAATGCGTGCCGCGCAGGCCGGCGACGGCGCGGATGCCCTCGTTGATCGTCTGCGAACCGCCGCGCAGGTTGACGAAGCGGTAAGCGACCGACGAACGGGAATCCGTGAATGGATTGTCCGGATGGCCGATCGGCAGGATGGTCTGGTAAGGAACACCGACGCCGTTGGCCGTGAAATTGGTGACGCTGGTGGTGCCGATCGAAATCGGCGCGCCGGTGTACTCGCGGTTGTTGCGGGCGTAGCCGACATCGGCAAAGGCGGTGATTTCCCGGCCCAGCTTGACCTCGCCGTGGCTCATGACATTGATGTCCTTGCCATAGCCTTGGGCTTCGGCGAACTGGTCGACGTCATAGTTACAGAAAGTCCGGCCGATCAGGGTGCTGGTGGTCAGCAGGCCATCGTTGGCGACGCTACCGGTGATGCGCTCCGAGACCGGGCAGCCAAGGTTGAAGCGCATGTTGGTCGGGCCGGTGGCCTGGGTCACGCCGAAGCTGTTGCTGCCGTTGCGGGTTTCCTTGTAGTAGGTCGGGTATTGCGAGACCGAACTCGAATAGTTCGAGCGGAAGCGGCCGTTCAGCAATTGCAGTTGCTGGTATTCGATGTCGGTGGCGTCGCGGCGCGCGGTGCGGTCGCGCTGGCTCAGGTCCCCGGTGATCATGAAGGTGTAACCGTCGGCGTCGAGGTCGCCCTTGCCCCAGATGGCGTTCACGCCTTTCTTGCGGAAGTTGCCATCGTCGTTGGCGCCGCCGCGTGCCGCGATCTCGGTACCCTGGAAGTTGCGCTTGAGGATGAAGTTGATGACGCCTGCGATCGCATCGGAACCGTAGATCGCCGATGCGCCGTCCTGCAGCACCTCGATACGCTCGATGGCCGATACCGGAATGCTGTTCAAGTCATAGATGACAGAGTTGCCGTTGTTCGGGTCGGCATAAGGCGCCGGCGTGACACGGCGACCATTCAAGAGGATCAGGGTCGAGGACGAACCGAGCCCGCGCAGCGAGGCGGTCGAGGTGCCCTTGGCGAAGCCGCTGCCGCTGCCAAAGTCCTGGTTGCCGTCGGTACCCATCGACGGAATGTATTTCATCAGGTCGGCGACTGTGGTCGCGCCGGTGCCCTTGATGTCCTGCGCCGTCATCACGCTTAGCGGCGACGTGCCTTCCTTGTCGGTACGCTTGATGTTGGAACCCGTCACATACACGGTGGCGGGAGCAGCCGACGCGGTGGCGCCGGTGGAGGTCGTGTTGGCGCTGGTGGCGCCGTTCTGGGCCGCTGCATACGGAGCGGCTCCGATAGCGAGCAACACGGCAATTACGCTGGGTTTCAGCACGAGCGATTTGTTCAAGTTCATCTCTCTTCGCAAATGTTATGGGGTAACGTGCATACGTCACGAATCCAGTGTGCCAAAGAGATGACGATTGGAAAATATGTTTTTATTACATCCTGATGATTTGTAAGTAAATGTATCCTTTTTGATACAGATCAAAGTTGTATTTACATCGTTTTAGCAATTTATTAGCGATAAACGTATAACTAAGCGCGGAAAATTTGGGTTGAATTGCCTACTTAATGCCGTTTAACGAAAATGTTTCATGCATTGCAATAGTGCGGATCTGCACCACGGTGATACAAAAATGCACCAAAGTGTGAGAATTCAGCCGTCCATCCGGCCTCGTAAATACGTGCCACTCCGGCCTGAATACACGATGCCAGCGCCGATCAGCCCAAAAAAAACGCTCCCGAAGGAGCGTTCCAGTTGCCGAAGCAGCCGTTTATTTCGCGTTCATCAGCGCCACGGTGGTATCCAGCATGCGGTTGCTAAAGCCCCACTCGTTGTCATACCAGGACGAGACCTTCACCAGGCGGCCCGAGACCTTGGTCAGGGTCGAATCGAAGTTCGAGGATGCCGGATTGTGGTTGAAGTCCACCGACACCAGCGGCTCGGTCTGGTAGGTCAGGATGCCGGCCAGCGGGCCCTCGGCGGCGGCCTTCATCAGGCTGTTGATCTCTTCCACGGTCGTGTCGCGCTTGGCGATGAAGGACAGGTCGACGATCGAGACGTTGATGGTCGGCACGCGGATCGCGTAGCCATCCAGCTTGCCGTTCAGTTCCGGCAGCACCAGGCCGACCGCGGCGGCGGCGCCGGTCTTGGTCGGGATCATCGAGGACGTTGCCGAACGGGCGCGGCGCAGGTCTTCGTGCATCACGTCGGTCAGCACCTGGTCGTTGGTGTAGGCGTGGACGGTGGTCATCAGGCCGTTTTCCAGGCCGATGGCATCGTTCAGCGGCTTGACCAACGGGGCCAGGCAGTTGGTGGTGCAGGACGCGTTCGAGATCACGGTGTCCGAGGCTTTCAGGACCGTATGGTTGACGCCATAGACGATGGTGGCGTCGACATCCTTGCCGCCCGGTGCGGAGATGATGACTTTCTTGGCGCCGCCCTTCAGGTGGGCCGAGGCCTTTTCCTTGGTGGTGAAGAAGCCGGTGCACTCCAGCACCACGTCCACGCCCAGCTCGCCCCACGGGATCTCGGCCGGATTACGCTGTGCGAACACGCGGATCTTGTCGCCGTTGACGATCATGCTGTCGCCCTCGACCACGACGGTGCCCGGGAACTTGCCGTGGGTGGTGTCGTAGCGGGTCAGGTGGGCGTTCGATTCGGCGTTGCCGAGGTCGTTGATCGCCACGATCTGGATGTCCTGCTTCTTGCCGCCTTCGTAGAAAGCGCGCAGCACATTGCGGCCGATGCGGCCATAACCGTTGATTGCTACCTTGATCGTCATTGATTCACTCCTGATTGAAAGAAATTTCTTATCACGCAAGCATAGCGCGAAACACCCGCCACACGCGCCCGTCTCCTGACACGTGCGGCGGCGCCTACCCCACTATCAAGCAGTCAGTACCGACTTGACCTTGCCAACGACATTTTCGACGGTGAAGCCGAAGTATTTGAACAGCACCGGCGCCGGCGCCGATTCGCCGAAGGTGTCGATGCCGACCACGGCGCCTTCCAGGCCGACGTACTTGTACCAGAAGTCGGTCACGCCGGCTTCGATCGCCACCCGGGGGATGCCCTTGCCCAGCACCTCGGCCTTGTAGGCGGCGTCCTGGCGCTCGAACACGTCGGTCGACGGGATCGAGACCACGCGCACGGCGATGCCCTGGCCGGCCAGGGTGTCGGCGGCCTTCACCGCCAGTTCGATTTCCGAACCGGTCGCGATCAGCACGGCGCGCGGGTTGTGCACGTCGCGCAGCACGTAGCCACCCTTGGCGATGTTGGCGATGGTGAGCGCGTCGCGTTCCTGGTACGGCAGGTTCTGGCGCGAGAAGATCAGGGTCGACGGACCGTCCTTGCGCTTGACCGCCTCGCCCCAGGCCACCATCGATTCGGTGGTGTCGCATGGGCGCCAGTTGTCCAGGTTCGGGATCAGGCGCAGCGAGGACACGTGCTCGATCGACTGGTGGGTCGGGCCGTCTTCGCCCAGGCCGATCGAGTCGTGGGTGAACACGAACAGTGCGCGCAGCTTCATCAGCGCGGCCATGCGCAGCGCGTTGCGGCTGTAGTCCGAGAAGGTCAGGAAGGTGGCGCCGAAGGGGATGTAGCCGCCGTGCAGGCCGATGCCGTTCATGATCGCCGACATGCCGAATTCGCGCACGCCGTAGTTGATGTGGTTGCCCGGGGTGCCCGAGCGCAGCGCGATCGATTCCTTCCAGTTGGTCAGGTTCGAGCCGGTCAGGTCGGCCGAGCCGCCCAGGAATTCCGGCAGGATCGGGGCCAGGGCCTGGATCGCGTTCTGGCTGGCCTTGCGGGTGGCGATGTTTTCTTTCTTCTCGACGGTCGAGGCGATGGCGGCGGCCAGGGTCGCTTCGAACTGGCCCGGCAGCTCGCCCTTCATGCGGCGCTCGAATTCGGCGGCCAGTTCCGGGAATTGCGCGCGGTAGCCGGCGAACAGCGTGTTCCATTCGGCCTCGGCAGCGGCGCCCTTCGCCTTCTGGTCCCAGGCTTCATAGATCGGCGCCGGGATGTCGAACGGGATCGCATCCCAGATCAGGTGCTCGCGCACCGCCGCGACTTCCTTCTCGCCCAGCGCGGCGCCGTGCACCTTGTCGCCGCCCTGCAGGTTGGGCGAGCCCTTGCCGATGATGGTCTTGCAGCAGATCAGGGTCGGGCGGTCCGAGGTCTTCGCTTGCGCGATCGCCGCATCCACCGCTTCCACGCTGTGGCCGTCCACGTCCGGAATCACGTTCCAGCCGTAGGCGGCGAAGCGCTGCGGGGTGTCGTCGGTGAACCAGCCTTCGACCTTGCCGTCGATCGAGATGCCGTTGTCGTCGTACAGCCAGACCAGCTTGTTCAGGCGCAGGGTGCCCGCCAGCGAGGCCACTTCGTGCGAGATGCCTTCCATCAGGCAGCCGTCACCCACGAAGGCGTAGGTGTGATGGTCGACGATGTCGAAGCCCGGACGGTTGAATTCCTTCGCCAGCAGCCATTCCGCCAGCGCCATGCCGACCGAATTCGCAATACCCTGGCCGAGCGGGCCGGTGGTGGTTTCCACGCCCGGGGTGATGCCGACTTCCGGGTGGCCCGGGGTCTTCGAATGGAGTTGGCGGAAGTTGCGGATGTCGTCCATCGACAGGTCGTAACCCGACAGGTGCAGCAGCGCGT
>Ga0308168_1003484_pt1 | contig 11995 bp, 17 predicted proteins | sample PhyCR2_FD_202133 | JGI IMG/M metagenome (GOLD analysis project Ga0308168, IMG submission 202133) | Phyllosphere microbial communities from UC Gill Tract Community Farm, Albany, California, United States - DLSLRC.R2 | ecosystem: Host-associated > Plants > Phyllosphere > Unclassified | place: USA... | reverse complement strand
TCCCCATTGTGCGACAGCGAAACAGAAGTAATGCTCAATCTATTGCGCCGCTTAACTGGCAACGTAGCGGCATGGCTAGGACAAGAAGCCTATGACGTGGCGGAGAGGGAGCAAACACAATGAAAGCTCTAATCATCGAGGCCACCCCTGACGGCATCAACTTTATGCAGCGCAATGAGTCAGGCAACTACCAACATCAAAAGCTAATTGGCTACAAGACCGCTATCAAGTCGCTAGATGCGGGTGGCTATGACCATGACCTGTACAACGGGTTGCGAGTCACCGCAGCGATTTACGAAGGCCAATCACTCGGTTACTTCACCCCAACAGACGAACAGAACATGGTGATTCATCGCTGGATTGTGGCGACCTTGTTCATTCACGACCAGTTAGCGAAAAACGGCACGGTGGAAGTGACCGAGGAGGACGGGAGCAAAGGTGAAGCGGTGATGTATATCGGCGAGCATGGCGGCATGAGCATCTACCCCGCGCCGGAACGATTGGCACTGGCAAACAACCTTGAGGCTATCGCCTGTGAGATGTACAGGGATAACCCATGCGCCGCAGCCGTACAAATGTATCAGATGTTTGTTGAGGTCAAAGATGGCGCATTGTGCCTGTCTGAGTGGGGGCTTGATGGGCTAACCGTCCTACATGATGGATTTATCGAATCGCTGAATGCCGAAGGTATACCAGCCGCAACAGTGAAGCACTAGGGGGAACAATGCGTAATATCGACCTAATCAACCAAGTGACTACCGAAGCGGCGGGAAACTGGCCTTACATTATGCAGAGCCTCAATATTGCCGTGCCTGACAACCCGCGAAAACATGCGCCTTGCCCCCACTGCGGGGGTAATGACCGCTTTCGTTTCGATGACAAAGGAAAAGGCAGTCATATCTGCAACCACTGCGGGGCTGGCGATGGCCTAGACCTCATTAAGAAGGTGAGCAACTGCGACACGACCGAAGCCGCCAAGATGGTTGCTGATGTGTTGAATGTTGATTACCGGGTGAGTGAATCAGACCCTATTGCCGACCAGAAAAGACATGATGAAATCACTGCCAAGCGCACCAAACAGGCAGAAGCACAGCGTAAGCGTGAAGAATTGGAACAGGCCGAGCGCAAAGAGCAATTCAACCGTAATTACAGCGTTCTATCAGCCAAGACAACCACGGGGGAAAGTGAGTACCTGATAGCCAAAGGTTTAAACGGCATCGACTGCCAACTGTTACCCGATGGATCTATTTTGCTGCCCCTGACTGATGGCGATGCGAATATTGTCGCCGCACAGACTATCTCAGAGATAGGCAGTAAGAAACTGGTGGCAGGTTCAGCCAAGCAAGGCTCATATCACGCCGTCAACGCGCCTGATGGCGTTCAAGCGGTAATCCTAGCCGAAGGGTACGCTACAGCACTGAGCGTTGGCCTGATGCGTCCTGATGCCTTAGCGGTGGCAGCGATTGACGCAGGGAACCTTACACCCGTAGCCGAGGTGATGCGTTCCAAATATCCCCACTCTCAAATCATCATCGCCGCCGATAACGACCACCACGATAACGAACCCAATACAGGAGAGTTAGCAGCGATTAAAGCGGCTCAGGCTGTTTTTGGGTGGCTGACCCTACCACAGGGCGACCATAAAGCAGATTGGGATGATTACCGCCAACAATACGGCTTAGACGCAGCGACACGCGCATTTAACGAAGGATTGTACCAACCAGAAGGAACAAGCATGACGGCAACGCTACAGGTGATTGACGGTGGCAAAGATGACAAGAAGCAAGCCGACCCACTCAAGCCACACGTTAAAAGCCGAAAGGATGGCGTGTACTGGATCACCCCGAAGGTGGACAAGGTAAGCGGCGAGGTTATCAATAACGAGAGCTGGCTAGCTTCGCCGTTGGAAGTGATCGGAACCGGGCGCGATGACAAAGACCAATATCTGATTTTGCGCTGGCATCCCTACGGAGAAAGCGAAACCGTCACCGCCCCGCTACCCCTCGCTGATATTGGCGAACGTGAAGGCTGGCGAACCCTTAAAGCAGGTGGCGTGAATATCACCACTAAAGGCAGTTTACGAGCGATTCTAGCCGATTGGTTACAAATGAGTGGCAATCGTGAAATCTGGCGCGTGAGTCACGCCACTGGCTGGCAGTGTGGCGCTTATATCATGCCGGACGGTGAAATCATCGGAGAGCCTGAGCGACCTGTTTTATTCAGTGGGCGCAGTAGTGCGGCATCCGGTTACAAGGTGAAAGGTAATACCGAGAGCTGGCGTGATTCAGTCGCTCGACTTGCCGCGGGTAACTATTCAATGATGACAGGAATCGCCGCCGCACTGGCTGCCCCGATGATTGGCCTGTCCGGTGCGGATGGGTTCGGCATTCACTTTTACCAACAATCGAGCGCAGGTAAGACCACCACCGCCAACACTGCCGCGAGTCTCTACGGCGACCCTGACGCATTGCGCCTGACATGGTACGGAACGGCTCTTGGTTTAGCCAATGAAGCTGCCGCCCACAATGACGGATTAATGCCGCTAGATGAAGTAGGCCAAGGCGCTGACCCGGTGAGCGTTTCGCAATCTGCTTATGCCCTTTTTAATGGGGTGGGTAAGTTACAAGGGGCTAAGGAAGGCGGGAACCGTGACTTAAAACGCTGGCGCACAATGGCGATTAGTACGGGAGAAATGGACATGGAAACCTTCATTGCTACCAGCGGCAGAAAGACTAAGGCGGGGCAACTGGTACGACTGCTTAACATTCCCATGAGTAAATCAGTACGCTTTCACGAATACCAGACCGGGAAGCAACACGCTGACGCGCTCAAAGATGCCTATCAAAATCATTATGGTGCTGCCGGGCGTGAGTGGATTAAATGGCTCGCTTCAAACCAGAACCAAGCGATTGAGACAATACGCGAGTGTGAGGAACGCTGGCGAAACATGATCCCCGCTGATTATGGGGAACAGGTTCACCGTGTAGGCGCACGATTCGCTATCTTAGAAGCCGCATTGCTCACAGGGCGAGTAATCACTGGATGGGATGAACAGACGTGCCGTGATGCGATACAGCACAGCTACAACGCATGGCTAATGGAGTTCGGTACTGGCAACAAAGAGCACCAGCAGATTATCGAACAGGCTGAGGCGTTTCTTAACTCATACGGGCTAAGCCGATTTGCTCCACTGCCCTATGACCCGACTAATTTACCCATTCAGAACTTGGCGGGATACCGAAGCAAAGGCAAGCATGACGATGACCAGATAACTTTTTATACCTTCCCGAAAACGTTTGAGAAAGAGATAGCCACTGGCTTTAATCACAAACAGTTTGCCGAGGTATTGAAACAGGCCGGAATGCTAACACCGCCAGCCAATGATAGAGGCTATCAAAGAAAGTCGCCCCGGGTAGATGGCAGACAGATAAACGTGGTGGTTCTTAACTTCATGCCGGAGGAGAGCGAAAGCACAGAATAGTTTTTTTCATGTGCGTGTTTTTTATGTTGGTTCAGTTGGTTCAGTTAGTTCAGTGGTTTATTAGTATTGATTTATAAGGGTTTTACTCCTGAGAGTGAACCAACATTGAACCAACAATTAGCCATTTTGAACCAACATTGAACGCATAGAATTCTGTCTGGGTGGCAGTGAATCAACAAATTACCCGGTAAAACAACGTCAAATTTAAAGAAAAGGTGAATATATGACCGCACAAATCTCAGCACATGGGCGTATCGTGGCAGATGTCACCACCCGCACCACAGCAAACGGTAAAGAAATGGCAATGGCGCGACTAGCTGTTAATCTGCCATGCAATAACGCAGACGAAGGACAGGCGACCTACTGGCTAGGCGTGGTTGCGTTCGGTAAACAGGCCGAGGCACTGGCGAAGCACTCAAAGGGCGACATGATAAGCGTGGCCGGTAATATGCAGTTGAACCAGTGGGCAGGACAAGACGGCGTGAAGAAGGAACAGGCTCAGGTGATTGCTGATTCTGTTATCAGTGCTAAGACCGTTAGACCGTCCGGCAGGAAGTCCACCCCTCAAGCACCGAAGCCACAGAGCAACGTGCCGCCTGAGTATGAGAACTATCCTTTTAACGATGAACCGGAGTTTTAACCATGACCGACAGCAACGAAGCCAAACGCCCTGTATTATCGTTAAAGCGTAAATCAGCACCGAAGCCAGACGAAGCAGAGAAAGCACCACAGAAGCCCGTACAGGCGGTAGGAAAAAGTAAAAAGAAGATGAAGAAGAACGCCAAGCACAAACACAAGCAAATGCTCAGGCTGATAAGCATCTTCCCTGCCCTACTGAGCGAAGAAGAACCGAAGCCTTTTAAAGTTGGGATCCTTGAGGACATGGCAAAGTACATTGCCGACAATGAACTTACTTTCGGCATCGGACAAGTGAAATCAGCACTCGCTCGATACACGTCAAACTATCGGTATCAGAAAGCACTGGCGGCTGGTGGGGATCGTTACGACCTAGACGGCAATCCATGCGGAGAAGTCACGCCAGAGCAACAGGCAGCGGCCTCAGAGAAGTTAAGCTAAGAGAAACTGGCCGCCAATGCGGCCTATAGGGTCAGAGATCATTAATGATTTTAGATTTAGTTGTTTCGTACTCCGAATCAGTAATTAAACCTTCCTCTAGCATTCTTTTGGCGTTTTTGAGTCGCTCGACATGTCCAGATTCACTGTTATCGTTAATACTTGAAGTATTACCAAAACCATTAAACCCACCAGATTTAGCTCTTAACTCCTCTAGTTCCCTTTGGCGTCTTTTTTCACGCCAAGATTGCTCGTGGGTTTGCGCTAAACGGTAAACTTCCTGAGCTTCATTTTTTCTCAGGCCGGTAAAATCGACCCCATATACGCCACCTTCACTAGCTAAATCAGGTTGAGATAATGCTCTTATTGTAAAAGTACTTCCGAATATCCCCGCCTTGATATGAGCATTTTTAATGTCTTGCCATCTAATATCTACTGGTGTAAAGCCGCCGAGTAAGCCTCTTTTCATCCCTATGAATCTGCCTGTTGTTGCGCAAATGATCACTCGACGATGCGTTAGAGCAAATAACCTTCTTTGTACCGCAACTTTTAATAGTTTTTCACCTGGCACAAGCATCGAGTCAAGATAACCGAAGGCTTTCTCCAATCCTTTTTCTACTTGTACGGTTTGTGCGGGTGTCGCAGAGTCAACGTTGCTCATAAATATTCCTAATAATTAAAACGATATTAACGATTAATATACAAGTTAAGCCCAAATATCTTAAGAAAAATCTGAGCCAATAGAGATTTATCCCTAAAAGTGAAACATTAGTATTAATTATTTCACTTATTGCATGTATGATTATCATCCAAATGGATATAAAAGCGAGCAGACTCGATGAATAAATCAACCTTAAAACCAGTCTTACTAACTCGAGAGCAAATCGAAGCACTACAAGCGATTCAGCGCGAGGAACGCAGCAAATCACCGCTCAATATCGCTCCAACAATCCACGTTATCGCCCGTCACCTCATGGCCAAGGCGTTAGAGCAATTAGAAAAGGATCACCAATGCCTAAAACTAAAGACATACCCGTAAATATTGACGGGGTAGACACAGTTATTTCATTACGCAGTAACTACGCCGGAAATAAGCAGGCGCTTGTTGAAGAAGTTAAGGCAATCAATCAACGCCTAAACTGCGTGACTCAAGGTAAAGAGCCACCCCCTAGCATGGAAAGTAAAGAACGAATGGTTGAGATAGAAAAAGGCTTTATGTCTGGTATAGCTGGAACTCGGCATTAAGGGGATATATGTCAGCTAATTGGATGCGCCATTTTGAAATTCAGGTATTCGGGAAAGACGGAAAAGGTATTAGCCTGACTGACTTGAAGGTGACGTTTGAGATTCAGAAGCAGCCAGCAACTATCTTCAATGGGTTTGTAGGTGACTTCAAAATCTATAACCTGTCACCAACTACGCAGAACATTCTATTAGGTCAAGAATACACCCGCATTCGCGTTATCGCTGGTTATAAAGGGAATCCCGACCAGTTCGGTAACTACCCTGACGAGAACATCGGCCTGATTTTTAATGGCGACATCCGATTCTCTATCGCAGGGCAAGATAACATTACTGATTCCTGGGTACGCTTACAGTGCCTTGATAGTTGGGAAGGCCATATGAAAGCAGCAGTGAGTACGACTATTGCTGCCGGATGGAAGTTTGACGACATATTCCGTGTTGCGATGCAAAGTTATGCACCCTATGGGATCACCGCTGGCGAGATAACGACTTTCCCAGATACAGTATTCCCCCGCGCTAAAACACTTCATGCCTCAACGAATGAAATCATCAATGACCTAGCTCGGCAATGTGACGCGCACTGGTGGTACGAAGACAATAAGGTGCATATCGTCAAAGAGTCGAAGCCCATTGATAACCTAGTCGTGCTGAACGCTGATACTGGCCTGATTGGTAGGCCACAGCAAACGATGGGCGCTGGTGTTAATGTGCGCTGCCTGATTAACCCGAATATCAAACTAGGTGGACTCATTCGCTTAGACCAGGGTTCGGTATATCGTACGGCACTAACGACTGAGCAGATTGCCAAATCACCGGCGCATATCAACACAGCCGAGCAAGACGGGAACATATACGTTGAAGATTTACCGGGCGGAGTAGGCGCACAGCCAGCGGCAATAAATACCGATGGCGATTACTTTGTAGGTAGCATTGATTACACAGGCGATACACGGGGTCAAAACTGGTATATGGATCTGCTTTGTCTGGCTAAAAATGCGAAAGCCCTTGAATCGCTATCTACAATAGATTTAACCACCCCCATTCAATAGGCCAACGATGAAAAAACTACTCGCACTACTCATACTCGCACCACTTACCGCCAGTGCCTTTCAGTGCGGGAGTTTTAGCGTTCACCTCGACCGCTATCAATCAAGCATCAACGGCGACCGAGTAAAGGTACTAGGCCAACAGTTCACAGGTGCGCCCCGCGATTACGATAACTCAGTTATTACGCTGCTACCTGACTCAATCACAGTAAACGACCGGATGTATAAGCTAACCACGACAGCCGGACAATCAACACTAGAGCTACTGACCAAAGAGAACCCGCCGAGGGCATTGAACCGTGAAAGATGCGGCAAGGCGAATATCACTGACCTGATGGAATGATGATTTAGTGGCACGTTAGAGCAACCATACTTTGATGCTTTTGAGAACAGTAAGCGCGCGGGCGCGAAGATTTTATTACGATCATCACGCGAGCAAGGTTTTTCGGACATCACTACGCGAGAAGCCAGAGTGTAAAATACACTTTGGCAATTCACCAAGGAGCGAACCATGCCGACCACGAAGAAGAAAACGAACCGGTATTTTAATGGTGTAGAAACTACACGTTTAATCGTGACGGTAGAGAGTTCGCTGGTGGCTCAAGTTGACGACCTGATAGGCGTTAGAAGGTACGGTCATATTAATCACCCCTGCCGCCGTAACCGCGCTGAGTTCGTTAGACAGGCCATCGCCGAGAAGCTGGCGCGTGATAGTAACCAATAAGGAATATTCATGCCTCCTGATAGCAGGAAAGAACAGGGAAAACACCCTACCCGCTGGACTAAAGGAACATCCGGTAATCCAAGCGGCAGACCCGGTAAAGGCGCAGAGATTAGACGCCAACTAATGGATCTCACTCCCGATGCGATGAGGTCGATAACTGAAGGCATCAAAGCTGGTGACACCGCTTGCTTAAAGATATGGGCTGACCGTTGCGACCCTGTAAGCAAGTCCACAATGCCCACCGTTGAATTCCTCGCAGACACTACCGACCTAACCCGTTTCAGTATGTCTGTATTAGCCGCTATCAGCCGTGGAGAAGTAACCCCTGATATTGGCGCACATATCATTAACGCTGCCGCTAGCGTTGCCAGAGTAGCTGAGATTGACGAGGTAAGACGAGAGATGAAAGAGATACTAGAACGACTAGAGGCTATGGAAAATGACAAATCGTAAAACGCTCGATTCAATAAAGAACCGGCTTAACAACCTATCGCCTCATGAGCGCATTAATGGGCTTGAGCTGGTGGGCATAGATAAAGACCCGAACGGCGATATTGTAATTGCGAGTAAGTCTTACATTCCTTTCGGTAAGCACGGCGGCGAGGCATGGCAAGAGGTTTATCCAGAGGGCGACCCGCGCCGAGTGAAATGGGAAGGCAATGTATGAGTAATAGAGCCACCCTATCCAAGATTAAGTCTAAGCTATCGGCCTTCGAGAGTAACGATGCCAATACTGATATAGCCATCATATCCGTACTGATGGATGAAATATCCGGTAATCGACCATTAGGCGCGGCGGATTCAATCGAGAAAGCACAGCACAAGCGCACAGGTTATTCATTCCCGCACGGTAAAGACCTCAGGGCAGTTCTATCTCAGTAATACCAACCGGACTACCATTGAGAACCTGTCAAAACTTGACATTGAACGGAGGTGTGAGAAATATTTCGTACACCCCCAACGAGGACAGCCATGACAATTAACCAACAATCAAGTTGGGGCGGAAAGCGCAAAGGCTCAGGCGCACCGATGGGGAATACTAACGCTGTGAAGCACGGAGAGAGGAGCAGACAGGCTTTCTTCCCGTTAGTAGTACCCGATTACTTCACGGCCACAGAGAGCAACAGAGCGCGTAATCTAATACTCGCGAAGCGATGGGCTGAACTATGTGCCATGAACCCACCGCCACGCACTGAACACTATCGGGAAATGATGCTGATTAATGGCCTTATGGGGCAGCATACCGACCGCATGATAGCGCAGACCATAAAGGCCGGCAGATAACAGGGCTAGTCATACGATCGACAGTTGCTACACTGCCCTTTTCACAGTGAGGGCGACCAATGCTAGACCGTACATCGTTAGAATTAGCCGTGCTACAGATGGCTCGACTACAGGGCGAGAAGTTGGACAGACACACGCTCTACACCACTCGCAACGAGATTAGAAACGCGCTGGCAGCAAAGGAAAGGTGGCGGCGAACAATGGAAGCACCTCCCTACCAGTGGAAGAAACCACGCCCGCCGCGGTAGTTGATGATGATCAAATAAGCGCACTTTTTTCTATTTGTTATACTCAAATATGTGAGATATTAGCCGCCGTTAATTTCAGTTCACTAAAGTATTCGCGGAGATTCTAAAATGGCAGTTACAACCCTTAACAGTGTGGCAGATTTTTTGCTGTGCTTTGCTCAAGAGCACGGGGATGTTATGACACCGCTGAAACTACAAAAAATGGTTTTCTACGCTGATGCGTGGTTCATGGCTTTAAACGACGGTAACGAGCTCATTGCTGATAAATTTGAAGCTTGGGTGCATGGGCCTGTAGCTAGGGACTTGTATATCCGTTTTGCTGATTATAAATGGCAGCCAATTTCTGAAGAGATAGAGTGTCCAAAACTGGCACCTAACGTTGTCGAGCACCTAGAAGAAATTTACCAAGTGTTTGGTGGTTATTCAGCTTATGAGCTAGAACAATTAACGCACCAAGAAGCACCTTGGATTCAGGCTCGAGGAAATAAAGCTGCCAATGAAATTTGCCGCACAGACATAGATAAAAATTTAACAGCTGAATTTTATCGCGGAATGATGTCCTAAAAGTGGGTAAAGGCAGAATAAAATCAGGGCAAGTCCCTTCCAGTGGCAGAATTGTTGCTGGAAGTCCTTTGCCAGTTAAGTCTACCCTTAGTTTTTCCTTTCAATATATTGATTCTACGCATGATAAATTTGGCTTTTCTAATCAAGACCCAAGTTATTTTTGTAAGGTAATAGAAAGGCTTAAAGATATATCATCACTGACATCACTAGAATTCACTACAAATCGTAATCCATCCTTAAAATCTCACTGTATTGAATGGCACACCACATCTGAACCTAATGGTTTTGCTCACTTAAATGAGCAGTTTCAGAGTTATCCGCCATATCAATTTGCAATATCAAGAAATGAGCATGGCCGTGTGCATGGATTCTTCACTGGAAGTGTCTTCAATATCGTCTGGCTCGACCCCGGGCATAAACTTTATCCCGCGCAATAAATTTATGTATAGCATACTGCCGCCGCTATTTTCGTAGCGGTGTCCTTTTGACGCTTCCACGCGCTGTAGATGTCCTTATCCCATGTCTTACCCGCTCTAGTCTGATAACCTGCCTCGTTAATCCTTTGAGCAATTACACGCCCGTTATCAAGACCCTGTTTTATGGTATCTGCCACCACTTGAAGCACAACCGCTTCATTGTATGGATGCGGAGGGATGCCCTGCTTACCACCAATTAACGCCGCAGCCGCCGTTTCCATGCGCTCAACTAGGGCAATCATACGGTTATCGGGATTATCATCTGGCTGGCTGAGTTTGTGGCGCATAGCGTCAATGAGCCACGCAGTTTTATCAGTGCCAGACTCACTCACAGCATTGGTAAATGATTCGACCAGCTCAGCAGGAACGCGGAAAGTGACGGACAGTGATTTACTCATTATGACCACCAGCAAAGGGGGATAGTGAGTAATTTTACCACTGTAAGACAATGTAAGACAGCAAATAAGCCGTGATAATGTTGGTTCACTCACTCCCAATGTTGGTTCAAAACGCATTTTGGTTGGTTCACTTTTCGAGAAAAATACCAATTAAAACAAACGTATTTACAAATTGAACCAACTGAACCAACTGAACTAACGTGTTTTTCTATATTTATAATAAAGAGTGAGTGAACGGCGAGGATTTCAAAAACCGGATTAAAGAGAGGTGAAGCTATTTTCGTAGCTTCGGTGATGGCCTACGAAACTATCGTAAGTACATACGAAAGACCTACCGACAAATCAGGCGGCAGTTTTACCCTTTAAGTGCAAAACCACTAATTTGTGGTGATTAGCGATACGGTGATTCCCTTAACGATAGCAAAGCCCTGATTAGGGCTTAGCGCATAACTGCGATAATTCCGTAGTTAAGTTTTACGAATCTTTCGTAATACCGAAGTACCGATTGTTTGATGGGTTTGCCAGCCACTAGCAGAGGCTCACAATAGAGTTACCGATAGTTACTCTGTTAGCTGGTGGGCGAAAGCATCAACAGAGTAAAAGTTGCTTACCCTGTTAGTTGCGAGCCAATGAGATTGGCGCACAGAGGCAGAATGTTGCCTTAGCTCATTGTCTGAGAGTTACCGACAGTAACGCACAAAGTAGGTGGCTCCGAAATCGGAGGCTCCTAGAGGTGGTGATCGAAAGCGCAGATTTACGTTATCGAGATAATCAGAGGGTTACAAAATTATTGTGACTGTCACTCGATAGGTTCCCTTCAAATCAAGGCGACCAGAGCGCAGTTCTACGCTTTGCTGTTTAATCATGTGTTTAACACACATTTAGAACCCGCCTCAAAATTGAGGAGGGGGTGGCGCGGCTCAAAATTAAGCCCACTGATTTAATTGATAAATGACCACCACCCCGCAGACCTACTACACTAAAAACGCAGTGACCTACCCTACCCCATGAAGACGGTAAGATTACGGCAAGGTCACTGGCTTAAACATTGCGCTAAGAACCGATGAAACACTTAGGTAACACTAAGGTTTAACGGGGATATTACGGAGAGGTTTTTGCTCGATGGCTCACCGTCGGGATCTAACCAACTGACAGAATCAGGAAAGAGAATTTACTTACTGAATGGCGGGCTTCAGTTGTGCAAAAATCAGCCGTATTTTTAAGTGACAAAACAAAATGGGGGCATTATTGGGGGCATGTTATTAATTACACCGTATATTAATCATTATAAATCAGGAATATAATGCTTATTATCGAATCCTATAGGGGTACCATTTCAACATCCACCACCCTCCAGTAACGTCTACTCATCCCAGTAAAATCAAGTATCAAAGCCAACCTCTTGTCTACTAACGTCCAGCAATATCCACTGTATTCCATTGGCACATAGATAGA
>Ga0308168_1003483_pt1 | contig 11999 bp, 9 predicted proteins | sample PhyCR2_FD_202133 | JGI IMG/M metagenome (GOLD analysis project Ga0308168, IMG submission 202133) | Phyllosphere microbial communities from UC Gill Tract Community Farm, Albany, California, United States - DLSLRC.R2 | ecosystem: Host-associated > Plants > Phyllosphere > Unclassified | place: USA... | reverse complement strand
ATTGGCCTCATCACCATTCCCATCCCTGTGACGGTAACTTTGTCACAAATTTCCATATGACCATTAATCACGCTGGCGCCACCAATCATACAGTAGCGACCAATTTTCAGACTACCAGCCATGATAACACCACCAGCCACTGCGGTATTGTCGCCAATCACCACATTGTGTGCAATCTGGCATTGGTTATCTATGATAACACCATTCCCTATTTGGGTGTTATCGAGAGCACCGCGATCAATGGTGGTACAAGCACCAATCTCTACACGATCGCCAATAATCACCGTGCCCAACTGCGGGATTTTCACCCAGTTGCCGCGATCATTAGCGTAACCGAAGCCATCAGAACCAATTACCGTACCGGACTGAATCAGACAGTCAGAACCGATTTCGACTTCGTGATAGACAGAAACATTGGCCCAAAGACGTGTCCCGGCACCAATTTTGGTTTTTTTACCGATGAAACATCCCGCGCCGATGACCACATTATCACCGAGGATCACGTCAGATTCGATCACTGCATTCGCACCGATCGAAACGTGTTGACCTAGCTGTGCGCTGGGATCAATTACCGCGCCGGAAGCAATATGGTTAGCCGGTTGCGGTGTGGTATCCAGCAACTGGGCCATACGGGCGTAGGTCAGATACGGGTTTTTAACCACCAGCGCAGCGCCAGGGAAAAATTCCAGATCCGCTTCAGTGAGCACCACGGCTGAAGCCTGACAGGCTGCGAGCTGCTCGCGGTAACGGCTGTTTGATAGAAACGTGATCTGACCAGGTTGGGCGGATTGCATAGAAGCAATGCCGGAGATGGCGATATCGCCATCTCCGTGCAATTCTGCATCCAACTGCTGGGCTAAATCAGCCAGTCGAATTGAAGACATGACTTATTTAACCTGTTTCAGAACATCAGCGGTGATGTCTTTAGATTTAGCAGCGTAGGCAACCGCATTCTGGTCAATAACGACGTCGTAACCTTCGCTATCTGCCACTTTCTGCACGGCATCCTGAATGCGGCTCAGGATTTTGTTACGCTCTTCCATCTGACGACGGCGATTGTCCTGCTCGAAAGCCTGCGCTTTGGTTGAAAATGCTTCACGCTGCGCCATCACGTCTTTTTCCATGCGGCTACGTTCAGACGCCTTCATGGTAGAGCCGTCACGCTGCAGACGCTGCATTTTAGTTTGCAGATCGCGTTCCATACCCTGCAACTCAGTTGCACGGCCTTTGAACTCGTTCTCCAGTTGTTTCGCAACGGTCGCACGCGCTGGTAACTGTTGGAAAATGCTGGAAACGTTCACCACTGCAATTTTATCAGCAGCCTGAGCACCAGCGGAAACCGCCAGAGCAATACCCAGACCTGCGGCACACAACAACTTTTTCACTATAAAACTCCTTACCATCAACGTTTGTGTCACGGACACATAGGTTGCGCTTACATTGGTGTCTCAGACATCGCAGTAAGCGCGATACTCTCTTGCTGTGCTTCCATGCAGGTCCGAATTACCAGGTTTTACCAATGTTAAATTGGAACTGTTCGGCCTTATCTCCATCATACTTTTTGAACGGCTGGGCGTAGGAGAACACCAGCGGCCCCAGAGGTGACATCCACTGCAGTGCCAGACCGGCTGACATGCGGATGTTGCTTGGATCGCTATAGTCTGGAATACCTGCCGCACGCGTTGCTGCCGTATTTTCCCACTTGGTATCCCACACCGTACCTGCATCCACAAACAGCGACGTACGTACTGAGTTCGCATACTTCTCACTCAGGAACGGCGTCGGGGTGATCAGCTCTGCACTGGCAACAGCCATGGCGTTACCACCGATAGCATCATCAGAATTACAGACACGATTCACATCACTTCCTGAACAATCAGAAGAACCGTTGTTCAGGTAGGCGGCTTTAGGACCAATGTTATTGGAACGGAAACCACGAACGGTACTGGAGCCACCGGCATAGAAGTTCTCATAGAACGGCATCTCTTTGCCGCTCAGCCCATCACCATAGCCTACGCGTCCACGACCCAGGAGTACCCAGGTGCGATCCTGATTCAGCGGCAGATACTGCTGCGTATCCAGCGTCGCTTTATAGAAGGCGTTATCAGAACCCGGGATGGTCACTTTACCGTTCAGGTTGGTACGGTTACCCGATGTTGGGAAGAACCCACGGTCGAGGGTGTTGTACGTCCAGCCATAGTTAAAGGTGAAATCATCTGCAGAGTAATCTTCGTCACCGGAAAGGCTCGGATTCTGCCCGACAGATCGCAGGTAACGCCACATGGCGATCTGCGGCTGCATGTTAGACAGGCTGTTATGTACATAGCCCAGTCCCACGCGCAGCGTGTTGTTCTCATTCACCGGGAAGCCCAGCGTGCCGTCTACACCATAACTTTTGTTGGTGTAGTCAGACAGGTCGGCATCATCCGCTTTAAAGTCGTTGTAGAAAACGCGCCCGCCCAGGCTGACACCGTCGACCGTAAAGTACGGATCGGTCAGTGAGAACTCAGCATAGGTCTGGTAGTCATTCTTGGTGCCGCTGATGCCAACGGTGTTACCGGTACCCAGCCAGTTATCCTGAGTCACCCCCACCTGGAAGCTGACCCCACTTTCGGTGCCGTAACCGACGCCAAAGTTCAGCGTACCGGTGTTACGTTCTTTCACCTTATAGACGACGTCAACCTGGTCCGGTGAGCCCGGAACACGCTGAGTTTCTGTATCGACGGTTTCAAAATAACCCAGACGATTCAGACGCTCTTTGCCCTGCTCAACCAAATCGCTGCCCAGCCATGCCCCTTCCATCTGACGCATTTCGCGGCGCAGAACGGAATCTTTCGAGGTGTCATTCCCTTCGAAACGGACTTTGCGCACGTAGAAACGGTTACCCGCATCAACGTTAATACGCAGTTTAACGGTTTTGTTAGCGTCATCGATTTCAGGTTGCGTCTGCACGCGTGGGTACGCATAGCCATATCGGCCCAGCAGCTTCTTGATATCATCTTCAATGCGGGTCACTTTGGAACCGTTATACAGTTCACCCGGCGTGACTTTACTCAGGGTTTCAATTTCCGCTGAGTGTCCTGCCAGATTTCCGCTGACCGCTACACCAGAAAGCTTGTACTGATCGCCTTCGTTAATGTTAACGGTGATGTAGATACCTTTTTTATCCGGCGTCAGGCTGACCTGAGTCGAATCGATATTGAATCTTGCATAACCGCGATCCAGATAGAAGCTGCGCAGGGTTTCAAGGTCACCGGCCAGTTTCTGTTTCTGGTATTTACGATCGCCCACCACGTTCCACCATGGCACTTCATCACGCAACTGGAAGCGCGAGATCAGTTCATCGGAGCTGTACGCTTTGTTACCCACGATGTTGATCTGCTGGATCTTAGCGGACACGCCCTCGGTGAAGACCAGCTTCAGGTCAACACGGTTACGTGGCAGTGGCGTGACCACCGCTTTCACACTGGCGCTGTATTTACCGACGCTGTAGTAAAAGTCTTCCAGCCCTTTCTCAATCGAGGAGATGGTGGTGCGATCCAGTGCTTCGCCTACGCGCACGCCAGAGGCTTCCAGGTTCTGCTTCAGCATATCCTCTTTCACCGCTTTGTTACCGGAGAAAGTGATGCTGGCAATCGTCGGACGTTCTTTCACCTGGACGATCAGCGTATTGCCGTCGCGCAGGACCTGAACATCTTCGAAATTCCCGGTCGCAAACAGTGCACGAATGGTGTTACTGAGATCTTCATCAGAGACAGTGTCTCCAACGCGAACAGGCATACTGAGCAATGCCGCACCGACGGCGACTCGCTGCAGGCCTTCGAAATGAATATCATTCACTACGAATCCGTCTGCACCGTATACGGTTACGCTGCTAAACAGCAGCGACGCTATGAGCAACTTTTTCATCGCCATCGTTTTTATGCATTCTTCCTAACTGGTTCTCACGAACAGCTTGCCGACTGGCAAACTATAGCCTTGAGAAATCATTGAATAGCGCAAGCCCCATTAACAGCACCAGCACAATCGAGCCGATACGATAACTGAAGTCCTGAACTCGCTCGGAAACCTGCCCTCCTTTGATCTTCTCAATCAACAGGAACAGCAGATGACCACCATCTAACACCGGCAGTGGGAACAGGTTGATTATCCCAAGGTTCACGCTAATCAGAGCGAGGAACATCAGGTAGTAGATCAAACCATATTCCGCTGACATCCCAGCACCCTGGGCGATAGAAATCGGCCCGCTGAGATTGTTCAACTTCACATCACCGACAATCAGTTTGCCTAACATACTTACCGTCAGCTTCATCAGTTGCCAGGTTTTCGCACTGGCCTCGCCGATTGCCGCAAACGGGCCATACTGGCGCACCGTTCTGTACTCTTCAGGTAGCGGAATAATGCGCGGTATGATGCCCGCAAACCCTTCCGCCTTGTTGTGTGGATTAACGTCTGGCGTCAGCGTCAAATCGACCGTGCTGCCCTGCCTTTCCACCTCAATTGCTATTTGGTTGCCTGGGTTTTCACGAACAGTCGCCACAAAATTTTGCCACTGTTCCAAAGGCTGGCCATCGACTTTAACGATCCTGTCGCCAGCTTGCAAACCCGCTCGACTTGCTGCGGAGTCTTTTTGCACCTGCGCCAGTACCGATTCGATCTGAGGACCCCGGGGCTGAATGCCCAATGATGTGACCGGATCCTGCTTATCGGGCTCAAACTGCCAGCCCTGTAAATTCACCGTCTTATCACTGGTTTTTTCACTGCCAAAGGGCGCCACCGTGAAGATGGTGTTTTTATCGCCAATCTTCGCTACCAGTGCCATTCGCACAGCATCCCAATCAGGCGTTTCGATACCGTCAACGGCTTTAAGTTCCGTACCTGGGGTAATTTGAGCTTCAGCGGCGGGTGAACCGCTCACTATTTCGCCAACAACGGGGCGAACACCGGGAACGCCGATGATAAAGACCAGCCAGTAAGCAAAAATAGCGAAGATGAAATTCGCGACAGGGCCGGCACTGACAATCGCGGCACGTTGCAGAACCGTTTTGTTGTTAAAGGACTGATGACGAAGTTCAGGCGGTACGCTTTCGACGCGTTCGTCGAGCATCTTGACGTAACCGCCCAGCGGGATGAGCGCGATGACATACTCTGTGCCCTGCTTGTCACGGCGTCGCCACAGTGCTTTACCAAAACCAATAGAGAAGCGCTCGACTTTCACACCACAGCGGCGGGCGACCCAAAAATGGCCGAATTCATGCACGGTGATTAAAATCCCCAGCGCAACGATAAAGGCAGCAAAACTCCAGAGTATGCTCAACATAATGTTTCCCTACAGCGTCCCAAAGACCAGCAATAACAGGCAGGCAAACACCGGAACGGCGGCCGTGAGGCTGTCAATACGGTCAAGAATACCGCCGTGACCAGGGATTAAGCTGCCGCTGTCTTTAATGCCGGCTTCGCGTTTGAACATGCTTTCGGTTAAATCCCCCAGCACCGACGCCAGCGCAGCGATAATGGAGCAAATCAGCAGTGTCGATAGCGGTACCTGCAGCGGAGCAAACACGCTGAACAGCCAGGAAATTAACGCCGAGGTGACCAACCCACCAAAGAAACCTTCCCAGGTCTTGCCCGGTGAAACCTTCGGCGCCAGCTTATGCTTGCCAAACAGTTTACCGAACATATAAGCCCCGGAATCGGCTCCCCAGACGAGAAACATCACGTACAGCAGCCACCAGGCACCGGCATAGTGGTCAACGTCATAGTGATACTGACGCAGGGCCAGCATTCCCCAGAAGAACGGGACAATGGTCAGCAAACCAAATATCAGACGTAGTACGCGTGAATGGCGCCAGAATGTGGCAGAACCGGGATAGGAAAGAACCAGAAGCAGTGCCACCATCCACCACCCCAGCGATACCCAAAGGGCACCGCCAATCTGAGGCAGATGCACAGAATGCTGGTAAGCCGGGAGCGTAAACAGCATAAAGGCCAGCAGCAGGCCGCAGAGCAAAGCCAGCCAGACGCGCTGTGAGCGCGCAGCAAAGCCAGCAAACTGGCCCCATTCCCATGCGGCCAGCATGCAGATCGCTAAAATAGTGATGGCAAACCCTAGCGGCGGCAGCAAAAAGAGGGCTGCAATGACGATAGGTATCAATATAAACGCGGTAATCAGGCGAGACTTCAGCAAAGATTACCCCCAGTGCGCTCAGGCGCCGCCGGGTGCTGCGCCGCCAAACCGACGCTCTCGTTGTGCAAACGCATTCAGTGCACCTTCAAAAACTTGTTCATCAAAATCAGGCCAAAGAGTATCGGTAAACCAAAACTCTGCATAGGCAACTTGCCAAAGCAGGAAGTTACTAATCCGATGCTCTCCCCCGGTCCTTATTACGAGATCCACAGGTGCCAGTTCATTCAGGCAGAGATAAGGATGAAGCGTCTCTTCTTCGATCTGGTCCGGACGAAGAAGTCCCTCTTGTACCTGTTCTGCTATTTTTCTGACTCCATGGATAATATCCCAACGTCCGCCATAATTCGCAGCAATGTTGAGTGTTAGTCCATTATTTTGTTGAGTAAGTTCCTCAGCACGGCGAATACGCTCCTGGAGACGGGAGTTAAATCGACTGATATCACCGATAATTTTCAACCGGACATTATGCTTGTGCAGACTTTTTACTTCACTGTCGAGTGCCCAGACGAACAATTCCATCAGCGCCAGAACTTCCTGATGAGGACGATTCCAGTTTTCACTACTAAAAGCATAAAGCGTGAGCGCATCAAGTTTATTACTGACCGCGAAACTCACGGCGCGCCGTACGGATTTCACTCCCGCTTTATGACCAGAAATACGCAGCTTGCCCTGGTTTTTAGCCCAGCGGCCGTTGCCATCCATAATGATGGCCACATGGCGGGGGCCTGTCCCCTGCTGGTCATCGGTTTGTAATTTATTTTCGGACGACATAATGCGTAACTATTTCCTTATTCAGAAATATACCCTTCATAGTTGAAGCTGCTACCGCAGCGGCTGCCGCATTCACCCCGGCCACTTAACTGCTTAAGCATCCGAACGTTCCTGCACCTGCCGCCTGACTTCAGCACCAACGACTTTGGGTATGCAACGGCTTCTGAAATATCTCACCTGCCCGGCGTATATAGCGTGCGATTGCGCAAGTTTAACCGCTAAATCACCCCGTGATACCGGAACGGTGGGGCAAGACTATACCACCTCCGCCCAGCGCTCACAAATGGCGACGCGTTAAATCGCGCTGACCCGACCCGCGGCAAAACGGGGCAGTAAAGCGCGTGCAGCGGCACGGGCTTCATGGTCAATAGCAATAACCTCGTCAACGCTCTGAGGCTCCTGACAAGATAACGTCTCCAGTACTGCAACATTTAATGCCGCAATATCGGTGAAGCGGATCGCTGAACCGAGGAACGCCTCGACGGCGATTTCATTTGCCGCATTCAGCGTCGTGGTCGCCGCCTGCCCCGCAATACTGGCATCAATGGCCAGCTTCAGGCAGGGGTAGCGCGCAAAGTCAGGTTCAGCAAAGGTCAGGGCCGACATGCGCGTGAAATCAAGCGGTTGAGCACCTGAGGTCACTCGCTGCGGCCACGCCATTGCATGCGCGATGGGGGTCCGCATATCCGGCGAACCCAGTTGAGCAATCACGCTGCCATCCCGATAGCGCACCATCGAATGGATCACAGACTGAGGATGCAGAACCACTTCCATCTGCGCATCGGTCGCATTAAACAGCCAGCGGGCTTCGATATATTCCAGGCCTTTATTCATCATGGTGGCCGAGTCGACAGAGATTTTTCTCCCCATCGACCAGTTCGGATGTGCACACGCCTGATCCGGCGTCATAAGACTTAATTCTGCCAGTGGTGTGTCACGGAACGGGCCACCCGATCCCGTAAGGATAATGCTGTCAATGCCATTATCTTCGAGAGAAGCGTACCCTAACTGCTGCTGGAGGGAAGCAGGCAAACTCTGAAAAATGGCGTTGTGCTCGCTGTCGATAGGTAACAGCTGCGCTTTCGAGGCGCTGACGGCCTCCAGGAAAAGGCGGCCGCAAGTGACAAGCGACTCTTTATTCGCCAGTAAGACCTGTTTTCCTGCGCGAATTGCGGCCAGGGTAGGTAATAATCCTGCCGCACCCACAATCGCCGCCATGACCTGATCCACATCGTCCAGAGCAGCAAGGTCACAAGCCGCCTGATCTCCGCTGAGCACCTCGGTGTCCACCTGCAGATCTTTCAGACGAAGACGCAGCGCGTCGGCCGCCTGAGGGTCGGACATGGCGGCATAGGCTGGGCGGAATTCCAGACACTGCTCAACCATCAGTTCGACGTTACGCCCGGCAACCAGGGCTTTAATGGCGAACAGATGGGGATTAGCACGCACCACGCCCAGCGTGCTGGTGCCGATGGATCCGGTCGATCCGAGGATGGTCAATTGCTTCATGAGATTGCTCTGCGTAAACCCGCTCAGAAGAAAAACAGCGACTGCCGGGAAAGTTAACAAACGCAAAACGCCGCCAGATCAGCCCTTCATTTGAACGGCTGATCTGTGCGGCGTTTACCAGGATGAAGATGGATCAGAAATCCATCAGCTCCGCTTCTTTCTCAGCCAGCGCGCTATCAATTTTCTTGATAAACACGTCGGTCATTTTCTGCACGTCTTCCTGAGAGCGACGATCGTCGTCTTCGCTGATCTCTTTGTCTTTCAGCAGCGCTTTTACCTTGTCGTTAGCGTCACGACGAACGTTACGCACAGACACACGGCCCTGCTCGGCTTCACCGCGCACGATTTTGATCAGGTCTTTACGACGCTCTTCAGTCAGTGCGGGGAGCGGAACGCGAATATCAGTGCCCGCTGACATAGGGTTCAGACCCAGGTCAGAAGACATAATCGCTTTCTCAACGGCTGCGCTGATTGAACGGTCAAAAACGTTGATTTTCAGCGTACGGGAATCTTCCACCGTCACGCTGGCCAACTGACGCAGCGGGGTCGCTGAACCGTAATAATCCACCATGATGCCGTCGAGAATGCTCGGCGACGCACGGCCAGTGCGGATTTTGCTGATATGGTTTTTGAATGCCTCGACGCATTTATCCATGCGCGTTTCTGCATCTTTCTTGATGTCGTTAATCACGTGGGAACCCTTGGAATCTGTTTGATCCACCAGCCTCTGACATCGCCAGAAGCCGTTCAAATACATGTAAAGATAATCCTGACAGACAGAATATACCTTATTTTAACCCTTTTAACCGCAGACTGATATTAATGCGTAATCAGCGTGCCTTCTTTTTCGCCCATCACTACGCGGCGCAGTGCGCCCGGCTTGTTCATATTGAACACACGGATAGGCAGTGAATGGTCACGCGCCAGGGTAAAGGCGGCCAGGTCCATCACTTTCAGTTCTTTATCCAGCACTTCAGTATAGGTCAGCTGATCGTGCAGGACAGCATCCGGGTTCTTCACCGGATCGGAAGAGTACACACCGTCCACTTTGGTGGCTTTCAGCACCACATCGGCTTCGATTTCGATACCGCGCAGGCAGGCTGCAGAGTCAGTGGTAAAGAACGGGTTACCAGTACCGGCAGAGAAAATCACCACGCGGTTGTTACGCAGCAGACTAATGGCCTCTGCCCAGCTGTAATTATCACACACGCCATTCAGTGGAATAGCTGACATCAGACGGGCGTTGACATAAGCACGATGCAGCGCATCACGCATCGCCAGGCCATTCATCACGGTCGCCAGCATCCCCATATGGTCGCCAACAACGCGATTCATCCCGGCCTGAGCCAGGCCCGCACCACGGAACAGATTCCCCCCGCCGATGACCACACCTACCTGAATGCCCAGCTCTACCAGTTCTTTCACTTCCTGAGCCATACGATCCAGCACGCTGGCATCGATACCGAAGCCTTCAGCACCTTGCAGTGCTTCGCCACTCAGTTTAAGCAGGATACGTTGATATACGGGTTTTGCATTGGTCGCCATGGTATTTTTCCTGGAAGATATCGTCGAAAAAGGGGTGTTAACTGTGTGCGGTATCATCCTAAAAGCATCAGAGAAATACTATTGGGATGAGACTGAAAATGCGCTGTCGAAAGACAGGCAAAAAAGAACCGCCATCAGGCGGTTCTTCTTAAGCAATTAAGACTGCTTGGACATCGCCGCGACTTCTGCCGCGAAATCTGTCTCAGCTTTCTCAATGCCTTCGCCCACTTCAAAGCGGATGAAGTTGGTCACGTCTGCATTTTTTTCTTTCAGCAGCTGGCCCACAGTTTTGCTTGGGTCAATAACGAAAGGCTGACCGGTCAGAGAAACTTCACCGGTGAATTTCTTCATACGGCCTTCAACCATTTTCTCTGCGATTTCTTTCGGCTTGCCAGACTGCATGGCGATGTCCAGCTGAACCTGGTACTCTTTCTCTACCACTTCAGCAGACACATCTTCAGGCTTAACGAATTCTGGCTTGCTGGCAGCAACGTGCATTGCCAGCTGCTTAACCAGCTCTTCGTCAGCGCTTTTAGCCGCGATCAGAACACCGATACGCGCACCGTGCAGGTATGAACCCAGCACGTCACCTTCCAGAGAAGACACACGACGGATGTTGATGTTTTCACCGATTTTAGCAACCAGTGCAACGCGCTCTTCTTCGAACTGTGCTTTCAGCACATCAACGTCAGTGATTTTGCCGGCAACAGCCGCGTCCAGCACTTTGTCAGCGAAGGCCTGGAAACCAGAGTCTTTAGCAACGAAGTCAGTCTGGCAGTTTACTTCCAGAATCACACCGTAGTTGCCGTCGATTTTGGTTTTGATCACGCCATCAGCAGCAACGTTGCCTGCTTTTTTAGCGGCTTTGATCGCGCCAGATTTACGCATGTTCTCGATCGCCAGCTCGATGTCGCCATTGGCTTCGGTCAGTGCTTTTTTACAATCCATCATGCCAGCGCCAGTGCGCTCGCGCAGTTCTTTTACCAGAGCAGCGGTAATATCAGCCATTCTCTAATCCTCGGTTAGCGTGCATCTGTCAGTGGGCCAGTAATGGCGTTCGCTACAGATGCCAGGTCTCGGGAGAAACATTCTGCCCCGCTGAATTTTCCTTCATCTTCCAGGCCGCAGATACGCTGGCTGTCTTCGGTCCCGCCAGTCACTAACGGATGTCAGCGTCTGAACGGCCCTCAGTGGCCCTCTTTCCTGCAACGTGAAAGCTAGCGGATAAATATGACATTCAGCAAAGCGAAGTCGAAAAAATAAAGGGGCCAATCAAGGCCCCTTCCTTACAGATTCACATCTGATGTACAAGGGCTCTCTAAAGAGCAAACCTTATTACTCAGCTTCAGCGAAGGTTTCTTCTGCCTGCTGAGCCAGGTCCTGCGAGCGACCTTCACGTACAGTGGTAGCCACTGCAGTCAGGTACAGGCTAACAGCACGGATTGCATCGTCATTACCTGGGATAATGAAGTCTACGCCGTCTGGATCAGAGTTGGTATCAACGATAGAAAACACTGGGATACCCAGGTTGTTTGCTTCTTTGATAGCGATGTGTTCGTGATCTGCATCAACAACAAACAGTGCGTCTGGCAGGCCGCCCATGTCTTTGATACCACCCAGGCTGTTTTCCAGCTTGGCCAGTTCACGAGCGCGCATCAGTGCTTCTTTCTTGGTCAGTTTGTCGAAAGTGCCGTCCTGAGACTGGATTTCCAGGTCTTTCAGACGTTTGATTGACTGACGAACAGTTTTCCAGTTAGTCAGCATACCACCCAACCAGCGGTGATTAACGAAGAACTGGTCGCAGCTCAGAGCGTGCTCTTTTACCGCTTCGCTTGCAGCGCGCTTGGTACCAACGAACAGGATCTTACCTTTACGGGAAGAGATCTTGCTCAACTCAGCCAGGGCTTCGTTGAACATTGGTACAGTTTTCTCAAGGTTGATGATGTGAACTTTGTTACGTGCGCCGAAGATGAATGGCTTCATTTTC
>Ga0308168_1003476_pt1 | contig 12017 bp, 10 predicted proteins | sample PhyCR2_FD_202133 | JGI IMG/M metagenome (GOLD analysis project Ga0308168, IMG submission 202133) | Phyllosphere microbial communities from UC Gill Tract Community Farm, Albany, California, United States - DLSLRC.R2 | ecosystem: Host-associated > Plants > Phyllosphere > Unclassified | place: USA... | reverse complement strand
GCTACATGACCGGCGAGGAACCGGTGAGCGTGTACGCCACCGAGCGCACCGACCGCAGCGACCCGCGTTTCCGCGAAGTCGAGGACATGATCGAGTTCGAGCTGGAATTCCCGTCCGGCGTGCTGGGCTCGTGCATGTCGATGTACAGCGCCAACCGCAACCAGATCCTGCTGATGGGGGATAAAGGCCGCATCGAACTGGAGCCGGCGACCGGCTACCAAGGCATCCGCCTGCGCGTGGGCAGCGGGATGGGAGAGCCGGTCACGCCGCCGCCCACGACCGGGCTGCGGGCGGGGGCGACCATGTGGGCCGGCCAGCTGGACCACCTGGCGCAGTGCATCCGCCAGAACCGAGAGCCGATCGTCGCTGGCGAGGAAGGCTTGCGCGATATCCGCATCATCGAGGCGATCTACCAGTCGGCGCGGGAGCGGCGGCGGGTTGCGCTGCGGGCTTAACGCGGCCCTCATCCGACACAAAACAGGCGATGGACTTCGCCCGCCTCGCGGTCACGATCACGCGCCTCGTAGATGATTCGTTTCCCGGATGGGTGGAATGCCTGCTGCTGGATGCCGCAGGCGGCCAGCACTGGTTCACCGAGAAAGTGCCGGTCGTATCCCACGGCTGTGCCGGCCCGGACGACGTCTATCCTCGCCCGGGCTGGATACGCTGCGTCGTGATCCAGGATGCCGCCGACGGACATAGCCAGCGCCTGGTCGAGGTATCGACCGACCAGCCGGACGGCGTCGATTCGCAGACGGGGCAAAGCCGGTTCACGATCCGTGCGCAGCAAATCTTGCAGAGATGATCGCTCGTCGCCCTCCGCGAAGGCAGGGCCTATGCTGAACAACAGAATCCGGTATTCTGGAAGCACTTCGAGGCTTCAGAAATACGGGCTTCGGTGGCGCAGCATGGGTCCCCGCCTTCGCGGGGACGACGTAGCGCCTCGCGGCGGCGATGGGACGATCAGCGCAGTACCGGCAACTCGATATAGCTCTGCGCCTCCCCCGCATGGTGGATCACGTTATCCGCCACCACGCCGGTCTTCTCGCTCTCGTTCGGCCCACCGGTGTTCAGGTTGCGCACGAACTTCGGGAAGTTGGACGAGGTGATTTCGACGCGGATGCGGTGGCCGACGTCGAAGCGGTTGGCGGTCGTCATCGGCGTCGGGTGGATGGTATAAACCTGGCCGGGCGACATCATGGTGGGCTTGTCATAACCATCGCGGTAGCGTGCGCGGAAGATGGTGTCGCCGAGGATCCAGGCGGTGCCGTCAGGCGCGACGTCGACCAGTTTCACCGCGAAGTCGGTGTCCTTGGCGCTGGACGAGACCTTCAGCACCGCATCCACGAAGCCGACCACGTCGACCGGTTTCGTCAACGGCTCGCTGGTGTAGACCAGCACGTCGCCGCGCGCTTCCACCGGACGCTGGTCGAAGGCGCCCGGCACCACGATGCCGCCGTTGCAGCAGTCGCCGCCGCCGATCGTCTGCACCGGGTTCATCGGGTCGTAGCGGTAGCGGTCCGGCGCCTCGTTGGCCGGCGGCGCTTCCGCGACCAGGCGCCCGTCGCCATTCAGGGTGTTGGCGGCGCCGTTCGAGCGCAGGTAGAGGCGCATCGGCTTCGCGTTCTGCGGCGGCCACTGGGCCGCGCTCTCCCAGCGGTTGGCGCCCATCAGGTAGTAGCGCACGTGCGGGGTGGATGCCGCGAAGGCCTTGCCGTCGCCCTTCAGCCAGCGGTCGAACCAGCCGTAGATGGCGCCGTCGACGTCGAAGCTGGTGTCGCCCATGTTGCGCTCGCCGACCACCGTGTCCGGCCCCAGTTTCGCGTACTGGCAGTGCGCGACCGGCGCCACCACCGCGTACTGGTTGGCGCTCGCTTCCTTGTCGGTGTTGGCCGCGCGCGCCGCGTTGAACAGCTCGAGGTTCGGTCCGATCGAGACGTCGTACCAGCTGTTGAACCACAGCGCAGGCACGCCCCAGCCCATGCCTTCGTGGTACAGGCCGCCCTGCTGCCAGGCCGGATCGGCCGGGGTGCGCTTGATGAACTGTTCGAAGGTCGCCGGCGGCTCGCCCAGGTCGGTCAGCATCCGGTCCACCGGCAGGTGCTTGATCTGCTTGTTCCAGTCGACTTTTGGCTTGGTGGCGTCGAGGTCGTTGTAGGCTTCGACGTAGGCGCGCAGTTTTTCGTCAAGCAGCGCGCTTGAGGGCAGTTCGGCGCGCAGCGGATTGTCGACGCCGTACAGCCACACGAAGAACAGGTTGCGCGGCACGCCGCCGGTGTACCAGTTGCCCTGCTCCTGGAAGCGCCCGACCTTGCCGATGCCGGCGCCGGAGGCCATCGGCACCATCGCCGCGTGGGCCGGGTGGTTCATGCCGGCCAGCGCCAGTTGCCACTCGGCCGACGAGGAGCAACCCAGCGTGCCGACCTTGCCGTTCGACCAGGACTGCTGCGCGATCCAGGTCAGGGTGTCGTAGCCGTCGGTCTGCGGCTTGCCCAGGATTTCCCACTTCCCTTGCGAGAAATAGCGGCCGCGCTCGTTCTGGACGATGAAGGTGTAGCCGCGCTTGACCGACTCCAGCACATAGCGCAGCGTGCCGCCCTTCAGCTTGTGTTCGTTGTACGGCGTCTTCCACAGGATGGTCGGCAGCTTGCCCTTGGCGTTCTTCGGCGTATAGATGTCGGTCGACAGCGCCACGCCATCGCGCATCGCCACCATCACGCCCAGGCGCGACACGGTGGTTTTGGCGAGTTCCGATTCGAGGGCGGCGGGGCTGTACTTGGTGTAATCCTGGAAGGCCAGGGCCTGGGGAACGTAGGCGGCGACCAGGGCGGTCACGACGAGTTTGGCAAACAGCGGTTTCAATGGCGCTCCTGCTAGAGAGGATGTAATTGTCGGGTGACTTTGCAGCTCGACAATTCTAGCAGGAGCGGAACAGCCCGCTTCTTTTACAGGCCGAGGTCGGTAATGAAGCGGTTGGCGAAGCCCCAGTTCCCCGCCTGGCCATAGGTGTTGCAGGTCGGCGATGCATAGCCCGGGGCGCAGTCGGTATCGCGGTCGAGCGACCAGTAATGGATGCCGGCCAGCCCATTCGTCTTGGCCCAGGCGCTCACCCGGTCGACGTCGGCCAGCGAAAAGGTTTCGTCGATGGTGTCGTTGCCGCCGATCATGGGCGTGAGTTCGATCCGGTTGTAGGGCACGCCCCAGTAATCGTGCAGGCTGACCGCAGCGCGGATCGCCGACTGGCCCATGTCGCACTTGCCGTTGCTGCCCAGCGTGCACACCGACGCGCCGGCGGTGCCGTAATCCATCACCATCAGGTTGACGTAATAATTGCTCAACCCGGCTGCCTTGATCGCATTCATGACGTTCACGCCGGTGCTGCCCAGGTTCTGCGCGGCGCTGCCGCCCAGGGTCGCCAGCGTGAAGCTGAAGCGCAGCTTGGGATAGTTGGCCTGGGCGACCTTGACCCGCTGGATCAGGCTGTTGATCACGGTTTGCGATTGCCCCGCTTCGATGTCGAAATCCACGCCGCGCAGGTTGGCGCTGTTATAGCGCTGGATAAAGGTGTTGAAGCCGGCGTCGGAACCGCAGGTGAAGGAGCCCGCCGCGCCGCCGGTCGACAGGATGTAGGTCTTGCCGGCATTGACGAAATTCTGGACGTTGGCGCTGGCCAGCGCCTGGCCCTGCACCCCGCCCCAGTTCTCGCTGCCGCACTCGCCGGTCGCGAACGACCAGGTGACGGTATTCAGCTTGGCCGGCATCACGCCCAGCAGCGGCTGCAGGGTGCCGGTGACCTTGGTCGACAGCACGTTGGTATTCCAGTTCAGGTTGATCGTGACGTCCTTGTACGGGCCGAACACGAAGCCGGTCGGTGCCGGGGTCGGCGTCGGCGTCGGCGTCGGTGTCGGTGTCGGGGTGGGATCGGGCGTCGGCGTGGTGGTTTGCAGGGCCCAGGGGCCCCATTCCTCGGTGCCGGGCACGTTCCCCTGGGTCCACCACTTGGCGCTGTAGACCTTGTTCTGGTAGGTGACGCACATGCCGGCGGTGTAGACCGCGCTCGCGCTCCAGGCCGGACACGACTGGCTGGTGGTGGCCAGCAGCCGGGCCGATTGTCCGGTCGCCGGATCCTGACCATCGCCGCTGCCACAGCCTGCCAATGTGCCGACGACCAAGGCAGTGACAAGACTGCCCGTGCTGGGATATCTCATTATCATCTCCTGACTCCGCTCAAAGGTTGCGCCGTGTGCTGATCGGCTTACCTAGGCTCGCACCCCGTAAATACGGGGTCAAGTGGTTTCAAGAAATGGTTTTTTTGAAATACCAGTTCGGCTCGGTGGTCATGGAGATGACAGCTTGAAGGCCATCACCGGTGCGTGCCGCCGCAATACCAATCCGATTCTCTAAAGCACTGGTATGGGTCAGTACGGTGCGCCCGTCACCTGCAGCGGCACTTGCCACAGCGCCCCGGCACCGGTCAGGTACAGGGTCTTGCCGTCGGCACCGCCGAAGGCCGCATTGGTGACGTTGGCATCGACGCGGATCGTCGCCAGCTCCTTGCCCTGCGGCGAAAACACGCGCACGCGCTTGACCTCGTGCTCGGTGACGTACAGGTTGCCGTGGCAATCGAGCGTCATGCCGTCGGCCACCGCCAGTCCCTTGACCAGGTCGCGCCCCGCCCCCGGCACGCCGTTCACGATCGGGTAGGCTTTCAGCAGGCCGTCGCTGGCGTTCACGTACAGCACGTCGCCGCTCGGGGACAGCGCGATGCCGTTCGGGTTCTTGCGACTGCCGTCGACCAGCGTGACCTTGCCATCCAGGGCGACGCGGTAGATGCCGGTCACCGGCTGGCCGCCCGGCGCCGCCGTCTTCTGGTAATCGGGGTCCGTGAAGTAGATCGTGCCGTCCGCCGCGATGGCGATGTCGTTCGGCGAATTGAAGACCTGGCCCTGGTAGCGCTGGGCGATCGGCGTGCGCTTGCCATCCGCCGAATTTCCACCCATTGTGTAGCGCATCAGGGCCTTGTCCTTGTGGCTGGCCACGACCAGCCGGCCCTGGGCGTCGACCGCCAGGCCGTTGCTGCCGCTGTCCTCGAACGCGGTGCTCACGCTGCCGTCCGGGCCCAGCTTGCGGATGCGCGACGGGAAGCCGGGGCCGAAGCTGAAGTCCGAGAAGTACAGGGCATCCTTGACCCAGACCGCGCCTTCGTACAGGCCGGGGTCCTTGCGCGTCGGCTGCACGGCGGCGATGCGCTGGGCCGTAAGTTCGCCCGACGGCGCCTGGCCGGTGCAGGCCGGCGCTGCCAGGGCATCGGGTAATACGGAAGATAGCAGGGCCAGGGACATCAAGGCGGCGATGGGACGGGTACGGACTGCATACGGCATGGGCGGGTCTCCTTTATGATTTATAGGTAGGTCGGCACCGAGTATAGCCGGGATGCTAGACTATGAATATGAACGCCACGATCCTCATCACCGGCGCTGGACGCGGCATCGGCGCCGCCTGTGCCCTGCTCGCCGCCGAACGCGGCTACCGGGTCTGCGTGAACTACCGCAGCGATGCCGCCGCGGCCGAGGGCGTGGTCGACGCCATCGAGGCCGGCGGCGGCAACGCCTTTGCCGTGCAGGCCGACGTCGCCGCCGAAGCCGACGTCGTACGCCTGTTCGCCGAGGTCGACGCCCGCTGTGCGCGCGACGGCAGCCGCCTGGCCGCGCTGGTCAACAACGCCGGCATCCTCGAACACCAGATGCGGGTCGAGCAGATGGATGCGGCGCGCATCAACCGTATCCTGGCCACCAACGTCACCGGTCCTTTCCTGTGCGCGCGCGAAGCGGTACGCCGGATGTCGACGCGCCATGGCGGCAGCGGCGGCGCGATCGTCAACGTGTCGTCGCGCGCGGCCGTCCTCGGCTCGCCCAATGAATACGTCGACTATGCGGCATCCAAGGCGGCGCTGGACACGCTGACGATGGGGCTGGCGAAGGAAGTGGCGCAGGAAGGCATCCGCGTGAACGGCGTGCGCCCGGGGCTGATCGACACGGACATGCATGCCAGCGGCGGCGAGCCGGGACGCATCGCGCGCCTGCAGTCGTCGGTGCCGCTGGGGCGCGGCGGCGCGGCGCTGGAGGTGGCGCGCGCGGTGCTGTGGCTGGTGTCGGACGAGGCCTCGTATACCACCGGCAGCTTCATCGACGTGTCAGGCGGGCGCTGAGCGTTATCAGCCCGCCTGCACCACCTGCAGGTTCACTCCGACCTCACCCCAGGCCGCGGCTTCCTTCTCGAACCAGCTGGCCACGGTCGGATGCTGGCGCAGCCAGCCGCGCGGCGTCTCGATCTCGATGCGGCCCTTCATGCGCAGGCGCAGCGCGTCGGCTTCGGCGTCGATGCGCGCGTGCATGAACACCGCGGCCAGGCGCAGCGCCAGCACCGCCTTGGCCAGGTCGGGCACGGCGAGCGCCTCGCGCACCTTGCGCAGGTTGCCCTTCTGGCCCAGCACGATGGCGCTCATCAGGCGCTGCTCGCGCGCGGTGAAGCCCGGCAGGTCGGCATGTTCGACGATGTAGGCGGCATGCTTGTGGGCGCCGGTGTGCGACACCGACTGTCCGACCTCGTGCAGCATGCTGGCGCGCATCAGGAGCGGCCTTAGTTGCAAGCGCGCCGTCTCGTCCTGCGGTGCCAGGCGGTCGAACAGCTTGGCGGCGATGGCGGCGGTGCGCGTGGCGCGGCCGGCGTCGATACCGAAGCGGCGCATGCAATCCTGGATCGCCTGGTCGCGGCGGTCGAGGCGGTTGGCGCGCAGTTCGAGGTCGGACAGCACACCGAGGCGCACACCCGCATTGATCGCATTCATGGATTGCACTCCCAGCTCCTGCATCACGCCGATCAGGATGGCGAGGCCGCCCGCCATCACGATCACACGCTCGCGCTTCACGCCCGGCAGGTCGAAGGCGTCGACATGGCCGAGCTCGACCAGGCGCGCGCGCAGCGCCTGCAGGCTGGGCAGCGACATGGCGCCGTCGCCGATGCCGTTGCGGCCGATGACTTCGGAAATCGCGCGGATCGTGCCCGAGGAACCGTACACGCCTTCCCAGCCGGCCGCGCGGTACTGGTCGGCCACGTCCTCGACACGGGCGCGCGCGGCGTTCACCGCGGTCTCGAAGGCATCGGCGTTGATGTGGCCGCCGGGGAAATAGGTGGCGCTGTGCGGATGGGTGCCGATGCTGAACGATTCGACCAGTCCGATGGCGTCGCCGGCACCGCTGATGATTTCGGTGGAACCGCCGCCGACGTCGATCACGAGGCGCCGCTCGTCCGGGCGCCCGAGCGCGCGCGCCACGCCCATGTAGATCAGGCGGCCCTCTTCCTCGCCCGAGATGATCTCGACCGGATAGCCGATCGCTTCCTCCAGGCGCGGCACCAGCAGGTCGGCGTTCCTGGCCACGCGCAGGGTGTTGGTGGCCACCACCCGCACCGCGTCCAGCCGGTGCTGGCGCAGGATGGCGCTGAAGTCGCGCAGGCAGCGCACCGCGGTGTCCATCGCCTCCTGGCTCAGCATGTTGTCCGGCCCGAGGCCGGCGGCGAGGCGGATCGGGTCGCGCGCGGTGCGCACGATGTGGATCTGGCCGGCGACGGCCTCGCCGATGTGGAGCCGGAAACTGTTGGAACCGAGGTCGACTGCTGCGTACATGGGTCTGTCCGAAAAAACGTAGCCGCCAGTATAGCGGCCAGACGCGAGGCGGGGGGCGCGCGTTTGAAAGCCGGCCGGCGTATGCGCGCTCCCCATCGCCGCCGCCTCAGCGCAGCGCTTCGGTCAGCACCCGGCCCTCGGCGGCTGCCGGCGGACGCAGGTGCAGGATCTGGGCCAGGGTCGGCGCGATGTCGACCACCTCGGTGTACTGGGCCTGCACGCCGGGACGGATCCAGCGTCCGCCCATCATCAAGAGCGGCACGTTGCTGTCGTAGTTGTAGGGCGTGCCGTGGGTGGCGCCGCTGTCGCCGCTGCCGAAGGACGTGTAGGGCGCCGTCACGACCATCAGGTCGCCCGACAGTTCGCGGTTCCAGGCGCGCTGCATCAGCGTGCCCACGCGCGACTTGGCGGCCACGCCCTGCTCCAACTGGGAACGCGTGAACACGTCGGCGATGCCGGGCTGGGTCAGCAGGAAGCGGGCGGCGGCGTCCTCGACCTCGCGCCGTGCCAGCTTGCTGCGCTCGATCGCGTCGTAGTCGAGGTAGATCTCGGGCAGGTAGGCGTTCTTCACCAGGCCGGCGACGCGGAAACGCTCGGCCAGCGCCGCTTCCAATCTGGCGCGCAGCGGCTTGGGCCCGATGCGCGCGGCGTCCATGTGGCGGCCCTGCGAGAACTCGGCGGTGTTGGCGAAGCCGTGGTCGGCGGTCAGCACCACCAGCACGTTGTCCATGCCGATGCGTTTATCGAGGTAATTGAAGAAGTCGGCGATGCGGCGGTCGATCTGCTGCAGGTGATCGTGCGACATCCGGCTTTCCGGGCCGTAGGCGTGGTTGACGTAATCGTGGCCCGACAGGCTGATGCCCAGCAGGTCGGTGGCGCCGCTGGCATTGCTGCCCAGGCCCTCGCCTTCGACGGCGGCGCGTGCGAAGTCCAGCGTCAGCTCGTCGACCGCGGGGCTGGTCTTCAGGCGCCCGTAGTAATCGGCCGCCGGCTGGCCGCTCTCGCTGTAGAAGGTGAACGGGAAGCGGTTCGGGCTTTTCAGGCTGGGCGCCGGATCGGGCGCGTCGTCCGCATACGCGGCGTCCGGCAGCAGCGGCTTCCACGACTTGGCGTAGTAGCGGTCCTGCGGCTTGGCGCTGCGGAAGCGCTCGACCCAGGCCGGATGCTGCTGCATGTAATAGGTGGAGCTGGCGAAGTCGCCGGTCTTGTCCATGTACATGTAGGCGGTGCCGGTCTTGCCGGCCAGGAGGATGGCGCCGCGGTCCTTGCCGGACACCGTCACCACCTTGCTTCGGTTGCCGCTGGCGTAGCGCAGCTGGTCGCCCAGGGTATCGACGCGCAGCTTGGCGGGCGAAGTACCGTCGTGTTCCTCGGTTTCCTCGCCGATGTACTTGTAGCGTGCGTCCTCGGTGCAGTAGACCAGCTTGCCGCTACCATCGATCCAGTTGTTGCCGATGATGCCGTGGCGGTACGGGTAGGCGCCGCTCAGCACCGCGGTGTGGCCGATCGCCGTCACTGTCACGCCGTGCGCCTGGTGCGCATTGGTGAACGAGGCGCCCTGCTCCATCAGGCGACGCAGGCCGCCCTGGCCGAACTGGCCGCGGTAGCGCTGCAGCTGCTCGGCGGGCAGGCCGTCGATGACCATCACGACGACCAGTTTCGGGGCCGCGGCCTCGACCGGCGCCTGGGCGGTTTTGGGGGCCGCGTGGGCGGGTTGGACGGCCGGCGCCAGCAATGCGGCACAGGTGAACAGGGACAGCGTGGGGTGGATCCAGGAAGGTCGGAACATACGGGTCGTCAGGAGAAATGGACAGGTTCGCCAATTTATCATTTTAGAAAGTGCATATGTCAATTTGATGACATCCTGCGCCCATCGTGATATTCCGTCGCCGTTACATTCCGAGTATCTTGTGCGCATGCGGGAGGGATAGAATCGTTCGCATGGCGACGTCATATTATCCACCCCTGCCGGCGCGTCCGGGCGGATCCTGGTTCGGTTGGGGTACCAGCCTGCTGGTCCACGCCTGCGTGCTGGCCTGGCTGGTGCACGCCTGGCAGGCGCATGCGCCGGCGCCGGACGCTGCACCGCCGGCGCCCATGCACTTCGTGCTGGTGCCGTCGAAACCGCAGGCAAAGGCGCCGGCGGCTGTTGACGTGCCGGCCGCCAGCGCAACTGCGCCGAAAACGGCGGACGTGCCGGCGCGCCCGGCGCGCAGCCGTGCGGCGCCGTCTGCATCCGCCCCTGCTGCTGCGAATGCGCGTACCGCCGCCACGCCTGCCGAATCGGCGGCCACGATCGCCCACGAACCCGCCGCCACGTCCGGCGCGGTGGATGCGGCCCCCGCCGCCGCCGAATCCGCTGCCGCGGATGCCGGCACAGCCGAATCCGCGCCGCACCTGGACATGAAAGCCGCCCGCGCCACCGCGCGCCTGATCGACAAGCACCGCAAGGATGGCCTGGTCGCCCATCCGAAACCCGACCCGCCGCTGCAGCGCGACGACCGCCTCGAACGCGCCATCGAGCGCGCCCGCCGTCCGGACTGCAAGAGCGCCTATTCCGGCCTGGGCCTGCTGGCGGTGATCCCGCTGGCCAAGGATGCGGTGACCGGTACCGGCTGCAAGTGGTAAATGACAGTGGCAGACATCATGCAAACCCTCGACCCGCCAAGCTTCATGAAAAAGCTTCTCGCGCCGGCCATGCTCGGCCTGTTCCTCCACGCCGGCGCGATGGCCGCGGCCTCTACGGCACCGCTGCAGTCGCAGGCGAGCTACGAGGCCGCCATTGCGGACATGTCGACGTCGCCGGCCTATGTGCTGGTCGAGGTCGGCGACGGCGGCAACGCCGCGCCCCGCCCCGTCTGCACGAGCGCGAACTTCCTGCTCGGCGCGATCCATCGGGAATATGGCCTCGGCTATGCGCCGGCCGAATCCGAACAAGCGCTGCGGATTGCGCGCGAACACGCGAATCATGTGTTCCGCTTCCAGCGCCAGGCGGCGCTGGACAAGGTCCGCGTCCACTATACCGAGGCCGACCTGGCGGCCGCGCGCGCCCTGCTGGCACCGCTGTCGGACGACGAGGTCAAGGCGAAGTTTTCATCGCTGTATGCAAAAGGCCGCCTGCCGACGCAGGGTTATGCCACCGATGCCCTCGCCTGCGCGCTGATCGAGCGTGGATTCTCTCCGCACAGAGCAGACCGGAGCGGGCAGCTATTCGTCAGGCGCTGAGGCGCGCCGCCGCTAGGCCACGCCCCGGTTCATTCGCGGTGCACGTCGCGCCACGCCAGCATCGCCGGCAGCCGTTCCTCCTTGTCGGCATCGAAGCCGCAGGTCTCATCGAAGGTGGCCGGATTCTCGTAGGTGCCGAACAGCCAGTCCCACCAGACGATGTCGCCGTAGTTGTTGCGGTGGCGGCCGTACTGGTGGTGGATGCGGTGCATCTCGGGGCGCTGGAAGAACCAGCCGACCCAACGCGGCGTGCGCACGCTGGTGTGGTAAAAAAATTCTCCCAGCGCCGTGCACAGCGTGTACACCGCGCCGGCTTGCGGCGACAGGCCGAGCAAGGCATACACCAGCAGGCTGCCGATGATCGAGTTCACGACCATCTCGACCGGATGCTTGTAGAACGAGGTGATGACTTCGATGCGGCGCGGGCTGTGGTGGATCTGGTGGAACACGCGCCACAGGAAGTCGGACTCGTGGCGCACCCGGTGCCACCAGTAGAACACGAAGGTGGCGATGAAATAGGCCACCATGCCGCCCGCCACCGGGCCGAGATGGCGCGACAGGTGCAGCAGCGAGCTCGATGACAGCCAGCGCTCCCAGGTGACGCCTGCAAGCAGCACGACGCCCAGCTGGACGGCGTTCACCAGCAGCACGCGCAGCGGCCAGGTGCGCACATGCGGCAGGCGCCAGCCGGGGGTCAATCGTTCGAGGACGAAGCAGGCGGCAAAGACGGCGAGGATGGTGAAGAGCATGATGGGCCTCCGTTTGAATGGTGGCGCCATGATTGCGAAAAGCTTAAGCCCCGGCCAGCGTTATGAAGCCGGGGAGGCAATTTGCTGCCGGAAGTCGCATTTTTTAATACCCTAGCGGGTCAGTCGATGCGCCGCACCGACTCCCGCACCACCAGGCTCAATTCCGGCACCTCGGCTGCCAGCGGCTGCTGCGCGATCATGTTGAGGATCGCACGTCCTAGGCTCTGGCCGACGTCGAACAGCGGCTGGCGCACCGTGGTCAGCGGCGGCGTCGTGTACATCGAGCTGTGCAGGTCGTCGAAGCCGATCACCGAGACGTCTTCCGGCACCCGGATGCCGCGCCGGTACATGGCCAGGCG
>Ga0308168_1003472_pt1 | contig 12033 bp, 7 predicted proteins | sample PhyCR2_FD_202133 | JGI IMG/M metagenome (GOLD analysis project Ga0308168, IMG submission 202133) | Phyllosphere microbial communities from UC Gill Tract Community Farm, Albany, California, United States - DLSLRC.R2 | ecosystem: Host-associated > Plants > Phyllosphere > Unclassified | place: USA... | reverse complement strand
GGGAAGCACCCCGAAGATAAACGCCAGTGAGGTCATCAGGATCGGACGCAGGCGCTGGCGACAGGCATAAAGCATGGCGGAGAGCAGATCCTGGCCTTTGGCGTTCATCTCGTTGGCAAATTCCACGATCAGAATGGCGTTCTTTGCCGACAGGCCAATGACCGTCAACAGCCCCACCTGGAAGTAGACGTCATTTTCCAGGCCGCGCATCCAGGTGGCGAGTAGCGCGCCGATCACGCCCAGCGGCACAACCAGCATCACCGAGAACGGCACCGACCAGCTTTCGTACAACGCGGCCAGGCAGAGAAATACCACCAGCAGGGAAATGGCATACAGCGCAGGGGCCTGCGCGCCGGAAAGCCGTTCCTGATACGACATCGCCGTCCACTCAAGACCAAAGCCGCCCGGTAACTGTTTCACCAGATTTTCCATGATGTCCATCGCGGTGCCGGTACTGACTCCTGGCGCAGCCTCGCCGACGATTTCTACCGCCGAGTAGCCGTTATAGCGTTCGAGCCGCGGCGAACCCGTCTCCCAGCGCGAGCTGGCAAACGCCGAGAAGGGCACCATGCTGCCGTTTTTATTGCGCACATACCACAGATTGATGTCGTCCGGCAGCATGCGGTATTTCGCGGCGGCCTGCACATACACTTTTTTCACGCGGCCACGATCCATAAAGTCATTCACATAGCTGGAGCCCCACGCCGTTTGCAGCGTGTCGTTAATGTCATCAATGGAGACGCCCAGTGCCTGCGCCTTGCGCTGATCGATGTCGATCTGCAACTGCGGGCTGTCGTCCAGCCCGTTGTGCCGCACGCGGGTAAGCTGTTTGTTATCACCCGCCAGCGCGATGAGCTGGTCGCGGGCGGCCATCAGCGCATCATGTCCGGCCCCGGCGTGATCCTGCAATTCCATATCAAAACCCGCCGAACTGCCCAGCCCGCTGATAGCCGGTGGGCTGCTGGCAAACACCCGCGCTTCATTGATGCGGCTGAATGCTTTAGTGGCGCGTTCGATAATGGCGAAAGAGGTGCCGGTTTCGCTGTCACGTTCTTCCCAGTCTTTCAGCCGCACAAACATACGCGCCACGTTCTGGCCGTTGCCGCCGGGGCCGGAGCCGACGGTGGCAAACACTGAGGTGACGGTGTCTTTCTCATGGGTGAAAAAATAGTCTTCGATTTTTTGCACCACTTTCAGCGTCTGCTGCTGGGTGGCACCGCTCGGCAGCTGTACCGAGGTGGTAAACATGCCGCGATCTTCCTGCGGCAGAAACGACGTCGGCAACCGTAAGAACAGAAAGACCATGCCGCCCAGCAGCAGCACGTAAACCACCATCCAGCGCAGGCTGCGGTGCAGGATCTTCGCCACGCCGGACTCATAGCGCGCGGCATTGCGATTGAACATGCGGTTAAACCAGCCGAAGAAACCTTTCTGGCCGTGCTGTTCGCCTTTGTGCAGGGGCTTGAGCATGGTGGCGCACAGCGCCGGGGTGAGGATCATCGCCACCAGCACCGACAGCACCATGGCGGCGACGATAGTAATGGAGAACTGCCGGTAAATCGCACCAGTGGTGCCGCCAAAAAAGGCCATCGGCACGAACACCGCCGACAGCACCATCGCAATGCCCACCAGTGCGCCCTGGATCTGCCCCATGGATTTACGCGTTGCCTCGCGCGGCGAGAGGCCTTCCTCCGTCATGATGCGCTCGACGTTCTCCACCACCACAATGGCGTCATCCACCAGCAGGCCGATGGCCAGCACCATGGCGAACATGGTCAGCGTATTGATGCTGTAGCCGAAGGTGTAAAGCACCGCAAAGGTGCCGAGCAGCACCACCGGCACGGCAATGGTCGGGATCAGCGTGGCGCGGAAATTTTGCAAAAACAGATACATCACGAGGAACACCAGCGCGATGGCTTCGATGAGGGTTTTCACCACGTCGATAATCGAGGCTTTTACAAAGGAGGTGGTTTCGTAGGCGACTTTATATTCCAGCCCGTGCGGGAAAAAGGGGGCCAGCTCGTTGAGGCGGTCGATCACAAGCTTCGACGTTTCCATCTCATTCGCGCCGGAGGCGAGTTTTACCCCAAGCCCCGAGGCAGCTTTGCCGTTAAAGCGGCTGAGGTTGTCATACTTCTCCGCGCCCATTTCGACAGTGGCCACATCGCCAAGCTTTACCTCAGAACCGTCCTGATTGACGCGCAGGGTAATGGCGCGGAACTGCTCGGGGGTTTGCAGCAGTGACTGGGCATTAATGGTGGCGTTCAGCGCCTGATCATCCACCGACGGTGTACCGCCCAACTGGCCGACGGCGATCTGCGCGTTCTGCGATTTAATCGCCTCCGTCACGTCGGTGGCGGTGAGCTGGAAGCTGTTGAGCTTTGCCGGATCGAGCCAGATACGCATTGAATACTGCGAACCATAGGCATCAATATCACCGACGCCGTTCACGCGGCTCAGCGGCTCCTGGATATTACTGGCGACATAATCCGCAATATCTTGTTTATCCATGGATCCATCGGTGGAGACAAACGCAATGGTCAGAATGTTGGTATCGCCGGTTTTACGTACCGTCACCCCCTGATTCTGCACCGCCTGCGGCAGTTTGCGCATCGCCGACTGCAACTGGTTTTGCACCTGCTGCACGGCTTCATCCGGATCGGTACCGGCTTTAAAGCTCAGGGTGACTGAAGCCTGGCCGGTGCCGCTGCTTTGCGATGACATGTACATCAGGTTATCGAGGCCCGTCATGTTCTGCTCGATCACCTGAGTGACGGTGTTCTCCAGCGTCTGCGCCGACGCGCCGGGATAGTTTGCGGTCACTCGCACGTTAGGCGGGGCGAGGTCGGGATATTGCTCAACGGGTAATGACAGAATGGCCAGGGTGCCGGTCAGGCAGAGAATAATGGCTAACACCCAGGCAAAAATGGGGCGATCAATAAAGAAATTCGCCATCAGAAACAGGACCTCTTTTTGCAGTACTTCATTATTTTACATTGCTCGCTTCACTTTAGCGGTATCGGGGCGACTAAACGTGGAGAAAAAAAGGAGAAAGTGTAAATTACCGTCGTCACGACGTATCATCAGCATCCTGCTTAGTTTCGTGGAGTCGTAATACCGATGAACATTGACGTCATCAAAGACAAAATCCTTTCTGAAAACTATTTCGTGCTGCGCAATATCACCTACGACTTAACGCGAAAAAATGGCGAGGTGATACGTCATAAACGGGAAGTGTACGATCGTGGCAATGGTGCGACTATTCTGCTCTACAGCCGGGAAAAACAGAGCGTGGTGCTGATCCGCCAGTTCCGGATCGCGACCTTTGTGAACGGTAACCAGGACGGTCGGCTGATTGAAGCCTGCGCCGGGCTGCTGGATGATGACGAGCCGGAAGTGTGCATCCGCAAAGAAGCCATTGAAGAGACCGGCTACGCCGTGGGGGAGGTGCGCAAAGTGTTTGAGCTGTATATGTCCCCCGGCGGCGTGACGGAAATCGTGCATTTCTTTATTGCCGAATACAGCGACGCCCAGCGCGCGAACGCCGGCGGCGGCGTGGAAGATGAAGATATTGAAGTGCTGGAGATCCCCTTTACCGAGGCGCTGGCGATGGTTAAACGCGGTGAAATCCGTGACGGTAAGACGGTGATATTGCTGCAATATCTGCAGGCTTCCGGCCTAATGGCTTGATTTTAATCAGGTTAATAAGGTGTATTTTAAATAAATCTATCCGATAATTCCGATTGAGCATCAACCTCCGAATGAAGATGATACGCGCGTTTAATTAAACGTATTTTCTTCCGGGGTTGTGCTGTCCATGCGTTATCGCGTTCTGATACTGTTTTTTTTCGGCCTGTTTACGGCGTTTTCGTCGTGGGCGGCGCCTGCCCAGCAGCGCTTCTCGGACTGGCAGGTCACCTGTAACAACCAGAACTTTTGCGTGGCGCGTAACACCGGCGAACATCACGGGCTGGTGATGACGCTGGCCCGCAGCGCTGGCGCGAAAACCGACGCCACTCTGCGGATCGACATGGGCGGTATCACTAGCTCCGCGGCGCGGATCGCCCCCATTGCCCCCCGGCTGTTACTTGACGGTAAGCCCCTGCCGCTGACCGCCCCAAACTGGAGCATCACGCCCCAGCGCCTGATCACCAGCCACCCGGCGACTATCAACGACTTTTTACAGACCATTCAGAACGCACAAAACATCACCCTGCGGGACGGGGAGGGGATCATTTCGCTGGTGGGGCTTAAGGCCGCGCTGCTGTTTATTGATGCCCAGCAAAAACGTGTCGGCAGCGAAACGGCGTGGATCAACAAAGGCACCAGTCCACCGCTCAGCGTGCCGCCAGCGCCGGCGCTGAAAGAGGTGGCACTGGTCAACCCGACGCCCACGCCGCTGAACCGGGAAGAGCTGGACGATCTGCTGGATTACGCTAACTGGCGGATGGGCAATACCCAGTGCTCCCTTGATCCGGCGCGCCGTGAAGTTCGCGTCACCGCCTTAACTGACGATAAAGCGCTGCTGATGATTGGCTGTGAGGCAGGCGCTTACAACACGGTGGACCTCGCCTGGCTGGTCTCGCGGGAAAAACCCTATGTCGCGCGCGCGGTCAAACTGCGCCTGCCGTTTAAGCCGGGCAGCGGTGAGGATGAACTGGAATTGATGAACGTGGGATTTGATACGAAAACCCGCGAACTCACCACGCTGGCAAAAGGGCGCGGGCTGGCGGATTGTGGTACGCAGACCCGCTGGCGGTTTGACGGCCAGCGGTTTCGTCTGGTGCGTTATGCCGAAGAGCCAAGCTGTGATAACTGGCATGGGCCAGATGCCTGGCCCACCCTGTGGATCACACGTTAAGCACTTTCTTCGCTTTCGCTACCACGTTTTCGACAGTAAAGCCGAAGTACGGGAACAGCTTGTCCGCTGGTGCGGATTCACCGTAGCCGGTCATGCCGACAATCGCCCCTTTCAGGCCGACGTATTTGTACCAGTAGTCGGCAATACCCGCTTCCACCGCCACGCGCGCGCTGATGTCTGACGGCAGCACCGACTCGCGGTACTCCTCATCCTGCGCATCAAAAATGTCGGTAGAGGGCAGTGAAACCACGCGCACTTTATGGCCTTCTTCACGCAGCTTCGCCGCCGCATTGACGGTGATCTCCACTTCAGAGCCGGTGGCGATAAGGATAATGTCCGGCGTACCCTCCGCATCCTGCAAAATGTAGCCGCCGCGGGAAATGGCTTTTACCTGCTCCGGCGTACGCTCCATCTGCGCCAGGTTCTGACGGGAGAGGATCAGCGCCGTCGGGCCGTTGTGACGCTCAATGGCCAGCTTCCAGCCCACGGCCGCTTCCACCTGATCGCACGGACGCCAGGTGCTGAAGTTTGGCGTCAGGCGCAGGCTGGCGAGCTGTTCCACCGCCTGGTGCGTCGGACCATCTTCCCCCAGACCGATGGAGTCATGGGTATAGACCATGATCTGCCGCGCCTTCATCAGTGCCGCCATACGCGCCGCATTACGCGCATATTCCACGAACATCAGGAAGGTGGCGGTATAGGGCACAAAGCCGCCGTGATGGGCGATACCGTTGGCGATGGCGGTCATGCCGAATTCGCGCACGCCGTAGTGAATGTAGTTCCCGGCAGGATCTTCTTTCAGCGACGTCGAGCCGGACCAGATGGTCAGGTTACTGGGTGCCAGATCCGCTGAGCCGCCCAGCAGTTCCGGCAGCGCCGGGCCATACTGGTTCAGGGTGTTTTGCGACGCTTTACGGCTGGCGATCTTCGCGGGTTCGGCCTGCAGTTTTTCGATGTACTGCTGGGTCAGCTGTTCCCAGTTTTCCGGCAATCCACCGCTCATACGGCGGCTGAACTCTGCGGCCAGTTCCGGGTGCGCTTTTTTATAAGCGGCAAACTTCTCATTCCACGCCTGCTGGGCTTTCTCGCCGCGCTCGCGGGCATCCCAGGCCTGATAAATGTCTTTCGGGATCTCGAACGGCCCGTGTTTCCAGCCCAGTTTCTGACGGGTGAGGGCAACTTCTTCTTCCCCCAGCGCTGCGCCGTGAGATTCCTCTTTACCCGCTTTGTTCGGTGAGCCAAAACCAATCACCGTGCGGCAGATAATCAGCGATGGCTTATCGGTTACGCTCTGCGCTTCCTGAATCGCTTTTTTCAGCGCTTCTGGATCGTGACCATCAATTTCATGGACCACATGCCAGTGATAGGCTTCGAAACGCTTCGCCGTGTCATCGGTGAACCAGCCTTCGGTTTCGCCATCAATAGAGATGCCGTTGTGATCGTAGAAGCCAATCAGCTTGCCCAGACCCAGCGTGCCCGCCAGCGAACACACTTCATGGGAAATCCCTTCCATCAGGCAACCATCGCCCATGAACACATAGGTGAAGTGATCGACGATGTCATGGCCCGGCTGGTTAAACTGCGCCGCCAGCGTACGTTCCGCAATCGCCAGACCAACGGCGTTAGCCAGCCCCTGACCCAGTGGGCCGGTGGTGGTTTCCACGCCCGGCGTGTAGCCGATTTCCGGGTGGCCCGGCGTTTTTGAGTGCAGCTGACGGAAGTTTTTCAGCTCTTCAATCGGCAGATCGTAGCCTGAGAGGTGCAGCAGACTGTACAGCAGCATTGAGGCGTGGCCGTTCGACAAAATAAAGCGGTCGCGGTCATACCAGGTCGGATCGGTCGGGTTGTGCTTGAGGAAGTCATTCCACAGCACTTCCGCAATATCGGCCATGCCCATCGGCGCACCGGGGTGCCCGGAATTGGCTTTCTGTACCGCGTCCATACTCAGGGCGCGGATGGCATTGGCAAGCTCTTTACGAGACATAGTTCTCTCCATGGCAAAAGTTACAGTTTGGCGGCAAGCAAATCTTCCAGGCTACGCTGATCGACAGCGAACTGGCGAATACCATCGGCGAGCTTCTCAACGGCCATCGGATCCTGATTATGCTCCCAGCGGAATTCCGCTTCCGTCAGCGGCGGCTGACGCTGGAACGTCTGGGAAGAGGGCACCAGCTTGCGCTCGACATCGCCTTCTTTCTCTTGCAATTCTTTAAGCAGAGCAGGGGAAATGGTCAGACGGTCACAGCCCGCCAGCGCGAGGATCTGTTCGATACGGCGGAAGCTGGCCCCCATCACGATGGTTTCAAAGCGGTTACGCTTATAGAAATCGTAGATATTGCGTACGGACTTCACGCCCGGATCTTCCTCGACCACATAGGGTTCCATCGGTTTTCTGTCCTGATACCAGTCGTAAATACGGCCCACGAATGGCGAAATCAGGTACACGCCCGCTTCGGCGCAGGCACGGGCTTGTGCAAAGGAGAACAGCAGGGTGAGGTTACATTTGATGCCCTGTTTTTCCAGCTCCTCAGCGGCGCGGATCCCTTCCCAGGTGGAGGCCAGTTTGATGAGGATGCGGGACTTATCGATGCCCTGTTCTTCATACAGCTCCACCAGGCGCAGCGCTTTGGTCATGCTTTTTTCTTTATCAAACGAGAGGCGGGCGTCCACTTCGGTGGAGACACGTCCCGGAATGCTTTTCAGAATTTCCGCACCGATATTGACCGCCAGTTTGTCGCTGGCTTCCGCCACAATCTGCTCCTGCGTCTTCCCGCGCTGTTTACCGTATTCCAGCGCGTCATCAACGAGGTGGGAGAAGTGCGGCAGCGCAGCGGCCTTCAGCAGCAGAGAGGGGTTGGTGGTGGCGTCTTCCGGCTGATAACTGCGGATGGACTCGATATCGCCGCTGTCAGCAACGACGGTGGTGAATTTTTTGATGCCGTCTAAATAATTCATGCTAAATACTCCTTAAAAAGCAAATGCTTACGCTAGTGTGTTACTGCACACTTTTGTGAAGTGGTTCACGAGCCTGATAAAAAAGCATAGCAGACAGGGGCTGGCTTGCTGGCGAAGGGGTGTAACAGCACTGTTATAATTTGATAACAAATTTGCTTTTGGATTGGTAAGACTTTGGCGGTGTTCAAAGTTTATCGACCGTCATGGGGCGATACTGGTCGGTGCATCAGGATAGCTATCACGCTTCACCCCTACTAACGATACGTGAAAGGATCACCAAAATGGATGAACAACTAAAACAGAGCGCATTGGATTTTCACGAATTCCCGGTTCCCGGCAAAATTCAGGTCTCTCCCACTAAACCGCTGGCGACACAGCGAGACCTCGCGCTGGCCTACTCACCGGGTGTGGCCGCGCCCTGCCTTGAAATCGAAAAAGATCCGCTGGCGGCTTACAAATACACCGCGCGCGGCAACCTGGTGGCGGTAATTTCCAACGGTACCGCCGTGCTTGGCCTCGGCAATATCGGCGCGCTGGCGGGCAAACCGGTGATGGAAGGCAAGGGCGTACTGTTTAAAAAATTCGCCGGTATCGACGTGTTCGATATCGAAGTGGACGAACTGGATCCCGACAAACTGATCGACGTGGTGGCCTCGCTGGAGCCGACGTTCGGTGGTATCAACCTGGAAGACATCAAAGCGCCCGAGTGTTTTTACATCGAGCAGAAGCTGCGCGAGCGCATGAACATTCCGGTCTTCCATGATGACCAGCACGGCACCGCCATTATCAGCACCGCGGCGATTTTAAACGGCCTGCGCGTGGTTGAAAAAAATCTCTCTGACGTGCGCATGGTGGTGTCCGGTGCGGGTGCTGCCGCCATTGCCTGTATGAACCTGCTGGTCATGCTCGGCATGCAGAAGCACAACATTGTGGTGTGCGACTCGAAAGGCGTTATCTACAAAGGCCGCGAGCCGAACATGGCGGAAACCAAAGCCGCGTACGCCATTGATGATGATGGCAGACGCACCCTCGCGGATGTCGTGAAGGATGCCGACATTTTCCTCGGCTGTTCCGGACCGAAAGTGCTGACGCCGGAGATGGTCAAAGAGATGGCGCGTCAGCCGCTGATCCTCGCGCTGGCTAACCCGGAACCGGAGATCCTGCCGCCGCTGGCAAAAGAAGTGCGCCCGGACGCTATTATCTGTACCGGTCGTTCTGACTACCCCAACCAGGTGAATAACGTCCTCTGCTTCCCGTTCATTTTCCGTGGTGCGCTGGACGTGGGTGCCACCGCCATCAACGAAGAGATGAAGCTGGCCGCCGTGCACGCCATCGCCGAGCTGGCCCATGCCGAGCAGAGCGAAGTGGTGGCCTCTGCCTATGGCGATCAGGATCTGAGCTTCGGCCCTGATTACCTGATCCCGAAACCTTTCGACCCGCGTCTGATCGTCAAGATCGCCCCGGCCGTCGCCAAAGCGGCGATGGACACCGGCGTGGCCACCCGACCCATCGCTGACTTCACCGCTTACATCGACAAGCTGACGGAGTTTGTCTACAAAACCAACCTGTTCATGAAGCCGATTTTCTCCCAGGCACGCAGTGAACCGAAACGTGTGGTGCTGGCGGAAGGGGAAGAAGCGCGGGTGCTGCATGCCACCCAGGAGCTGATCACGCTGGGGCTGGCGAAGCCGATCCTGATTGGTCGTCCGGGCGTCATCGAAATGCGTATTCAGAAGCTGGGGCTGCAAATCAAAGCCGGCGTCGATTTTGAGATCGTTAACAACGAATCGGATCCGCGCTTTAAAGAGTACTGGAACGAATACTACGGCATCATGAAACGCCGGGGGATCACCCAGGAGCAGGCGCAGCGCGCGGTGATCGGCAATGCAACGGTGATCGGCGCGATCATGGTACAGCGCGGTGAAGCGGATGCGCTGATCTGTGGCACTATCGGCGATTACCATGAGCATTTCAGCGTGGTACAGCAGCTGTTCGGCTATCGTGACGGCGTAAACGCGGCGGGGGCGATGAACGCTTTACTGCTGCCGAGCGGCAACACCTTTATTACCGACACCTACGTTAACGACGATCCGACGCCGGAACAGCTGGCGGAGATCACCCTGATGGCGGCAGAAACCGTGCGCCGCTTCGGTATTGAGCCGCGCGTGGCGCTGCTGTCACACTCTAACTTTGGTTCCTCCAACTCACCGGCGGCCTGCAAAATGCGCGACACGCTGGCGCTGGTGCGCGAACGTGCGCCGGAGCTGATGATCGACGGGGAGATGCACGGCGATGCGGCGCTGGTGGAAAGCATTCGTCAGGATCGTATGCCGGACAGCCCGCTGAAAGGCTCGGCGAATATTCTGGTGATGCCAAACGTGGAGGCGGCGCGTATTAGTTACAACTTACTACGCGTCTCCAGTTCAGAAGGCGTTACCGTCGGCCCGGTGCTGATGGGGGTGGCAAAACCAGTGCATGTGCTGACGCCAATCGCCTCCGTGCGTCGTATCGTTAACATGGTCGCGCTGGCCGTAGTCGAAGCGCAGACGCAACCGCTGTAAGCTAACATCCACCCTCCCGGTGACGGGAGGGTGAGACTTATTCGGCAATCGAGAACCAGCGACGCCAGATAAAGCGCAGCAGCAGATACTCCAGCGTACCCAGCAGTAAAAACCACGCGCACAGGAACAGGGTGTAAAACTGGCTGGCATCCATCAGATGAAAGAGGCCGATCAGCTTTTGTACCAGTGCCGTACCGGGGGAGGGCACCGGCAGCAGCAAACAGGAGAGGAACGCCAGCAGCAGGATCCCGGCGGCGGTCATCAGCGATTCAAGGGGATGTTTCGTCATGGTGTTAATCGTCAGTTAAAACGCCATTAGAAGTCATTTGCGGCAGCGGTGCAATCATCGGGCCTCAGCCCGACGCCCAGATCTCGGTATGTTTCTCCACCAGCCCAAACAGCGACCCCCCCTCCGCCACAAAGTCACGCATCAGCTGTGCCTCGCTTTTTCCGCGTTTCACAAAGCGCGACAGCTCATCCAGCGCGCTGCCAGCGTTGAGTTTATCCGCATAAGGCGCCACCTTCTCCAGCAACCGGGCGATGTCGTCTTTAATGGTGATCTGATCGCCGGTATGCACGTCCGTGATAATGCCCTCAAAGCCGAAGCGGCAGGCCTGAAAACGGTTAAATTTATACAGCAGATAATCGCGCTCCTGCATTTTGTAAGGCCGTTCGGCGAGCAGCCAGTGCGCGGTGGCCTGGATCAGACCGGCGACGTTAATGGCGTGCGACAGGGTTAACGGCGTATCCATCACCCGCACTTCGACAGTGCCAAAATTCGGGCTGGGGCGAATATCCCAGTGCAGATCTTTAATGCTTTCAATCATGCTGGTATAGCTCAGACGACGGAACAGCCCTTCGAATTCTGACCAGTTGGTTACCCAGGGCGCATGACCATTATCCGGGAAGGCGGAAAAGATATTTAAGCGCGACGAAGCAAAGTGCGTATCCGCCCCCTGCATATAGGGCGACGCTGCCCCCAGCGCGATAAAGTGCGGCACAAAACGCGACAGCCCGTGCATCAGATAGATGGCGTCATCGCCGTTGCGACAGCCAATGTGCACATGCTGACCAAATACCGTCGCCTGCTGCATCAGGTAGCCAAACATCTCAAGCGTGCGGGAATAACGCTCATCGTTGCAGATCTCCTGGCGCTGCCATTTCTGAAACGGATGCGTCCCGCCGCCGCAAATTTTTACATGATGCTCCGTCGCCGTTTGCATAATGATGTGCTGCAACGCCCCCAGTTGACTGGCGGCCTGATGAATGTCGACGCACACGCCGGTGGCGATCTCCAGCATGCTCTCGGTGATGTCGTGCTTCACTTCCCCCGCACTGACCTGCGCCTTCATCGCCTCAATAAGCGTGGTCGAGTCCTGGCTTAAATCGTACCCCGGCGGGTTGACGATCTGCAGTTCCAGTTCAATGCCCAGGGTAAAGGGATCGGAGACATGAAAATCGGCTAACGGCATAGCTACGCTCACATTTATCTGCTTTTTTATGAGTATAGACGGGATTTTCCCCTCACCCCGGCCCTCTCCCAATGGGAGAGGGGGCGATCACTCCCTCACCTGGAAGAAAGACTGGCGCAGAGGCTTTCATTCCCTCTCCCTGGGGAGAGGGTCAGGGTGAGGGGACTGCTTCAGTGCAGCTGTG
>Ga0308168_1003470_pt1 | contig 12037 bp, 10 predicted proteins | sample PhyCR2_FD_202133 | JGI IMG/M metagenome (GOLD analysis project Ga0308168, IMG submission 202133) | Phyllosphere microbial communities from UC Gill Tract Community Farm, Albany, California, United States - DLSLRC.R2 | ecosystem: Host-associated > Plants > Phyllosphere > Unclassified | place: USA... | reverse complement strand
GCCGATTGGCGGGATCCGTCTGCGTCCACAGGAACTGATTGAGCTACTTGAGTTGCCGGAACACACCTTCCCGGTGGCGGGCGTGGTGATTGGCCACGTTGATGTTCCTTCGCATCACAAACCGCGTCTCCCGCTGGAGACCTTCCGTCACGATGAGGTTTACGTTGCAGAAGGGCTGGAAGAGAAGATCGCGCATTATAACCAACAGATGACGGCGCACTGGCAGGCCATTAACCGTACCGACGGTGAAACCTGGAGCGAAAGCGTGAGCGGTTATTACCAGCATATCTACTTCCCGGATGTGCTGCCGGCGATTCTGAAGCAGGGCTTCGGCGTCGATAAATAGACAAAAAGCCATCCCGTCTGGGATGGCTTTTTCGTACAGAGACTGCCGTTAACGGAAGGCTTAGCGCGTGTCGGTAATCTGCGTCCGGGGCTGGGATTCAAATCCCCCCTTCGAGGCCATAACAGAGCAACTTACCGCTGCCGCGATGCTGAGCACGATCCAGATTTTCATAACGGGTCTCCTTTCAATACAGTGAAAAGTATTAAGCCTGGCACAAGCCCCGCATTTTACTTACGGATTAGCCCTTAATTCGCGGATCCAACGCGTCACGCAGCCCATCCCCCAACAAATTAAACGCCAGCACGGTAAAGAAAATCGCCAGGCTCGGGAACAGCGCCACATGCGGGGCAATCACCATATCGGCCCGCGCCTCGTTGAGCATCGCCCCCCACTCCGGGGTCGGCGGTTGCGCGCCCAGGCCTAAAAACGACAGGCTGGCAGCCGAGATAATCGACACCCCGATACGCATGGTGAAATAGACCACGATAGAGGAGACGGTGCCCGGCAGAATATGGTTAAACAGGATTGTGGTATCGCTGGCCCCAATGCTGCGCGCCGACTCGATAAAGGTCTGCTGTTTTAGCACCAGCGTATTGCCGCGCACCAGGCGGGCGAAGGCCGGAATCGAGAAGATCGCCACGGCGATGATCACGTTCGCCATGCCGTTGCCCATCACCGCCACCACCGCAATAGCCAGCAGAATGCCAGGGAAAGCAAAGAGCACATCGCAGATGCGCATGATGATCCGATCCCACCAGCCCTCGTAATAACCGGCCAGCAGGCCCAGCACCGTGCCGATGGCCGCGCCAATCAGTACCGCAAAGACCCCGGCGGCGAGCGAGATCTGCGCCCCCATCAGCACCCGGCTGAAGATATCGCGCCCAAGCGAATCCACGCCGAACCAGTGCATCACCGACGGACCTTCGTTCAGACGGTCGTAATCGAAGTAGTTTTCCGCATCAAAGGGGACGATCCAGGGGGCCAGCACCGCCACCAGGATCAGCAGCAGGACAAACAGCCCGGCGGTCATCGCCACCGGCTGCTTACGAAAGCGCCGCCAGAATTCATGCCACGGGGTGCGGATCTGATCCGGTTTGAGTCCCGGCATGGCCTTTAACATGGCCTGCCGACGCCAGTTTAACAGTCGCATCTTACTTGTACCTGATAGCGGGATTAATGGCGGCATAGAGCACATCCACCACTAAGTTGATAAGAATAAACTCCAGCGAAAAAAGCAGCACTTCCGCCTGGATCACCGGGTAGTCGCGCATGTCGACAGAATCGACCAGCAAACGCCCTAACCCCGGCCAGTTGAAGACCTTTTCCACCACGATTGAGCCACCGAGCAGGAAGCCGAACTGCAGCCCCATCATGGTCACTACCGGAATCATCGCATTACGCAGACCGTGCTTGAGGATCACCCACTTCTCGCTGACCCCCTTTGCCCGGGCGGTACGCATATAGTCTTCATTCAGCACGTCAACGAAGGAGGCGCGGGTGAAGCGTGCCATCACCGCCGCCACCGCCGCGCCGAGGGTCAGCGAAGGCAAAATGTAGTGCCGCCAGCTGTCCGCGCCCACGGTGGGGAGCCAGCCCAGCTCGACGGAGAAGATCTGCATCAGCAGCATCCCCAGCGCAAAGGCCGGGAAGGAGATCCCGGTGACCGCCAGCGCCATGCCCAGCCGGTCCGGCCAGCGGTTACGCCAGACGGCCGCCACAATTCCGGCCATCAGGCCAAACAGCACCGCCCAGGCCATGCTGGTGAGGGTCAGCCAGAAGGTGGGCATAAAGCGGCTGGCAATCTCCTCGGAAACGGGACGACGGGAGACCATCGAGGTACCAAAGTCCCCCTGCACGACACTGGTAATGTAGTGCCAGAACTGCCGGTAGAGCGGCTGATCCAGCCCCAGTTGCTTACGCACCAGTTCGATGACCGTGGCATCGGCTTCCGGGCCGGCAATCAGCCGCGCCGGATCCCCCGGCAGCAGATGAACGAATAAAAAGACCAGGACCGCCACAATCAGCAGCGTCGGGATCAGCCCCAGCAGGCGTTTAATCACATAATTCAGCATGCACATTCCTCTCATCCCGCAGGCGTACACCTGCGGGAATGAGTGCTTTATTTCAGATCCGCGTCGTCAAAGCTAAAGCCGGTATCCGGCATGATGTAAAAGCCGGTCAGCGCCTTGTTATGCGCCGAGACCAGTTTTTCGACCACCAGCGGTATCCACGGTGACTCCTTCCAGATCGTATCCTGTGCATCCCTGTACAGTTTCGCTTTCTCTTCCGGTTGGGTGGTTTTCAGCGCCTCCGTCAGGTCTTTATCCACCTGCGGATTGCTGTAGAACGCAGTATTGAACAGGGTTGGCGGCCAGTTTTGCGAGGCAAACAGCGGCGACAGCGCCCAGTCGGCTTCGCCGGTAGAGGCCGACCAGCCGGTGTAGAACATCCTCACCCCGCTCTCTTTCTGCCCTTTGCCTTCCACTTCGGCGGCACGCTGCCCGGCATCCATCGCCGTGACCTGCACCTTAATGCCTACCTGCGCCAGCTGCTGCTGGGTGAATTGCAGCACCTTCTGGGCGGTACTGTGATTGTGCGACGACCACAGCGTGGTGCTGAAACCGTTCGGGAAGCCCGCCTCTTTCAGCAGCGCACGCGCTTTTGTCGGATTATATTCCCACGGATGATACTGCTGGGAGTACGCAATGGACGGTGGCACCACGCCCGTTGCCGGGGTCGCATACCCGGCAAAGGCCACCTTCACCAGCGCCTCACGGTTGATGGCGTAGTTAATCGCCTCGCGCACTTTCGGGTTATCGAACGGTTTTTGCGTGACGTTCATGCTGATGTAACGCTGCATGATCGACGGGCTGGCGACCAGCTCCAGCTTGCTGTTTTTCGCCAGCAGCGCCGCCTGCTCGTACGGGATCGGGAAGGCAAATTGCGCTTCGCCGGTCTGCAACATGGCGGCGCGGGTGTTGTTATCCACCACCGGACGCCAGGTGATGGTGTCCAGCTTCGGCAGCCCCTGCTGCCAGTAACCGGCGAACTTTTTCACCTTCACAAAGTCGGTCTGATTCCAGGTCACCAGCTCATACGGCCCGGTGCCGACCGGATGGAAGCCGATCTCTTTGCCGTATTTTTTCAGCGCGTCGGGGGAGATCATCGCCGTGGCCGGATGGGCCAGAATATTGATAAAGGCCGAGAACGGCTCTTTCAGGGTGATTTTTACCGTGGTGGGATCGACGGCCTCGGTGCTGGCGATGTTTTTATACAGGTTATAGCGCTTAAGGCTGTTTTCCGGGTTGCTCGCGCGATCGAGGTTGACCTTCACCGCTTCAGCGTTAAAGTCGGTGCCGTCCTGGAACTTCACGCCGCTGCGCAGCTTAATGGTGTAGACCAGCCCGTCGTCCGAGACGGTGTAACTCTCGGCCAGCACGTTTTTCAGCTGCATCTCTTTATCGAGACCAAACAGCCCCTGATAAAACGACTTCGCCACCGCCTGCGACAGGGTGTCGTTGGCATCATACGGATCCAGGGTGGTGAAGTTGGAGGCCACCGCCACCACCACGTCTTTTGCTGCGAAGGCCGGCGTGGCCGCCAGGGCTGCCGTGACGCTCGCGGCTAACAGCCATTTGCGAGCAACATATTTTGTCATTGTTGTGTTCTCCTGTTGTTCCCTGCTGTCGTGATTTATAGATGTTTAAAGGCATTATCCTGGCGCGGCGGCGCGACGAAGTGGCCGGGGCCAACCTCCCGCAACACCACGCGCTCGGTGGATTCTCCCCGCTTACGAATGTTGCCCGGCAGTTCGTCCTGCAGCAGCACCCGCCGGGCCTGACGATGGGCCGGATCGGCCACCGGCACCGCCGCCATCAGCTTGCGGGTGTAAGGGTGCTGCGGGTTTTCAAACACCGCCCGACGCGGGCCAATCTCGACGATCTGCCCGAGGTACATCACCGCCACCCGGTGGCTGATGCGCTCCACCACCGCCATGTCGTGCGAAATAAACAGAAATGCGATGCCCATCTCCCGCTGCAAATCGAGCAGCAGATTGATGATCTGCGCCCGGATGGACACATCCAGCGCCGAGACCGACTCGTCGGCAATGACCACTTTCGGATTGAGCGCCAGCGCGCGGGCGATGCAGATTCGCTGTCGCTGGCCGCCGGAAAATTCATGGGGATAGCGCCAGGCGTGCTCTGGCTTCAGGCCGACACGCTCCAGCAGCCACGCCACCCGCCGCTGGGCGGCATCGCCATCCAGCAGGTTATGCACCCGCAGCGGCTCCATAATCGAATAGCCCACCGTCTGGCGGGGATCGAGGGAGGCGTAAGGATCCTGAAAAATAAACTGAATATCCCGCCGCAGGGGTTGCAGTTGCCCGGCTGGCAGGGTGTCGATGCGCTCACCGTTGAAAGTGATGGTGCCCTCCTGGGCCTCCACCAGCCGCAGCAGCGCCCGTCCGGTGGTGGACTTGCCGCTGCCGGACTCGCCCACCAGCGACAGCGTTTCGCCAAGCCATAAATCAAAACTGACATTTTCTACCGCATGCACTTCCCGCTTAACCCGGTTCAACAGGCCGCCACGCAGCGGAAATCGGGTGACCAGGTCGCGCACCTGTAAGATGGGGTCACCGGGCACCACCGTATCCTGTTCGGTTTCGGCCTCCTGAAAACCCGGATTCGTGAGGGAGATCAGCGGAAAACGGCGCGGTAAATCACTGCCGTTCATTGCCCCCAGTCGCGGCACCGCGGCCAGCAGCGCCCGGGTATAGGGGTGCTCAGGCGCATGGAAAATCTGTTCTACAGTGCCGGTTTCGACCGCTTCGCCCTGGTACATCACCAGCACCCGGTCGGCGATATCCGCCACCACGCCCATATCGTGAGTGATAAAAATCACTCCCATCTCCATCTCGTCCTGCAACACTTTGATCAGCTGCAGAATTTGCGCCTGAATGGTGACATCCAGCGCGGTGGTCGGCTCATCGGCAATCAGTACCGCCGGACGACAGGAGAGCGCCATGGCGATCATCACCCGCTGGCGCATCCCGCCAGAGAGCTGATGCGGGTAGCGTCCCAGAATGGCGTCGGCCTCCGGGATCCGCACCTGCTCCAGCATACGTCTGGCTTCAGCCAGCGCCTCATCGCCGCTCAGCCCCTGGTGCAGGCGGATCGACTCGGCAATCTGCTCCCCCACCGGGAAGACCGGATTGAGCGAAGTCATCGGCTCCTGAAAAATCATGGCGATGTCAGCACCACGCACGCTGCGCACCTGGGAGGAACTGAGGGTGGTGAGATCGCTCACCTGGCCATTGCGGCGGCGCAGCAGCAGGCTGTCGCATGCCACCAGCCCGCCGGACTGTTCAATCAGGCGCATCAGCGACAGGGCGGTCACCGACTTACCGGAACCGGACTCACCGACGATCGCCAGCGTCTCGCCGCGTTTCAGCGAAAAAGAGAGATTTTTTACCGCCGGGATCGGTTGCCGTTCGTCGGGAAAGGCGACATTCAGGTTGCGCACCGCCAGCACCTGCTGGCGGTCAAGTTCATCGCTGTGTGGCACCCTTTCCCCCTTATTCACGGTAAATGCCGGTGCTCGGCGTATCGCCGGCATAGCCCCAGGCGCGGTACATCCCTTCGCTGTTAAAGGGCAATGCCACGTTACCCTCGCGATCGACGGCAATCAGTCCGCCGCTCCCTTCGAGCGCCGGGAGTTTTTCCATTACCACCCGCTCGCAGGCTTCGGCGAGGCTTAAGCCGCCGTAGTCCATCAGCGCGGCGATGTCGTAGGCGGCCAGGGTGCGAATAAACACTTCGCCGGTGCCGGTACAGGAGACCGCCACGCTGGCGTTATTGGCATAGCAGCCCGCGCCGGGCAACGGGCTATCGCCCACCCGACCGGGAAGTTTATTGGTCATGCCGCCGGTGGAGGTGGCGGCGGCCAGGTTTCCGGCCTTATCCAGCGCCACCGCGCCAACGGTACCCATTTTCGTGGTTTCATCCAGCGGGGCCGAATGGTCTAGTCGGGTTTCATCCGCATCACGCGCGGCCAGCAGTTGCTGATAGCGTTCGGGGGTGGAAAAAAGATCTGGCGAGACTGCTTCCATGCCGTGTTCGAAGGCGAATTTCTCGGCCCCCTCGCCCACCAGCAGCACGTGCGGACTTTGCTCCATCACCAGACGCGCGGCCAGCACCGGGTTGCGCAGATGGCTGACTCCGGCCACCGCGCCCGCTTTCAGGGTAACGCCGTCCATCACGCAGGCATCCAGCTCATGAGTTTCGTCGCGGGTAAATACCGAACCGATACCGGCGTTGAACAGCGGGCACTCTTCCAGCAGGCGTACCGCTTCGGTGACCACATCCAGCGCGCTCTCCCCCGCCTCCAGCATCCGCTGGCCGGTTTCTACTATCGACGAGAGCGCCTCAATGTAGCGCCTCTCCTGTTCCTGACTGAGCTGTGCACGGGTAATCGCCCCTGCGCCGCCGTGGATTGCGATGACTGCATTCCCCATCTACTTCACCTTTACGCGCGTAATTACCGCTTTTTCTATAAATATCATTATTGTTGCAGGAACTTCAGATGATTTTTGAATATAGAAAGACGTCACTGTGATGTAAAGGCTAAGCCCATGGTGTCATACAGTTAAGGGCACTTTTCTGCCATAATGGCCGCCTTCGTTATTCTCTTGCTGGAGTGACCCATGGATTTTACCGCCGGACTGATGCCGCTTGAGACGGCACTCGCACAGATGCTCGATCGAATTTTACCGCTGTCAGACCAGGAAACGCTGCCGCTGCTGCGCTGTTTTGGTCGCGTGACCGCCGCCGACATCGTTTCGCCCCTTAACGTACCGGGCTTTGATAACTCGGCGATGGACGGTTATGCCGTGCGGCTGGCCGATCTGGCGGCGGGCAATGCGCTGCCGGTGGCGGGTAAAGCTTTTGCCGGTCAACCCTTCCAGGGCGAGTGGCCTGCCGGAAGCTGTATCCGCATTATGACCGGCGCCCCGGTGCCTGCGGGCTGCGATGCGGTGGTGATGCAGGAAGAGACCGAGCAGACTGACGACGGCGTGCGGTTTATCGCCAGCGTGAAGCCAGGGCAGAATATCCGCCGCAGCGGGGAGGACATTACCCTGGGCGCGACCGTCTTCCCGGCGGGCACCCGGCTGACCGCGGCTGAACTGCCGGTGCTGGCCTCACTGGGTATTGCGGAGATTGCCGTGGTGCGCAAGGTGCGGGTGGCGCTGTTCTCCACCGGTGACGAGCTGCAACTGCCGGGCCAGCCGCTGGCCGAGGGGCAGATCTACGACACCAACCGGCTGGCGGTACACCTGATGCTGGAGCAACTGGGCTGCGAGGTGATCAACCTTGGGATTATCCCGGACGATCCAGAAAAACTGCGCGCCGCCTTTATTGAAGCGGATCGCGTGGCCGACGTCGTGCTTAGCTCCGGCGGCGTGTCGGTGGGCGAAGCGGATTACACCAAAACGATCCTCGATGAGTTGGGCGAGATCGGCTTCTGGAAACTGGCCATTAAGCCGGGCAAACCTTTCGCCTTTGGCAAGCTACCGGACAGCTGGTTCTGCGGCCTGCCGGGGAACCCGGTTTCTGCGGCGCTCACGTTCTACCAACTGGTGCAGCCGCTGCTGGCGAAGCTCTCCGGTAACCGGGCGCACGCCCTGCCTGCCCGCCAGCGCGTGCGTACCGCCACCCGCCTGAAAAAATCACCGGGACGTCTCGACTTCCAGCGCGGCATTCTGGCGCGTAACGCCGACGGCGAGCTGGAGGTAAGCACCACCGGCCATCAAGGCTCGCATATTTTCAGCTCCTTCAGCCAGGGTAACTGCTTCATCGTGCTCGAGCGCGAGCGCGGCAACGTCGAAGCGGGTGAATGGGTTGAGGTTGAGCCGTTTAACGCGCTGTTTGGGGGCTAACCATGGCGGTGGAACTGAGCGACCAGGAGATGCTGCGCTACAACCGTCAGATTGTGCTGCGCGGCTTTGATTTCGACGGTCAGGAAGCGTTAAAAGCGGCGAATGTGCTGGTGGTCGGTCTCGGGGGATTAGGCTGCGCCGCGGCGCAGTATCTGGCTGCTGCGGGTGTGGGCCGCATGACGCTGCTCGATTTCGACACGGTGTCGCTCTCTAACCTGCAACGCCAGACCCTGCACAGCGATGCCACCCTCGGCGAGCCGAAAGTGGAGTCGGCCCATGCGTCGCTGATGCGCATCAACCCTAACGTGCAGTTCACCCTGCTGAATGCCCTACTGGATGAACCTTCGCTGTTGGCGCAGATTGCCCATCACGATCTGGTGCTGGATTGCACCGATAACGTCGCTATTCGTAATCAGCTTAACGCGGGCTGTTTTGTCCATAAAACCCCGCTGGTCTCCGGGGCGGCGATCCGCATGGAAGGACAGGTAAGTGTCTTTACCTATGCCGAAGGCGAACCCTGCTACCGCTGCCTGAGCCGCCTGTTTGGCGAAAACACCCTGACCTGCGTCGAGGCCGGCGTGATGGCGCCGTTGGTGGGGGTGATCGGGTCGATGCAGGCGATGGAAGCCATTAAGGTGTTGACCCGGTACGGCACGCCCGCGGCGGGAAAAATCGTGATGTACGATGCCATGACCTGCCAGTTCCGCGAGATGAAGCTGATGCGTCATCCCGGGTGTGAGGTGTGCGGAGGTTAAAGCAAACGGCAACCTGAAGGTTGCCGTTTTAGTGTTTTCTCCCTCTCCCTGAGGGAGAGGGTTGGGGTGAGGGCATCATGCCGCCCCATCAAATCGACGTCCGCCCGAACGCCCCCTGCCAGTCTTGCTCAAACTTCGCAATCGCCGCATCCACTGCCGGAGAGGTGATTAACTGCTGGGCCACGTCCAGCGGCAGGGTGATGGACTCACAGCCCGCCAGCAGGCAATCCAGCGCCTGGCGCGGGGTTTTGAAGCTCGCCGCCAGCACTTTTGACTGCGGCACGTGGAGCGTCAGCAGCTGCTGTAGCTCGGCCACCGTCTGGATCCCATCTCCACCCTGGGCATCCACGCGATTCACATAGGGGGCGACATACTCCGCGCCCGCCAGCGCCGCCATCATCCCCTGCGCCGCGCTGTAGACCGCCGTCCCCAGGGTCGGCACCCCTTGTGCTTTCAGCATTTTGATCGCCGCCAGCCCTTCCGCTGTGACGGGCACTTTTACCACCAGATCCGCAACGATGGCGCGCAGCTTGAGGGCATCTTCCACCATCCCTTCTGCGGTCGTCGCCATGACCTGAGCAAACAGGCGGCCCTGACCCCCCATCGCCTCCTGCAACTGAGGCAGTAACACCTCCAGCGGCGTTTTACCTGCGGCAACAATGCTTGGGTTGGTGGTTACGCCTGCCAGCGGCAACACGCGGGCCAGTTTTTTAACAGCCAGAACATCAGATGTGTCGAGATACATTTCCATGATGGGGTCCTCAAAAATGACGATGCCGTAACCCTACACGGCAAAACCTGCGTCGGGGTTGATTTGCGTCAAGATAACTTTCATTCGAAAGTCATTTAATCTTCATACGCAACAAGAGGCGACATTATGATCTTCAACATTCAGCGTTACTCGACACATGACGGCCCCGGTATTCGTACCGTGGTATTTATGAAAGGCTGCTCGCTGGGCTGCCGCTGGTGTCAGAACCCGGAAAGCCGTGCGCGGTCGCGGGACCTGCTGTTCGACGCTCGCCTGTGTCTGGAGGGGTGCAACCTCTGTCAGCAGGTGGCGCCTGATGTCATTGACCGCACGCTGAATGGGCTGGTGATCCACCGCGAAAAACTCGACGATACCTGTCTGGATGCCCTCACCCACTGCTGCCCAACCCAGGCACTGACCGTCTGCGGAGAAGAAAAGCAGGTGGAGGAGATCATGTCCACCGTGCTGCGCGATAAGCCGTTTTACGATCGCAGCGGCGGCGGGATCACCCTCTCCGGCGGCGAGCCATTTATGAACCCGGACCTGGCGCGCCAGCTGTTTCAGGCCAGCCATGAGCAGGGGATCCACACCGCGGTGGAAACCTGCCTGCATGTCCCCTGGCACTATATCGAGCCGTCATTACCCTATATCGATCTGTTTCTCGCCGACCTGAAGCATGTCGATGGCGCGGTCTTTAAGCAGTGGACGGACGGCTCTGCGAAACGGGTGCTGGATAACCTCAAGCGCCTGGCCGCGGCCGGAAAACCGCTCACTATTCGCGTGCCGCTGATCCCGGGCTTTAACGCCGATGAAGCCTCGATTACCGCCATCACCAATTTTGCCGCCGACGAACTGAACGTCCACGACATCCATTTTCTGCCGTACCACACACTTGGCATGAACAAATACACCCTGCTCGGCCAACCCTACTCTGCCCCAGATAAACCGCTCGATAATCCTGCATTACTGGACTTTGCCCGGCAGTATGCCGCCCAGAAAGGGTTAACCGCGACCTTACGAGGATAATGTTATGACACAGCTGAATCTTACTACCCTGAGCGATCGCATTAAGGCGCACAAAACGGCTCTGGTCCACATCGTTAAGCCGCCGGTCTGTACCGAGCGTGCCCAGCACTACACCGAAATGTACCAGCAGCATATGGATAAGCCGATCCCGGTACGTCGTGCGCTGGCGCTGGCGCACCACCTGGCGCAGCGCACTATCTGGATCAAACATGACGAGCTGATCATCGGCAACCAGGCAAGCGAAGTGCGCGCCGCGCCGATCTTCCCGGAATATACCGTCTCGTGGATTGAAAAAGAGATTGACGACCTGGCCGACCGTCCGGGCGCGGGCTTTGCGGTGAGCGAAGAGAACAAACGTGTGCTGCATGAACTCTGCCCGTGGTGGCGCGGCCAGACGGTTCAGGATCGCTGCTACGGCATGTTCACCGATGAGCAGAAAGGGTTGCTGGACACCGGCATTATCAAAGCGGAAGGCAATATGACCTCCGGCGATGCGCATCTGGCGGTGAACTTCCCGCTGCTGCTGGAAAAAGGGCTCGACGGCCTGCGCGCGAAAGTGGCCGAACGCCGCTCGCGCATCAACCTGACGGTGCTGGAAGATCTGCACGGCGACCAGTTCCTGAAAGCAATTGATATCGTCCTCGACGCGGTGAGCCTGCATATCAAACGCTTTGCCGATCTGGCCCGTGAGATGGCCTCGACCGAAACCCGCGAAAGCCGCCGCGACGAACTGCTGGCGATGGCGGAAAACTGCGATGTCATTGCCCACGAGCCGCCTAAAACCTTCTGGCAGGCGCTGCAGCTGTGCTACTTCATCCAGTTGATCCTGCAGATTGAGTCCAACGGCCACTCGGTGTCGTTTGCCCGTATGGACCAGTATCTCTACCCGTTCTACCGCCGCGACGTGGAGCTGAACCAGTCCCTGGATCGCGAGCACGCCATTGAGCTGCTGCACAGCTGCTGGCTGAAGCTGCTGGAAGTGAACAAGATCCGCTCCGGCTCCCACTCTAAAGCCTCTGCCGGTAGCCCGCTGTACCAGAACGTCACCATCGGTGGCCAGATGCTGGTCAATGACGTGCCGATGGATGCGGTCAACCCGCTCTCCTATGCGATTCTGGAATCCTGCGGGCGTCTGCGCTCCACCCAGCCGAACCTGAGCGTGCGCTACCATGCGGGCATGAGCAATGACTTCCTCGACGCCTGCGTGCAGGTGATCCGCTGCG
>Ga0308168_1003469_pt1 | contig 12037 bp, 17 predicted proteins | sample PhyCR2_FD_202133 | JGI IMG/M metagenome (GOLD analysis project Ga0308168, IMG submission 202133) | Phyllosphere microbial communities from UC Gill Tract Community Farm, Albany, California, United States - DLSLRC.R2 | ecosystem: Host-associated > Plants > Phyllosphere > Unclassified | place: USA... | reverse complement strand
TAAGGCATATTCTATTGCGAGGAAACGATGCAAAGTGTCAGTTTGGAGACAGCAAAAACCCTGGTCAGCAGTAACACCGTGACCAAGGCCATCATTCAATGCTTCGACGGTCGGCGCTGGGCCATCGTCCTGCGCGGCCGGGATGAGTACGTGTTGAAGTCGGCCAGGCAGAATCCTCGACCGTTCGCCAAGATCGAAACGGCCCTGACCGAGATCCAGGGGCTGGGCCTGCGGCATGCCGAGGTGGATTTCGTGAAGTGGCACCGCGACCAGGGCACCCTGCCGGCGGAGGCAGCATGAAGTACGGCTATGAAATCAAGCCACGCCCTGCTGAGCTGGGCGGCGGGTGGAAGCTGACCCTGCTTGAGGACGAGCAGGAGGTCGGCGGCGGCGTGTTCCCGGTCCCCGAAGATGACCCACGGGCCGGCATGGACTGGTGGAATTCCTTGACCGAGGAGCGGCGCGCGCATTGGCTCATGATGGCGGCGTCGGCCATGCCCGCTGCTGCTCACCATGCCTATCTGCTGGCAGAGGCCTACAACGATGCCCAGGATGAGGCTGATGCCTGGATGGAGACGAGGTCGCAATGAAGAAATCGACGGCGATGGAAAATATCCAGGCTCGCGCCGATGCTGTTCTGGCCGCACGCGGCGACCAGTCGGACCTGTTCGGTCAAACCGTTCCGCCGGCAGCTGCCGATCCGGAAAACCACACCGAGCCGGCGCCGACCAAGGCGCGGAGCAAGGGCAAGCGCGAACGCCTGCTGCCGGCGCGGCATGTCGAGCGTGATTTCTTCCTCTGCGATATGTTCGACTACGCCATGAAGGATGACGGGGCCAGCATGGAAGCGCCCATCTTCACGCTTTCCACTCGCCCTGACCTGTCGGTCTGGAACTGGACGAGCAAGGATGGCAACCGGGCCGTGACGGTAACGCCAAGCGTGCTGGGGCGTGCGACGATGTTCGATAAGGACGTGCTCATCTACGTCATTTCCCAGATGACCGAGGCGCTGAATTGCGACCGGGAGGACGCCAAGAATCGGACGGTGCGCTTCGTCGTGTACGACTACTTGGTGTCGACGAACAAGCCTACCGGCGGCAAGGAGTACCAGCGACTGGAGAGCACGCTGGAGCGACTGCGCGGCACGTCGATCAAGACGGATATCAAGACAGGGGGCGTGCGGGTCAAGGAAGGGTTTGGCCTGATCGACAGCTGGACCATCGTTGAAAAGTCGCCGGACAACGAGCGCATGATTGCCATTGAAATTACGTTGTCAAAATGGCTGTTCAATGCGGTCCAGGCCCATGAAGTGCTGACGATCCATCGCAACTATTTCCGACTGCGCAAACCCTTAGAGCGCCGGTTGTACGAGCTGGCACGCAAGCACTGCGGCACCCAGTCGTCCTGGAGCATTGGGCTTGAGCTGCTACGCGAGAAATGTAGCGCGCATAGCCACCTACGCGCCTTCCGCAGCCAGGTGAAAGAGATTGTCACGGCTGACACGTTGCCGGAATACCGCCTGATCTATTGCAGCGAAAAGGACCAGGTGACCTTCTACATTCGTGATGCCAAGAAACTTATTCAAGCGATTGCAAGTGGGAAAAGTGCGATCGAAAAGGCCTTCGATTGAATCGTTATATCAATGACGCCGCCCTCTTTTCACGGCCGGGAAAACTATCGTTATATCGATGACGGCTGTGGATAGTATCGTTACATCACTGACGCAAAACTGTGGATAGTCACGTTATATCAATGACGCCCCTATCGTTACATCACTGACGCTGGCTTTCCTGGAATCAAGCATCCATGCGGGTTCCAGCACGGTATCCACAGGCTTAACAACGCGCGCGTCTTTAACTCTTTTTAAATCTTTTAACGCCAAGCGGCCTGCGGCCGGGCACCCCGCTGCGCGAGGTTCCCCGGACAAGCCGGCTCCCCTCCTGGCCATCGACAGCCCGCACGCGGGCTAGGAACGCGCCTGCAGCGCGTAGAGCAAAACCACGGAACACAACAGCCGCCGGATCACGCCATGCTTTCGGCGGGCTACGGAGTTGGCCGCGAGCGGCCAAGCCCTACCGGGCCGGCTCCTACCGCCTCACCGCCGGCAAGCCGGCGGACCGCTACATGCCGTGATGATGCGATATCACCAGGCGCACTCAGCATGGTCTTCCAGGATGAGGAACGCCGCGGCCGCGTGGACGAACGATGCTGCTGGACCGCAACCAAGGCTGGTGCGGGGAAGGAACGACATGGGCCAGGCCTCGGGACGCGACAGGAGGCCACAGGAGAGGTTTTTGCCGTCATTCCCTTGCCCCGCCTCATCCGATGCCGAAAAAACGTCCCTATCGCCCTCTATCGCAGCTGGGAAGTGGCCGGCTGAGCACAGCTGCAGCTTAGGTTCCCCAGGGGCCGGACTGATGCTGCCTGGTGCGCAGCACAGGCAGGAATCTTTATACGTTTGGTTGCTGGCAGAGCAGTTTTCTATATATTCGGTTGCAACCGGCATTGTCGGCGGTTCGATTCCCCCGGCGAGTTCCCGGTCACGGTACCTCCACCTGGTGCGAGGCCCGGATTCACCAAGCTGGCCAGCTGCAGCAGCGTGCGGCCGCGCGGCGTGGCACCTGGTCGACGTCCTGCTCGAGGCGGTGAGCATCGCCAAGCCTGCACCTGGTGGACCAGCTGCTGCGGCGGCCGGCAGGTGCGCCGCGGCGACCAGGTGCACACGGCCAGGATCCAGCTCGAGCCGCAGCGCACAATCGGCGCCGGCCAGCTGCAGCAGCACGCCGGCGCCGGTGTACCTGGTCGACGTCCGCCTCGAGGCCGGGAACGACCGGCAGGCCTGCCCTGGGAGCCAGACCCCGTGACGGCCAGATCCGCCAGCGCCGCGTCCGCGCGTGATCGCCAGACGCGCGGTGGAGCAGTTGCAGCGCGGCGGCGCCGGCGACCTGGTGCGCACCTGGTCGAAGTCACCAGCTCGCTGCAGCGCGTTGAAGCCACTGGTGACTTCCTCCAAAGCTAAATTGCATCATCTTAGTATTTAGTTGATATCAACTCGATATCTACATACAATCATGACGATATCGTTTTAACTCACCTGGAGGACACATGGCGATTTATGTAGTGGCGAACAAAAAGGGCGGGATTGGCAAATCGACTACAGCTGTGCAGCTGGTAACTGGCCTTTCGCTGAAGGGCCGTCGGGTCTGGGCGGTCGATGGAGATGGGGACCAGACATCGATGCTGTTGGCCCTCACTGTACGGGCCAATAGTGGATTGCCAGGGATCGCTGCTTGTGAACTATCGGAAGGGCAAACCCTGCGACAACAGGTCAAGCTGCAGGCCGATATGTTCGATGACGTTGTGATCGACGTAGGGGCCAAGGATTCCGGCGCGCTGCGCGCCGCGTTGTCGGTGGCCGACGTCCTGGTGATCCCGTTCGCGCCGCGGACTTTCGACGTGTGGGCCTTCGAGAACATGGCCGCCCTGGTGCGCGAGGTGCAGGCCATGCGCGACTTCAAAGTTCTGGCGTTCCTGAACAAGGCTGACCCGGCCAACCAGGACGCGGACAACAAACAGGCAATCGAGGACATTGGCCGCTACGGCTACCAGATCTCGCCTGTGTCGATCGGCGATCGCAAGTCCTTGGCCCATGCGAGCGCGGCTGGGCAGCACGTCAGCGAATTCAAGGGCGCCGACCCGGTGCTCCGGCGCGAAATCGCCGCGCTCCTGGAGTTCATCACTACAGCATAATCATTACATCATCTTGATATTTAGTTGATATCAAGATGAAATCAACTTAATTTTAAAGAGATATCAAAATGAGTGGAAATAGCCGTATCATCGCCAAGCCGTCCATGCCTGCCCAACAGGGAAACGAGGCTGCCATTGAGCGATTCATCAGCGGTGCGCCGGATGCGCGCGGGTCGTCACCAGTCGGCGCACCAGTGGCGCCGGCGCCAGCCGTTCAGGAGCCGGCCAAGGGCCCAAGCCGCAGCCGCAAGACAGCCATCAGCTTGACGTTGCCCGACCAGGTCATTGAAGCGATGGACCGTAAGCGGGCCGAGCTGGGCGGACTCAGCCGGCCGGCCTTCATCGCCTTGGCCATATCGAAATTTGAGGGGTGATTGTTCTAGGGTAGAGCGGGGAAGGAATGGCGGCAGTTGTGGCGCCGCCGGCCGCGCAAGCCTCTAAAGGCCAGAGGCTTGCGGAATCGAGTTAGCAGTCGGTCACGGTCGGGGCATTTGACGAAAATTTCTGCTGCTTGCTTTTATCGACAGCATTGAACGTACCCGCGTTTTCATCAAGTGCCTGGTTGTAGGCCAGTTCTGCCTTGATGAGTTTTTCGCGCGCGGCGGAAAATTCAGCTGCAGCTTCTACAACGGCTTTTTGCAGGGAGTCGGTATTTTTCATTGCATTTCTCTTAAGGATTAGGTGGGGAAGTCGCTACGGCTTTTCTTTTGGCCTGAAAGGAACGGCCCTGCACTGGCAAATCAACAGCCGCGTTCGGTTTTGCACTTGGCGACAAAGTGCGCACAACTTCAAGATTAGCCACATAGGTATGGCCGCAATATACGTCCGTACATTGGTAAGTAATCTCACGAAGGGTAATGCTGAGTAGCTTGCTGCTTCGTGCGATGGCTTTGCTCTCACAATGAGGGCAGGCGATGATAATTCTTAAACTCATGATTTTCCGAGCGATTCCAGGATAAAAGGCTACCTGGTTAGGTGGCCTTGAAAAGTGCAGAACAGAAGCGTTTATATCCCCTAAACAACTCTTTTTGATGCTCGATGAAATGTGCTCGCAGCGGGCACATTCGGCGCTCGTTTTCTTGTTGCTGCTTTCACTGCAAAGTGCGTATGGCACTGCATGGCGCGATATGACGTGTTACAGGGGCTGGATTAATCCGGTGTTGAGACATCGCGCCATGTAGGCCTTTAGCAAAATATGAAAACAGCAAATGAAAAGCGTGCCATTACCACCACATTCCGGCTTTCTTCGGCAACCACAGGTATTGCAACTTGTCGGTTTTTCTGCTCGCACTTTGTGGCGCCGTTGCAAGGCCGGAACGTTCCCTCAGCCGATCAAGTTGTCTGCAAGGATTACTGCTTGGCGTGCTGAGGAAGTGGCGAGCTGGATTGCCGAGCAAGGCAGGGGCGAACAATGACGATCAGCGTTGTTAACGCCCTGGCTTTCGGCTACACTGGACGTGCTGCTGAAAAAAAGGCGGCCGGGTTTGGAACCCCGAAAATCGAGAGGTGGACATCCGCCACCAGGCGGTATTTTTTTGTCCAATTGCCTTCGTGCGCCTTCTTCAATGGGCGGGCCTTGGCGGGGACGGCTTCGGCCGTACCGGTCTCTTTCGTACCGGGTTCCAACCTCGTCAAGTGCCCGCTCTCCCGTTTGGAACCGGGAAGCGATTAACGCAACGAAGGAGATCTGCATGAAAAATCTGACTACCCCAGCTGTAGAAAAATCCCCCACCAAAATCTACGCAGAAAAGCTCGAATCGGCTGAAGCTGCAGTGCAGCGCGCACGCGATATCGCCTGCGTGTTTGCATATTTGACGCAAGATATTCCCGATAATGAGCAGCACATCCAACTTGATTTACAAGCATTGCGTGGTGTGATGGGACGCGTTTGGGGAGATCTGGACGAGGCTTTAGGTTCGTTCCGTGAGGCTCATGAACTGTTTTCGGTAATTGCTAAGAAATCTGACCTTTAACTATTCATGGAGTAATCATGCTGGATCTGAAACAAAAATTGGCAGCAGCAAAAAAGGACTACGAAGCAGCCCGTATCAATTTGGAAAAGGTACGGACTGCCTATAACGACGGCCCTCAAAAGGAATACGCAGAAACGCAGGCCAATCTCGCTGAACTGCGCGCCACGATCAAGGAAAATGAAGCCGCCTTGGAAGAAAGCAAGGCGAGTCTGGCAAAAGAGCTGCAGCGTTCCAATGGCAAGACCACGGAAACGGCCAAGAAGATTCTGAGCGACCGTCGAAGCATCGACGACGTGCTCGACCAGTGCAAAGTGATCCTGCAGGAAGTGGAAAAGCGCGCGTCGGATCTGCATATTCCTGTTTCTCAGGCAGCACAAGAATATCAGCACGCATATTCCAAGGCTGCGCATTATTGGTGGAAGGTAAACACTTACAGCGCACTCCAGGAGTGCGGACAAAAGATGTGCGAAGCGATGGCCGTTGTTCCTCCCGCTTCCACCGACCAATTCAGTGCAGCGTTTTCGACGGAGGATAAGTATCCATCGAGAACCCTGATTCTTAAGGAACTGGACAGGATGCTTGCCGAGTACAAGGGAAGTCCGCAACCTTACCGCGCTGAACTGGGTGATTGCAATCTGGGCGCCTTGAGGGAAGTTCTGACGCCGGGCCAAATCACTGCCAAAAGGAATGGCCTGAAGGTTTCGGCCTGATCTAAATTTCGTGCGCTGTTTGTCCAAAGCCGCGCACGTTCAATTCCCCTAAATTTTCCACAGGCCGCCACGCGGCCTGTTTTCATTTCAGCGCGATCGGCGCCGGCCTGGCTGGCCAGCTGCTGCAGCACGCCGGCGCACCTGGTCGACGTCCACCTCAAGGCCGGGAGCGACCGGCAGGCCTGGCCCTGGGAGCCAAACCCCGTGACGGCCGGATCTGGCGGCGCCGCGGCCGCGCGCGATCGCCACGCCCGCACCTGGTGGAGCAGCTGCAGCGCGGCGCCGCCGGCGACGTGGTGCGCACCTGGTCGATGTCACCAGCTCGGGCCGCCGCGCGCGATCGGCGCCGGCCTGGCCGTCCAGCTGCTGCAGCACGCCGGCGCCGGCGCACCTGGTCGACGTCCACCTCGAGGCCGGGAGCGACCAACAGGCCTACACCTGGGAGCCAGACGCCGTGCTGGCCGGACCGCCGGCGCCGCGGCCGCGCGCGATCGTCAGGCCGTCAGCTGGTCGATTTCACCCGACTAGGAAAGCAGATGCAGCAGCCTATGCCGGGTCTACTTCCTTGCCGTTTACTTCTCGTTGAAACTGGCCTACCAGCTCACTGTAGCGGTTGACGGCCTCCTCTTCCATTGTGACCCCGTTGCAGCCCATGCAGTGATAGCCAGTGACAGCTGGAATAGTTGTCTCTCGGCCTTTGTATGCATAGCGCACGTCGCGAGTGTCATACACCGGGGACGCTGCCCCGCATTCAGGACAGTTCTTCACGTCACAGATCCTCAAACGAATAATCGATGCATTACTGTACCTGGCCAGCCAGCTGCTGTTCGCCAGCGTCGGCCGCACCTGGTCGACGTCCACCTTGAGGCCGGGACATCTGCAGGCCTGGCGCGTGTCCTGGTCATCTGCTCGAGCAACTGGCCGGCGCCGGCGCGCGTGATCGCTCACCTGGTCGACCAGCTGCTGTGGCTGGAGGCGATAGCCGTCGGCTCCGGCCAGCGCGCCGGCCTGTTTGTGTTTGTGTCCTGTTTGTGTGTTCGTCTAGCTGCTCGAGCTGCGCGCGATCGCGGCCGCGCACTTGGTCGACCTGCAGCTGCTTGGGACGGCCTGCACCTGGTCGCCAGTTCGTCCGCCTCGAGCTGGTCGCCCCCTCGCAGAACGCATCAGAAGGCCCGCCATGACGCGCGCGCGCCTCGCCGCCTCCCATACCGCCTCCGCGCCCCGTGCGCGCCGCCTGGGCCGCCCTGGCCCGGCCCTGCCCCCTCCGCGGCCGCCCCAGGGGGCTGGACCTCGGCTCTCGGAGGTCCCTCCCGCCTCCGATGCTCGCCTTGACCCCTCTCGTTTGATGCACCGCTGCCAGCGGCCCAGGAACGGCCCTGGTGCGGGTTTCTGGCCGGTTGGCGGTTGCGGCATGTGATGCACTTTGATGCACGTAGATGCCTTTTTCATGCACTCGGCTGGCAGCACGATCGTGCATTAGAGGATCTGGGATTTGCCTGCACCCTTGTTAATATCAACTTACTATAATCTGAATATCATGTTGATATTAATATCAACTTAATATCAATATGTGAATATGCAAGGTTCGGAAGGCTTTATTTTGCAAGGCGGTTATAAAGCCGGTCTGGACATAGAACCCTCAAGGCTTTTTTTCTCGCCAGAGAGGCACAGGCAGCACGGAAAATCCGGGGATTTGAGCCACTTTTAAGCCTAAGTCATTGATTCTTGAGAAGAAGCCATCCCCGAGCCATCCCCAAATTTCCCCGGAAATATCGCATTTTTCCCCGCCTGATGTATTTTTCTCCCCATCCATCCCCCTACTTCTCTCTCTCTATTTCATAGGAAAGAAGAGAAGAAATAGCCTGGAAAAGAGAAACACCCTCATCCCCAAGCAACACCCGTATTTCCCCGGCTTTTTTCACTGCCTATTTTTTCATCCCCGGAATCCCCCGCTTCCCCCCGGCTTTTTTGGGGATGGTGGGGGGAATAGTTTTCTATAAAAATCAATGGCTTATGGCAAATTCCCACGCAATCCCCGGATCCCCGGCGTGCGCTGCCTGTGGGGGGGGGGCGACGCCCTGTTCGAACGGCCACCAGGTGTCAGCCTGCCGGGCGCTCCCGGCCTCGAGGAAGACGTCGACCAGGTGCCCGTACACCGACTGCTGAACAGCAGAAAAAAGCCAGAGGCAAGTGTCGAGATAACCTGTAGGAAAGCTGCTTGTCTTTGGCCTCGCAGCTTGGTATCGAAATCAACGCGGGCAGGATATGCGAAGGTAGCCACCTTCGCTCCTGCAATTTCGCACTGCCGTACTCCATTGAAAAACTGATCGCGTCACAAATAATGCGACTGGTCGAGCGTTTAGCGGCTGAACACTCAGCAGCCAAAACTAACAACGGCAGGATAGGGGAGTTGGCGGCAACTGTAGCCGCTGGCCAGCCATGGGATCTGGGCCAGCCGGCGCCGATCGCGCGCTGCAGCTGGTTACCAGGTGCAGAATCGATTCCGTAATGCCTCAATCTGCATAGGTCATCAATACATCAACTTAATGCATTCAATACATCAGAACTGCATTACATCAAGTTAATGCATATTTTGAGAGGCCTGGATTAGCCTACGCTCGGCCCTGGTGGTGGCCAGCATGGCGGCGGGCAAATACCCGATCTAGCAAAGCACAGGCAGCGCAGAAAACCCGTGGATTAGGGTGTGGTTTTGATATAAGTCCTTGATTGGTGAGGAGAAAGCCCCCATGACTACCCCGCAATATTCCACGAACTACCCCTGTTTTTCCATGAACTCTGTTTTTGCCTAATGTTGTGGTTCCCTTCTTCTTCTTCTTTTAAGTTATTGAAAAGAAAGAAGAAAAGAGGACTAGGAAGAGAGAGAGAGCTTCCACAGGCACATCCATGGTTTTTTGACCGGATTCCATGGGTTTCATAATCTGCCTAATTTTTAATCCACGAACTTTGTTGGTGGAAAAGTGGTTTTTCGTGGAATCCATGGAAATCGATTCTTATAAAAATCAATAACTTAGATCGTATTTTTGCCCAATCCACGAATCCACGAAGTTTTACCTGTGTGCCGCCTTCACGGGATCTTCATGCCCGCTTTTTCCTTCCCAGCCTTCAATCGGGCGGAAATCCCCCCGCGCCTGCATCAATCCGCATCAAAATCAGGCGCGCTGGATCCGGTAACGGGCCAGCAATGGTGGGCTGGGAGGCGTAAATAGGAGGTGCATCAGAACATAGCCCTCGACATAGACCGGAGGCGCGGAGGGGCCCTCCGAAGGCCAGGGGGGAGGCCATGCAGGATCCATCTGGCAGCCTCGCATATGAGAAGGCCTCTGCGGCTCGCGTACAGGCCCCAGGAGCGCGCCGCCTTCGATGAGATGGCCCTGGCGGCGGCCGCGTGATGCGTGCATCACAGCGGCGCTCCTGATGCGTCGGGTCGGCTGCGCTGGTCCGGATTGCCTACTCAATGCTTCCCTGGCTGTGTATGCGATCGGTGCTCGGTCGGATAGAGCATTTCCCGCAACTCTTCCGCCTCGGCCTCGGCCCTGTCCCGCTCGCTGGTCAGAAGGCCGATTTTCTGCAGGAAGCCTTTCACCTGGTCGGCGGCCTTGGCCAGCGCCGCCTTCAGGTCGGCGATTTGCCGCTGGAAGTACGTGCGCTGTTCCTGCAGCTCGCGCTTCAGCAGCCGATTTTCCTCCCGCAGGCGCGCCGCGTCGACCTCGTGCTGCTTCGCCGCCTCAACCTCCTGGCGCAGCTGCTCGAGCGCGGCCGCCTGCCGGGCGCGCGCATGCCGGCTGACCTCCGCCACGTTCCTGGCCTGCTCGACCAGGGCGACGTGCTCGGCCTGCGCCGCGGCGTGTTCCTCTTTCATCTGCCTCGCCCGGCCTGTGACCCGATCGGCAAAGGTCGGCGCCGGCGCGGCCGGCGGCGCCAGGGTGGGGTTCTTCTGCAGCGCCGCGGCATATTGCTTGGCCGTCGTGTGCGTCGCCTTCGAACCCTCGACGCCACGCTGCAGGCCGACCGGCTTGCCGATCTTCTCCGCGAAGTCGGTCTGCATCTGGCTCAGGACTTTCCGGCCGCCGAGGAAGTCCTTGGCTGACAGCCTGCCATCCTTCGTCAGCGGCACGACATAGGCCACCAGGTGGGGCGACGTCTCGTCCAGCTGCATGTTCACGCACACGATGTTGGCCTTGCCGTGTCGGGCCTCCAGCCACCGCACCGCCGCGCCGAAGTAGGCGTTCTGCTGCTTCGCCGGCGCCGTCCGGAACCACTCGGGCGAGGCCGTCACCAGGTACTCGATCGCCAGCACCGCGTCCTTGCGCCGCTTCACCGGCAGCCTGGCCTCGATCGCCGCGCGCACGGCTGCGGCGTCCTGCGCACCGAATGTCTTGTTCAGGTGCGTGCGGCTCGCATCCGCGTTCGGTGTCGAGATCTCGCGGAAGGTGTGCTTGGCCGAGCCGATGATCGAGCCGAACGACGTCAGCTTCTCGGCGCGCAGGATGCAGTAGGCGGGCTGGCTCATGGCCGCCTCCGCACGATCGCCGCCGGCGCCGGCCAGGGCCACCGGGCAGGCCCGGTGTACTCACTACACTTCCTGCGGAAGTCGTTCGCCCTGCCGGGGGCCGAATCCACCCCACTCCGCACCCCCATGAGGGGGCTTGGCCGGGTCGCGCCCCGGTGGCGTACTTGTGTGTTCTGCATGTGGCCTCCTGGTTATGTGTCCTCCTTTCATCATCCAGATTTGATAGAGGCGTGGTTGCAGATAGAGGCGACCACGCCCGATTATTTGCAGTCGAGAGAAATAAAACCCGCCGCGGCGAGGATTTGCAACCACGTCCCCGGCCGCGTGATGGAATGCGCATATCGCGCCGGCGCTGCGATATGCACTGGATCTCCCCGTCGACGCCTACCGGCAGACCCCTGGAACGCCCACTGCCACGCCCACGCCACGCCCACTGCTGGGGTAGGAAAGTGCAGGACAGGATGAGAAGCGTATGGCCACGACAAGTCATGGCCCTACGCTTCTGGAACTCAGGCCAAGGCCCGAGACCCGCACTTCGTCCCGGCCGGTATCAGCAGCTCGAGCTGCAGCGCGCGATCGGCGCCTGCTGCTCGCCCAGCCAGCCGGCCAACAACAGGGCGCTCAGGCCAGGGCTGACGTTGAGCACGTCGACCAGGTAGCCGAACGCGGGTTCGGCTACCCAGGTGGCGATGCGGCGGCCATCGTCGCATGTGGCCCAGATTCGGCCATCCTCGAAACTCCAAATCGTTTGCATAGTGCTGCTCCTGTAAGAACGGGGACGACCCCCGCCTTACTGTCGCGTCACGACAGCCGGCGCGGTGAGCCGGCGCACCAAGTGCGCCGCGCGTAACGGCCTTTATGTCAAATAGCCCCCCTCATTTTGCTTGTATGTCATCTACACTTTATGCAATACTGTAGTTCAGTAAGGCATATTCTATTGCGAGGATACGATGCAAAGTGTCAGTTTGGAGACAGCAAAAACCCTGGTCAGCAGTAACACCGTGACCAAGGCCATCATTCAATGCTTCGACGGTCGGCGCTGGGCCATCGTCCTGCGCGGCCGGGATGAGTAC
>Ga0308168_1003467_pt1 | contig 12043 bp, 11 predicted proteins | sample PhyCR2_FD_202133 | JGI IMG/M metagenome (GOLD analysis project Ga0308168, IMG submission 202133) | Phyllosphere microbial communities from UC Gill Tract Community Farm, Albany, California, United States - DLSLRC.R2 | ecosystem: Host-associated > Plants > Phyllosphere > Unclassified | place: USA... | reverse complement strand
CGACTTCGCCCACCAGTACCTGGAGCACTTCGGCTTCGACCTGGCGCGCCACCCGAAGAACTACACGATGGCGCTCGGCACCGGCGCCGTCACGCCGCTGCAGCTGGCCGGCGGCTATGCGGTGTTCGCCAACGGCGGCTACCGGGTCAAGCCCTACCTGATCGCGCGCATCCAGGACGGCAACGGCGCCGTCATCCTCGAGACCGCGCCGCCCCAAGCGAAGAACGAAGCCAATCGCGCAATCACCGCGCGCAACGCCTTCGTGGTCGACAGCATGCTGCGCGACGTGGCCCGCTTCGGCACCGCCGCCGGGGCCACCAGACAGCTGGGCCGGCAAGACCTGGCCGGCAAGACCGGCACCACCAACGATGCCGTCGACGGCTGGTTCGCCGGCTATGCGGGCAATGTGGTGGCGGTGTCGTGGATGGGCTATGACGAACCGCGTTCGCTGGGCGGGCGCGAGTTCGGCTCGACGCTCGCCATGCCGATCTGGATCGACTACATGCGGGCGGCGCTGGCCAAGGCGCCACCCGTGGAACGCACCCCGCCCGAGGACGTGGTGCACGACGGCGAAGACTGGATCTACCCTGAATTCATCGACGCCGGCGAGACGCGCACGATCGACATCGAGCAGGCGCCCGTCGAGCAGCCGCTGGACATCCCGCCCGGCAGCCAGGAAGTGCCGCCCGACGCCTCGCCGTTCGACGAACGGCCGGCCATCGAGGCTCTGCCGCAGGTGGCGCCGCAGGTAGGTCCGCCGCTGGCGCCGGCCCCTGCGCCAGCGGCCGGGCCAGCGCCGTCAAATCCACCACCCGCGCAAAACCCCATGTGGTAATCCATGTGGTAATCCATGTGGTAATCTCACCAGTTCCCGGCCAGCAGTCCGACGGCCGGCACGGGTGCGGTTCGCACAATTTCTCAGCAACACCTTCTCAGCAACACTCTCTCAGCAACACCTCACGCATCACTTCATGCATCACCTCACAGGAGCGGAACTCTAGTCACAATGATGGTGTCTGAATCTACGTAAGCGTACATGCGAGAACACCATGGAAATGATGCTGAAGACCGGCGCGGCAGCGCGCCGGCTTGGCGTGACACCCAAGACGTTGCAACGCTGGGATCGCTGTGGCACGTTCTCTCCATTAGCGCGCAGCCCAACCGGCCTGCGCCTCTATAGCGAAACGCAGATTGCTGAGCGGATCGGCTTGCAGTCACGCCCGGTGCCATACCGGATCATCGCTTACTGTAGGGTGTCTAGCGCTGCGCAAAAGCCTGATTTACGCAATCAGCGCCGGGTTCTGGAAGAATTTTGCACAGCCCGTGGACTGGCAAATGTCGAGTTCATCAAAGAGATCGGCGGCGGGCTCAATTTCAAGCGCCCGCGCTTGCTGGAGCTGACCGACGCGATCGGGCGAGGCGAGGTCCGCACCCTGGTGCTGGCGCATCGGGATCGCCTGGCGCGCTTCGGGTACGAATGGTTCGAACACATAGCGCACGTGCATGGCTGCGAGCTTCTCGTACTGAATCAGGAGCGCCTGTCCCCCGAGCAGGAAATGGTGCAAGACATGATGACCATCGTGCATTGCTTTTCAAGTCGTTTAGATGGGCTGCGCAACTATCGCCGCCAGTTAGATGTTGCATTGAACAAGGATGTGCGCAATGTTGCTGTCACATCGCATCCGGCTTGAAGCCACATCCGAGCAGCGCGACTATTTCGCACGTGCGGCAGGGACGGCGCGCAAGGTCTGGAACTGGGCGCTGGCCGAGTGGCAGCGGCAAACCGCGCTGGGCCAGCGGCCGGATGCCATGAAACTGAAAAAGCAGTTCAATGGGATCAAGTATGCCCACCCGGACTGGCTCGACGCCGAAAGCAAACCGTGGTTGCGAACAATCCACCGCGATGCGCATGCGCAGCCTTTCGCGCATCTTCAGCGAGCTTGGCGTCGCTACGTCGAGCAACGGCAAGCCGGCAAGAAAGCCTATCCACCGACGTTTAAACTGAAAGGCCGCTGCCGGGACTCGTTTTATATTGCCAACGACAAGATTCGTTTTGAGGGCAAATGCGCCGTGCTGCCAAAGATCGGAGAGGTATTGCTGGCCGAGGTCCTGCGGCTCCCCGGCAAGATCATGGGCGCCTGCGTGTCGCGTGAAGCCGACCATTGGTATCTGGCGGTGCAGGTCAAGCTGCCGGAGCAATTGGCCCGTCTTCAGCGCCAGGGCGATGGCGTAGTTGGGGTCGATCTCGGCGTGAGCGCCGCGGCCGTTCTGTCCAGCGGCGAGAAGATCGCGGCCCCACGGCCGCTACGTGCAAGCCAGCGGCGCCTGCGCATCCGTTCGCGGCGCCATGCACGCAAGCTGAAAGCAGCGAAGGCCGGTGCCGGGATTACGGGCGCGATCCCGAAAGGTGTGCGTTTGCCGGTGTCGCGCAACCGGAAAAAGGATGCGCGTGCGCTGGCGCGCCTTCACGCGCACATCATGCATGTACGCACCGACTTCATCCATAAGCTCACGACTCGCCTGTGCCGCGAGAACCAAGCGGTGGCGATCGAAGACCTGAACGTAAGCGGCATGCTGGCCAACCATCGGCTGGCGCGGGCGATCGCCGACGTTGGGTTTTACGAGATCCGGCGTCAGCTCCAATACAAGGCGCAACGTTACAACACGTTATTGGTGCTGGCGGATCGCTGGTATCCATCCAGCAAACTGTGTTCGACATGCGGCGCGCATTACATCGGGTTGAAACTCGGTGAGCGCAATTGGATTTGCGCCTGCGGCGCGCGTCACGACCGTGACGTGAACGCCGCGGTCAATCTGCAACGGCTCGCCACCGGCGCCCTTGTGGCGAGAATGGCGCTACCCGAGGCGAGTCATGCGGCAATGTATGGCACTGCTGCTGGAGCGGTTCCAGCGGCAGGCGGGAAAGTCACGCCTGTCAGGTACGAGCACGGTCAACAGGACGGCTCGGGGCAGGAAGAGAACGGAGCGCACCTGTGTGCACCTTTTCGATAGCAGACCAACCATGTCCACCAATACCGTCGAGCTGCACCGCGTACTCAGATCGACACCGGATCGCCTGTTCCGCGCCTTCACCACTCCCGGCGCCTATGCAAAATGGCTGCCGCCTTATGGCATGTTCGCCACCGTCCACGAGATGGATGGCCGGGTCGGCGGCCGCTACCGGATGTCCTTCACCAACTTCACCAACGGCCGCAGCGAGACCTTCGGCGGCGAATACCTGGAGCTGGAGCCCGGCAAGCGCGTGCGCTACACGGCCGAGTTCGACGACCCGCAATTGCCCGGCCAGATGCAGACCACGGTCGTCATGCGAGAAATCTTTTGCGGAGTCGAGGTGCATATCAGGCAAGAAGGCATTCCTGCCCAGATCCCGGTCGAGCTGTGCTACCTGGGTTGGCAAGAATCGCTCGAACAACTGGCGAAACTGGTCGAGCCCGACATCAAGGACTGAGCCAAGACAGAACGACGTGGTATTGCTGGCACACTAACGCAAGCGAAAACGACCGTCATGGAGTCGGCCATGCGCATCGGGCATCTGCGGACCATGCTGTTGCTGTTCGTGGCCATGCTGATCGGCATGACCCTGCTCGCCTGCGGTGGCGGTGGCGGCAGCCCAGGCATCACCGGCGCGGTCCCGCCACCGGCCAGCACCGGATCGCTGGCCGTCAGCGCCAGCGGCCTGCCGGCCGGCGTCAATCCCGCCCTGCGGGTCACCGGTCCCAACAATTACCTGCAAGACCTCGCACAATCGCAAACCCTCGCCAACCTGGCGCCCGGCAGCTATAACGTGTCGGCCTCGGCTGTCACGAGCGGCGGCGTCACCTACCAGCCGGCGCCCGCCTCGCAAGCGGCGACCATCAGCGCCGGCGCCACCGCGTCCGCCACGGTGAGCTATGGCAGCGGCCCGCTGACGCTCGTCACGACGCAGGTCGTCGCCGGGCTCGACAACCCGACCTGGCTGACCGCCCCGCCCGGCGACCTGCGCCTGTTCGTCAGCGAGCGGCCGGGCCGGGTGCGCATCGTCGACAACGGCAGCACGCGCGACCAGCCCTACCTCGACATCGGCGCGCGCGTATTCACCGAAGGCGAAGGCGGGCTGCTGTCGTTCGCCTTCGATCCGCAGTTCGCTCGCAACGGTTATTTCTACGTCTGCTACACCGACTTGCAGCGCAATATCGTGATCGAGCGCTTCAGCGCCGGCGCCACGGCAACGGCCGCCAATCCGACCTCCGGTCTGGTCATCCTGCGCATCGCGCATCCGACCTACCAGAACCATGTCGGCGGCCAGCTCGCCTTCGGCCCGGACGGCTACCTGTACCTGGGTACTGGCGACGGCGGCGGCGCCGGCGACCCGCAAGGCAATGCGCGCAACCAGGCCAGCCTGCTCGGCAAGCTGCTGCGCATCGACGTGGCGGGCGCCACGGCCGCCCAGCCCTATGCGATACCCAACAGCAATCCCTATCCCGACGCGGCCGGGCGCCGCCCCGAGATCTGGGCTGTTGGCCTGCGCAACCCGTGGCGCTTCAGCTTCGACGTCAGCCAGCTGTATTTGCCAGACCCCGGCCAGGACCGGCGCGAAGAAATCAATATCGTCGGCACGGCCCAGGCCAGCCTGGACTATGGCTGGAACGTCATGGAAGGCACGCTGTGCTACGGCGCCGAGACCTGCGAGCGCAGCGGCCTGACCCTGCCCGTGTTCGAATACGACCACGGCGCGAACGACGTCAACGGCTGCTCGATCACCGGCGGTTTTGTGTACCGCGGGCGCGCCCTGCCCGAACTGGCGGGCCGCTATTTCTATTCCGATGTGTGCGGCGGCTACCTGAAGAGTTTCCTTGCCACCGGCAATGGCATCATCGAACAGCGCGACTGGGAGATCGACGACATCGGCCGCATCGTGTCTTTCGGCCAGGATGCCGAAGGCGAGTTGTACTTACTCACGGGTGGCGGGGCCATCCATAAAATTGGACGCGGCCCCACACAATGAGTTTAGAATAAAGAGATGGCACGCCTACAACTCAATCTTCCCGAAGACCAGTTTTACTATTCGACGCAGCTGACGGTACGGGTCACGGACATCAACGCCGCCAACCACCTGGGCAATGAATCGATGATCGCGATGATCTCCGAAGCCAGGGCGCGCTTCCTGTTCGAATTCGGTGTCGCCGAGACCGAGCGCGACGGCAACGGCATCATCGTCACCGACCTGGCCGCGACCTACCGCGCCGAAGCGTATGGACGCGACCAGTTGCTGTTCGAAGTCGGCGTCATGGATTTCAACAAGTACGGCGGCGACCTGATCTTCCGCATCACCCGGCCGCGCGACAAGACCCTGATCGCCATGGCCAAGTCCGGTTTCGTCTTCTTCAACTACAAGACCAGCCAGGTGTGCTACATGCCCGACGATTTCCGCAACAAGTTCGATCGCGTAAACTGGATCGACTAAGAGATCACACCCCACTGTACGCCCCGTCCCGGTTTCCGGCACGGGGCGTTTTGTTTTCTAAAAATAGTTGGAACTTTTCGGAGTACTCGGCGGAATACAAGAAAAGAAGACTGCCATGACCTCGACGACAGAACAACTTGACACCGACCTGCTGCGCCAGGTCCACGCCGGGCAGGCCGAGGCGTTCACGGCGCTGTACCGGCGGCACCAGGGCCCCTTGTACCGCTACGCGCTGCTGCGCTGCGGCTCGGGCGATGCGGCGGCCGACATCGTGCAGGAAGCCTTCATGGGCCTGCTGACGGGACGGCTCGGCTACGACCCGCTACGTGGCCAGCTGCAGCACTTCCTGTTCGGCGTGGCGCGCAAGCTGGCGCTTAAGCTGGACGAAGCGCACCAGCGCCATCCACGGTTGCCCGAGCCGTTGGACGATGAAGGCGAACCGGACCTGGACGCGGCCAGCGACGCCGCCGGACCGCTGGCGCGGCTGCTCGGCAACGAAGTGGCGGAAGAGGTGCGGCGCGCGCTGTCGCTGCTGCCGCCGCACTACCGCGATCCGGTGATCCTGTACGAGTTGCACGACCTGTCGTACCAGGAGATCGCCGCCGTCTGCCAGGTCGACATCGGCACCGTGCGCTCGAGGCTGGCGCGTGGGCGGGCGGCGCTGGCCAAGCGGCTGCACGGGCTGCAAGGCGCACCGTCGAACGATGCCCACCTCGCCTAGGACGGGCGACAAGCGAATGACGCTGGAAGGAAGAATGATGAACGACCGACACGACGATCTCGACCCGCTACTGGCCACCGGCTTGGCCGCGCTGCGCGGCGAGCTGGCGGGGCACGACGCGCCACGCTGCGTGGAAAAGGAATTGCTGCAGGCCTTCGCCCGCCAGTTCCCGAAAAAGCAGCCCTGGTACCGCAAGCTGTCGCTGCCCCAATGGGGCACGGCCGGCGCCCTGGCCTCGCTGTGCGGCGTGGCCGTGCTGCTGGCGCTGGCGCCGCACCAGGCGATCACGGTCGGTCCGCCGGTGATCGGCGTCGACGACGGCGCCGCCTTCATCGCCCTCGAATCGCTGGAAAGGATCGAGCGCGAACCCTATACCCGGGTGGTCGAGGCCGAGCTGCCGCAGAGCGCGCTGGCGCCGCTGGGCATGCCGCTCAACCCGCAGACCGCGGGCGAGACGGTGCGCGCCGAAATGCTGGTGGCGCAGGACGGCCATCCCCTGGCGGTGCGCCTGAGCGCCGTCAACTGACACGATAGACTGTGAGGACTGTATGAATACCAGAACCATCCTGATCGCCACCCTGCTGGCAAGCGCCTTCGCTCCCGCCCTGGCCGAGGACTATACGATCGACCAGGGCAGCGACGGCGAGCGCCGCATCGTGATCCGCCAGGGCACGGTGACCCTGCCGCCCGGCCAGCAAGCCGCGCAGCGCGCCGGCGACAGCGCCAGCCTGGCCGCGTCCATGCTCAGGATCTCGGGCGCCGGCATCGTCAAGAACGCGCCCTACAGCGCCGAAGCGGTCTCGGAGAGCATGCAGCGGCTGGCCGACGGCAACCAGATCGTCAACACCTCGCGCTCGATGCAGTATCGCGACGGCGCCGGCCGCACCCGCACCGAAGTGCACGGCGACGACGGCGAAGTGCGCACCATCACCATCAGCGACCCGGTCGAAGGCGCGCGCTGGATCCTGAACCCGCAGCGCAAGAGCGCCACGCGCCTCGACATGACGTCCGAGCTCGCCCGCGCCGAAGCGGATGCCGCGCGCGCGGCGGCGACGCAGGCCCGGATCGCCGCCGCCCAGGCGCGCGCCCAGGCGGAAGGCGCGCGCGCCATCGCCGACCAGCAGCGGCGCGCGGCCGACCAGGCGCGCGAGCGCATCGACCAGCTGCGCAGGGAAGGCAAGCTGCCGGAGGGCACGCACATCATCGTCAAGGACGTCCAGCGCGGCGCGCAGCCGACCGAGGTGCGCGTGCGTGTCGCCGAGCCCATGCCCGCGGCGCGGGCGATGTCGGCCCAGATCGCGCCGCTGATCATCGGCGCCGCCAACGACGGCAAGTGGTCGGCCAAGGCGGTCACGCGCGAACTGGGCGGACGCGATTTCTCGGGCGTGCGCGCCGAAGGCAACCAGCGCAGCTACACGATCCCGGCCGGCGAAATCGGCAACCGCGCGCCGATCGAGGTCAGCAGCGAAACCTGGTACTCGCCTGAGCTGCAGGTGACGGTGTACCACAAGCGCAGCGATCCGCGCAGCGGCGACGTGGTGTACCGGCTAGACAAGCTCAAGCGCGGCGAGCCGCCTGCGGCCTTGTTCAGCGTTCCATCGGACTATACGGTGCACGATCCGCTCAAGGTGAGCAACAGGAAGGACGGAAAGGACGACTAGCGCCTGCCCGGGCTCGACAAGACGACGGCGCCCCGCGGAGCGCCGTCGTGTCTAGAGAAACAATTGGCCGCATATCCGGCCGCCGCCTCAACTACCCCGCTTCTTCTCCAGGATGGTTTCGTTGAACCACTCATCGATCATGCGCTTCTCGGCGCGCAGGCTGTCGCTGTCCGACAGGCGGTTGATGCGCTGCATATAGTTCATGTCGGCCAGCCGCGCATCGCCGCCCTTGAGCACCTGCCCGTTCTGGGTCAGCGAATAGCGCAGGTTGATGATCGGCCAGTCCGCCGTGCCTTTCAGGATGCGCAGCTCGCGGCCACTGCGGAAATTCGGGTATTCGCGGCCGGCCAGGTCGACATCAAGGACGTCGATCGTCAGGTCCTGGCCTTCCGGCAGCTGGGCGCCGAGCTTGGTGAAATACTCGCTCAACTCCTTGAGCACCTGCTCGCGCTCCCATGGCGCGAAAGGCAGGTCGGCAAACTTGTCGGACTCGATGTAATTCACGGTGACGCCGGCCGATGCGGCGCCGGCTGTCAGCGCGAACAGTCCCGCAAAGGCCGTTTTCATCAGTAATGATTTCATCGCTTTTAGCTCCTCGGATTACTTTTATCGTTCGTCTTGCATTGGAATATACGCCGCTTCGGGCAGCCGCGCTCGTCTCGAATCGTCCAACTTTTGTATCGAAATGTTAGGCCTCGCACATGCCCCATAGATGGTGATGGATGAGAATGGCACAAGGGAGAATGCCATGCCGGAAGGTCCATCGCTCGTCATCTTGAAGGAACAATCGGCCCGTTTCGTCGGCCAGGACATCGTGCGCGCCGGCGGCAACGTGCGCGCCATCGACCCGGGCCGGCTGGTGGGCCAGCGCATCGTCGGCCTGCACACCTGGGGCAAGCATTTCCTGATCGAGACGCCCGACCTCGTCCTGCGCATCCATTTTTTGCTGTTCGGAACCTACCGCATCGACGAGCGGCGCGACAAGGAGCCGAGACTGTCGATCGGGACCGAAGACGGCGGCGAAATGAATTTCTACGCCTGCGCGATCCGCGAAATCGACCGCGCGACCTTCGAGGCCTATGACTTCAGCGCCGACGTCATGTCGGACAGCTGGGATCCGAAACAAGCGCGCAAGAAGCTGCGCGCGCGGCCCGAACTGCTGGCCTGCGACGCCCTGCTCGACCAGGACATCTTTTCGGGCGTCGGCAACATCATCAAGAACGAGGTGCTGTTTCGCATCCGCGTCCATCCGCTGTCGACCATGGGCGCGCTGCCGGCGCCCAAGCTGCGCGCCCTGGTCGACGAGGCGCGCCAGTACAGCTTCGACTTCCTCGGCTGGAAAAAAGCGTTCGTGCTCAAGCAGCACTGGCTGGCCCATGCCAGGAAGATCTGCCCGCGGTGCGATATTCCTTTCAAAAAAGCCAATCTCGGCAACACGCGACGGCGCGCCTTTTACTGCGAACGTTGTCAAAAACTTTACAACTGACGCAGGCTGTCTTGTGCCCGCAACATCCTCCTCGTTAGGCAGGCTAGCTGTTACATTGCCGCCGCATAATTTCAATATTGCCTGTTGTTAATGGTCATGTGTCGTACTACAATCGACTTGACTCTGGGCTACATTTACGTTCAGAAATATCCTGTCCAGACAACTTTTCCAACGATATCGGATTCGTCTATGTCCTTCCTGTCTTCCGCTGCGCCCAAGCTCGCACCCTGGAAAGTATTGCTGGTCGATGACGAACCCGACATCCATGACATCACCAAGCTGACCCTGTCGCGCTTCCGCCTCGACGGCCGCGCGCTGTCTTTCGTGCATGCCTACAGCGGCGCCGAGGCGAAGGAAGTGCTGGCGCGCGAAAAGGACATCGCGCTGGTCTTCCTGGACGTGGTGATGGAGCGCGAGGACAGCGGCCTCGAAGTGGCGCGCTGGATGCGCCAGGAGCTCGACAACCAATTTACCCGCATCGTGCTGCGCACCGGCCAGCCGGGCCAGGCGCCCGAGGAACGCGTGATCGTCGATTACGACATCAACGACTACAAGGAAAAGACCGAGCTCGACCGCACCAAGCTGTTCACCACCACCTTCGCCGCCCTGCGCGCCTACCGCGACATCATGAAGGTCGAGGAAGCGCGCCGCGTGCAGCAGACCTACCGCGAAGGCCTGGAACGGGTGATCGCGGCCTCCGCCCACATCTTCCAGCAACGCAACCTGAAGGACTTCGCCAACGGCCTGCTGCAGCAGGTGGTGGCCCTGCTGCGCCTGGAACAGAGCATGCTGCTGCGCCTGAAGGCGGCCAGCGTGATCACCGGCACCAGCCAGTACGAGGTGCTGGCCCAGATCGGCGACATGGGCGAGGAAGAGATCGGTCCGGAACTGCTGAGCCAGCTCGACGACGCGCGCCACAACCGCATCTCGCGCCTGCACGGCGACACCTATGTCGGCTACTTCCCGAACAATAGCGGCAAGGCGTCGCTGCTGGTGCTCAAGGGCGTGGACGAGATCTCGGACATCGACGCCCAGCTACTGGAAGTGTTCTGCTCGGGCGTGGCGATCGCCTTCGACAACATCCTTCTCAACCAGGAAATCACCGATACCCAGGCCGAACTGATCCTGCGCCTGGGCGACGTGGTCGAATCGCGCTCGCACGAAGCCGGCAACCACGTGCGCCGCATGTCCCAGGTCTGCCACATGCTGGCGCAAGCGTCGGGCATGCCGGAAGACGAGACGGCGGTGTTGATGCACGCCGCGCCGATGCACGACGTGGGCAAGATCGCGACGCCCGACGCGGTGCTGCTCAAGCCGGGCCGCCTGACCGAAGAAGAGTGGGAAATCATGAAGCAGCACCCGACCATCGGGCTGCAGATCCTGGACGGCTCGCAGCGCCCGATCCTGAAGGCGGCGGCGGTGATCGCCCACCAGCACCACGAGAAGTTCGACGGCACCGGCTATCCGCAGGGGCTGCGCGGCGAGGACATCCACCCGTATGCGCGCATCGTGGCCGTGGCCGACGTGTTCGACGCGCTGAGCCACAAGCGCTGCTACAAGGATGCATGGCCGCCGGCGAAGGTGACCGAACACCTGCGCGAGGTGGCGGGGCATCACCTGGATCCGAAATATGTGGACCTGCTGATCAAGAATATGGACAAGGCGCTGGCGATCAATGAGAAGTGGCCGGACTGACAGGGAAAAGCGGAGTAGCTAACGTTTCCGCTTAACCTGTTGAACGATAACGCTGTGACGATTGAAACAACCACGAAGCCATTAACAATAATATTGCCAGCCTTTTCTACGTACATAGTTGGTTCAACAAGCAAGATCGCGACATACGCCAACACTGCAGCTAAAAAACCTAGGCCTAACGATACTAGTGTGCGTTTCATGGTGCGAAATTCTCCGCATTTGGACAGTTAAAGCACCCCAAATCCAAATATCATGTTGGGCATGGTTTGATCGAGAGTTCTACGAAATTGAAATTTCAAATTCACAAGCAATGGCAAGCGAACTTTATGATCTTGTCAAAAATATTGTGAGTGGTGGAAAGCCTTTTTGAGCCACATCATTAGCTACTGCTGACCTTGTTCAAGTAGAAATTTTGTCTTTACTGCAAGCTGTTCTAAACAACTTCGGCAAGGTGAAACACTATGAGGCCAGCAGTATACAGAGGCGACCTCGGTGAGCTTCTAGCTAAATACATGGGAAGACATGCGGGTCGGGATCAAGAATGTGCCGCGTTAGTTCAGACTGTTACTAACGTTGGACACACTAGCAGGTGGCAACCTGGGCCACGTGTTGTTGATCAAAATTACATAGAACCGGGAACTGTCATCGCTAATTTTGTGACAGAGAACGGACAGTCAAGGTATCCAAACCGTAGTGGTTGGCATGTAGCTATCTTCCTAGATTTCGGTCCAAGATATGTAAACGGGGGCTATGCAAACATTTGGGTCTTAGATCAGTGGCGTGGTTCATCAGGTGTAGCTAGAAGAAGTAAGAAAGCATTCTCAAGAGAAGAAGCTAGAAGAAATAATGTAAGAGCTTCTAACAATGCTAATGAATACTATATTGTGCTAGTGCCATGAAAAATATTCTTCTCGCCCTTGTGCTCTTGTCTTCTAATTCCTTTGCTCAAACATTAGAATGTCCTTCAAAATCTGGCAAAGATAAATTGCATGATGCTAGTGCATACTTTGACGACA
>Ga0308168_1003466_pt1 | contig 12046 bp, 13 predicted proteins | sample PhyCR2_FD_202133 | JGI IMG/M metagenome (GOLD analysis project Ga0308168, IMG submission 202133) | Phyllosphere microbial communities from UC Gill Tract Community Farm, Albany, California, United States - DLSLRC.R2 | ecosystem: Host-associated > Plants > Phyllosphere > Unclassified | place: USA... | reverse complement strand
CCCAGGACAGCGACAACTCGCATTTGTCTGGTCGAGCATTAAGCATCGATGAGGTTGCCAATTCCGTCCCCGAAGAGGAGCTACCAACCAGGATCTGGATTGTTCGAGATGCGGAGATTCCGCAACTGTGGCGTGAGCGTTTTCGGTGCGCGAGCGCTGGGTCGACTCGCGTGGTTGAAGGGCCATATGCGACTGACTGGGAGAAATTTCTCAGAAAATGGAATATTGAGATTTGCCATCTGGACGAGCACACATCTGAACTGGCCAGACGCGGATAGGGTTCTGGCGGCACTGGCTCACATTCGTGGGCGCGGTGATGAAGCCTCACCATGCTCGAGAAACCGTAGATTTAGAGACACCAAGCTCCTCTGCTGTCTCGCGTTGGGTAAGCCGGAGATTGATGAGAATGTTGAGTAAGAAGCGCTGATTTGCCAGAGCCAAGGATTACGAGAGCCTTTCCCTTTAGGGCACGCACAACTATCGCAGTAGTGGAGCGCAGAGCCGACTAGATTGAGTGGAGAAATCAGATGGGCATGACTGACGATGAAGACACTGTCTATTGCGACATTCAAATGCCCTTGGCGCAGGGCAGAGAGCTTCTGCAGTTGGTGAGCACACTCAGGGAGTCAAATGCCTACCCGACCCTAGATGGAGTCTTTGAGCGCATGCAGGATGAGCTCAGCACCTCAATCGGTATCATTGAGAACCACCGAACTGGAGGCCATGGAGTCAGTGAATAGACCTCCATTGAGCACCATGTTTAAATTTCTGAACCCGTGCGAATGGGCTGTGGTTGCAAGCAGGTTGCTTACACGCTGCCGTTACTTCTGAACCAGGTCTTTGTATAACTCACGGGCTGCAAGGATATGATCCCGGAGTTCCTCGGGGTCAATGCGCATTCCACCGCGAGGCGTTACCTGAAGCGTTTTTAGGCGGTTCGCAGCTTTAATGAATTCCCGCTCTTCCGCCTGAATCCACACGGGGCGTTTGTCTTTCCAACATAGCCAACCCATTTGCCCGGCCTCATCTTTGATCGGATGCTCAGCAGTATGTGGGAGCGGTAGCCAATGTCCAAGCCAGAAGGTGAGTCGGATCGCTCTGCAAGCGGAGCGCGCAGACCATGATGGTCGGAGAGCGGAAGGATGGTAGCCCGCAGGGCCGAGACCCGTCGTAGCGGGGCTCGGTTCACGACAGCCGGCCCCGAAGGGGGCCGCCCGACTACTAGCAACGCAAATGTTACCGAACAGCTGGTTGATCAAATGACCGAGGCACTACGGCCAGCGCGCAAAGATCGTATGTTCTGCGCAATGCCACCTCGTCACCAGACGAGACCCTGACATGGGTAAAGATAGTCGACAAAAACCGCTTCCGTTCGACATTGCCGAGTTCAGACCAGACCCTTGGCTGGCCCTGTGCATCTGGCACCACAAGACGATCAAGGAAATACTCTTCAAGGCTGTTAAGCCGTTGCTGGCCATCAATGAGAATCTCGCTGTTCTCCGCCAATGCCCTGTCAGTGCTCGCCGGCTCCGACCAGTCGTTTGTAAGGTAGCTTCCCAGGTCTCCCCCTGACCACACAAAGGTAATGAAACGAGCCTGCTGACCAACGTTCCACTTCACGCCGCGCGCCCACTTGGGTATTGGCATGCCCATCGCAAACCGCTCAGCCCATGGAAATCTATCGCGAGCGGAGGACGGGTCTACCAGACACTTTTCCCAGTGACCCAACAAAACCTCGATAGGGTAATGGCTGGGGGTTGTGGGAAGAAAACGTTGCGGCATTTGGATGTGCAGGTCTTGAGCTTCGTCGTCGGCATAGCGCTGGAAAATGGAGGTCATGTTTTTCACTGGGGGTTACAAAGAGGTGGACGAGCTGAAGTCGTTACGGGCGCATCGCCAGGCGTCGACTGTTTCGATGATCAACAAGTCTCGTTCGATGGAAATCTCGATCTGGTCGCTATCGACCAAAGCATGTGCGTAGCCCTCTACATAAGCTGCTGCTTTATCAAATGCAGAAAGGGTTTCTGAAGACTTGATGACGCTGATCAGACGCTGCCAGGCACCGTGCTGGCGGTCGCCCAGGATCGTGTTGGGAAACGAAATGGCGGCACTCAAACGCTGTGCGTAGTCATCGGTTGGTGGCATCAAAGCGGTTCGCTCAAAGGGAGTACATACCTATGACAAACGGTTGGTTTTGGAAAATCTTGAGCTGGTGCGGAAGATTTTTTCTGCAGTCCAGGTTGAAGGCTCATCGCAACCAGCAAGCTGAGCGCGCTGGCGTAAGGATGAAAGTCCGGCAGGGTTAGGACAACGGCGAGCGTCGACGGGCCAGGTTCAAAACAGTTGGCGTTACCAGCGCACGGGCTCGGGCACCATCCCGATCACACCGCGCTTAGTACCTACAATCCAAACTTCAGGTGCATCTGCTCTGACAGGCCTTCCTGACCTGGGATCAAGCCTCTCCAGTAAGGCCTGGTAAATACGAGGATCGGGTTTGGCAGCGCCGATCTCGAAGCTAAATGCTTGGGTATTTATGCTCGGGAAAAGCTGCTCCACCGCCGCCCCATAGGGCTTGGCAGGGTTGCAGCTGATACCGAGAGCGACGCCAGGCTCCCGGAGTCTAGCGACCGCCTCAATTGCATCGGGGTATGCCTCGATGGATTTGAGCTCGGCCTGCAGAGCGCACTCCGTCTCGACTCGCCGAGATTCTGAAAGCAGGACGCCGACGTGCTCGGCGAGCTCATGCAGCTTCAAGTTCAGCGTCATGATGACGTGTGCATCACCAGGGTAAGAGCGCCGGCCTTGCTTGATGCCTTCCCGCAGCAATTGGCGGTATGGGTTCGTTCTTCGACCTATCCGCACAACCGTCCCGAGCGCGTCAAAAATTGCCGTCTTGGTCACCGTCACTCCCACCCTGAACGTCTCGTCTCAATCGCTGGGTTTGGAGTCCAAGCCGCTACTCAGGTAATACTTCGTCATCGACTCCGTTGGCCAGTGGCCCATTTGTTTTGCCACGATTGGGAGCGGACTACTCACAGTGGCCATCTGCATAGCCGCGTTCAACTTTAAGGACATGCGAATCGTGAGTGGACTGACTTTGGCAGGATCAATGCCAGCTTTGTGTGCCCAAGCCTCGCATAGTTTTTTAAGCGCCGAAGGCGACATAGGAATTTCTGGGCTCCTTTTGGATTGGAACAGAAGGGCGTTTCCCGACAGATTCGCGGTGATGATGAAGCGGCTGATGGGTGTCCAGTATTTGCGAGGCAATGTGATTCGCGCTTTTTTGGGGCCCCGAGACACAAAGAGGATGCGTTCATCATTTCCAGAAAAGTCGCTGGGCCTAGCGCTTAGGTATTCCCCTTTTCGAAGGCCGGCCATCATGCAGCTCATCAGTGCCTGATCTCGCAGGCTCTCCGTGGTCTCAACGGCCCGACTGAGAGACTCAAGTTCTTCCTCTGATAAGTGGGAGGAGAGCTTCCGTGCAAACTTCGCCATCTGAGTTCTCAAAGCGGACATATTCGACCCAGTGGACTGTTCACCATGACGTGGCGGTTGATGAATCTTTTTCGGCATCTTGAATGCTGAAAGAGCGTTAAGGTGCAGCGACTCAATCATCTGCGCCAGTGCCGCCTGGTCTGAGGCAAACCACTCGCTGGGTGTCATCGCTTTTTTGATGGCGAGCATCAGTGCCTGCTTCACCGCAGACTGGCTTGGGAAGGTACCTGCTGGCATCTGCTCACTCGTTGAAACTGCCAGATCCTTGTAGTCCTTGTAACCAAGTCCCTGAGCAAGAAGCTCCAGGGCTGATGTGTGGGTGAGTGGGCTTGGGCCACACCACTGCTTCTGCAGATTCTTGGCGAGCTTCTTCAGGCTACTGTTGCGGATGAGGTCTTTTGGATGTACTGGAACGCGCATTGGCAGTTCTCCAATAACGTCGAGGCGTCGGCTGCCCTCTTGGAAGACTTCTGGGGGCAGATTGGAGTTGCCACATCCTCCCATTGGGGTTTTTGAATTACACTCAGTCATTTTCTGCATGCTGTGAGTGTGTAAAAGCATTTTCTCAATGATTTCAGATGCAATGTTGGATGTCTTATGGTCTTTCATTTGGGATCTCCATTTGTACAATAGTTTATTAGTGGTTGGCAGGCGAGCCGTTAGGTACGAAATCAACAACGTTTGTGTACTTTTTCCATCGCTGCTCGTACTCATCAAGCTGTTCGAGAAGGAACAGTTCACGGGCTAGGGCGGCTTTCCAAAGATCCTCAAAGCGTTCCGCTTGACTACGAAGCTTGGCGACACGAGCTTTGAACTCGGCAACTTGTCCGTTCTTCTTGGCGCTCTTCTCCTTCTGAAGGGCGGCGTAATGTTCAATGTCCGTAATCAAATGCTCATAGATATCACGATCACTCTTGATCAGGCTTGGATCTTTGCCGGCCTCAAGGGCGACAGTGCGCCGTGAGATCTTGGTGCCTTTCGGGACTCGCTCCGGAGTGTTGTTGACCAAGCGGAGTAGGGCATCGACAAGTTCTTGCAGGCCTGTGCCTTTGATGTTGCTATTCATAAGTACGCTTAGTTCAAGTGGTTGAGGATGAATTCGTAGTCTTGGATGTTGCGTTGCTCCATCCTGTACTCAAAGGATTTTGGATCAAGATCCATGAGATCAATCTGGGCGTGCTCAATGACTGATTTGATGTTACTTGCCTTGAGCACGGAACTGGCGCATCCGAAGCAGTTTGTGAAATTGCCATGAGCTCGTTCGTTGCAGGGCTTATTAGTTGCGCACCCACCCAGTGGGGTGCGTTGGTAGGAGATCAGACCTTTTTTGGCTTTCTGCATGGTTTCTTCGGCAGTTTGCCGGTAGATAATCCTCTCAGGATCATTCGCTTTGCTCATTGTTGTCACACGTTCGCCATGGCCGCCATGTAGCTTTTCGGTCGAGTACAGAACGTCATTGAGGTATGAAATCCATTGGGCGTCGTTCATGACCTTGTTTAATTCTTTGTCAAGTTCAGGACTTTTCAGCTTCATGTTGTACCCGCCGGCTGAACAACCACGTTGGTAGTAAATGCTCATGGACTCAGTAAGATGAGTCAGGAGCCGTTTGAGTTCAGGGATGTCTAGTACCTTGCTTTGAGCTCCAAAGACGGCCATAGTCCTGCGGAATTGGTGGGATGCAATTTTCCATGGTTTACCTACCTTGTATTTTGGATCCGAGCGCCAGTCTGCAAGCGGATCAATTGCCTCAAGTTCCAGGATGTCAGCTTCTTCAATTGAGATCGGAGGTAGATATTTCTCGTGCCGTGAGAAATTGTTGATGATGATCGTGTCGCCGGGATCGTTATTGCAGAAGGGTAGAAAGCTTGGAGTAAGAAGCAGGCAGTCGCTGCCATTCGTACCAACAGGGACATAGGGGGCGATGATCGATTTAATGATCTGAAGGCATTCAATAGGTTCAACGATTAGCTCGTTGGCAATCCAAGCCGTGTCTTTTGCTTGTCCCGTTAATTTGGTGGAGATACCCATCAGGTACAGGCCTTTAGAATTCCAGCCTTCTGCTTGTTCAACGCAGTCGTTCTCTAAAAGCTTTGCTTCGTGATCTCTTACAAGAGTATAAATGTGCACTAAGCACTTCGCGCTGTGTTGAACCAGTGCCATATGTCGTGCCAGACTTCCAGCTTGTAGGATGTTGTACTTTTCACAGAAATCATTCAAGCTGTGGTCGCCAATCGCTTTAGAAAAATTCGGTCGCTTTTTTTCCAATGCGTGTCGGTGGCCGAATTCCATCGCATATCTGGAAGCCTTACTAGCGCCTCGGCCATAGAGAGGATCCTCGGCCAATTTCTTTGAAAGCGCTCTAATCATGTCTCCAGACTGGATGAAGTCAAGAACGATATTGTTGTAGTGATGGTATCGGGCATGAAGAATGCGGCTTGGAATGACGGGTGTTTGCTTTTCTGTGTTATACCTCTTTACACTTCGCTTACGCAAAACATCGAAGAAAAGCTCGTGCGGGTTTAAGTTGAGAAAATTAGATGTCAGTTTATGGTAATCAGCAATCATTTTTACTAAGCGAGACGCATTGTTGGCTGTGATGCCCTCTGCGAAGTCCATATGTACGGGTGAGGAAATCATCTCCTGAATCGTAATGTGTTTTTGGTCGGCACATTTAGTTAAGGTGCCAAGCGCTTTAAAGTTATTAGTGATAGTTGAGATCCTCAACGGCGATCCTCGATGACCAAGTGAGAAGATATTTGTCGCCAAAAGAATTTGCGAGGTTAAGATATTGGAGGCGTTGAATTTTCCCTTTGATCTATAGCGTTCAAAATTTAATGAGGTTGAATCTGTTGGCACAAGCGCCAATTGCGGGAAGTCCCAGTAGATGTCTGCCAATAGGATCGCTAGCCCAGTTCGACTGTGGCTGATGATGCAGGTATCACTCAGATTGTCTAAATTCATTCCGACATAAGCCACGTTGGCAGTTGGTTTGCTGTGGTCAGCATGCGGGAGAATTGCGTTGCATGCACGACTCTCAATGTTCTCTGTAAGGCCCTCGGTATTCTCGACAAGGCTATCAATGTCGGGGACATAGGATTCGGAGCTGCCTGTGAGTCTGTTCATGCAATTACCTTTAATTGGACGAGTCGTTCTAGGTGTCGCTGCCAGTAGTCGGTCAGTGTATTGTTTTTGTAAACTTCGGATCGCAGCTCCGTGAGCGTTTCGCTAAGTGATGGGTTGACGGCCAGCATTTCTTTTAAGAGTCCTTGGATCTGGTCTAAAGTCGGGCCGTGGATCAAATTAAAATGTTCCAGGCTAGCGCTTGAGTGGATCATTTCTTTGGTCACAAATTCTAAGCTGAGCAGCTTCCAGGCATCCTCGCGGTTCGCGTGAACCTTGTGATGTACGCAATTCAAACAACCCACTTGGTTCTTGCAGTCCGGTGCAGCAGTGATATGCGAGGTCTCACCTTTCAATGGCGAACCTTCACTCACGCATCCACCAACTGGGCTGGCAAATGGGTGTGGGATTCCAAAGAACTCGTTGACCACGGCATGGAACTTTCCAATCTGGTCGACCGCGCTTTGCTCATTGGCTTTTAGGTAGCTGGCCCTCTGCGTCCGTGCACTGTGGCCTAGCAGAATCCGAGAGGCTTCGTGACCATGGTTCTTAGCCACATAACTGTCTTTGTAGTTTCGGAAGCTTTGGTAACTAAGGCAAGGTACATCAGGGTCAACCAGCCTACGTATGCGATCATAAAGGCGCCTGAGAATGTTGGTGTCGAGAGTTCTGTAATTGGACAGGTTGTTGCCATCAAATCCTATAAAGAGATAGGGGTGGTCAGACCCTTGGCACAAGTAATTCCTAAGGGTGACGTATTTGCGAAAGTGCTTGATGAAGCTAGCCTTTACGCGAACAATAACTTCCTTGTTGTTGGCTCGGAATTTGATAGACTTGAATCCAATTTGTTCAGTGTTGTTAATTTCAAAGTTTGAATCCCAAGGGATTTCGCGCAGGGGAGACTCATTGATGGCTGTCGCTGCGACGAACATCGAGACAAAGCTGTCGTGAGCAATCCTTGCCAGCGATACCCGATACTTGATGTCCTTGCACGAATTGGCGAGCTTGAGTCTGGATTCATATTGTTTTTTTGCAATGTAATAGTCTTTGGGGCTTTTTGAAGTGGATCTGATTTGGAACTCTTCAAAAGTTCTCAAGCGGGCCTGGCCATAGTCAAAGTATCGAGACCCAGCAGTCTTCTCGCCACCTTTGATAAGTATTTTGTCAGTTATGAGTGGATATTGGTCGTCTGGTAGTATCCATGCGTAGCCATCCTTCACCTTCAATTTGCATGGCATTGCCTCCTCTTTGATCAAGAAATCCGTGAGTCCAGTGAAGAGAGGTTCGCATGTCTGCAGGTAATATTTCACTGAGTCTGGACTAGGGGGTTCTATTATCTTCTTGGTTTTGCCTAAGGGGCGTTCAATCAAAGGTATTCGTGCAAAGAGTAAGTTCTCCTCCGGAAACATTTTCTCACCGCACGTTTTGCATACAGTTTGCATACGCCTACGCGTCACGTATGCTCTGTTGTCAGTGTTCAGGTGCTCACTAAACGCCACCAATGCTTCGTGGTATGATTCTGAATCATCAAGAAAATCGTCTAATCCGTTTTCTTCGCACCACTTAACCATAAGCACCCAATCCGCGACTGCGGAGTAACCTGAGCTAAGAGCTACTGTAGTGAGGCTTATCGTCATGATATGACTTGCCAAGTTTCTCAGCCTCACTAGCCGCTTTGGCAGGTGAGTCATTACATTGACCTCCCTTCTTGCTCTTCCCCCAGAACGTTCGCCGAAGCAAATAGCCCCAAAATCAAAGGCGTGGCGATGGTTGAACCGCACTAAAATGGATTCGATTGGGTTTCTTGCCAGTACGTTATGAACGTTAGTAAGAAGTTCGGCGTGGTTAACGTTGTCGTCCAGGCGAATTTCGCAATATTGCCTGTCTTCCATTTCAGTTCTCTACGAGGCCCATGATGTGCATTTGATAATCACTGTCAGCTTTGTGCACCATTTCATTGACGCGCCGGTAGTCCAAGTAACTCATAGTCGTTTTACGGCTTGAGTGGTGCAGGCGCTTAGCAACGTAGTCGATAAGTTCCAGGTAGCCGATTTTTCCTTGGCCAAGGAGCTCTCTGCGTTCATCTACCAAATTCATACCGAATGAAGCCCTTAGGTCGTGAAAACTGAATGTGAAATGGTGGTCGTCTGCTTTCAGCCGTGGAATCAGTGTGTCTCTGATAAATTTTCGTACCGCAGAACCTTTTTCGTGGCCCTTGTATTTGTCTTTATCTAGGTGACTTATATACATTGGCTTTCCAGTTCTACTCAGAAAAACATACTGCTCAGACTCATCTCTTTGCAACGCTCTGGATCTGCGGCTCTGGTAGCGGTCGGATTGGAGGTAGGTGAAAAGCCGATGATGCACCCAGCCAGGAACATGGATACTCTGTTTCTTTCCATACTTTGTGTCTATTAGAGAGCCCTCGCCTGCACTGATCGGATAGGTGCCAGTATCATCTGCAGATGCCTCAATAACGTTACCGACTCGGATTGTTAGCGCCGTTTGTATTCTCATGCCTGAAAAAAGCGCTAGGATAAACAGGAGCAGCATTTCAATATTGCTCACGAGGATAAGTGCTTTGATCACCGCGTCTTGCTCAAATTTATGGAGTGGACGAAGCTTTCCGCCGTCATAAATGAAATCGCTCGACTCATCTTTGTTTTTTGGAAAGGTTAAGTCTGTGGTGATCACCTCTCGTGTTCTTGTAAATCCGTGTCTGTCAAGGCGTGATATGTGAGCGATTTTCTCTTTCCATGGCGGCTTCGCAGGCGCGAAGTTTCGATACCTCATCCGCCATCGATAATATCGAATGACGGCGCGTATCTTGTTGTTTACGCCCTCGACACCCCTCTCGCTCCGTGCGACAGCCAACTTGAAATGTGCTTTGAACCGGTATGTCGGTCTTTCAAACTCCCTTCCCCTAAAATCTAGGTGATCTAGATTGTGATCGAGCATTACATTTTTGAACTCTGCTAGGTTGGCAGCCTCAGCGCCTAAAGTTTCCGCAGAGAGTTTGGGGTACTGCTTGGCCCGCCAAAAAAGATAGAGGTTTCCTTCTATCCAAGGCGTTCCGTCAGGCTGAAGAATGATCTTCATCCCTTGAATGTAATCTTCGTTTTGGTACGAGATCGGGTAAACCAAGGGAGGCTCAGTTGGGACAGACACCATCGCCTCTATTTGTACTTTGTCGCTTTTGGTGAAAGGGGTGAGGCCTTTCAATTCTACAGTTATGTACATGTTGTTATTTCGGGGAAGACTTCGGGAGGGGAGTCAGAGTCAATGTTCCGGCTCCCCGTTTCAGTGGGTGGGCAGAATATCTAGTGTTGAAAGTTTTGCAAGGGGTGGTTTTGTCGAACGCTCAAGGTTGGTTTTTTAATTTGACTAATATTGTTGTTAGCTTTTTGTTTGTGTTATGGGCTTTTTTAGCGAGGTTGAGGAGGAGTGTCCGGCTAGAAGCCGCGTACTGCATGGGGTTTCGATTTTTAGTTCTCCAGAATTGATGTTTTATCGGTTTCCTTTCTTGTTATTGTAACTTTGCGGTTTGGCGCTATTTTTGATGTATGTCAATTAATTCAATATTGGGCCTGTAGGATGCGGCCAAGTCTGCCCGGTGTGCTTGCCAAGCGGTGTATTAGATGGGTTGTCGCAACTTTTGGTCTGCTCAAAATAATTACCGAGAATTGCCCGGGCTGCTGTCAAAACGCTGTTTATTTGTGAATTGACATAGTTCTATAAATTGGTGAGAAAAAGTGATGAATGGTCGAAAAAATTGGCTATGGACTTTTTTGATCACTCCTTCGCCCCGCACGGCGGGCTCGGCATCAACCTTAAGCACGTGTGGGCTAGCTGATTAAGGGTGTCGGCAGCGACGGAATAGTCCTGTAAGTAGGAGCTGTCGCCTCGGTGGGAGCTGGACTAAGGCTTATCGGACACGCGGGCTGCAGCTTTAGAGTTGGAGAGGGGTGGTTCAGCAGGGTTACTGGCTTCTCTGGCGCCACTTATGTCGATGTGCGGCCTGAGATCTTTGGATCTGCGCCTAGCCCAGGCGGACTACTAGACGCACTGTTAACACCCACTTTCAACACCCAGAGGAAGGCGCTGGCTACTGAGCTGATGCGCTTTGGTAGTGGCATAGAAGCCTTAAACTGCGCCCCAACAAGGCCGGGGCGACCTGACTATCTTCAGCGTGAATGATCATTCGGCGATATGGTGGGAGGGTTCGGCATGATGCTTTGCTGGGGGCATCAGCAGTCTCAGCTCGGCGGCTACCAGGGCACTTAAGCTATATGCAGCACCCGGCACCTTGATCATTTCACCAGTGCCAAGTTGGAACTCAGTAGGCAGCGGAACCGGCCTCTATCTTCAAGGTTCGAGTACAACAATCACGCAGGACTACATTGGTCGCCGGCAGGCGCTAGGGTGGGGGACATGATCACCTATCCGGAGGAGTCTGCTCTTGCCATATCGTGTTCGTGCTGGTCAGTAGGTGGACGTACATTCCACCTGAGAAGATGGAGCAGGAAGCATGCGGTCGATTCTTCACCGAATGGCTTTGTGTGGGACGCTTCTGAGGAGATTCAAGATTTGAGTGGCATGGCTAAGCGAAAGCGGGCGTCGATGATCTCCTCACCTTGGCCGCTGGAGAAGACTAGGCGATACGTCACTGCAGATAAGAGGCTGAACGTATGCATCCACCGAAACCCTATAATCCATCCACCATCCTCTCTCCACTCCTCGTCAGTAATCGCGAGGGTGATGTTGAACCGAGAGCTGGATAGATATGTTGCTTGCTCCGGGATGAATAACCCACGTCGCGATCACCACGCCCGCCCGGACACACCCACCGGTGATGTTGTTCAGAAAATCACTCTAGCTTCTCTCAGTCTTTGCTTAGGGAGAGGGCTTCAGGAGAAAGCACTGCAAGGCTTGAGGTAGGAAAGCAGGGTCAGGTCGCCTCGCCTGCATGCCCTTGGAGGAGGCTTGTTGCTGTCAAGATTGCTGGGAGCTCACGATACGTCGAAGTAGGCTTCAACTCACGCGTAGTTCTGGATCTTCACCGTGTGCAGGGTGATGTCGACGACGTCGCCGTCGGCGCCCACCTGGGGCATTTCGATCCAGTCGCCGACGCGCAGCATGTCGTTGCTGGTCAATTGCACGCTGGCGACGAACGACAGCAGGGTGTCCTTGTAGACCAGCAGGATGACCGCAGACATGGCACCCAGGCCGGACAGCAGCAGTAACGGTGAGCGGTCGATCAAGGTGGCGACGATGATGATCGCGCCGAAGATGTACAGGATCATCTTCGCCAGTTGCACGTAACCCTTGATCGAGCGGGTGCGGGCGTGTTCGGTGCGGGCGTAGATGTCGAGCAGGGCATTGAGCAGGGCGCCCAGCGCCAGCACCATGAACAGGATGGTGAAGCCCAGCG
>Ga0308168_1003462_pt1 | contig 12056 bp, 10 predicted proteins | sample PhyCR2_FD_202133 | JGI IMG/M metagenome (GOLD analysis project Ga0308168, IMG submission 202133) | Phyllosphere microbial communities from UC Gill Tract Community Farm, Albany, California, United States - DLSLRC.R2 | ecosystem: Host-associated > Plants > Phyllosphere > Unclassified | place: USA... | reverse complement strand
TAAAAGGAGAGTTTATCATGAGTCTGGATATCAACCAGATTGCCCTGCACCAGCTTATCAAGCGTGATGAGCAAACCCTTGAGCTGGTGCTGCGCGATTCGTTACTGGAGCCTACGCCTACCGCTGTTGACATGATCGCGGAGCTGCACCGGGTTTACAGCGCTAAAAACAAAGCCTATGGCCTGTTCAGTGAAGAGAGTGAACTGGCGCAGGCGCTGCGCCTGCAACGTCAGGGCGACGAGGATTTCCTCGCCTTCAGCCGGGCCGCCACCGGCCGCCTGCGCGATGAGCTGGCAAAGTACCCATTTGCCGATGGCGGGATCGTCCTGTTCTGCCATTATCGTTACCTGGCGGTGGAGTATCTGCTGGTGGCGGTGCTGAACAACTTAAGCAGCATGCGCGTTAATGAGCAGCTGGATATCAGCTCCACCCACTATCTGGACATCAACCACGCGGATATCGTGGCGCGTATCGATTTGACGGAATGGGAAACCAATCCGGAATCGACCCGCTATCTGACCTTCCTGAAAGGGCGGGTAGGGCGCAAGGTGGCCGACTTCTTTATGGATTTCCTCGGTGCCAGCGAAGGGTTGAACGCCAAGGCGCAGAACAAAGGCCTGCTGCAGGCGGTAGATGATTTCACCGCAGAAGCCGAGCTGGATAAAGCGGAACGCCAGAACGTGCGTCAGCAGGTGTACGCCTACTGCAACGAGCAGCTGCAGGCGGGAGAAGAGATCGCCCTGGAGTCGCTGTCAAAAGAGTTAGCGGGCGTCAGCGAAGTGAGTTTCCAGGAATTTACGGCTGAGAAAGGCTATGAGCTGGAAGAGAGCTTCCCGGCGGATCGCAGCACGCTGCGTCAGCTCACCAAGTTTGCCGGTAGCGGTGGTGGGTTAACCATTAACTTTGATGCCATGCTGCTCGGCGAGCGCATTTTCTGGGATCCAGCGACCGACACGCTGACCATTAAAGGCACCCCGCCAAACCTGCGCGACCAGCTGCAGCGTCGCACCTCCGGCGGTAAATAACGGCCATAAAAAAACCCCGCAATGCGGGGTTTTTTCTCAACCTGTAAGCGATTACGCGCGAACGAAGTCGATGTGAGCCAGTTTTGGCTTGAACGGGTGACGCTGAACAGCCTGAACCTTCACTTTTTCTTCTTTACCGTCAACAACTAGGGTCAGAACTTCGCCATAGAAACCAGGCTTGTCCTGCAGGTTCCACACTTTGTCGTGGTCCAGTTCGATTGCGATTGGCGCAGCTTCGCCGCCATAGATGATGGCAGGGAATTTGTTTGCTACACGCAGGCGGCGGCTCGCACCCTTGCCCTGCTCTTTACGTACTTCTACATTGATAGTTAACATTGATTTCTCTCTGTACATATTATTCCTGCTACAGGCGACCCAGCAGCAGGTAAGTGTTCTGCCTCACGGATGTGAAGCGGGCGGCATTTTATACTCAAATGGCCTGCACATCAATGAAAAGTCCCTTTATCCACGCAATTCGTTAGCCCGCCGATAGCGGCCTTCATAATCAAAAACCTTTTCGCGCACCTGCCAGAACTGGCCTTTTTTCCGCGCTACCACGAAGTCAGGGTGGCGCAGCAACGGCTGCTGATGAACGATATCGGCCGCGGTGATCCAGCGCAGCGGCACGCCGGGCGTGCGGGTATGCGGACGGATAAACAGCTGCTCAAAGGCGGTACGCTGGGCGGGCGTCTGCAGACGGAAGCGCTCACTGACATCGGTGCCATCTTCGTCGTAATAGGTAATTTTCAGCCATTCGCCTTTCTCGTCCGCGCCATGAGCCAGCACCATCCCGCTGCAGCGCAGCACCAGCGCGTCTTTCAGCTTCAGGGCCGCTTTCAGCATATCGTCGGGATCGACCAACACCGCATCGCAGGCACGACAGCGACGGGCGGCAATGTCGTTTTCAGCATTGCACTGCGGGCAGTTTTTAAAGCGGAAACGGTAATCACACTGTTCCCGATGGCCGTCGTCATCTTCAAACCAGCCCTGACAGCGTCGGCCAAAGTGCTCAATCAGCGTGCCGTCGGCGGTCGTTTTGCCCCAGAAGGTGTTGGCGAATCCGCAGCCGGGACAAAACACCTGCACGGGGACGTTGTCACTTTTTCCTTTTGGCGCACCCACTTCCGGGGCGTACAGGTCGTGTGGGTTGCCAGCGTAATCCAGAATCAGGCAATCGGTTTTACCGGGGGCTAAACGCAGGCCGCGGCCGACAATCTGTTGGTAAAGGCTGACGGATTCGGTGGGGCGCAGAATAGCAATCAGATCGACGTGTGGGGCATCAAACCCGGTCGTGAGCACTGACACGTTGACCAGATAGCGGAACTGCTGTGCCTTAAACGCCTCAATCAGCTGGTCGCGTTCGTTGCCCGGCGTCTCGCCGGTGATAAGCCGGGCCTCGCTGGCGGGCAGCAGGCCGGTGATTTCCCGGGCGTGTTCCACGGTGGCGGCAAAAATCATCACCCCTTTGCGATCGGCGGCAAACTCCACAATCTGGCTGATGATGTGGGGGGTAATACGATCCTGCTTTTTCAGCTCGCGGTTAAGATCCGCTTCGCTGAACAAGCCGTTACTCTGCACCTGCAACCGGCTGAAATCGTACTGCACCACCGGCATATCCAGCCGCTCTGGCGGCGTCAGGTAACCGTGTTTAATCATGTAGCGCAGCGGCAGCTCGTAAATACAGTCGCGGAACAACGCCTTTTCATCGCCACGAACCATGCCGTGATAATGAAAGCGGTAGATCCAGCCTTTTCCGAGGCGGAACGGGGTGGCGGTCAGCCCCAGCAGACGGATGTGCGGATTCACGCTCTTCAGATGGGTCAGGATCTGCTGATACTGACTGTCGTTGTCATCGCTAATGCGATGGCACTCATCCACGATCAGCAGTGAGAACTCGCTCTGCAACTTGTCCAGATTGCGCGCTACCGACTGCACGCTGCCAAACACCACTTTGCCGTGGCTCTCTTTACGCTGTAATCCGGCGGCAAAAATATCAGCCTCCAGGCCCAGCGCCAGATACTTGGCGTGGTTTTGCGCCACCAGTTCTTTGACGTGCGCCAGCACCAGCACGCGACCGCGCGCCAGGCGCGCCAGCTCGGCGATCACCAGGCTTTTGCCCGCCCCCGTGGGCAGGACGATGGCGGCCGGTTCTTTATGCTGACGAAAGTGGGCGAGGGTGGCGTCCACGGCTTCCTGTTGATAGGGGCGAAGTGTAAAGGTCATGGTTACTCAGCTTTGTTATCCCGCATATAGTATGCCACGAAACTTTTTCCCTTGAGTGGCGCGGATAGCCCGTTATACTGGGCTGTTGTTAACTGCTTCTTTTCCGGGCGCCTCGTCCGGCTCCTGGCACCTTTAAGGCTAAAATTATTTCATGCGACTTGATAAGTTTATCGCTCAGCAACTCGGCGTAAGCCGCGCTATTGCTGCGCGTCTGATTCGCGGCAGCCACGTTACTGTGGATGACGATATTGTGCGAGACAGCGCGTTCAAACTCCAGCCCGAGCATCAGGTGGAATATGACGGCAATTCGCTGACCCAGCAGAACGGCCCGCGTTACTTCATGCTCAATAAGCCGCAAGGCTATGTCTGCTCGACTGACGATCCCGATCACCCGACCGTGCTCTATTTCCTCGACGAGCCAGTGGCGCACAAACTGCACGCCGCCGGGCGTCTGGATATCGACACTACTGGCCTGGTGCTGATGACCGATGACGGTCAGTGGTCGCATCGTATTACTTCCCCGCGCCACCATTGTGAGAAGACCTACCTGGTGACGCTGGAATCCCCGGTGAGCGACAGCACGGCAGAACAATTTGCCCACGGCGTTCAGCTGCATAATGAAAAAGATCTGACTAAGCCCGCCGTGCTGGAAGTGATCACCCCTACCGAAGTGCGTCTGACCATCAGCGAAGGGCGCTACCATCAGGTAAAACGCATGTTTGCTGCCGTGGGTAACCACGTTGTGGGTCTGCATCGCGAACGGATTGGGGCGATCGCCCTTGACCCGGATCTTGAGCCAGGCGAATACCGCCCGTTGACGGAAGAAGAAATTGCCAGCGTTGGCCTCTCTTCACGCTAATTTCAGGAGCTAACTGTGACCACCAGGCCACAATCGTCGTTCAGCATTGTCTTTATCCTTGGTCTGCTGGCTATGCTGATGCCGCTCTCCATCGACATGTATCTGCCTGCGCTGCCGGTGATCGCTGAGCAATTTGGCGTGCCGGCGGGTAGCGCGCAAATGACCCTCAGCACCTATATTCTCGGCTTTGCCCTCGGCCAGCTGCTTTACGGCCCCATGGCCGACAGCCTGGGCCGCAAACCGGTGGTGCTGGGCGGGACGCTGGTGTTTGCTGGTGCGGCGGCGGCTTGTGCGATGGCGCAGTCCATCGATCACCTGATTGTGATGCGTTTCTTCCACGGCCTGGCGGCAGCGGCCGCAAGCGTGGTCATCAATGCCCTGATGCGCGATATCTACCCCAAAGAAGAGTTCTCCCGCATGATGTCCTTCGTCATGCTGGTCACCACCGTGGCGCCGCTGGTGGCACCGATGGTCGGGGGGGCTGTGCTGGTGTGGTTCAGCTGGCACGCGATTTTCTGGCTTCTGGCGCTGGCGGCCCTGCTGGCCTCGGCGATGATCTTCTTCTTTATAAAGGAAACCCTGCCTGCGGAGCATCGGCAGAAGTTTCATATCCGTACCACCCTTGGCAACTTTGCCTCACTGTTTCGCCATAAGCGCGTGCTGAGCTATATGCTGGCCAGCGGCTTCAGCTTTGCCGGGATGTTCTCATTTCTCAGCGCCGGGCCGTTTGTCTACATTGAACTCAACCACGTCTCTCCGCAGCATTTCGGCTACTACTTCGCGCTGAACGTGGTCTTCATCTTTGTGCTGACCATGATCAACAGCCGCTTCGTCCGTCGGGTGGGGGCGCTGAACATGTTCCGCATTGGTCTGTGGATCCAGTTCGTCATGGCGGTGTGGATGGTGGTGACGGCCTTCTTTGATGTGGGTTTCTGGACGCTGGTGATAGGGATTGCGGCCTTTGTGGGCTGTATTTCGATAGTGTCGTCCAACGCGATGGCGGTGATCCTCGATGAGTTCCCGCATATGGCCGGGACGGCCTCTTCTCTGGCAGGCACCTTCCGCTTCGGGATTGGCGCCATTGTTGGTGCGTTGCTCTCCCTGGCGACCTTTACCACCGCCTGGCCGATGCTCTGGTCAATTGCCTTGTGCGCGACCTGCTCGATCCTTTTCTGCCTCTATGCCAGCCGGCCACGAAAAGCAGTAAAATAGTGCAGCGATAAGGGTCCCGACGGGGCCCTTTTTTGATGTTGGTCAAGCAAAGCACGTTTCACCGCTCCCCTGTTTGTTTCTTTTATGTAAAATCTATTTGTGTAAATAGTCACAGCCTTGTAGTTAAAAAGGTTGTGTTAGATCACAGAAACGGGTACATATAGCGCCGCTATCAACCTGAAACACTGTCAAAAAGCCCTGATAAATTAGACGCCAACCCCCGTGGAAACAGGTGTAAGCGTTTTCTTATTAAAAACAGAGCAGGTAAGTGTTGATGTGTTACTATAAATGTAAATAGATTGTGAAGTATATTTTGCTTCCGGGGAACAAACGTGAATACATTACAGCTCTCCATTGTGCATCGCTTGCCGCAGAGCTATCGCTGGTCGGCGGGTTTTGCAGGTTCCAAAGTTGAACCGATTCCGCAAAGCGGAGCAAACAGTGATAACTGTCTGGTGGCGCTTAAGCTGCTAAGCCCGGAAGAGGGCAACGCATGGCCGGTAATGGAAAAGCTGAGCCAGGCGCTGACGGACATTGAGCTTTACAGCTCGGTACTGGAGTGCGAAGGCGAGCCGTGCCTGTTCGTGAAAAGCCAGGACGAGTTCGCGGCGACCTGCCGCCTGAAAAACTTCGGGGTGGCGATTGCCGAATCCGTAGCAGGTCAGGATCCTGTCTGAGCGTCAGCGTAACGCTAATAGCTGACGCGTGTACTCCTGCGTCGGCGCGGCAAACACGCGCTGACACTCCCCTTGCTCGACCACCTCTCCCTGACGTAACACAATCACCTGGTGACACAGCGCGCGTACCACCTGCAGGTCGTGGCTGATAAAGATATAGGCCAGCCGGTGTTTCTCCTGCAGATCTTTCAGCAGCGCCAGGATCTGCGCCTGTACGGTTTTGTCCAGCGATGAGGTGGGTTCATCCAGAATGATCAGCTCCGGGCGCAGGATCAGCGCGCGAGCAATGGCGATCCTCTGACGCTGGCCGCCGGAAAAGGCGGCAGGATAACGATGCCGGGTCTGCGGATCCAGCCCCACTTCGCCCATCACCCGAATGACCTCCTCCTCCCGCGCCTGCACGCTGAGCGTGGGCTGATGCACCCGCAGCCCTTCTTCGATAATTTGCTGCACGTTAAGACGTGGATTCAGGGAGGAGTTTGGATCCTGAAACACCACCTGCATCCGGTGGCGGACGGGCAACATCTGACGGCGATCCCAGCGATGCAGCGGCTGACCATCAAACACAATCTCCCCTCTGGAGGCGATCAGGCGCAGCAGCGCCAGTCCGGTAGTGCTTTTACCGGAGCCGGACTCGCCTACCAGCCCCAGGGTTTCACCGGGGCGCAGGTTAAAGCTAACGTTTTTCAGCACCTGCTTGTTATCCACCACCCGACGCAGGAGGCCTTTGCGCACCGGAAAAGCCACCGAGAGATCTTTCACGCTCAGCAGCGGTTGTGACGCATCCGGCAGCGGGACGGGATCGCCGGCTGGCTCGCTGTTGAGCAGCCGCTGGGTGTAAGGGTGTTCAGGTGCGGCAAGCAGCGTCGCGGCCCGGTTCTGCTCCACGCAGCAGCCGTTCTGCATCACCGCGACCCGGTCGGCCAGCTTTCTCACGATGCTGAGGTTGTGGGTGATAAACAGCAGGCTCATGTTCAGCTCGTCACGCAGCTCACGTAACAGCTGAAGGATCTGCGCCTGTACCGTGACGTCCAGCGCGGTAGTCGGTTCATCGGCAATCAGCAGCTCCGGGCGGGTCAGCAGTGCCATGGCGATCATTACCCGCTGGCGTTCACCGCCGGAAAGTTGATGAGGAAAATCGGCCAGCCGTTTTGCGGCGTTGCGGATCCCGGTGCGTTCGAGACAGTCGAGCATCTCTCCGCGTGCCGCCTCTTTGCGCATGCCGCGGTGCAGGGAGAGCACTTCATAGAGCTGTTTTTCGAGGGTGTGCAGCGGGTTCAGCGACACCATCGGCTCCTGGAAAATCATGGCGATCTTGTTGCCCCGCACCCCGCGCAGGGTGCGCTCGTCGGCATGCAGCAGCGACTGCCCATGAAACAGGATATCGCCCTGCGGATAGACTACGGGCGGGGTGGGGAGCAGGCGCAGGACGGAAAGCGCGGTAACGCTCTTCCCGGAGCCAGATTCCCCCACCAGCGCCAGCGTTTCCCCGGCATCTATGTGCAGGGAGACATCATTGACCACGGTACGCAGCTCGCCCTGCTGGCGAAACGCGATAGAGAGGGCGTCAATGTGAAGGAGAGGCTGGGTCATCTTAAACCGCCTTATTCGGGTCAAAAGCATCGCGCACCGCTTCGCCAATAAAAATCAGCAACGAGAGCAGCACGGCAACGGAGAGAAAGGCGGCGATGCCGAGCCACGGCGCCTGCAAATTGTTTTTCCCCTGTAACAGCAGCTCGCCCAGCGACGGCGAACCCAGCGGCAGGCCGAAGCCGAGAAAATCGAGCGAGGTAAGGGTCGTAATGGAGCTGCACAGGATAAACGGCAGGAAGGTCAGGGTCGCCACCATGGCGTTCGGCAGCATATGACGGAAAATGATCCCGCGATCGCTGACCCCCAGCGCCTGGGCGGCGCGAATGTAGTCAAAGTTACGGGTGCGCAGGAACTCCGCGCGCACAACCCCCACCAGCGCCATCCAGCCAAAGAGCACCGTGATGGCCAGCAGCCACCAGAAGTTAGGCTGTACCACGCTTGAAAGCAGAATGATCAGGAACAGCGTCGGCATCCCGGACCAGACCTCGATAAACCGCTGGCCCCAAAGGTCGATTTTACCGCCGTAATAGCCCTGGATCGCCCCGGCCAGCACGCCCATCACGCTGGAAAACAGGGTCAGCATCAGGCCAAACAGAATGGAGATCCGCGTGCCGTAGAGAATGCGCGCCAGCACATCCCCGCCGTTGGCATCGGTGCCCAGCCAGTTTTGTGCCGAAGGCGGGGACGGGAAAGGCGTGGTGGTGGCAAAGTTAATGCTGGTGGCACCAAAGCGGACCGGGGCCCACAGCACCCAGCCGTGCTCGTTGAGCTGCGCCTGTAACCAGGGATCCTGATAATCCGCTGCGGTGGCAAAGGGGCCGCCAAAGTCGCTTTCGCTGTACTCTTTGATCACCGGGACGTACCAGCGATCGTTAAAGTGCACCAGCAGGGGTTTATCGTTAGCAACCAGCTCCGAGCACAGGCTCAGGGCGAAAAACAGGGCGAAAATCCACAGCGACCAGTAGCCGCGGCGATTGTGACGAAACCTGGCCCAGCGGGCCTGATTGACGGGGCTTAAGCGCGGCATCAGCGACCCTCAAAATCAATACGCGGATCGACCAGCGTATAGCAGATATCGCTGAGGATATTCAGCAGCAGGCCAATCAGGGTGAAAATATAGAGCGTGCCAAACATCACCGGGTAATCCCGCGAGACGGTGGCCTCGTAACCGAGCAATCCCAGCCCGTTAAGGGAGAACATCACCTCAATTAACAGGGAGCCGGTAAAGAACATGCTGATAAAGGTGGCGGGAAAACCGGCGATCACCAACAGCATGGCGTTGCGAAAAATGTGTTTCCACAGAATGCCCCGCTCGCTGACCCCTTTGGCGCGGGCGGTCACCACGTACTGCTTGCGGATCTCATCGAGGAAGGCGTTTTTGGTCAACATGGTCAGGGCCGCAAACCCGCCGATCACCGTCGCCAGCACCGGCAGGGTAATGTGCCACAGGTAGTCGGTAATTTTCTCGTACCACGGCAGGCTGCTGAAATCGGTCGAGACCAGCCCGCGCAGCGGGAAGAGGTCGAAGTAGCTCCCCCCGGCAAAAAAGACAATCAGCAGAACGGCAAACAGAAACGCCGGTATCGCATAGCCAATAATAATGAAGGTACTGCTCCAGATATCGAACCGGCTGCCGTTATCCATCGCTTTACGGATGCCGAGCGGGATCGAGACCAGATAGATAATCAGGGTGCCCCACAGGCCCAGGGTGATGGAAACCGGCAGGCTCTCTTTAATCAGATGCAGCACCGAGGCGCTACGGAACAGGCTGTCGCCAAAATCAAAGCGCAGATAGTCCCCGAGCATTTTGAAGTAACGCTCATGGATCGGTTTATCAAAGCCGTACCGCTGGGTGATCTCGGCGATCACCTCGGGATCCAGACCGCGTCCACCGCGATAGTGGCTTTCGTTGATATTGCCCACCCCGGTGCGGGCGTGGCTGGCGCGCATGCCTTCATCGCCCCCGCCGGGCATCGCCCCGCTGTTACCGAATTCGATGGCGGCAATCGCTTGATCCACCGGGCCACCCGGGGCGATCTGCACGATAAAAAAGTTGATGGTGATAATCGCCCACAGGGTGGGGATCACCAGCAGTAAACGACGAAGTAAATAAGCGCCCATTGCGTATCCTTAACGCCGCTCGGCGGGTAATTTCGCCGCTTTGTTAACGTCATACCACCAGTTTTCGAACCCGAGGGAGTAGACCGGGCGTTGGGCCGGAAGACCAAATTTATCCCAGCGGGCCACCCGATCCTGGCCCATAAACCACATTGGCAGCATGTAATAGTTCCAGGTCAGGACCCGATCCAGCGCGCGCCCGAGGGGCAGCAGCTTCTCTTTATCGCCCTGCGCGGCAACGATTTGCGCAATCAGGGCGTCGATGGCCGGGTTTTTTACTCCCGGTGAATTATAGGTTGAGTCAATGTACTGGGAAGCCCAGGAGATCTGCAGGTCCGAGCTCGGCCACGGCATGGCCCGCCACAGGCGCGGCATCATATCGTAATCGCGGTTGCGCATCCGGTTGGTGATTTGTGAGTTATCCACCTGGCGAATGTTCATGGTAATGCCCAGCCGTTCAAGGTTGTGCTGGAACGGCAGCACCCACTGATTATTCCCCCCGGAGGGCAACAGCAGTTCAAAACTGAGCGGTTTGCCGGTTTGCGTGTTAACCCGCTGCTTATTTTTGATTGTCCACCCGGCCTCGTCCAGCAGCTGGCTGGCTTTCAGCAGGTTGTTACGATCGTAGCCATCGCCTTTAGAGACCGGCGGCTGAAAGACGGTAGTAAACACCTCGGCGGGGAGGGCGCTCTTCAGCGGGGCGAGGAGCGTCAGCTCCGCGGCATCCGGGTAGCCCTTGGCCGCATACTCTGTATTCTGGAAATAGCTGTTAACCCGACTGTAGGCGCCGTAGAACAGCGCCTTGTTCATCCACTCAAAATCAAAGGCGAGGGTAATGGCCTGGCGGATCCGGCGATCGCTGAATACCGGGCGCTGAATATTAAAGGCCAGCCAGCGCGTGTCCTGAGCGGAATCATTTTTAAGCGCTTCTTTCACGATAAAGCCGCTGTCAAAGTTTTTCCCGATGTAGCGCGTGGCCCAGTTTTTGGCGCTGCTCTCTACCCGCATATCAAAAGCGCCCGCTTTGAACGCCTCGAAGGCCACGTTGTCGTCCAGATAGTAGTCGTAGCGCAGGGTATCAAAATTCCAGCGACCCCGGTTCACCGGCAGGTTGGCCGCCCAGTAATCCTTCACCCGGGAGTAGATAAGATATTGCCCCATACGCCAGCTCGTGATGCGGTATGGCCCGCCCGCCAGCGGTGGGGTGGAGAGAGGATCGCTGAGCTTATGATCTTTCCAGAACTTTTCAGGCATAACCGGCAGGGTAAGCAGGCTCAGCATGTCCTCTTTGTTAGGGTTGGCGAGCGTGATGCGCACCGTCAGCGGGGCGATGGCCGTCACCGTAGCCCCTTTATAGACCAGCCGGAACTGCGGCACCCCTTCGGTCATAAACTTATGGAAGGTAAAAGCCACGTCGCTGGCCTTCACCGGTGTGCCGTCATGAAAGCGCGCCAGTGGATTGAGGGTCAACTCCATCCAGGCAAAATCATCGGCGTAGCGGGCCTGCTCGGCCACCAGCGGATAATAGCTGCCTGGCTCATCATCAGACGTCGTAAAAAGGGTGTCGTAGAGGGCGTCGGTACGCTCGGCCGCCACGCCGCGCAGGGCATAGCGGTTGAAGTTATCGAAGGTGCCGTTGGCGGCAAGGGTAAGGTTGCCCCCTTTTGGCGCGGCGGGGTTAACGTAATCGTAGTGATCGAAATTGATGGCATATTTCGGCTCGCCAATCACCGCGAACGCGTAGCTCTCTTTAATGGTTTGCGCCTGGCTGAGTCCACTCATCATCGCCATCAGCAGCACTATTATGCGCACAATCATTCCGCGACATTTTCCTCTTGCAGTCTGGCCGGGCAGGATACCTGAATAATAAGTGACGTAGCGGTGGTTGGGAAATTATTCGCTGTCGGGGTGAACGTCAGGCTGCCAGACCAGCAGCTGCTCCAGGCGCATCGGGCGGCTGATCCAGTAGCCTTGCAGCATATTGACGCCGTGATCGCGCAGCCACTTCGCCTGCTCGGGCGTCTCGACACCTTCGGCAATGGTCACCATATTCAGCCGCCGGGCGAGCGTCAGCACGGTATCCAGCACCGGGGAGGTCACGGTCTCCAGGCCGATGGCGTTGACAAAGCCGCGGTCGATTTTCAGATAGTCCATGGTAAAACGCTCAAGGTAGATGAGGGCGCTGTGCCCGGTACCAAAATCATCCACCGCGATTTCAAATCCTTCCAGATGCAGCCATTCAAAGAGTTTTGTGGCTTCCCGCTGATTCAGCATATCGCGCTCGGTAATTTCGAGCACAATCTGGAAATGATCCGGCGGCAGCGAGGCGGCGAATTTACGCATATCTTC
>Ga0308168_1003459_pt1 | contig 12059 bp, 9 predicted proteins | sample PhyCR2_FD_202133 | JGI IMG/M metagenome (GOLD analysis project Ga0308168, IMG submission 202133) | Phyllosphere microbial communities from UC Gill Tract Community Farm, Albany, California, United States - DLSLRC.R2 | ecosystem: Host-associated > Plants > Phyllosphere > Unclassified | place: USA... | reverse complement strand
GGACGGCGCAGGTCAATTCATTTTCTCAAGCGCCTGTTTCATTCGTCGGAAGCCCGCTGTGCTGTGGCTTTTCGTCGCATGTGGCGCTTTTCGAGAATTATTGTATACAAAAAAATAGTTCATTGTGTTCTATTTGTGTCATCGGACTGCGGCACAAACGCGCAGTCCCACGACTTTCCCTATAACAAAATGAGGACGGCACCATGAGCGCTTTAACCTTGAAAGTCGCAGTCAACCTGGTCAGCGAAGCCATCAACGCAGGACGCGGCATCAACGCCGCACCGCTGACCATCGCGGTACTCGATACCGGTGGCCACCTGATCGCCCTGCAACGCGAAGACGGCGCCAGCCTGTTGCGCCCCGACATCGCCATCGGCAAAGCCTGGGGCGCCATCGCCCTGGGTAAAGGCTCCCGCCTGCTCGCCCAGGACGCCCAACAACGCCCGGCGTTTTTTTCTTCGCTGAACAGCATGGGGCAGGGCAGCGTTGTGCCGGCACCGGGTGGCGTATTGATTCGCAACCAGGCCGGTGAAGTGCTCGGCGCGATCGGGATTAGCGGGGATTTGTCGGATGTCGATGAGCAGGTGGCGATCAGAGCGGTGGAGGCGCTGGATTTGCGGGCGGATGGTGGGGTGGTTGGCTGAATGTCAGTGTCTGAATAACCGCTTTCGCGAGCAGGCTCGCTCCCACATTGAGTTTGGGTTGGACACAAAATGTTCGAGTGTTCGAAAGCCCCTGTGGGAGCGAGCCTGCTCGCGAATAGGATCTGCGCTACACATCTTGCTAAAAGTCTGGCGCTCCCTTTGCCATCTCCACGGCTAGCCTTCTCATGATCAACATATGAAAAGGCAACGGAATGCCGGGTTTATCTGCTTCACATCGCTTGCGCATCGGACGCTATTCAGAACACAACCGCATTTACCTTCTGACCGCCAATACCGCCGGGAGAGAACCTGTATTCAGCGATTTCTTCCTCGGCAGATTGCTTGTAAACCAATTTCGGGCAGCTGAGGAAACGGGATTGGCCAATTCTCTGGCTTGGGTCGTAATGCCAGATCATTTTCACTGGCTGATTGAATTGAAGAGTGGCTCGCTCGGCGAATTGATGCAGCGAACTAAATCCCTCAGCACCAAAGCGGTAAAGCTTTCGACCGGTAGAAAGTCCAGCCTTTGGGCAACCTGGCTTCCATGACCGGGCACTGCGTAAAGAGGAGAATCTGGTGAAGATGGCTCGGTATGTCATTGCCAACCCATTGCGGGCAGGGCTGGTCAAAAGCCTTGGCGACTATCCGTTGTGGGATTCGATCTGGTTATGAGTTGAGGTCTGCGGTGCGGCTATTCGCGAGCAGGCTCGCTCCCACAGGGGAATGCATTCCAAATGTGGGAGCGAGCCTGCTCGCGAAGCGGTTCCCCCGATCTCACCGATCCGGCTCACACCCCTTCAACACCAACCGGATGATCGTCTGCGCCGCCGCTTCATAATCGGCTTCATCAAGCTTGTCCTTCCCGGTCACCGCGGAAATCTGCCAGTCGAAGTCGGCGTAGGTCTGGGTCGCAGCCCAGATGCTGAACATCAGGTGGTTGGGATCGATCGGGGCGATCTGGCCGCGGTCGATCCAGCTCTGGATGCAGGCGATGTTGTGTTTGGCCTGGGCGTTGAGCTGTTCGACCAGATCAGCGCTCAGGTGCGGGGCGCCGTGCATGATTTCGCTGGCGAACACCTTGGAGGCGTAGGGCAGGTCGCGGGAGATGCGGATCTTCGAGCGGATGTAGCCGCTCAGCACCTCGCTCGGCACGCCGTCCGGGTTGAACGGGGTCGAGGCCTGCAGAATCGGCTCGATGATGCTTTCCAGCACCTCGCGGTAGAGGTTTTCCTTGGATTTGAAGTAGTAGTAGACGTTGGGCTTGGGCAATCCCGCCTTGGCGGCGATGTCGCTGGTTTTGGTCGCCGCGAAGCCCTTGTCGGCAAACTCTTCGCTGGCGGCGCGCAGGATCAGTTCTTTGTTACGCTCGCGGATTGTGCTCATAAACCCGGTGGTTCCTTGCCTGTTCTGGCGGTGGCGCATGGTAGCACCGGCCTTGAGCGGCGCTCAACAATGCAGCCTGTGGCCGGCGGTCGCGTTATGCTTGGCAACATTCATACACAGAAGGAAACAGGATTCATGGCAGGAAGCAGTTTGCTGGTGCTGATCGATGACATCGCCACCGTTCTGGATGACGTTGCACTGATGACCAAGATGGCCGCGAAGAAGACCGCCGGGGTGCTCGGTGATGATCTGGCGCTCAATGCCCAGCAGGTTTCGGGCGTGCGCGCCGAGCGGGAAATTCCCGTGGTCTGGGCGGTGGCCAAGGGCTCGTTCGTCAACAAGCTGATCCTCGTGCCGTCGGCATTGGCGATCAGCGCTTTCGTACCGTGGCTGGTGACGCCGCTGTTGATGGTCGGCGGCGCGTACCTGTGCTTCGAGGGTTTCGAGAAGCTCGCGCACAAGTTTCTGCACAGCAAAGAGGAAGACGAGGCAGAGCACACGCAGTTGACCGAAGCAGTGGCCGATCCCGCCACCGATCTGGTGGCGTACGAAAAGGACAAGATCAAAGGCGCGATCCGCACTGACTTCATTCTCTCGGCAGAAATCATTGCGATCACCCTCGGCACCGTGGCAGATGCCTCGCTGACGCAGCAAGTGGTGGTCATGTCCGGCATCGCCATTGTCATGACCGTGGGCGTCTACGGTTTGGTGGCGGGCATCGTCAAGCTCGACGATCTGGGGCTGTGGCTGACACAGAAGCCCGGGCAGATGGCGAAAAAGATCGGCGGCGGCATTCTCAGCGCCGCGCCGTACATGATGAAAACCCTGTCGGTGGTCGGCACGGCAGCGATGTTCCTGGTCGGCGGCGGCATCCTCACCCATGGCGTGCCGGTGCTGCATCACTGGATTGAAGGCGTCGGCGCAGCGGCAGGGAGCGCCGGGTTCGCCGTGCCGATGCTGCTCAATGGTGTTGTGGGGATTATTGCTGGCGCAGCGGTGTTGGCGGTGGTTTCGGTCGTAGGCAGGCTCTGGAAAGCGCTGAAGGGTTAATCAGCAACACATAACAAATGTGGGAGCGAGCCTGCTCGCGAATGCGGTAGTTCAGTCAATATCGATGTTGACTGAAACTCCGCGTTCGCGAGCAGGCTCGCTCCCACAGTGTTTTGCGGCAGCCGATTTACTCGGCGATCTGCAACTTGCGCGCTTCGGTATACACGTACCGCACTTTCTCGTACTCGAACGGCGAGTTCATCTGACCATAGCGGAAGCTGGTCTGGTAGCGCTTGTCGATCGCACGCAAGGCCCAGACTTCCGGGTGGTTGGAGCTGACTTCGGCGACGTTGAGGAAGTTGATCGCAGTGTCGGCGGTGTAATCCACGGCCAGACCTGCGGTGTCGCGGATGTTCGACGGGCCGAAGATCGGCAGTACGAAGTAGGCGCCGCCCGGTACCCCATAGAAGCCCAGGGTCTGACCGAAGTCTTCGTTCTGACGTGGCAGGCCCATGGCGGTGGCCGGGTCCCACAGACCGGCGATGCCGATCGTGGTGTTGAGCAGCAGGCGCGCGGTGGTTTCCATCGAGCGCTGGCCCTTGAACTGCAACAGGCTGTTGACCAGGTTCGGCACGTCACCAATGTTGTTGAAGAAGTTGCTCACCCCGGTACGCACAAAGCTTGGCGTGATGTAGCGATAGCCATCGACTACCGGCAGGAACACCCACTGGTCGAAGCGATAGTTGAAGTGGTAGACCCGGCGGTTCCACGATTCCAGCGGGTCATAGACGTTCAGCGCGTTGAGCGTCGAACGTTCGAACTCGCGCTGGTCCAGGCCCGGGTTGAACTTGAGTTTGGTCAGCGGTTCCTTGAAGCCGTCGCTGTCGACCACCACCGGTGCGTCGGCTTTACTGTTGTCGGCCTGGGCCACGCCTGCACAGAGGAACGCTGCAATCAGCAGGAGATATTTAGCCACGGAAGAACTCCAGCATGGCGTCGCTGTTGACGCGATAGTTAAGGTTGCCGCAGTGGCCGCCCAGTGGATAAACGGTCAGGCGATCACCGAAGGTTTTACGCAGGAAGCCCAGGTCGCCAGGGCCGAGGATGACGTCGTCGGCGTTGTGCATGACGGCGATTTTCGGGCTGTCGTGCAGGTAATCCTTGAGCGCATACAGGCTGACCTGATCGATCAGTTGCAGCAGGCTGCCGCCGTCAGTGCGCGCGCGCCACATCGGAATGACCTGCTCGGTGATGTAGCAGTCGAAGTCGCATTGCAGCGCACGCTTGAGGAACGGCGTGAGGCTGGTGCCTTCGGTGATCGGGAATTTCGGCGGGGTAATCAGGCCGCGACGGTTGACCAGGTCCGAGGTGTAGGCAATGTCGGCTGCCGAGAAGCGGAACGACGTGCCAATCAGCATGGCCATCTGCTCATTGGTCAGGTGCTGCTTGGACTGCTGGAAGTCATACAGCAGCGCATCGTTGAGGTCGATGTAGCCTTTCTGTTGGAAGTAGCGGGTCAGCTTGCTCAGTACCAGTTCGTAGAACGTGGTGCTGTTGTTGATGCCTTTCACCTCGGTCTGTACCAGCTTGTCGAGGTTGGTCACCGAGGTATAGAGGTTGACCGGCGGGTTCAGCAACAGGACTTTCTTGAAATTGAAGCTGCGGCGGGTCTCGTCCAGATGCGCGACGAATGCAGCATCAAGGGCGCCGAGGCTGTAACCGGTCAGATAGTACTCGGTGACCGGCAGTTTCGGGTTCTGCGCCCGCACGGCCTGCATCACCCGATACATGTCTTCGGCATCTTCCTTGGTCACGCCCGGGGTGGCGAAACGCGAGGCGGCGCTGATGAAGTCGAAGCTGGTCGGCGACGACAACTGCACGACGTGGTAGCCGGCCTTGTAATACAGCTTTTTCAGGTATTCGTTGAGCGTGCTGTCAAAGCGCGCGCCGGTGCCGGCGATCAGGAAGATCAGCGGCGCCGGCTTGTCCTGCGTGGCGATGCGGTAGGTGAGTTTTTTGACTGCCCAGAAATTGTCCGGCAGCTGGAACTCGCGCTCCGGGCGCAGGGTGAGGCTGCGGTCCGTTTGATTGATGTCGTCGTCCAGCGGCAACTCCGGACGCAGATCCGGCGGTGTCGTGGCGATCGTCGCCTCGAACGGGTTGGTCAGCGGGTAGCCATAGCTGGCGGCGTCGATATCCACCGCCAGCGCGGACGCACTCAAGATAAGGCCGCTGAACAGCGCGGCGAAGCGCAAGGAACGGAGCATGACTAGATCCCTTAGAGGAAGGTGCCGATTGAAGTTCGCAGGCTATGACCACCGGCCGTGCGCCAAAGTGCCATGCTGCGGCACCAAACAGGCGGAATTCGGGGTAATAGTAGCTGGACGATACACGTTGCGAGGGCTTGCTGAACAGTTAACAGTTGTTAGTGCTTGCGAATGCCGGTCGGCAGATTAAGCTGGCCGCCGATTTCCGCAGATTGGAGTGCTCCATGTCCCGCCGCTTGCCCGTGATTGTGCTGCTTGTTTTGTTGCCGCTGTGGCTGGCCGCCAGTTATGCAGCGCGCTATGGCTTCATGGAAGACGGGCAGTGGGTGGGCATCTGCGTTGACGAGGCCAGTCGTTGGCAATGCGTGGTGCGTGCGAATCTGGGGCTGATGATTCATTTCAAGGTGTTGGGCTGGGCGGCGGTGGGTGCTGCGGTATTGGCGTTTGTCGTGCCGGGACGGGCAGGGTGGTGGCTGGCGGTGCTGGCGCTGGTGTTCGGCCTGCCGGCGCTGGCGTTGTACAACACGACGTTGGCGGTGTTTGCGGTGGTGATTGCCGGGTTGCGCCTGGTCCGCGAGTCCCGCAGCGCCTGACAGTCAGTCATCGCGGGCAAGCCCGCTCCCACAGGGAATTTGTGAACGCCACAGATCCAATGTGGGAGCGAGCCTGCTCGCGAAGAGGTCTGAACCGCTCCGAAGATCAGAGGCTGCGAACCCGCAGGCAGCGCCACAACGCCACCACCAACAAGCCACTGACCAGCGCCCAACCCCACGCCTGCTGATTCAGCAGCCCTTCCTGATATAACTGCGGTGCAATCCCGGCGCCGATGATAAAGGTCAGCAGAGCAATCTCCCGACGCGGCACGCTCACCGGGCGGCACAGGTAGACCAACGCCGGGAGGACGAACGCCATGCTTGCGAAACTGCGATAACGCGGATCGAAGACCATCTCCAGCATCATCACCGCCGCGGCAAAACCGGCCGCCACGACCAGCCAGCCGGCGCGCCGCTCGAGGAAGTCGAAGGCTCGCGCGCGCCAACCTGTGCGTGCGCTTAGCGTCAGCGCGGCATGCGCAAGGACCAATAGATTCAACCCGGTCAGCAAGCCGACCCACAGCCATTCACCGGCAAATCGTGTGGTCAATCGAGCCAGATCGCCCCAGGCGCCAATCGAGCACGCTGCGACCGCGCCCAGCAGTGGCAGCAAAAGCGCTGAATGTGTGGTGCGCACGCGTCCACCAAGGATCAGCGTGCCAAGGAAAATCAATCCGCCGACCGCCAGCCACTCTTTCCAGTACGGCACATTGCTCACCGGCCCGGCGAGCACGCCCTTGTCCTGTCGATCGGCATCGAACAGCCCCCAATAGCCGCCGACCGCGCCTTCACTGCCGCGCTTCCACGGTTGGTCGAAGGCTTCGATCAGGTTGTAACGCCAGCCTTCCTGCTCGGCCATCGCCACGAATCCACGAATGAATTTTGCCTCGTTGACCCGGCTCGGTACGGCGGTCTCGCGCTGACGTCCTTCGCTCGGCCAGCCGGTTTCGCCAATCATCACGTCTTTGGGCGCGAACTTGTTGCCGAACACCTGACGCACATCCGCCACATGCTGCAGCGCCACGTCGATGTTCGACGGATCGTCTTCCCAGTACGGCAGCAGGTGAATGGTCAGAAAGTCCACGGCCGGGGCGATTTCCGGGTGCTTGAGCCAGAATTCCCAGACATCGGCATAGGTGACAGGCTGTTTGACCTGGCTTTTTACCTTGTTGATCAGCCGGGCCAGTTGCGCGCCGGTGACCTCTTTGCGCAGCAGCGCCTCGTTACCGACGATTACGGCAGTGACCACGTCGGGGTTGGCATTGGCCGATTTGATCAGCAGCTCGACTTCCTGCTCGGTATCGACCGGGTTGCTATTGACCCAGGCGCCGATCATCAACTTCAGACCGTGCTTGCGCGCCAGATCGGGCAGGGCGTCGAGGCCGGTCATCGAGTAGGTGCGGATACACTCGAAGCGCGTCGCCAGCAGCGCGAGGTCGGCGTCCATGCGCTCGGGGCGCAATTTGAACGGCACGTCGAACGGCGATTGGTCCTTGTCGAACGGCGTATAGGAGGCGCACTGCAATTTGTGCGTCGGCGTCGCGGCGTCCGGCAGGATCACCGGTTGGCCGAGGCCATACCAGAAACCGCCAAGGGCCAGGAGCCCGAGCAGGCAGGCGAACAGATAAGGCAGAAAAGGAAATCGGTACGTCGCGGACATGGTCAGGCCGAGTGGCTGCAAAGCGACGCATGTTACCTGCATTTATAGAAGGGCAGGTGGCTCGCAGGCGTTGTACATGCAAAGTTCGGGCGGATTGTCTGGCGTCAATTAATCGCGCTTGATTAATGGCTTTCTGATGTCGTTTCTCGCTGCCTTGAGGTCGCTGACAGAGCAGGTCGCCGGCCGCTTGAGGTTGATGATCAAACCATCAGTACCCTTTTTGAAAAATCGGCTGATGTTCGGTGTGTGAGGTCCGGCGTGATGGGGGCGCTGTGCACCATAACAATACGTTGACGATGCCCGGCATCCGTCGGGCGCAGCATTTCGGGGAAGTAAACGATGAAGATGCGACGACTTTTAGGCGCAGGTGCCGTTCTGGCGCTTGCGATGAGTTCCACTTTCGCCAACGCTGAAAAACAGACCCTGAACATCGGTTACGTTGACGGCTGGTCCGACAGCGTCGCGACCACCCACGTGGCGGCCGAAGTGATCAAGCAGAAGCTCGGTTATGACGTGAAGCTGCAAGCCGTCGCCACCGGGATCATGTGGCAGGGCGTGGCCACCGGTAAACTCGATGCCATGCTCTCGGCCTGGCTGCCCGTGACCCACGGTGACTACTGGACGAAAAACAAGGATCAGGTCGTCGATTACGGCCCGAACTTCAAGGACGCGAAGATCGGCCTGATCGTGCCGGAGTACGTCAAAGCCAAATCGATCGAAGACCTGAAAACCGACGACACCTTCAAAAACCGTATTGTCGGCATCGACGCCGGTTCAGGCGTAATGCTCAAGACCGATCAGGCGATCAAGGATTATGGTCTGGACAAGTACAGCCTCAAGGCCAGTTCCGGCGCCGGCATGATTGCCGAGCTGACCCGCGCCGAGAAGAAAAACGAATCCATCGCCGTCACCGGTTGGGTGCCGCACTGGATGTTCGCCAAGTGGAAACTGCGCTTCCTCGACGACCCGAAAGGTGTGTATGGCCAGGCTGAAACCGTGAACAGCATCGGCAGCAAAGGCCTGGACGCCAAGGCGCCGGAAGTGGCCAAGTTCCTGAAAAACTTCCAGTGGGCGTCGAAAGACGAAATCGGCGAAGTCATGCTGGCGATTCAGGACGGTGCCAAGCCTGATGCAGCGGCCAAGGACTGGGTGGCCAAACACCCGGAACGTGTAGCTGACTGGACCAAATAACAGCTTCACCGCCGAACTCTGTGGGAGCGAGCTTGCTCGCGAAAGCGCTCTGTCAGTTGACTGATACGGCGCCTTCGCGAGCAAGCTCGCTCCCACAGTTGTTTTTGGGTGTCCGGAAAATGGCCAAAACATCATGGCCATCTACTACTAAGGTCGTCTGGAACCTCTCTCGCAGCCGCATACATTAGCTACGTTCCAACAATAATCTGTGCTGCGAGGATAAAAACAATGAACGACAGCATTTACCTCTCGATTCAAAACAGTCCCCGATTCAAGGAGCTGGTTCAGAAAAGGGAACGATTCGCCTGGATTCTCTCGGCAATCATGCTCGGGCTGTACTCCGCATTCATCCTGCTGATCGCATACGGGCCGCACGTGCTCGGGGCGAAACTCAGTCCTGAATCTTCGATCACCTGGGGCATCCCGATCGGTGTTGGCCTGATCATTTCAGCCTTCGTCCTGACCGGCATCTACGTGCGCCGCGCCAATGGCGAGTTCGACGACCTGAACAATGCGATTCTCAAGGAGGCTCAGCAATGATCCGGCGTCTACTGGCTCTATTGAGTGTTGCGGCTTTCGCGCCGAGTGTCTGGGCGGCTGACGCGTTGACGGGGGAGGTGGCCAAACAGCCGCTGAACATCCCGGCGATCCTGATGTTCGTGGCCTTCGTCGGCGCGACGTTGTACATCACCTACTGGGCTTCGAAGAAAAACAACTCGGCCGCCGACTACTACGCGGCGGGCGGCAAGATCACCGGTTTCCAGAACGGCCTGGCGATCGCTGGCGACTACATGTCGGCGGCGTCCTTCCTGGGTATTTCCGCGCTGGTGTTCACCTCCGGCTACGATGGCCTGATCTACTCGATCGGCTTCCTCGTGGGCTGGCCGATCATTCTGTTCCTGATCGCCGAGCGCCTGCGCAACCTGGGTAAATACACCTTTGCCGACGTGGCGTCCTACCGCCTCGGGCAAACCCAGATTCGCACCCTGTCCGCCTGCGGCTCGCTGGTGGTGGTGGCGTTCTACCTGATCGCGCAAATGGTCGGTGCCGGCAAGCTGATCCAGCTGCTGTTCGGCCTCGATTACCACGTTGCGGTGATTCTGGTCGGCGTGCTGATGTGCATGTACGTGCTGTTCGGCGGCATGCTCGCGACCACTTGGGTGCAGATCATCAAGGCAGTGCTGTTGCTGTCCGGTGCCTCGTTCATGGCACTGATGGTAATGAAGCACGTGGGCTTCGACTTCAACACGCTGTTCTCCGAAGCGATCAAGGTGCACGCCAAGGGCGAAGCGATCATGAGCCCTGGCGGTCTGGTCAAGGATCCGATCTCGGCGTTTTCGCTGGGTCTGGCGCTGATGTTCGGCACCGCTGGCCTGCCGCATATTCTGATGCGCTTCTTCACCGTGAGTGACGCCAAGGAAGCGCGCAAGAGCGTGCTGTACGCTACCGGTTTCATTGGCTACTTCTACATCCTGACCTTCATCATCGGCTTCGGCGCGATCCTGCTGGTCAGCACCAACCCGGCCTTCAAAGATGCAGCGGGCGCCTTGCTCGGCGGCAACAACATGGCGGCGGTGCACCTGGCCAACGCGGTGGGCGGCAGCATCTTCCTTGGCTTCATCTCGGCAGTGGCGTTTGCAACCATTCTGGCTGTGGTAGCCGGTCTGACGCTGGCGGGTGCTTCGGCGGTGTCGCACGACCTGTACGCCAGTGTGATCAAGAAGGGCAAAGCCAACGAGAAGGATGAGATTCGCGTGTCGAAGATCACCACCATCGCCCTGGCGGTGCTGGCGATTGGTCTGGGCATTCTGTTCGAAAGCCAGAACATCGCGTTCATGGTCGGCCTGGCGTTCTCCATCGCGGCGAGCTGCAACTTCCCGGTACTGCTGCTTTCGATGTACTGGAAGAAGCTGACCACTCGCGGCGCGATGATTGGTGGCTGGCTGGGTCTGGTGAGTGCTGTTGGTCTGATGATCCTCGGCCCGACCATCTGGGTGCAGATTCTGCATCACGAGAAGGCGATCTTCCCTTATGAGTATCCGGCGCTGTTCTCGATGATGATTGCCTTTATCGGGATCTGGTTCTTCTCGATCACTGACAAGTCGGCGGCTGCGGATAACGAGCGGGCGCTGTTCTTCCCGCAGTTTGTGCGTTCGCAGACCGGGTTGGGGGCGAGTGGGGCGGTTTCGCACTAAGAGATCAGATGCAAGCTGCAAGCTTCAAGAAAACGCCCTGATTGAGAGATTGGGGCGTTTTTTTGTGGGCGGTTATCGGTTGGTTTGGTGTGTATATCCGTTTTTTGCAGCGCTGCGGCTGGCGGTTTCGCCCTTACGGCGACTTACTTTTTTACAAGCGCCTAAAAAAGTAAGCAAAAAACGCTAGCTCCTACGTTCGGCCCGCTCGCTGGGGCTCGGGGTTCCTTCGCTCCGGGACTGATCCTGGCGCAGCGGCTCCGGTTTGCTTCGCTGCACCTCCTTCCGCTGTGTCTGGCTGCGCCAGACGGTCGCTGCGCTCCCACGCCCGGATCAATCCCTCCGCTCAGCCTTCCGACGTCGCCCGTGGATCAAGATCAAAAGCACTCGAGCTTGCGCTCATTGTTGAGTGGTGCGGCTTCGCCGCGGGCAGCTGCGCTGCTTTGCTTTTTTGCTTTTTGTGGGAGCGAGCCTGCTCGCGAAGGCGGCCTGACAGCCGACCTGGTCTTGAGCTAGCACGCGATCCAACTGGAGCTGCCGAAGGCTGCGATCTTTTGATCTGGCTTTTGCTTTTGCTGTGGCTTTTGATCCGGCTTTTGATCTCTTGCCCCTTCGGCAGGCTGCGCCCGGATCGGTCCCGTAACGAAGGAACCCCGAGCTTTAGCGAGCGGGCCGTACGCCGGGGCAAAGCCTTTTGGGTTACCTTTTCGGCGTCTGGAAAAGGTGACTCGCTGTAAGAGCGAAACCATAAGAAGCCGTTACCGCAGCAACGGATATGCTCAGAATTCTGGAGGGCAAACCAAACAAAAACGGCCTCTATATAAGAGGCCGTTCCTGACACACCACTAACCCATCACAAAAAAGAAAAAACCTTATTTGCGATCTTCCAGCTTGGTGATGTCACGCGACTCGTAACCGGTATACAGCTGGCGCGGGCGGCCAATCTTGTACGGGCTCGAGAGCATTTCTTTCCAGTGCGAAATCCAGCCCACAGTGCGCGCCAGGGCGAAAATCACAGTGAACATGCTGGTTGGAATGCCGATCGCCTTGAGGATGATCCCCGAGTAGAAGTCGACGTTCGGGTACAGCGAGCGCTCGATGAAGTACGGGTCGGTCAACGCGATCTCTTCCAGGCGCAT
>Ga0308168_1003455_pt1 | contig 12066 bp, 12 predicted proteins | sample PhyCR2_FD_202133 | JGI IMG/M metagenome (GOLD analysis project Ga0308168, IMG submission 202133) | Phyllosphere microbial communities from UC Gill Tract Community Farm, Albany, California, United States - DLSLRC.R2 | ecosystem: Host-associated > Plants > Phyllosphere > Unclassified | place: USA... | reverse complement strand
AAAATCAAATGAATCGAAAGGAAATCGGAAACTCCTGTCAGTGCAGAGGTTTTAGTACAGACACGATTGTGTTCAGTGCTGTATTTTTTTTATACATCGCCGTGACGGGATTGCCGTTATTACTCTACCCTAAATTCATGGGGCTTGGTTTATCATTTTTCCTTATGTCTGTGACTGAGTTTGTACTCGGAAGTATTATATACACCCTGTACTTCAAAAAAACAGATTCTTTCCCAGAGATTAATAAAAGCCTGTTAGTTAAATGCATCCTAATAATCTGTTGCATTCAATTGATGATGTACATATCAGGAACGCACGGCACAGGAAATATACAGCTGAATTCGTCAAGCATACTCCCTCTGACTATGCTGGTTTTGATCGTTCCGTTTTATGAAGAGGTTTTTTATAGAGGGTGCCTTTTAGATGTTTTATTTTCAACATTCAAAGGTCGATACTTTTTCCCTTATGTAATTAACTCTGTTGTTTTTTGCTTAATGCACACGCAGTATCATGCATTTAATGAATATTTTGTTTTATTTGTAATTTCACTCATCTTTACTTATATCAGAGTGAAAAGCAATAGTATAATTCATTCAGTGATTGCACATTCAAGCATGAATGCATTTTTTGTTTTCATAAATATGCAGGTTTTTTTCTAGTTATGTCTTTATTCAGAAAAGAAGCTATAGAGCATAAAAATGATGAGGCACATGGTGAAATTATAATTCCTGCTTCATTAAGCATGACATTCTGTGCCATATCCACAATCTCTCTGATTGTTCTCATAGCTTTATTCCTTTATTTTGGAAAATATACCCGTAAAGCTCATCTGACCGGAATCGTTATGCCCTCCTCAGGGTTGGTGAAAATTACACCGCAACATGCCGGATATATAACCCGTCTGACGGCCTCAGAAGGCCAGCACGTTGTTTCTGGCGAACCCCTCTACCACATCAGTGGTGAACATTTTAACGAACAGGGAACCGGCACGTTGGCGGCTATGAACCTCTCCCTGAAAACACAGTATTCCATGCTGGCCTCTCAACAGACGCTGGAGTCTCGTGACAACCAGCAACAGCAGGAAGCAATAAAGCAGCGAATAGCAGCACTTCAGCCTCAGGTCAGAAGTGCAGAACAGCGCCTGCTGCTGGCGGAACGCCAGGTTGGACTCACCACTGCCGTCATGGGACGCTACAAAAAACTGGCTGGCACACATTACGTCTCGGATATCGAATATCAGCAGAAACAAATTGATGTCTCTGCGGCACAGCAAAACGTTGAGGATCAGCGCCAGGGGCTCCTGCAACTGCACGCTACGACAGAAGCTGCTGAAGACGAGCTTAACCATCTTATCGTCCAGGGTGAGAGTCGTAGGGCTGAGTTGGACAGACAGTTGCAGGGGATCAGTCAACAGCAGGACGAACTGGCCGGACAGGAGAACTTCACGCTGACGGCACCGTTATCCGGAACTGTGGCCGCCGTGCTGGTCAGGCAGGGGCAGTCTGTCAGAGCATCTGAACCGGTCATGACTCTGGTTCCGGACGATGCCCATTTGCAGATAGAGCTCTATGCCACCAGTCAGAATGCGGGTTTTATTCAGTCTGGTCAGCGCGTGGCACTGCGCTTTGCCGCCTTCCCTTATCAGAAGTTTGGTGTTCAGTACGGAACTATTCGTGAAATCAGCCGCACAACGCTGACCCCGTCAGATTTACTCTCAGTATCCCCTGTAACCTGGAAAGAAAATGAAGGGCATTACAGGGTTATCGTTGAACCTGAGAGTACCCTTATTCTGGCTTATGGAAGAAAAGAGCCTCTTCGCCCCGGTATGACACTTGAGGGGGACGTTAGCCTTGATACGCGTCATTTATGGGAGTGGCTAACAGAACCGCTCTGGAGTCTGAAAGGAAAACTGTAATGGATAAACTCAAATGGACAGGGGGAAGGCGGCTTCCTCTCATCCGCCAGACAGAGTCAGCGGAATGTGGCCTGGCGTGCCTGGCAATGCTGGCCTGTTGGCATGGTCTGCAGACGGACCTGTCCACACTTCGTGAACGCTTTAGTATCAGTACTCAGGGAATGACCCTGCAGAGACTGATTGAGTGTGCAGCTGGTATACGGTTGTCCTCCCGTGCCGTCAGGTTAGAGCCGGAAGACCTGAAATCACTTCCTCTCCCATGTATTCTGCACTGGAATATGAATCATTTCGTCGTGCTCCATAAGGTTCGTGGTAACAGGCTGGTTATACATGATCCCGACAAAGGGAAAATCACTCTTTCCCTGCAGGATGCAGGAAAGCACTTTACCGGAGTTGCACTGGAAATGATGCCCCGCAGTGATTTCACCACCAGGGATGAAAGAAAGAAAATTCACCTGCGCCAGCTGACAGGCAAGACACCCGGCCTGCTGGCAGCCATGTCACGCATCATCGTTTTTGCCCTGGCACTGGAGATACTGACGCTGGGAAGTCCTCTTCTCAATCAACTGGTAATCGACGAAGTTCTGGTGGCTGCCGATCGGAGCCTGTTGACCGTCATTATCATTGCACTGTTGTTATTGTCATTGACTCAGATGCTGCTTTCACTGGCCCGCCAGTGGGCCAGTATCACCTTGTCCGTCAATTTTAATATGCAGTGGACAGCCCGGGTGTTCCATCATCTTATTCGACTCCCTCTGGCCTGGTTTGATGCACGCAGTAAGGGGAGCATTAATGCCCGTTTCGATGCGGTAGATACTATCCAGCAGGCGCTGACAACGCAGGTACTGGAAGGCATTCTGGATGTACTTCTCGTGGTGACCGCGCTCTGCATGATGTTGTTATACAACCCTGAAATGACCCTGATAGCGGTACTGGCAGCCGTCATCTACGGCGTGCTGAGAGCGCTGTGGTATCCATCCCTGCGACAGTCAGCGGAAGATGCCTGGGATGCCGGTGCCAGAGAGTCTGGACATTTTCTTGAAACCCTCAACGGGATCCTGAGCCTGAGAATTAACGGTGTGATAGCGCATCGTGAGGCTGCCTGGCTGAATCTTAATGTCACTCGCAGAAATACGGAGCTGCGCCAGAGTCGCCTGCTGATGTGTTATGACATTGCACACAGCGTGACAGGCAGCGTGGTATCAGCGGTTATTTTGTGGAAAGGTGCCGGTGAAGTGCTGAACGGCAACTTTACCGTCGGTATGCTGGTTGCTTATTTGTCATACCAGATGCGTTTTTCTTCAAGCATCAGCAGCCTGACTGATAAGTTATTTACCTGGCGTATGCTCGATGTCTATAACGAGCGTCTGGCAGACATTGTGCTCACCCCGACAGAAGGTTACCAGCAACAACCCGTTCAGGAAGATAACAGTACATCAAACATTCCCACGGTTTTCCACGACAATGTATCTGAAAATAACGCTTTCCCGTTATCACTCACTCATATCATTTTCAGCCATAAAGGCAGTAATAAGCCAATACTCCGCGGCGTATCGCTTACGCTGCATCATGGTGAAGTGGTGGCTATTACAGGTAAATCCGGATGCGGTAAATCGACACTGGTAAAGCTTATTCTGGGGATTCATATCCCTGATGAAGGGACGATCAGAACATTTGGCATAACGCATACGCATCCGGACTATTTTATGGTTCGTCGGCGCATTGGTACCATACTGCAGGACGACCACCTTTTCAGGGGCTCTATTGCAGATAACATCATTTTTTTCAGTGAAGACCGCAACCATGAACAAATGATCCAATGTGCCCGCCTGGCGCTCATTGACAGCGATATAATGGCAATGCCGATGGGATATCAGACATTAATCGGTGAAACCGGTGGAGGGCTTTCTGGAGGGCAAAAGCAGCGTATTTTGCTGGCAAGGGCTCTGTACAAGAAACCTGGATTTTTGTTACTGGATGAAGCTACGAGTCATCTTGATGTTGAAAGTGAAATTCAGATAAGTCAGACGCTACGCCTGCTGGGTCTACCTGTCCTGCTGATTGCCCATCGCCCTGAAACCATCGCCTCTGCAGACCGGGTTCTGCATCTGGCAGACGGATATTTTACGGAGTTGAAGCACCAACGCACTGTCGATGTTGGCATTCAGGTTTATAAACTAAATGATGAGTTACAGGTCCAAAAACCATAACGTACCGGCCATAGTATATGAAAAGTAACGCAATACTTGACCAGAATGATTCGAACAAAAGCACAATGTATGTAGGAAGAAAAGGTTAATGATTATTACCCTGAGTGGACAAGTCATCCTGACGGCAAATCAGCCACGAAGCGGCACGCATCATGTTCACCCTGAACGTCCGTCCTGACGTTTGACATTGTGTCCGGTCATTAAAGTCCACTTTGTGCCGAAAGGGACATGATATCCCCGATGATATGGTTATTGATGAGTGAGTCAGTCCAGTTGATGTCATGCTCCCGACAAAATGGTAAGCCATCAACTGGATTGTTAGCGCTCTCTGAACTGGAAGTTACCCATTGAGAATAATGGGTTTTAATTAGCCGATCTTCCAGAATGGTCGACTACAAATTTTTTTAACATTCCAGTATCTGACCGGGTTCATGCCATATTTTTTGACTACTTCATCGGAGTTTATTGACGCGTCAGGAACGAAGTCGGCAGGAACCTCAACAGCCTTGGTTCCCGAGGCTACATAGTAATATTTTCCCGCTTCTGGAATGAGTGAGGAGTGAGTGCTTTGAACGAAATGTCCGGAACTTTCGAGCTGCGACACTGAGTACAGGACATCAGGTTTGACCTTACTTATCACTATGTTCCCTTTAGCTTGAAAAACATTTGAGTCAAGTTCATAGCGATCGGACATATCGTAGCAATTATCTTTGCTGTTCCAAGTGTAAGACCCCAGATAGATGGTGCCTACATTTCCCTGCCGGTTAAGAACATACAATGTCGCTGCGTCACTTCCATTGTAATTATCATAATCAAGAGGTAATACCTTGGCACATCCTGTAAGGCCAATTAAGATAACGCCTAAGATTAGGATTTTATTAAATTTCATATCGTCCTTAATTCAGTGGATTATTTATCCGTATTTAATACAGTAATTTTCCAGTAATTTCAAAGGGTAATTCTCAGGATTCATGGGTGTGTAGCCTGAAGATTTTGTTAATTTTAGGATTATCCTCAGGGGTGTTTATGGTCCAGACTTCAGTGAGAAGAATATATCTGGTCGTATCATAGCCAAATTTTTTATTATGCTTACGCAAAACATTCTTTCGCTGAAAAAAGGTATTCGTATATGTCCAGAATTAAATTTGAAATGAGTCGTGGAAGTGACGCGTTACGAGATGGTATGTACCTGGAACTCTCTGTTAGTGATACAACCCCTTTACGGCAAGTTGCTGAAGTCTTTTATTCTGACATTACCCATGAATTCTTTTTGACCTGCTACGAAGAGAACATCCCTCTTGCAGCAGTGGAAAAATTGATTTCGGAGGCCAGGCGATCTCTCCCGCCAGTGAAGATGGAGCAATAATAATCCCCATAGCGCTGCTTACATAACAAGGACCGCTTCTCGCTCACAGGGGACCTGTACCCCGGCATGATGAACCTACCCGCTGTTTGTTACCGCCGCGCGATGCTGCGCGTATTTCCCCGGGGGAACACCGACATAGCGGGTAAAGGCCACGCTGAAGGCGCTGGCTGAGCCGTAACCAATCCGCTCAGCGACCTCCGCGACCGTGACGCCGGTCTGGCATAGCTGCTGCATGGCGAGCGTCATGCGCCAGGAGAGGAGGTAGCCCATCGGCGTAACGCCGGTCAGCTCCGTAAAGCGCTCAAACAGCGTCGAGCGCGATAACGCGCAGCTGCTGGCCAGCGCGTTCACCGTCCACCGCCGGGAAGGATCCTGATGTATCAGCCGTATCGCCTGGCCGATACGCGGATCGGCCAGACCGCGCACCAGTCCGGGCGTGGCGAGGGGAGTGGCAGACCGGATGGCCTCAATAAACAGCAGTTCAATGATGCGCGCCAGAACGAACGCTTTTCCGGCGCGCTGCGCCTGGGCTTCATCTTTCAGTAACCCGACAAACAGCGAAAGACGCTTCTCATCACGCACAACAACAAACTCCGGCAACAGAGATACCAGCAGCCCCGCATCGGGCGATTCAGACATGCAGTGGCCGACCAGCGCCAGCATTTCCGGGGCAGCTTGCGTATCGCCAAGCCTGAAATGCCGGTCTGCGATTTCGACGGGCGTGGTGTTTACCTCCGGCGACGCAGGCGGAACTAAGCTCGTCAACGCAAAGTGATACGCAGCGGGGATCAAAATGAAATCACCGGCATGAAGCGTGAGGGGATCGTGGCCTTCCAGCTCAAGCCGACACGCCCCTTCAAGCACCGCGCAGTAGAATGACAGCCCGGCGTCTGAACGGCGGACCCGCCAGCTGCCCGCGCCGGTCACCGTTTTGGTCAGCACGGCTTTAAGCTTCAACATGGCGATGGCTTCAGCTAACGGGTCGTTCATTCCCGGACTCCTGCTAATGAATAACGGATTTTTGAATATAGTTCGTCCGGAGAAAGCTGTCTATTATTTGCTCAGGTCAACCCCCATCAGGAGTGAATATGAAAACGGTTATGATTACTGGCTGTTCATCCGGTTTTGGTCTGGAAACTGCGCGTTACTTTCTTGATCAGGGCTGGAAAGTGATTGCGACAATGCGCACCCCGCAGGAGGGGCTTCTCCCGCAAAACGATCGTTTGCGCCTCCTGGCGCTCGACGTCACCTCTCAGCAGAGTATCGATCGGGCTGTCTCAGACGCTGGCGATATCGATGTTCTGGTAAACAACGCTGGTGTCGGCATGTTAAACGCGCTGGAAGGCGTCTCCCCGGAGGCGGTGAGGGAGGTTTTTGAAACCAACACCCTTGGCACCATCGCCATGACCCGGGCGGTACTCCCGCAGTTCAGACAACGACGTTCTGGCACGATCGTCAATGTCACGTCCGCTGTCACCCTGAAACCGCTGCCGCTGCTGGCGGTTTATAGCGCCAGTAAGGTGGCGGTTAATGCGTTCACCGAATCGCTGGCGCTTGAGCTTGCGCCCTTTAATATCCGCGTGGGCCTGGTCCTGCCCGGACGCTCGCCAGAGACCCGTTTCGGCGAAAATGCGCAACGCGTCATGGGGGCGATCCCCGAGGAGTATGCCGCGTTGAGCCAGCAAATCTTTCACGGCATGCAGGATGAGCGCGCGAAGGTGACCCGCTCCGGGGAGGTGGCACAGGCCATCTGGCAGATGGCAAACGATCCGGATACGCCAATCCGTTTACCCGCCGGAGAAGATGCGTGGGAGATGGCAGGGAACCGCGTTTAACGACCTGCCCGGCACATTCAACGGTTATCCGACATACTGATCCTATTCCCGGTCATGTTATTTCAGGAGACCATCATCAGCGGCTTTCTCTCTGTGGCAGTCATGCTGACAACATTACTGCTCTTTAGCGTTCACGAGCCTGCGCACGCCGCGGACAGGATGGTGGTGGCCGCGGCCTTTTTGCAGGGCTCTGCCACCCCCGATCCCGTTGCGCGCGCCCTGCAACGTTTTGACCAACTCCACTCTTACCAGGTGATGGTGCGTTCCGTCTCCTCGCAGGATGAAAACAAAGTCATCCGCTATAGCTACCGAAAACCGGGCTATGTGCGGATGGATTTTTCCACTCCCCATGCCGGGGCGGTGCTTATCTATAATCCGGCTAATGGCAAAGTGAAGCTGTGGCCCTTTGGCGCGGGGACATTCCCGATGTTGAACCTGTCGCCCACGGATTCACTGATCACGGATGAAAATGGTCATCGGGTGGATCAATCCGACATTGGCGTGCTGCTGAATAATATTCGTCGACTGCAGCTGGGGGGCACCACCGCTCTTCCCGGTGAAGAGACGGTCGCCGGGAAACCGACCCTGCATCTGTCGGTGGTCGGTCCGGAAGGTAAGGTCGTCGATGCGGTTCATCGCTATGAGGTGTGGTTCGATAAACAATCCGGATTGCCCACCAAAGTGGTCAGCTACGGGCTGGGGGAAAAATTACTGGAAACCGTGATGATGGAGGCCATGACGATCAACGTGCGTTTCCCAACGGATTTCTTCGCACCCTGACGGGAGACGAGCGCTATGGCTGATTATCGGTTTTCCACCATCTGGCGGGTTGAGGCGTCTGTCCAGGAGGTCTGGGAGATCCTGTCCCATCCTGATTTATGGCCCGAATGGTGGGGAAGTCTGGTGCAGGTTATCGAAATCAGGAAAGGCGATGTGCGGGGGATTGGTGCCCTGCATCGCTATACCTGGAAGGGCGCGCTCCCGTATCGCATCACTTTTGATATCCATGTCTTAACGATCCAGCCGTTATGCCTGCTGGAAGGGGAGGCCAGCGGCGAGGTGGAAGGGCGTGGCCTGTGGTCTTTGACCGAACGGGGGCGGGAGACGATTGTTCGCTATGACTGGGATATCCGCACCAATACCCGCTGGATGAACCTTCTTGCGCCGCTGGCAGGGCCCGTTTTTCGCTGGAACCACGACAGGGTGATGCGCGACGGAGCAAAAGGGTTAGCCCGGAGATTAGGGGCGCGGGTAGAGGTGTGTGGCGGTTAAAAGAGCAGGGCGCGATCAACGAATCAAAGACCGAAGATAGCTTCAATTTCAATGGAGAGATCCGGAGAGAAGAGGCGGCTCACTTCCACGAGCGAACTGGCCGGCAAGTGCTCGCCGTAATTTTGGTACAACACTTTACGTAGCGCGTCGATCTCCGCAAAAGAGGTGATGAATATCGTCACTTTAATCAGGGCGGAAAAATCAGTGCCTTCTGCGCTGGCGATTTTTCTGATTTGGCTGAATATCTCTTCAGCCTGCTCAGTAATACCCTGAAGCTGAGCCGCGGTGCCAAAGGCAGTAAGACCGGAAATATAGAGCGTGTTGCCATGCTTTACTGAATGGACATACGGTGCTTTGACTTCACCTAATTCAGGATAGTTCGTTCTTATTACATTACTCATGTCGCAGGCCTTCTTTAAAGTGAATAAGCCACCAACTGAAATAGTGACGATTCGGTTGCAATATGGAAATGGCATAACCCTCGTTTGTACGGGGTAGCCAATACTTAAGCAGGTCTGCGTATATTAAGCTCATATACCACACATGGCACATCGTAATGCTGCTCTATTGCTTTGTAAGTCATACCTAACCTCTGCATCACACGCTGCGAGGGGATATTTTCAGGATCGGCAACAGCAACCAGATACGTTGCTCCTACCTGTTCCGCCGCGTAATTAACGATCGCTTTAGCTGCCTCTGTTGCATAGCCCTTGCCATTGTGTTCCGGGACGAGACGCCAGCCAATCTCTAATGGTGCGCCATCCACGTTTGCCAGGTGCTGGAGGCATGCTGCACCAACGATCGCGCCAGAGGACTTCTCTCTGATAGCCCACCATGAGAAGTTGTACTTATCCCAACGAGCCTGGACTCTTCTGATACCTTCCCAGGTTTCTTCAGGCGTTTTAACGATACCTCCGGTGATATAACGCATCACACCGGCATCACTATCCATTACCCTCAAGCCTTCGTAATGAGAGTCATCATAAGGTTCAAGTTTTAAACGGGGTGTTTCTAAATCCATCTGCTGTTCCTCTTACGTGAAGATTAAAGAAATGCTTTCAACTCATCTGCATTTACATTCGAGAGCATTGAAGAGCGCAGATGGGGTGTCGTTGCAAAATATCTGGAAACCAGATTAAACCCTGCGGTATACCCTAACCACTGTGGCAAATCACCTGTACCGAAAAACCACCTGTTGTGATCGTAATCGGTACGGTCCCAGAATGCTTTGAATTGTGAATTGTAGCTTTGAACAATATCTGAATTAATGCTTTCCCAGGGTTCCGGTTCACCGCCAAAAAGCTCAAGAACAAAATGTCCTGCCAGGCCCTCAGAGACCATAGCCTCGCCTAAGGTTACGCCATATCCAGGCCCAGCCCATCTTGCCGCATGGTGCAGTTCATGAGCAAACATGCGTTCAAAAGACTTAGCGGCATTTTTTCTCAAGGCAGGGTTTTCAGGATCAACAGTTAAATACACCAGTCCGGGCTCGGGACAATATCCAAGATGCCCTTTTTCCGGAATGACAAATTTTCCCGTTTTTACCACCACATCAAGTGGAGGGATGTGCATGACTCTTTTTGCTTGTTCGTGAGTAGCAGTCAGGCAGGTATGAAGCCATTGACTGTGAGCGGTGAGTTTCTTCTGAGCATCCAGAATATGCAGGATCATTTGAGACAAAAGCTTACTCCCAGCGTGTAAGAAAATAACATCATTGTAACACTGGGACTCCTCTGTGGCTGTTTAATGTATCCTTAGGTTGCTAAGGATGTATTGCTCAAATTCTGCTTAATGTATTCAATAAGCGCTCGTGTTTTAGCTGGCAAATAACGCCTGTCTGAATAAAGTGCGAACAATTGAAGTGGGGCTGGCGGTTGTTCCAACTTAGTCTCGATCAGCCGTCCATCGTCGATGTAGGGTTGGCAGGCCTGTTTCGAAAGAATAGCGAAACCAACACCCGCTACCGCTGCGCGTCCTGCCATCTCTCCACTGTTTACCCGGTAATGGCTTTTAACCTTTATAGTCTCGAATCCCCCCTTTTTATTCACAAACTGCCAGGGAGCACCTTTAAGTGCATTCACCGTGGTAATACAGGGTAATTCTTCAAATTGCTGTATACGAGAAGGTATGCCATAACGCTGAATGACGGAGGGGGCTGCAACGATAGTGCAAGGGATCGTCACCAGATGACGGGCTATGTAATCACCGTCATCCATCTGGCCACGGCTCACAATGATGGCTAAATCCAGATCGTCTCTCAGGGATTCAAGACCAGACAAATTTGTGACACAGTTTATTTCCAGATCCGGGTGCTGGCAGGCGAAATCGGCGATCACAGAACCCAGCAGTGCAGGACCTATTTCATTGGGAATACAGATACGCAGTGGCCCCTTGAGCTGCATCTGCTGCAAGGTTAATTCTGTTTCAGTCTGCTCAAGTGCATCCATTAATGGCTTCGCCCGGGAATAGAGCAGGTGCCCCGCTTGTGTGAGTTTCATATGTCGGGTGCTGCGCTCAATGAGCTGAAGATTCAGTCTGTCCTCTAACTGAGAAATACAACGACTCACGTTTGATGTCGGCATTTCAAGGACTTTAGATGCCCCAACAAAACTTTCTCTTTCAACCACCGCAATGAAAACTTTCAGGGTATTAAAATCAAGAGCTGGCCGCATCGACTGTCCCACAAATGATAACAATAAATGCCATTTTTACCATCTACTGAACAAAATTGATAGCAATTAAACTCGGATATCTTTTATCCACAGGTCGCTTGCTATGTCATTAGTCACAACAACTTTTAATCATAAAGCCCTCATCCGGATAGCGGTTGTCATGGCTTTTATCCAGTTCACAAATGCACTGGAATATATGATGTTCAATCCTGTTTTTGCTTTTATGGCAGCAGACTTCGCCGTTCCCGTATCATTCTCAGGCTACGTATCCGGCATGTACACCTCCGGGGCGGTCCTGTCGGGAATTATCGCCTTTTACTGGATTGGTCGTTTCAATAAGAAACGTTTTTTAATCGCCAATATGGCACAACTCGGCCTACTGACACTTTTGACGACATTTACCTCCAGCTTTAGCCTTCTGCTTACATTACGATTCTGTGCCGGATTGGTTGGAGGCACAACGATGGGGGTGAGTATCAGTATATTGATAAATCTCGCACCAACTAACTTGCGAGGAAAAATGTTGGCGACGGTAATTGCATCATTTTCGATGGTAAGCATTGTCGGAATGCCCACGATACTATTTCTGTGTGCTCATTACGGCTGGCATGTCGCTTTGTGGCTAATCAGTACGCTGTGTTTGTTGGCATTGCCACTGATTGTTTCCATCATCCCTCAGGATCCAGTCTCTTTCGACACACCCCACGCACTGCCTCTCGACGTTAATACTTTACTGTTCGCTTCCAGTAATGCGCTGGTACAGTTTAGCCCGATGCTGGTCATTCCTGTTTTGGTA
>Ga0308168_1003454_pt1 | contig 12066 bp, 12 predicted proteins | sample PhyCR2_FD_202133 | JGI IMG/M metagenome (GOLD analysis project Ga0308168, IMG submission 202133) | Phyllosphere microbial communities from UC Gill Tract Community Farm, Albany, California, United States - DLSLRC.R2 | ecosystem: Host-associated > Plants > Phyllosphere > Unclassified | place: USA... | reverse complement strand
AGATCGCGGAAATCGTTACCGGTAATCCAGGCAATATAGAACAGCGTATCACCCCGTTTTACGGTGTAAGTATCACCGCCATAACTACCTTTAGGAATATTCCCATAACTGCGGTTATACACAATTCGACCGTTTTCGGTAACCACATTCTGATTCTGGCTCGCGCCGGCAGAAGAGGAGGAAACCATTCCCCCACCCGATGCCGGAGGGCGAGCCGGGCGGATAAACCCGCCGTTGCTGCCACCTGCGCTACTGGTCATGCCCGAGTTGCCGGAATTGCCGCTCATCATGCCGGAGTCATTTCCGCCAACAGAGCTGATGGGGGCCTGCGCGTTATCGCTGCTGGTACAACCTGCCAGCCAAAATCCTACCAATGAAACGGCCGCAAGACGGCGTAACTTAAATACTGGGCTTCCCGTGCTCATTCAATCCCCCATTACGGCAATACTTTGACGAAAAAAATATAAATAACATAACAGCAGCACGACTGACGGCATCAAGCCCGCATGCGCAAATTTAGTCAGATACTAGCAATATCAATGACTGCGTGCCATGAAACAGTTGTATAGAAATATCCTGGTTGTTGCGGATATCAGGCAAGATCACCTTTTACCAACGGGACAAAACGGACGGCTTCGACGGTTTCGATGATAAATTCGTCACCTTTACGGCGAATACGCTGCAAGACCTGCTGCTCTTCCCCCACCGGCAACACCATGATACCGTCCTCATCAAGCTGCGACATCAATGCCTCAGGAATTTCAGGCGGTGCTGCCGTGACGATAATCGCATCAAACGGCCCGCGCGACGGCCAGCCAAGCCAGCCATCACCATGACGGGTAGAGACATTATGCAGATCCAGCTGCTTCAGGCGGCGCTTGGCCTGCCACTGTAAGCCTTTAATCCGCTCGACTGAGAAAACATGCTCCACCAGGTGGGCCAGAATCGCCGTCTGATAACCGGAACCCGTGCCGATTTCCAGCACGCGTGACTCCGGCGTCAGGGCCAGCAAGGACGTCATTTTTGCGACCATGTAAGGCTGGGAAATCGTCTGCCCGGACCCTATCGGCAACGCCGTATTTTCCCAGGCTTTATGTTCAAAGGCCTCATCAATAAAGCGTTCACGCGGCACATCTTCAATGGCTTTCAGCAGCCGTTCATCATCGATGCCTTGTTGCCGCAACTGCGTCAACAGCGTCTCTATCCGCCCACTCACCATTCGCGATTGACCTCAACGTTGGCTAACCAGGAAGAGACGACCTCCTGCGCGGCATGAGCAGTCAGGTCAACATGCAGTGCGGTCACCGAGACATACCCCTCATCGACGGCGGCAAAATCCGTGTCCGGGCCTGCATCGAGCTTTTCACCCGGCGGTCCAATCCAGTACATCGTATTACCGCGCGGGTCCTGCTGCGGGATGGCCTGATCGCTGGGATGGCGGCTGCCACAACGGGTGACGCGAATCCCTTTGATTTGATCGAGGGGCAAATCCGGCACATTAATATTCAGAATACGCCCGGTACGCAATGGCTCACGCAGTAATGCTTTCAGGATTGAACAGGTGACGGCGGCGGCGGTGTCGTAATGCACATGCCCGTCAAGGGAGACCGCCAGCGCAGGCAGCCCCAGATGCCGCCCTTCCATCGCAGCGGCTACCGTACCTGAATAAATCACATCATCGCCCAGATTGGGTCCCGCATTGATCCCCGACACCACGATATCCGGCTTAGGGCGCATCAGGGCATTCACCCCGAGGTAGACGCAGTCAGTCGGCGTACCCATCTGCACCGCAATATCCCCGTTGGGATAGTTAAAGGTACGCAGAGGCGTTTCCAGCGTCAGCGAGTTCGACGCCCCACTACGATTACGATCGGGCGCGACAACCTGCACCTCAGCAAACTCACGCAGCGCTTTTGCCAGCGTCTGTATGCCTGGCGCATGGATACCGTCATCGTTACTCAGTAAAATGCGCATTGACACCTAACCTGTTGATAAATTTTGTTCACCCTCCCCCGAAAACTGACTCGTGTTCGCCGGGGCGTCGGATGCGGCTGAAAACATTTTAGCTGGATGCGCCGGGGAGTGGTAGGTGTAAATATCTGGTAAATAAAGGATGCCAGTGAGCCATCGCAGGGCGGGCCGATCAGCTTTCGGCCTTGTCTTCCCCCAGTTCCTGTAAAAAACGTTGCTGCGAACTCATCAGTTGAGTGAGCGTCAGGCACTGATAATCATAACCATAACGTGCGGCGATCTGCGCAATGATCCCCGCCAGCATCGGGTAGTGACGATGGTTCCAGTGGGGGAACAGATGATGCGTTAAGTGCAGATTCATTCCGCCCAGCCAGTAACCCAGCCAGTGCGGCCTCGTCGTCCAGTCGCAGGTTGTCGCAAACAGGTGACTGTAGCGGCTGTGGGGCAATTTCCCCTGTTCGGTGGGCTGGTAGCTGTTTCCTTTCGCCCAGTGAGTACCGATGATCAGCATGACAAAAACCAGCGATGCCAGCATCTGACAGGAAAGATAAACCAGCACGATTGTGCCGATGCCTAATGAAGGCGGCAACAGCCATAAGGGCAGCGCCAGCACCAGTAAAAAATGGCCCACTTTTACCAGTAAAAAAGCCGCCCAGCCTTTAATACCCTGCAAGCGCATTTTCGCCCCTACGCGTGTCTGCCCGGCGCGATCCAGCCAGTCAAACAGCCAGATATAATAGGGAAACGTCAGAGCAGCCACCAGCGGCCAGTAATAGCGCTGATAGCGCATTAGCGGGCGCAGGCGCTGAAAACGCGACTGGCGAAGAATGCCATTCTCTTCCATATCCGGGTCATACCCGATGACATTATTTCCGGTGTGATGCATCAGCACATGGCGCACCCGCCAGCACTCCGGGTCCAGCCCCAGCGGAATGGTAGCCAGCACATTCAGCCAGCGATTGGCCGATTTTGACCTGAAAAAAGCCTGATGCGAGGCATCATGTACCACGTTGATCGTCAGCAGCATGGCAAAGAAGCTGACCCCGGCCTGGCAAGCCGCCCAGCCCGTCCAGTGAGTCTGCTGCAGGCCAAGCCAGCCGCAACCGGCAGCCAGTAAGGCCAGCAGCACCGCTTTGGCGATCATCGCCCCGTTGGCAAAACGGTGGTCGCCGTGCTGATCGAGCCACGCCTGAGTGGCACGCGTCAACTCACGGTGAAATTGCAGATTTTCACGGGAAAAACGCAGCGGTGGCGGGTTCATGCAACCTCCTCCGGCTGTCCCATCCGGCGTAAAAATGTCTGCTGACGCCGCAGCAGTTCGCGATAACTGATACAGCGGTAATTCATGCCGTGTTCGCTGGCAAGCCGGGCAAGTCTCTCCGCCAGTGCCGGATAATGCCGGTGATGCCATCCGGGAAACAGATGGTGCGTCAGGTGCATATTTAGCCCGCCGGTGAAATGCCCGATCCAGGCGGGCGAAGGCTGCCAGTCGCAGGCGGTGGCGAAGTTATGGCGATACCAGCCTTGCGGCAGCTTCCCGTCAGGCCCGACCTCGAAAAACTCCGCCTCAGCCCAGTGGGTGCCCAGCAGCAGGAATACCACCAGCAAAGAAGCCACCATCTGGCTACACAGCCAGGCACCCAGCACCACGGACATCGCGATGCCATTCTGCTCTGCCGCCCACAGCGGTACAGCGAGAACCAGCAGCAGATGCAAGACTTTACTGCCGCAAAACAGTAGCCAGCCGCGGACACCCGGCATCACACGCCTTTCCGCCAGCGGCGTTTTTCCACAGCGGTCGGCCCAGTCAAACACCCAGGCCAGATACGGCAGCGACAGTGCGGCCACCAGTGGCCAGTAAAGATGCTGCCAGCGCATCCACGGTCGCCAACGCTGATACGGGGTTTGCCGGAAGAAACCGTTCTCTTCGGTATCGAGATCGTAATGTTCGATATTGGCGTAAACATGATGAAAATGGACATGGCGCACGCGCCAGTAATCCGGGTCCAGCCCCAGCGGCAACGTCACCAGGCGGCTGATAAGACGATTAACACGCGGCGAACGGCTGAAGACACCGTGGCTGGCATCATGGTTAACCACAATATTAAGCAGCATTGCCATCAGCATAAACAGGAGATAGCAGAGAACAAATCCACCGCTGCTGAACTGAAGCAGGCTCAGCCCATAGCAGGAGACACAAAGTATCAGTAACACCCCTGCTTTCAGCCAGTCGCCGCGCCCGGCGAAACGATGATCTTTGGATGCGGAAAGATACTGATGCGCTGCACGCTGCAACGCCTGGTGGAAAGCCTGTTCGCCATCCGGAGGATAACGCAGCGGTGGCAGTGAATCAGCCATTTTCGGCCTCCGGGATCAGCACCTGACGCCCCCACCCCGCCGCCAGCGCGATGCTGTGCACCATCACCAGCAGTGCACCGGCCAGCCAGATCTCAACCGACTCGCGGCACAGGATAAACCACGCCGGATACGCCAGCCCCACCACCAGCCACAGCAGCGGGCTCCAGCGCCGTCCTTCCGACAACCCACCTAATGCCACCGCCCCGAGCGCCAGTAAAACAAACAGCGCCACCTGCTCCCGGCCGATATTTTGATAGCCGTAGCCATATATCCAGACATAACTCGCCACCAGCACAAATAACAGCAGCATACCGCTGGTCAGTGCGCGGTCGCGGCAATGAAACGTTGCCGCGCTTTTCGCCGGAGAAAATGGCAGTTTAAGCAGCCGGAAAAATGGCCGGTTACTGGCCCAGAACGGGTTACGTGATGAGCGCTCCCCACCGGTGCCGAAGCAATACTCTGTTTCTGGCAGGCGGGCAAACGTCCCAAACATTTTGTCCCAGAAAATAAAGCTGCCGCCAAAGTTCTTATCGGAATAAGCACGATCGCAAACGTGATGGACGCGATGATGGTTCGGCGTCACCAGAATATATTCCAGCCAGCCCAGCTTCGGCGTCAGGGCGTTGTGGTTAAACAACTGCATGCTGTAGTGGAAAATCGATACGGTGATAAACACCGACAGCGGCACACCGGCTATCGCCAGCAGCAGGAAAAAGGGAATCGAGGTCAGTGAAGAGTACCAGGAGTTACGCACCCCCAGCGACAGATTAAAGTGCTCGCCCTGGTGATGGACGACGTGCACGGCCCACAGCAGACTGAAACGATGATGCAGGCGGTGCAGCCAGTAAAAGGCAAAATCCCAGGCCAGCAGCGCAAACAGCCACAGTCCCCAGGTCGGCAGCACATCCAGCCAGTGCTGGCTGAAGTGCAGCGCCACATAGCCGTAACAGGTCACCTCAAGGCCACGAAACAGCCACAGCATGATATGGCCGGAGTTGAGGTTAAACACCACATCATGCCAGTTGACCCGCTGCTTATCCTGACGGTTCAGCACCAGCGCCTCGGCCATCACCAGCAAGACCATCGCCACAATCGGCACGACCAGATCACTCATTGCCGCTCTCTCCATGAATAAGGAAACGTCTGTGCTGCCCGCAGGCAGATCCAGCCGCAGACCAGCGCCACCAGCGCACCGCTGACCAGGTCAATAAACAGGTGGCGGCGCAGTTGCAGAATCGATACCGCGATCAGCGCCCCCCACAATAACAATAACCCGCTGCGCCAGCGTTGTTCAGGCTGATACAGCGCCCAGACCGCCAGCAACGACAACGCCATATGCAGCGAGGGCAAACAATTCTGCGTTGAATCGGCGGCCACCAGCTGCGCCAGCAGATGCGAACTCAGCCCCTGGCCGTGATCAATGGGATAGACCAGCGTGGTGGGCCATAGCAAATACACCGCACCGCATACCAGCGCGGTGAGGATCATTGAGCCCGTTAACCAGCGCAGTTTCTCCGGGCGGCAGAACAGATAGCCCGCCGGGATCAGCAGGAAAAATGAGAGGTAGAGCCAGATACCATCGGCACTGAACGGGATCATCCGGTCAACGAAACCGGGGGGCATCACCGTGCCGGGCCCCTGCCAGCGATCGCTGAACGTGTAGATCACCCCGACACTGCCCCAGCCCGCCAGCATCGCCACTAAACGACGTAACAGATTCATACGCCTTCTCCTTTCTGGCGAATAATACGCCGCCGCTTGCGGTCAAACTGCGGCATCAGCGGCTGTACACTGAGCTGCCAGCGCAGCGTCTCCGTGGCGATCCCCTGCTGTGCGAACAGCGCAATCAGCGCCTGCTGGCAGGCGACCAGCGACGCTTCATCCGCATCGCTGATCAGCTGCACATCGTGCATCCCCGTCTGCACCAGCCGGTAATCACTGGTTAGCGGCAGGGAACGGGCAATCGCGCGGCTGCACACATCGGCAAAGACAGCCTGCGCGTCACCCTTCATATCAGGTAGCAGAAGCTGGTCATCGCGACGCCCTTCTATGGCCTCCAGCACGCGTGTCGGCTGCCCGCAGGGGCAAGGTTCCGTTGCGGCGACCAGCACATCGTCCAGCCGGTAGCGAATCACGGGCTGTGTGCGTCGGCTGAAATCCGTAATCACCGGCGTGAAGCGCCGCTCATCAATCCACTCCGGCTGCACGTGGATAAATTCTTCGTTAAGATGCAGACGCCCATGAGAACAGCTGGCCGCGAGAAACCCCTCGGTGGCTTGATAGACCTCGGCCACATCGCCGAACACCGTTTCTAACAGCAGGCGATCCTGTGGTTCCAGCACTTCCGCCACGGAGATCACCCGGCTGACGTTCAGTTTAAGCTGCCCGCTCTGCACGGCCAGTGCCAGCGCCCGCAAGACCTGTGCTGGTGCCACAATGATCGTCGGTGCAAACGCCGGCAGCGTACGTAAATGGTCACTGAACGGTGCGAACAGATCAAAGAATGCCAGGCTCAGCCAGCGGGTATCCACGCTGTGATACAGATGATTATCGGCACGCAGAAACAGCGCCACACGTTCACCGGAGAGCAGCCCGCGTGGCAACATCTTCGCCAGCATACCGCCTGCCCAGATGCGCTGTTCCTGTGGACTCACCACAAACACGCCGCGCCGCCCGGATGTGCCGGACGATAAGCCCACGCTGAAGCGCCCGACTTTGGGCGCAAAATCGCGGTCCTGTTCACTTTTCAGGGCGCACTGGAGCAGCGTATCCACCTGCAGCCCGGCGGTATTCATCTGATCAAAGTGGGTCATCATCTGCGCTTTGTCACTCAGCGGCCATGACGACAACGGCAGATGACAGAACGGGGCATAGAACGGACTTTTCGCCATCACCTGACGGGCAAAACGTTGCAACTGCCTGGCCTGCCACCGCTCCAGTGCCGCGCGATCGCGAAACCGCAGCCGCCGCGCACGGAAGTAGTGCCACAGCATACGTACCGGGATCATAAATCCCCCTCGTGACACAGCAGAATACGCACCTTACCGCCGCGCCAGAGCTGGTGCAGCTGGTTGAGCGTGCGGTAATAGGCGGCGCTGTCATCCATAATCAGACTGGCCAGCCGTGAGGGGCCGCGTAATTTCTGGTAGTTATCCGGGCACCAGGCGGCATCGCTGGCTAGCAGCGTCCAGCCATCATCCTGCAGGACAAACGCGCCAAGCTGACCCGCAGCGTGGCCCGGCAGCGCGACCAGCAGAATTTCGCCGTTGCTACCCGGTAATTGCCAGCCGTGCTCAAAAGGGTGAAGTTCCGCGGGGAGATCGACAACGTCGAAGCGCTCAACACAATGCAGGCGTGACTCAAAATCGGCCGGGATCAGTCCCGGCACAAAGGCATTTTTCAGCGCGCGCACACCTTTCAGGCTGCGGGTTTTCTGCCAGCCCTCCCCGGAGGCGATCATTGGAACGCCCGGAAAATCGTGCAGACCGGCAATATGGTCGCCGTGGAAATGGGAAATAATCAGTCCCTGGATATCATCAGATCGATATCCGGCCTGGCCGAGCTGCGCCACCAGCGCCTGCTCTGGCGAGAAGTACACCGGGGTCAGCTGTGCATAGAGACGGAAAATGCCCTGACGGGTGTGATCAATAAAGTGGCTGGCGTAGCCGGTATCCCATATCCAGCGGCGGTTATTGGCCTCCAGCAACCAGGCTCGGGCAGGAAACTGACAGACGCGCAGCCCGGCACCGCGCAGTGCCATGCAGCCACGGTGAGTGCAGTAACCCACGTCGAACGTCGTCAGTTTAGCCACGCTGACCCACTCCCTGCTGCCGCCACCATGCCCCGGTCAGCGCAATCGCCTCATCCATAGAATAATGCGGGCGATAACCCAGTTCATCGATGGCACGCTGCTGGCTGAGGGTCATATCCAGGCTCACCGCGCCGACGCTGTAGCGGGTCAGTAACGGCTCACGCCGCGTCAGTAACGCCGCCCCCTCCATCACTGCCGCCACACCGTAAAGCAGGCTGGCAGGCAGTGAGCGGATCGCGCAGTTCAACCCAAGCTGCTGGTTAAGCAACGGGCGCAACACGTCCGCCAGCGTTACCGGCTGCTGATTGGTCACGTTATACACCGCGCCAGAAGCCAGGTCGGGTACATCGGTCGCCAGCCACATTGCCTGCACCACGTTGAGTACAAAGGTCAGATCGAGCAGCGTATTCCCGCCGTTGGGCAGCCGCAGCACGCCATTATCACGCTGAATCTGTGCCAGCAGGCGCGGCACAATCACCCGATCGTGTGGACCAAACAGCGCACGCGGACGCAACATGACAAACGTGGTGGCAGGGTGCTGTGCCACCCGCTGCAACACCACCTGCTCGGCGGCATATTTGCTGGCGGCATAGTGGTTGGCAAAACGCCGGGCGCGGAAGGTTTCATCAATATCGTGATGAGGGGAATAATCGAAATAGATTGAGGGTGTGGAGATATGAATAAAACGCCGAACGCCCCGCTGCCCGGCGGCAGCCGTCAGACGCTCAGTGGCCGTGACATTGGCCTGCCAGAAATCGTCACGCGGCCCCCAGGGCGAGGATTTGGCAGCGCAGTGCCACACGACCTCAGCCTCGCCGACCAGGTCAGCGCAATCGGCAGCCGAAGCCCGGGCCAGATCCAGGGCGGTAAACTGCGCCCCGCACTGCCGCAGTATCTCTCCCACCGCATCATCACGCCCGGTTGCCAGCACCTGATGCCCGGCCGCCAGCAGCCACTCAACGGCGTTGCGCCCCAGACCACTGGTGGCTCCGGTGACCAGAACCTTCACGGCAGCAGCACCATGCCACCCAGAGTTAACCCGGCGGCGGTACCAATCAGCATCACCGGGCCTTTTTGGAAACGATCGGTGACCATCGCTTCATGCAGCGCGCTGGGAATCGATGCCGCCACCTGGTTTCCGCGATAACGGTAAATATCCACCAGTGCATCACTGCTGACGTTCAGCCGTTTACGCATATGTTCCAGGGACAGGTGGCTGGCCTGATGCGGCACCACCGTGGCGATCTGTGCCAGAGTCAATCCGGCCATCGCCAGCAGGCGCGCCAGATAATCTTCGATCAGCCCCGAGGCCTGACGGAACAGTTTTTTGCCCTGCATATGGAACAGGAAATCGCTGTCGCGCATGCCCGCACGCGGGTTGCAGCGCGTGCCTCCGGCACGGATCTCACAGAGTTCACTGCCATCCGGCCAGCTCTCCATCAGGCAGGAGAGAATGCCGCTTTGCCCATTGCCGCGTTCCACGATGGCGCAGGCCGCGCCGTCGCCGAAGATCAGCGATGACTCTTCATGCTCCCAGTCAATACCGCGTGACGCCAGCTCAGTCGACACAATCGCAATGCGCCGATAGGCACCGCAGTTCACTAATCCCCCCGCCACCTGCAACGCCGAAATAAAGCTGACGCAGCTGCTGTTAATATCAAACACCGCGGTGCCCGGCGTCAGAGGCGACAGCTTGAGCACCTGTATGGCACTGCATGGCAATGCCTGGACGGCGATGGCCGAGGCGAAGATGAGCAAATCAATGGAAGTCGGGTCGATATGTTGTGCACTTAGTGCAGCGGCCAGTGCATCGGCGCCCAGTTGCGCCTGACTGGCCTGGTGATCGGCATGAAAGCGATGAGCGATACCCGAGCGTTTTTCAACATAGCCGGGTTTCATACCCAGACGTTCGTCGAGCATCGCTGAGGTGACGCAGCCGGGAGGCAGTGCCACACCGCTGGCAATAATCTTCAAAGGCACAAATGCCCTTGTGCTCTCCGGCACTGGCAGATGGGGTTGTTTCATCCGTATTCCCATTAACAAAATTGTTAAATTATTGCGCATTGTAACGGAAGTACGGGTTCTCGCAAAATCGCCAGAAAAGAAGAAGATAGAAGGATTCAAACAGTGAAAGGAACGACTGACTTAAGGCAATAAATTAGCAGAGCCTGCTGGGGTTCAGGCTCTGCTGCAAGGGGAATTACTCGTCAACCTCAGTTGCGCTGCCCTGGGTCAACAGCAGTTCGCGCACCATGCTGGTGGCAAAGCTGCCCGCCGGCAGCCAGAATTTCATCTCCAGCGTGACGTCATCCAGCCAGTTCCACTGCAGATCGCGCGGGATCACCAGCATTGCACGACGAGCGGCCTCCACGCGTTCACGATCCATCAGCGCGATCAGCGCAGCTTCACCGGCCAGGCTATTCTGCTCAAAGACCAGCGCTTCGTCACGCGTACCCCACTCGCCGCTGCCCGGCAGCGGTGCAGTAATACGCAGTTCACTGGCATCAACGCGCTGTTGCAGGGTATCCAGCTCCGCAGCCTCAGCCACAAACCAGCTGCCGCGCCCGGTCAGCTGCAAGGCATCGCCCGGCAGCACCTTACACAGTGAGCCCTGCTGCGCCAGACGGTCACTGACCACCTGATTAAACATGGCGCTGCGGGCAGCGGACAGAATAAAGCTGCGTTTATTGCGCTCACGCACGCGGATTTCATCTGCCGCCCAGCGCTGCGCCATCGTCAGATTGTTACCCTCATGGCCGAAACGCTGGCTACCAAAGTAGTTGGGTACGCCGTCACGAGCAATCAATTGCAGGCGCTGTTCCACCGCATCCCGGTCAGAAATCTGGCGCAGTATCAACGCAAAGGCATTGCCCTGTAACGCCCCGGTACGCAGCTTGCGGCGATGGCGGGCGCTTTCCAGCACCTCCACACCTGCCAGCTCAAACGCACTGAGGTCCGGAGTGACTTTGCCTGGTACACGCAGGCAGAACCACTGCTCGGTCACCGCATGGCGATCCTTCATCCCGGCAAAACTGACGTCACGCGGATGAATGCCAACAAACTTTGCCAGCGCTTCGGCGACAAAACGGGTATTGCAGCCATTTTTGCGAATACGCACCAGCAGCTGTTCGCCGTCACCGTCCGGGGCGTAGCCGAGGTCTTCGATCACAACGAAATCTTCCGCGTGAGCCTTCAGCACACCGCTGGCAACCGGCTGGCCATGCAGCCAGCCCTGTTGGGTTAAATCCATCGGTTACACCTTCATCAACAGGGCGACGGCTTCACAGGCGATGCCTTCACCGCGCCCGGTAAAACCGAGTCTTTCGGTGGTGGTCGCTTTCACATTGACCTCATCCATATGGATCCCGAGATCTTCAGCAATATTGATGCGCATCTGCGGCGCATGAGGCAGCATTTTCGGTGCCTGAGCAATAATCGTCACATCGACGTTACCCACGCGATAGCCTTTTTTGGCGATCTGACGCATCGCTTCGCGCAGCAGTTCGCGGCTGTCTGCACCTTTATAAGCCTCATCGGTGTCCGGGAACAGTTTGCCAATATCGCCCAGTGCCGCCGCACCCAGCAGTGCATCTGTCAGCGCATGCAGGGCAACGTCACCATCAGAATGCGCCAGTAACCCTTTTTCATAAGGGATTCGTACGCCGCCAATAATCAGCGGGCCTTCGCCACCGAAGGCATGGACATCAAAACCGTGACCGATACGCATTATGTGTTCTCCTAACGTTGTATTTGGGTCAGATAAAATTGCGCCAGCGCCAGGTCTTCCGGCCTTGTCACCTTCAGGTTATCACTGCGCCCGCTCACCAGCTCAGGGTGGTAGCCACAATATTCCAGCGCAGAGGCTTCATCCGTGATCGTGGCGCCTTCATTCAGCGCACGCAGCAGGCAGTCATGCAATAACGCCT